>Ga0307516_10000896_pt1 | contig 41029 bp, 68 predicted proteins | sample 19_EM_MG_FD_203310 | JGI IMG/M metagenome (GOLD analysis project Ga0307516, IMG submission 203310) | Populus trichocarpa ectomycorrhiza microbial communities from riparian zone in the Pacific Northwest, United States - 19_EM | ecosystem: Host-associated > Plants > Roots > Unclassified | place... | reverse complement strand
TAGAGGTTCTTATGAACGTCTCTCAAGAAGGGGATGATGGTTTGAAAGGAATTTTGGTCTGTATACATTCCGACAATCTATTGGAAGCGAGGCTCAAGGATTTGTGGGACAGGTTGAAGGACTTTCGGAGGTTACAAGGTCATACCTTCCACTTCAGACCCCATCCGAGAACGATCCTACTCTGCCACCTTTCTTCAAGGTATCAATTCCTTCAGCCATAACTCTCCGTGTTTATTTAGATACGGCACGTCCTTTGTCGGAACCTAAGTGGGCGAAATCGGGTGACATTCAAGAATGGCTCAAGAGCATGTTCGGGCGTATGTTCTGGGTCGCTGGAGATGCTGCAGAAGGCTGGGAGAAGAAAATTCATGTCGTGGACCCCGACCCGGTACGAACCTTTATTCCCGATGAGATGGGATGTTGACCCTCATTATCTTAGCCTCCGACAATCTGGACAGTGTTGGAGGGTTGGGCAGCTAACTCTCCCGCTGGCGTCCTCAACGAGCGACAACGATTCCTTAAAACTCATATGACAGAAATTGAGAACATTCTGGAGATTCTACTGCGTCTGGTCCGGGGAGAGAGGGCGACTGCCTCTTATCAATCGACGCCAGCTATCTCAGCACCAAGCCTTTCTGGTCCGCTGCTTTTGGCCATGCAAGGGTCTGCACATAGTTCCCAGCAAACGCATGTTTCACTAGCTGTGCTGGCGATGTTCCGCATGAGTGTGGAATATGCGCAAAAGGCGGACCCGGAAGAGGGGAAAGTGGGAGTGGAGGAGCGGGTTGGGGAGATCATCAGATGTCTGCCATCACATCTAATTTACAAGAGTTTGGACGGCATATTCAAGGAGTGGAGGGTGGAAAAGAAGGGTAGGTGATGCCCAGAATCGTATTCTTGAATTCTAGTACCCTACATCCATTAGTACCGTAGAACCTAAGGTCACGAGATCTGTCACCTTTACACGACGCGTCACCTTAGAGAACTCTTCCAACTTTGCTGCTCGCCATGGTGCGTCTCGCCCACTAACCGCTCTTTAACGTGTGCTCTACATCGATCTTCAGTTCCGAAACACCTATGATTCCGATAACACCGTCTTCTCGCCGCAGGGGCGTCTGCACCAAGTCGAGTATGCTCTGGAAGCCGTGAAGCAGGGTTCGGCGGCAGTTGGCCTGCGCTCAAAGACTCATTCCGTGCTCTTGGCGTTGAAGGTATTCAACCAACGGTGACCAGGAGATTTAACTCAGTCCCCGCATAGAGATCGACAGGCGAACTAGCCTCGTACCAGCAGAAGATGTTCCGAATAGATGACCACATCGGGATCGCTATCGCTGGCTTGACATCCGATGCTCGCGTTCTGAGGTGCGTTTTCCAAAAGTCAATTATTCTTGCGAGGACTGAATCGAAATCACAGTAATTTTATGCGGCAACAAGCCATGCAGTCCAAAATGATCTTCAATCGTCCCGTACCAGTCAATCGACTTGTATCTGCGATCGCCGACAGTGTGTCTTATTTGTTCCATCTCCGATGCCCATACATCTTCTGATACACCCCTTACCGGAATAGAGGCACAAGTAAACACCCAGGAATACGGCCGCCGCCCTTATGGTGTCGGCTTCCTGGTCATCGGGCAGGACCAGACAGGACCTCATCTATACGAATTTTCACCATCAGGAAACTCGTACGAGTATTATGCCATGTCGATCGGTGCGAGGAGTCAGAGCGCAAAAACATATTTGGAGAAACATTACGAGCGTTTTGAAGATGGTACATTTCCGCACACAAACCGTCTCCAAACTCCCGCTTATGGATTGGATTTTTCTGCTTAGCGACGCTCGAGGAATTGATCACGCATGGTCTACATGCATTGCGCGAAACGCTTCAGCAGGACAAGGAACTCACGATCAACAACACCTCGATCGGCATCGTTGGACCCGGGAGCGCCTATGAGAAACATGTCAGCCCCTCTGGACCATTCCGTATTCTTGAGGGTGATGCTGTGGAGCCGTTCTTGAAAACCATGGTCCCCAAGGGAGACGGTACTCCCGCTGCAGCACCCCCACCCGCAGTGGTAGGGGAACAAGACATACAAATGTCTGGATAGATTGTAGTACTTAGCTTCATTATCTCTATCTCAATCAAGGAAAGACTTCAACAACCCTCTGTCTCTAAAAACCTTCATTGAAATAGTGGAAGTTATGCTATGAGTGGTGGATCATGACGTTCCTCAGGGTTGTGTGATTATGTCCTTTGAGTGATTACTTTTCACCTGCTGGTCTGCTTGCATTCCTCCACATTCGAGCGGCCAGTCCCGGTCGTCGCAGGGTGATTAAAATGTGCATCATGGCGCTGAGAAGCATCACGCTTCCGGCTTGATGGGCGGCTGCCAGAGGGATGGGTACCAGGTACAATAATGTGGATATTCCCAAAAGAACTTGAAGGTTTGCCATCGCGAAGGCGGCGGCGGTCGCCATGCGAGTTAGAGGGGGGAAAACGGCGCGTAGGGATGGACGATGTGTCTGAGCCCAGAGAAGAGCCGTGCTGACATAGGTGGTGACTGCCTGAAGGTAATCGCTGAGTATCCCTAATGGATTCGGTTCACAATTCTTACCAAGAGTCGGTGGTCGAATTGGACGGTCGTGGGGTTCTCGAAGATATTTCGCCACCAGAGATCGGAATGATCCTCCTTTTTAGCATAGAGTGTTGATAAAAGTTCGTCGCCTGGGGGGACAAGGCGTCCACCCATCAGAGGAAACTCATTGTACAGCAAACCAGCATCCAGGCCAGCGACGAAAGCGCCTGCAATAGGGATCACATCGTGAGCCATTCAATCACCGCACAATTCGGGGATCGCCTACCAGACAGAGCAGTTAAGAAGACCAAGCCAGTAACGGCCCATGCTTGGACCTTGAGCGATCGCACAGCAGGATTGCTCAAGATGGATTGCATCTGTGCTGTGCTGACCCCGCTCCAGCTGGCACCTTGGCTAAACTTCCAATCCTTGATGGCAGCCAAGCCCGTGCCGAACATTCCAGCATACAATAAAAGCGCAGTACCTAGATGCGCAGCGAGCCTGTATTGCGAGACTCGTGGAACGGCGCCGGGGGTATCCATGATGGACTGTTCGAGGCCTGATTGAACCATGTACCAGCCGAGGACCCCCTGGGCGCCAATGAGAGCGCCGAGAGCGGTCATTTTTATGGCCATACGCGGTGATATCTTCTTGCGGGCAATAAAATAGACGAGCGGGCCGACGAAAATGACACCGATGAGACGCCCGAGGATACGGTGGCCCCATTCCATGGAGTAGATGAATTTGAAGTCGTCAAGAGTTGCAGACGAGTTTAAACTATTAATTTGAGTCAAGGTATAGGATGTGTAGCTTTGAGGGTACGTACAGCTTGAATTCCGGTGTGGCTTTGTATTTCTCGAATTCTGCTACCCATTCTTCGCGTGAGAGAGGAGGTAGAACGCCAGTGATAGGTCGCCATTCTGTAATGCTTAAGCCTGACTCGGTGAGACGAGTTACGCCGCCTACGACGACGATGGCGAAAACCAGAGTGGAGGATATCATGAGCCATGTTCCAACAGAGCGCGGCGCTAAGACGGGGAGTGAGGTCTTGCGTCCTGAGGCTGCAGCATCGGACGCGAAGAAAGAAGACTGTATAGAGCGCGTCGGGATCGAGCGATTGTGCCAGAGGTGGGGAAGTGAGGCCCCAAGTACCGAGACGCGACAATGGCTGAAGTGGGAAGCGCAGAGGGTGGCCTGGCGTTGAATGGGCGTTGGCCGAAGGCGTGCGACGGCCCTCAGGGCGCTCAGCAACATCAGTGGAAGGTGTCGGATGAGTTACTCAGCCATGCTCTCCTTCGTCCGCGCCATCGTCCCGTGCGCTCTACGCCCTCGCACGTTTACTTCCACCGCGCTTCGACGAGCGCCTTCGACATCCTCACGCTCTCTTTCAGAAGGGGAGCAGACGATACACGACAAGTTAACCGCAAAGTTCGCTCCTTCACAACTTATGGTGCAAGACGTTTCGGGTACTTGGGCAGCATCGATACCTCTGGAGCTTTCTGACCGCATGCTTACAGGAGGGTGTGGTTCCTTTTATGCCATCACCATCGCAAGCCAGTCCTTTAATGGGCTCTCCATTGTCAAGCAACACAAGCTGGTCACGGAAACATTAAAACAAGAAATAGAAGGCATTCACGGTCTTCAAGTATGTGTTCTTCTGAATGATATTCTGCATGTTCAAAATGGGTGCCAGATCAAAACGATTGCACAATAAATTATTGAAAAAATGCTTGTTGTCTAATAGTCCACCAACATCCAGAGCATCGATAGACGCACACTCCATCTTATATCCATCCCCATAACGTCTCACCTCACGCGCTATGGTCCGTCAGGCCGGCCGCTTAACGAGCCGCAGTAGCGAGACGGCCTCCTGATTGTATATCTCCCTGTCCGGGTCGTCCAATACCTGTCGTAATTTGTATGAACATCAGGCATCTTGCCCAAATAGAAAACACACCTCCGTCCAAGAAAACGCCTTTTTCAACATTGTAAAAAATCGTTTATCTGCCTGCATACAGTCAGCAGATCGCCTTTCGCACCGGATTTTGGTGAACACCTTTCGCCGTTTTTTGTAACAGAAGAGCACATCAGTGGTTGGGAGCGTCAGATCCGCCAACGTTTGCACAAGAAGGGGAAATGCTGGCTCGAAATACACACAGTCCGCGGCCAGTATCATGTCAGGAAGGGGTATAGCTCGAGGAACGGAAGAACCCCTGCGATGATGAGCTTCCATCTCCAAGGGCTGGAAAACGACACACCAATTTAGCTCAGCAACCTCGACATTCGCTGCCAAGCCATTTATGGTAACGTTTTGACGCATGATGTCCAGTAATGGCCTGTGTGTGAAAGAAAAAGGGAGAGATATCCGTCACGGATGAGAGGATATGCGGGAGAGGGCTGGGAATGCAGCGAACGCTTGGTCCGTTATCCAGACTTTCCCACCCAGTTTTGCAGCTACGAGGCCTACGAGGCCTGTGCCGCTCCCCAGTTCGAGGATGGTCTTGTCTTTGATGTAGGCCGGGCCTTTCTTAACAATGTACCTCGATAGGACCTGTGTGTACAGGGGAGCAAAAGTCTGGCGGTCGGTTAAATCCAGACACACCTCTCCTGCAGGCCAAGCAATCCCACCACAACCTGGTGAAGCATCCACCGTGAGGGATATAGTAATCGACGCTTGCTGCTGGTTAAAAAATGTTAAATCGAGAGTTTCGTTCTGGATGGAATGCGGTTGATCGGGCAAGATCTGCCGCATCTGCGGGTGCGATGGTGAATCGGAATCGCTTTCGTCGTCGACCAGGTTCATGAGATGCCGCAGGGGATCGAGTCGGTCAAGCTCCTCGTCGCAGGCAATCTCGTTGAATGACATAGAACACGTGTACACGATATGGACCCCGGATGACCCGGGTGGGGAGAGTATTTTATTTATATACAAACATGTCCAACTGACCAACGGCGCCCCTCATTCCTCCTGTCTGGCTGACCACTCCATTCCAGGATGTCCGACAACTGCGAGGTCCTCTTCCAATGGTGCGCCTCTCCAAAACCGTTGTTCTGTGTCGTCTCTTGACCTCCAAGGTCTGATACAGGCCGCACCCCGAACCAAATATCGTCATCCTCACCGGTACTTTTGACGAGGTGAACAAGGCTCTACAGAGGTTGGTTGGACGCTAATGCATATTTGTTACCTAGTGGTCTAAATCCTATCGCCTCGCAAAGGGTCCCAATGGGTTCAAAGGGTCCGTCTCCGTCCCGTGGAACGAGAAGATTGCGTACAAGTTCATTGTAGACGGTACATGGTTGGTACTCGACGATAAGCCAACGGAGCCAGACCATGAAGGAAATATCAACAATATCTATACAACACCCCCCAAACCTCTGCAAGCCGCACTACCACCGCATGCCGGTGACGTCAAGTCCACCGTGGAGCCGCCCTCAGTGAAGAAACCTGATGTCGACGGCAGCACAAAACCTGCATCAAATGGGGTTGTTCCTCCGGCTACCATTGAGCCAGAGGTTGCACCCCGCCGCCAATCTCTTTCTGAACTTGCACCAAATCTGGCTAACACTGTGGTTGCCAGCGAGGGTACTTCTTCAGCCTTGGGCTACGTTGCGTCTGGTGTTGGTGCTGTCATAAATCACCTCCTGGGTGTGGACCCTATCAATGCCGGGCAGGTAAACTCAATCCTAAAAAGCATTCAGATGTGGTTTCAAATTGTCTTTTTATAGATTGCGATTCCTACCGATGTTCCCAAAGCTGCGCCTGATCAAATACCACAAACGCCTTCGTCTGTTGTTCCACCGACAATCCCCGTCATCATCGTCCCAGTAAATGCATCCGAGAACAACACATCTGGAGAACCTGCCGCTATCATACCGGAGGAAAGCGAGCCCTCAACTCACGGTCGTCCTATCGTTGTCGGCACCGCCGGGAAACAAACTGGACCCGATCCGACTGTCGCTGTCGCTGATGATAATGCTCCTGGGTCCGCACCAGTCGAGCCAGTTCTTTCCGTCGACGCAGGGCAAGAGACACCCACGACAAGACCAACCGGAGTCGAACCTGATACCAAGGGAAGACCCCAACCTATCGAGCCAGTCTCCCCAATTATAGCCACACCGTTCGCTTCAGACCCAGACCCTCTTCCCTCCCCCCATGATAAAGTCATCGACGAGTCTGCATCGTCAGTAACCTCGAAAGTACCCTCCGGGACCGGTCAGGAGCCCATGCAAGGCTCTCGGGAAATTACTACGGCCGCTCCTGTTGTTGGGGCACCCTCAGTACCTCCTGGCGTTTTGGTAGGTGCAGAGAAGCCCCTGGAAAGTGCAAATGGTGGTCATGTGCCGTCAACCGAACTACCGACAACATCTCCGGACCTATCGGAAAAGGAACCCGCAGGAGTCATTGTAGACGTTTCGACGCCTCTCAGAGATTCAACGGCCACTGCACCTCCTCCGTCGTATGAGCCCGTCGAAGAGCTCGGGGAGAAGCGGCCCATTGCCCGTACCGACACAGGTGCAAATACCGCTCCTGTCATAACCGAACCCAAAACGGAGCCTGTTGAAAAGCAGCCCAAGACGAATGAAAAAGAAGCAGCAAAGCTTCCCGCAGCCGCCGTTCCACTTGAGCCTATTCAACAGTTCCCTCCATTGAAGAATGTTGGCTCACCTTCGACCTCCAAATCTAGTGCCCTACCGACACGGAAGAGGAAGAAGACGATCTGTGAGAGAATCCTAAGCATATTCTCGCATGATAACGACAAAAAGAATAAATAGATTTCCACGATCCTTGCTATCATCCTCGTCAGTCCCACTGGTTGTATACCTATGCTCTCATCATCACTCTTCTGGATTTCGCTGTCGTGTTAACGTTGTTGAATACTCTCTGCTTGTTCATTCTCTATAAACACTGGAATTATGCGTGTACATCGTAGGATAATGTGGAGCTGTGGCCTTTCTCAGAAATATCTTAGTCACCAATCTTGACGACAATGCCTGGAGTGTCCGCATCGGTGAGATGAACATGAATTTGCTACACGTGTTTTGCTTACCAGCCCCGATCGTTTCGCCGCCTCGTCTTATCAAGATTCTCCCCATGTCTTTATTGGCAGCAAAAGTCTCCAGTGGAATCGGCCGCACAATGGATGAACCTGATAGTGTAGTGCTTCGCAATGTGATTTGAACCTCTGCTGAGACACCCTTCGCCAGCACTCTGTTGGGGCAGATTGAGTGATAAAGTAGAACGCATTTGACAGTAGTAGTTCACCTAGGACTCGACTTGATTACTTTGCCAGACGCCCGATCTATTGTTGCAATCAGTTTAGACAGTGTTGCAGACACATCCCGTGAGTGATGGAAAAGTTCAATCTGAAGCGCGTTGGAAAATTTCGGTCAAATGTAAACAGACACTGAACATACCGAGCTCCCTGCTGTAATAGGAACTGAAATATCAAACACGATGATACGAGCAGTGAATGAAGTTGCGAGAGGAACCAGATCCGTGATGGAACAGAGAACGTTGCCAATCTGGAGTTGCACAGGGTCGATAGCAGTGAGATACAGCGTCGCATTGCAACCTGCAACTGTCCATGTCACATTTTCTTCATCCACTTCGATTGCTGCAATTTGGGATGATTCATAGAAGGTGAGCAGTGGGAGCATCCGGGAAAAGGTTTGATCTTACACTTCACGATGGCAGTCTCGTCACCCGGAAGAATTCTCACTCGTTCACCAACTTGTAGAACCCCACCACAAAGTCGCCCGGATATAGCAGCTACCGAACCATGGCTCTTGAACACATTCGCGATCGGCACTCTCAAGGGGGCCGTGATGTCCCAAGAGGGAGGCGTAAGAATATCTATTCTGGATGAACGATGGGAACACCCAGGAGATTCAAGGATACAGACCTAACAAGTCAATGAGAGCAGGGCCCTTGTACCACTCTTGTAAGGGAGAGGCATCACTGCCTTCGCATTTGATTAGATTAACACCCTGCATCGCACCGACGGGAACGTATCGAGTCTTTGAAGGATGAAACCCGGACTGTACAAGGAAAGTGCGCAGCACACCACAGATCTCTTCATACCGGCTGCGACTCCATTCCACCTGAATATAATAAAGGTTAGTTTCTTCACAGATTGATAGCACGGAGTTCCATACCAGATCTAATTTGTTGACTGCCACGATGACCTGCGAAACACCAAGACTCCTGACGAGGAGGAGGTGTTCCCGCGTTTGACCACCTCGGTTGAAGCCGGCTTCAAATTCTCCGACAGTAGCGTCGACCACGAGTAACGCACAATCAGCTTGCGATGCGCCAGAAATCATGTTGGGGATAAAATCTTTATGCCCGGGTGCATCTAGAATCGTTATTTGCCTATTCGGGGTGGCCAAGTTTTGCAAGGCCACGTCCATGGTGATGCCTCTGCCCTTTGATTGAGAAATATTCAGAGAAGTATCCTTCTCACAAACAAACCTTTCTCTTTCCTCTGTTGTTCCGTCTAATCCCCATGCCCAAGTAAAACTGCGCTTTCCCGCTTTATTACTTCCTCGTTCATTGGCTAACCGGGTTTTCTCGTTAATCCTCCCCAGGTCATATAGAAGTCGTCCCATGAGAGTAGACTTCCCCGCATCAACGTGTCCTTGGAAGAGGCTTTGATATCAAGACAAAAGGTATGAGATGCACACATACCGATCACCACAAGACTCAGAGCTTGTCTTCTACCCTCCATCTCTAAAGAACGCTTCGCTTCTTCCAACAGCTTTTCCCTTGCCATCGTAAGTTTCGGGAGTTCTTCAGGCATCGAGCCACCGCCGCCATCGTCCTCAGTTAGATTGAGAGCCGATAAATCAAAATTCTTTTGATCCATCAGAGGCGTCGATCGTCCGGATGGTCTTGCTGGACCTCCTGGTTTCTTTTTTATGGGCGTGCTCAGGCCGGACGGGGGACGGGAGGACGCAGCCGATGATGGGGTGGAAACCTTTTTTTGAGCCTTCTCTCGTTCCTTCGCAGCTATAAAAATGATGCATCATGAAATCAACGGAAATGTATAACAAAGGGCGACAATTAAAAATGAAAAAAAATGTTGGAGATTAAAAAAGGGATAGAGAAAGAGAAAGAGTTTTATTTGGGGCCTTGTTTACGAGGCGTTGATGTGGACAAAGGAAGGTGCTTCTGCTGTGCCAGGGACGTCCCTCGGCGGGCATTGAAGACGATATCGTCAGGGCTAGGTCCCTCAAAATTGAAACTCGTTGGTGATGAAAGCTCCGGTGGTGGAAGGCGATCCGATTTGCGTCTCCTCCGGGAGCGGTGTCTGTCGCTTTGTGGCATCCCATGAATTGGACACATCTCCACGTGGGGGTAATGACGTTCTTTTTTGTCTTCAGATGGAGCGAGGGCGTCATCGACAAGCATGGAAGCGAATGCTGAAGGCGACGCACGAACGTGGACAGAGGGTTTAAGGTCAAACATGGGTGACAGCAAAGGAGGAGTTATTTCTTCCTCTTGAGCCGGGACGGCGATAGTTGGCTTTGCACTAGCCTTCTTCATTTTCAGAGCTAACTTAGATTGTCTGTGTTCTGGAGGGGTTGCACCGAGCGGTACAACATACTGTTCAGGTATCACCCGAGAAACTGTGGGATCCGTCAAAGTACGGAGAGTCTGGTATGACGTCGTTATTGCCGTCGTGACCGTGGAACCATTGGCAATAGGCGTCAGATACTCTGTTACAGGTTTCGGCGATCTTGCGTTCTTATTTGCATTCGCCTTTGCCATAGCTAACAATGCCAATTTGGACGGTGGACGGGATGCAGGGACACCGAAAGTATGTACCTCTTTAACGGGATGTTCCGAAGACTTGCTGGAAAGAGGGGATCGTACTTCTGGGGTATCCTCGACTTTGGGCGGTGATGGACGTAAACGTGTTTTAGGAGCTTCCTGTTCGATGGCCTCTAGTTCCAGAGCCGTCTGAATAGCGTGTCGAACAACAGATGAGGTAGAGGGACCAATGATACTGCCATTATCTTTTTGTTCACTCCGATTGGCAGGTGTAGGGGCCCTTGTGGAAGGGTTTGGAGGCTGGACCGATTGCGCAGATGGGCGAAGTGCAGGGTATGTCTTCACCGATCCAGATAATGCTATCCCGGAAGACCTCGAGCTCGAGCTCCGGGAACTCACAATGTTGCTTCGTGAGCTAGCTAATAAAGACAGTTTGGATTTCTTTGAGGGAAGCGCAGATGAGGGAGGGTCCTGTTTGCTTGACTTGGAAACGTAGTCTGGGATTTCGGGAAGGCCATCAGTCGGCGGTGCCGCATCGCTAGTTCCTCTGGGAGCGGAAGACACGTTGCTGGCGGAATCAGAAGCGGTAAGAGAAGGGGCTGGCTCATAAATGGAAAGCTCGTTTAGAGCTGATGCCGAGGGGGAAACTGGGATGAGATTCGGGTCGATGTCCTGGGCTACCTTGGGTTCGAGTTGTGTGTCTAATCTTGACTAAGTGAGATATTAAATGTGATGGGAATCCTCTCTCACCAACGATTTCTCCGTACGATGAGATGGAACTGAGTGCCGGACCTCGGCTGGGCGTCATAAGCTGTTGGCTATGAGCCCATCTTGGAGTAAACTCCGTCCGCTCGCTCTTTTCGGTGATGGTACTTAATCGCCACTGTCGTGGTGGATTCTCATATTCCTCTGGATCCGGTTCACTATACCCTTGCTGCTGCTGTGCGAGAACAATCAACGGTATGCGTGAACGTTCGACAGATCGACTTGGGTCAAGGTGCGAGAACTGCTCCGGGTGATAGTATTCAAGATTGCTTGGCACATCTCTTTCCGAGGGAATAGGTGGCAGAGCCTTGGTCATGTCGGGTTCTGATTTGTAAGATGTGAGTGTCATGTAAGACGGATACTGTGGTAGAATTGAGTGCAGAAAAAGGAGATGCACCTTCTCATGCAGATACCAAGGTCCACATATAAGCGAGAACGTAGGGGATGTGGTGACACAAAAGGGGAGGGGGCTTTTATAAGTATGACCTGAACAAGAGCCTTACCTTTGCGCTCTCTTGCAACACGCTTCCTCTGTTGCTCCTCTAGAGATAAAAATTTCAAGGTCGAATTTCGATGCATCAAAGGCAAAAAGAGCTGACCTATAGCCCATTGCACTGTTTGCTCCACGTCAAAATAATAGTGCCAGAGTGTGTCCTGAATATCCTTATCCGACAGACCCGACACATCTTCACCTCCAAGAACGTCTCGCACTTGCTTCAGACTGTCATGTAAATGTCCTTTTAAACAGTAGATGAGGAAAATCACAAGATATTATAGGTTTGTAGCTTACCAAGATCCTCGTCGGTCATTTCGTCCTCACCTCCATCCGACAGCGCGTCGACATCGAGTTCAGCTGAGAAGGAAATCAGATGTTTATTCTGGGTTTGAAGGAGGCAGCCTCGCCTCTGATGTTGAGGTTTCTGATAAGCCTGTGTCGCGACATGATAGTAAAAACGATGATGCGTAGAAACCAAACAAGTACATACATCGCGCTCGTCAAACTACAACATGCTTGGTCTTCTTCGTACCTCCGCCGGCCGCTCGTCAGTCCGCGTGAGTTAACAAGGAACTTCACGCTGTTTAGGAGGACTTAACGATCCTTGTTCAGTCTTTTTCTACCACCACCCCACGCAGTGCAGACTTGGCGAAACTGATTCTCATCGGCCATCTCGTCAGAGACCCTGAGGTCAGGAAGACAAAGAATGACAGGGACTTTGTAATGTACGATTGGAGTGTCTAGCTTTGGTGACGGCATTGAGATGGCGTCTCTCCAGGTATACAGTCTCGACCCAGAACTACCCTCCACCGCCTCTAGATGCCAATGGCGGTGCGTAAAGCTATCTCGCGGAAATGTCCACATTCACATATACATTGGAGCAGAAAGGGCACCCTCTGTCTCCACTTTTCATAAAATATTTTCCTTTCAGGAAACATCGAATAAGTATCTTCAAACGCTACGAAAAGGCAGCAAGGTTTATGTTGAGACTGGCTACGAATTGAGGGAGCCGGAAACTGGGGCCGACCCCTCGACCCCTCAAGGACAGCGACAGATATTCTTGAGGCATGGTAAGCAACATTCTTGAGGCCCTCTAAACTGAGTGTCTCACTCCATACGCAAGAAACGATCAGGGTTCTCAACCGTCCCAAACCAATTGCCGAGAATCCCGAGGATGAGAGAGTTGGCGACACAGTATTTGAATAAAAAAACAATCACTCCTATTATGCCAAAATCATCCAAATGTCAGGCAAAATACAGGCTGTGAATGCTAGTTAACGTTATCTTCATGGTGCTCGAAGGGAGACTCCGTGCGTTGGATATAGTCGTTGGGAATATGAGCCTGCTCTTGGAGCCATTCCTACAAATGGATTCAGTTCTCTCCACGTCTTTATTGCCCAAGACTACCTACTCTTGTTGGAAGCCCGCCTGTGGCTGGTATTGGCATCGTTGGCTGGGGAGGGTTGCTTTCTCGGACCTTCTTGTTCAGATAATCCCTGATGGCCGTAACAACAAGCTGGGACAATGGTTTGATATAAAAAGATAGAAGCAACTTGAATCAGCCACGTACAACGTGATCTTCTTGCGAGGACCCAGAGTAGCAAGCCACAACTGCGATGGGACAACAGGACACGTTCTTTGACTGCGTTAGCACAAAGCGACCCAAGTTAGTCAATTGATGTAGTCACCTCTAGCCAAATCGGAAAGGCTGCAAGTAAGCTCATCAGGTGTGTAAAGCACACATGTAGACGGGCAGGACATACCACCCCCATTGACGCGGAATTCACCCTGAATCCCCATTTGTTTGGCTGTTTTGCCCATCGCGCTCATGCCCTTCTCGACGTAAAAACTAGAGTGGCCCGTTCGTTTCACCACGCTGATCATGCCCTCAAGACATGCCCAACTATCCATGCTGACATCCCCGATTCCGCTAGGGTGGCCCAAATCGCCGACAGTGCAAGCAAAGAGGGTATGACCTGCGATGGTTTGAATGGAAATGACAAGTCCTTTTCCTTTGATATGCCTTGAGGTCGCCCGGAACCGTTTGCGTAATGAAAGTCCCTGCACATTTACTTTGTTGAGAGGGTATAACTGTGAGATAGAATGCATACAAGAGTGACTGCTTCGGCTGCCGAGAAAAGCGTAAAGCGAAGGCTGCCCTCATCTGCTAATGCCTGAGTAGCAAGATCGACGTCGGTAGGCGTCATCGAGTGCAACCCGGAGAACATAAGGTATAAGGGAGATATTGTCAGGAGAGTCGCCTGAATGAAAGGTTCGGCGCTTCGCAGGGATTATTTGAAAGGGTTGACCACGCGACTCTGATAAGCGGGAGCGTGGCAGGGGAGAGGAAAACACGCCATGAGTGATGAGAGGCACAACGAGGCTGGCGATACGTAGCGGTATGTTGAGTGCATTGTGATGCAGGTGATCATGAACCCCGTGGAAACAGCCCCCGATGGAATTCTTCAATGACCTTGGAACGGATCCCTTGAAACCCTCCCTCTTTGAACTGGTGGCGCAAGAGCAGCTAAGAGACCTTCTTCAGCCCGCCTTGAAGTATGTTCTGGCTGTAAGCACATCGAACGGTTCTTCTAAATCGCGTTTCCCATATCTTCCTTCACTTTAGGTCTTTGCTCAACGATATCCGCGGTACTTATTGCGTATTGTCAACCGACATGAAGAGTTTTACGCCGCAATAATGCTTCTCGTCGAGCGACATTATCTGCGCAAACACAGTACGCGTGTTCTTCTCCGCGTTCAGTCGTGATATTCTCAACAATGATCTCGTCTAGATGCCTCGTTCTCTGAAAATTTCTACGGTCTGAAACGCAGGCGTCGACCACATATTGAAACAGAAAGGGCCAGGGCCGCAGGCGGTGGCATACCTTCTGGTGAACGCTTGGGAAATCGGGAGCTGGGACGCTCGCTCTGGTTTCTTGTCCGTTTTAATTCGACTTACAGGGTGTTTTAGTACGAACTCATGTTTCAAGGTTGGTATCCCCTACTTACGGGCCAAAGCCCATGATTACTACGAGGAGTTGGGCGGTGGAGTGGACCCCGACCTGGACGATGGTCCGCAGGCGAGACATCACCAAGTGCTCACTGAATACGTACGTCCCACAACACACTGGTTGCTCGGTCCTGACATAATTTTAGACGTTCAAAGCACGTTTGAGGCGAGGCTTTAAAGAGGCTTATCCGTGGCTGAATGCTTCGTTTGAAGTGTGGTTACTGATGTGGAACGTCGCGTACCTCTTCGACCTCACCCCCTTCTATCGGCCATGGCTACGCTGGATCGGTGTTGATTTGCGACGCCTGGGTTCAGAGGATTTCGTGAGCACCTTTCGCCTTGCAAGGAATTTCGTGCCATTAATCTGGTCTGGTAGCGTGCAGCAGCTCTGCAGGCACAAAAGAGCTTGGGCAAGGACAAGAAAGGCAGTATCTTGGATTGGTTCCGAGCATCGCCCCGCTTACTCTTGGACTCACTCCGGTTATTGCTACCCACCGCCATTTTCTTCATCAAATTTCTTGAATGGTGGTATTCTCCCAGTTCCCCAGCCCGTTCCTTGGCAACTGCACCCCTCGGACCGGCTGTTCCGCCCCCGTTAATGCTTGCACCTCACCCGCAGGGAATTCCATTCGATAGGACCAGCTATGGAAAATGTGCCCTCTGCCACAAAGGCATCACTAATGCCACCGCACTGCCGTCAGGGTATGTTTTCTGCTACCGGTGTGCACATGATCAGGTTGAGAAGCATGGAAAATGTCCCATTACCTTGCTGCCTGCCCGGGTATGGCAACTCAGGAAAGTCCTCGTATGAGGTGTGGAGACGCACGTTCGTGATTCTTGTGCTAGGGCTGTCAGCATAGTGTTGTTACTTGCAATCACATGTATCTGATAGAATGCCTCGGCTCCTCCTTTAAGACTCCTTACCCCATTTCATTGTTCCTGTCCAAGATCACCCCAGGATCCGCCCTGCATGGGCCCTTCGAAGTGAATTAATCAAGCTATCCTTGATATCGTTTTCTGAAGATGAAGGTAAATGGCACACAACTCTACTTCTCTGGGGCTCAGATCACACATTCTACCAGTTCGGCAAGTACATCCAAGCGCAACAAGTCCCAGGATGGTCGCCATATTATCTTGACTATAAATTCCTCAAGAAAATCATTTCATCTCTTGCGGCCAATCGCCCAGCATCAGCAGCCGCTGCGCTAGCCTCGGGCACTCGTCCAGGCGACCTGGGCCAATCCCCCTCTGCAACTCTCGCCCCTTTCTCCGACCAGAGCCCAGGAGCCGTACCCGATGAGCTTCATCCTCCTCCAATTTTTTTTGGGTCCGACGGCAGCCCAGATTCCAGGGCACACAAGGCTGCTTTCTTCTTCAAACTTGAGCGTGAGCTAGAAAAAGTCCGTTTATCTTTTTCTCTCTCTCCTCATTTCGCCTTTTTCCGACGCGATCGATTAGATTAATACTTTTTATCTCCAAAAAGAGGCAGAGCTCAAGCTTCGAATGGAAACACTGCTGTCGAAGCGCAGAGCCGCTGCTATGCGAGGACTACCCGATAGTAACGGCGACGTTACCCAAAACCATGTCGAATGGAGTGCCGTTGAAGAAGGATTCCGTCTGCTTGAAAGAGATCTAGGGAAACTACAGGTAACCCACCTGTGTAAGCAAATATTTCGGCTCATCAACCGACTTCCATAGCAATTCGTCGAAATCAATGCCACGGGTTTTCGAAAGATCTTGAAGAAATTCGACAAACACTCAAAATCCACCATGAAGGAGTTGTACCTATCCCGCCAAGTCGAGGTGCAACCTGTTTTTAATAGACAGGTGAGCTGTTTCCAATCACAATATGTTGATATTCGTCCTCACAGATCGTGTCAGTTGATTTCAGAGCTAGCGGATACTGTCGCGACATGCCTTCTGGACCTTGCAGACTTATCTTCTGGTCTAAAGTTCGAGAGTTCTGACGCAAACGATATTTTCATACAGCAAATTATGGCACAACATACTTCCCCTTCTGGGCCTTTTAGGGATCTAGAAAACAACCTCCGCGCAGCCGTTCTCGGCCGCGACACCGATTCGATCACGGATTGTGTTTGTCATTGCGACCTTCTGGCAAAGAATGATGGAGGAAAAACAATTGTCACGAGGATCCTGTGGAATGTCATCGTCGAAGCTCCTTCCGATATGGCGGACCTCATCCTCTCTACCCTTCCCACCCCGTTCGATTTTCACTTTGTTGATGACATCAATGGACGCACTTGTCTTCACGAGGCCGCTATTGCCGGCAACTTGCGTCTTGTCGACCTTTGCGTCCAGAACGGAGCACGTATCGACCAGGCTGACCTTTATGGTCGCACTGCTCTTCATTATGCCTCCATGAAAGGACACCCTACTATTTGTCAACGGCTTCTGGAAACACACGCTTCCCCCGACGTCCCGGATAGGGATAATTATAGCCCCCTTGTTTATGCGACGATGAAGGGGAATGTGGATTGCGTCCGGGTCCTACTTGTCGAGGGAAAAGTCTCGGTAGAGCTGACAAAACCCCTTGGAGATCTGATTCCTCTGTCGCTTGCCAGCCAATCTGGACACGTCGATGTCGTTTTGCTTTTGCTAGAAAGCAAGGCCAACTGCTTGTCAAACACAAACGGAGAATATCCAATGCATTTAGCCGCGAGGGAGGGTCATGTCGAGGTTTGCAAAGTGCTTATCAACTGCGAAGGATGGGATACTCCAGACAAGTACTATGAATGGTCCCCGCTGTTTCATGCTGCGCGATATGGTCGAGATGCCTGCGTCGAAGTTTTGCTTGAGGCAGGAGCGCGCGTCGATGCCACTGATGAATTGGGTCATTTGGCGGTACACTATGCAGCATGGTATGGCCACCAACAGTGTCTCGCTCTCCTCCTCGAAGCTACCCGAAGTAAACCATCTTTGCGAGACATTGTCACTGTCGAAGACTCGCCGATGCGTAGTTCTGGTGTGCCTGAAAATGACATCGATCATATTCCGTCTCTTTCACTTCCTCCGCCCATAATGCCACACCGCGTCTACGGACATAACTATCTCGACAAAATTCATCTAGTTCAAATCACGATTGGTCACTCCGCTCATCGCCCGAAAAATTACACTGGTGTACGTATTCATCACCGATTGATCAGTCCTGCCTTTGAGGATGAATATCTGCGGGCATCGACGCCTTTGAAATTAGTTATGACGACCTCCCCTCATGTGAATTCCGCCCCTTATAGCCTCTCTCTTCCCCTTCGCGGCGAAAGGAAGCTATTCGCATTCTATATAGGGTCCCTGGACGATCTTTCTTTGGAATTCTCTATATATCCGAATTTCGGCACGAAAACCATTGGTCGAGCCGTAGCGCTCCCTTCGCTCTTTGCTGATATCGAGAATAATCAGGCTTTCACCCTTCCGATTTTGGATGTGAGACTGCATGTCGTTGGAGAGGTAATCTGGCGATCATCTTCTTTAAGGACGTCATTCACCACAAGATAGGTCGACTTTGAAGTAAATATCGTCACTGCTTTCGAAGGTGTCACCTTGGAAGTCGGAGGTGACTTTGAAACCTATTGGAAGTCTTTGGCCTTGCCGCCATATGTGGCCCAATCAGGCCTGACACGGTGGCCCCACCGCTCAAGTTTGATTGGCTCTGCGCAAGCATCACCCGCCGTTCACTCCGTCGAGAGCAGTAGGAACCAGCTTTTGACCATCTCATCGTTGCAAGGAAGTTATGTTCATATTGTGGTGCAAGTCACGAAGGATTTCCATCCAGTCATTTATACCGACTGGTTGGTTCCAGAACCCAACTTTGATCTGAGTGTCTCCGATGTAACATGGGAACAATTTCAGTCTTTGGCACATCGCTTAGGCAGGGATCTTCCAACGCTCGGCGCCTATAGCATCGGGGAATTGTCTTCGGTCTTGTCGAGGTCCATGATATCTCTGGCGCAGCTTCTCAAGGTTATATACATGTTTCATGCTTGGGATCTTCTAATCACTAGTTGTAGGCGCTACCATCAAACGCAAACCTAAGCTTGGAAGTGGTGTATCCATCTCGAACATCGGGAATTCGACGTCACATTGGGCATCGGCTCGACACTAACAAAATCGTGGACTCCGTGTTGCGAACCATATACCAGGCGTCGGGAGCTCTCGAAGACCCTTACTCTCGGTACAAAATCGTTTTTGTTTCCTCTTCGCCTGATGTCTGCACGCTCTTGAACTGGAAGCAACCGAACTGTGACATTGACCTTTCCTCTTGGAGACTTCGGACTAATAATATGCTCACAGACCCTGTTTTCTTCGTAGCACCTTGTGGAAAAGCTGGTGCCTATAAGCCTCGTCCGGCGACTTTGGATGTCGAGGAAGAGGACGACCCTAGGGTGTCAAGTATCGGTGCCGCGGTCGAATTCGCCAGGACGAACAACCTCTTGGGCATCTTCGCAGATGCTGCGTATCTCGTAAGTTGTTAATGGACACATCCACATTGAATATTCTGCAATGTTGGCATGCAGGTGCAAGTTCCATCTCTGATTGATGGTATACGGAACGCTGGCCTTCTTGTCGGTGCATATGGAGAGACGTCGAGTTTAGAGAGCCTTATCACAACGTCCAGCGTACCACAGACGCCAGTCGATGCCTCTTTAAGTCAAGGAGTGGTGGTATTCTTAGACAGGTCAGCACAGGGGGTTGATTTCCTATAGAACCTCAAATTGCAAGTAAGTTTGGACAATGATATCGATACGTGTCTTCTAACGTATACTTGATTACGGCTACTCCGTTAATTATCGTACACAAATAAGTCCTATATTGATGCGTTATATAAAGCGGCGTATGATCCATTTAGTGACATCAGTTCTTGATGTGTCCCAAATTCAGATATTGTCTGAGAACATAATTGACCGTGATGAAAAAGACGAAAGACAAGCGGCCATACTCACCCCATTTTCCATCATGGCAATTTTGTCAGCACGACGAGCCGTCGAGAGCCTGTGCGTTATAAATATTACAGATTTCAATTTTTCCTTTGAAGGAGACCTTGAGATGTTGTCTATAGTGTCAAAGATTTGGTTTTGTGCACGGGCATCCAGAGAAGATGTCTACATTTAGAAAAGAATGATCAAGATCTTATCAACCCCTCAGTTGTTTATGGCGGCGTTGAGTAGATACGCACAGGCTCATCGAATAGGAGAAGATCAACCCCTGGGTCACTTGCTCTCATGAAGGCACGAGCAATGGCGATCCGTTGCCACTGTTACCGACAAAGTTCAAGAGTTGAGTGATGGGACCGAAAGGCAAATTTAGGCACGCACCTCACCCCCGGATAAGCCGTGATGCTGCTGAAACAAAGAGGACTTTCTCATTCCCGGGTAAGAAAGGCTTTCAAAGCCCGTGGTATCTAGTGTTGTCTGCAACCCATGAGGCAGCGATTCAACAAATGCATCAGCCTCGGCGAGATGAAGGGCCGTTTCGATTGAGGAGTATTTCGCCAATTTTTCGACAGATCCGATTCCAACATTTTCCTGGACGGAAGTGTTGAACTTGGAAAATCCCTGGAATACAGCCGTCAAGTGCGAATGGTATTCATCGGGTTGGTATCTGCGAATGTCGACACCGTTGACTCGGAGAGATCCTTCGTCAAACTCTATGATTCGGAGAATGACTTTGGCGAGGGTAGATTTTCCTGGGGAGATCAATCAGAAAGGCATGAGTGTCAACTGGTGCTGCTAGTGACAACGCCACGTACCCGAACCATTGAATCCGACAATAGCGAGACTTTCACCCGGTGTGAGTTTAAAATTAATGTTCCTCAACGCGGGTTCGCTATTTCCAGGGTAAGTATACGACAGACCTCTTGGAAAGGTAGTTCAGTATTTATCGAGCAAATCTTCCGATGAAAACATCTGACCTGGCTACTATGCTGACGCCGCCCGGCAACGACTTATATGGTATCCTGGCTTCCGCCTCTGGCTGGAGTTGTGGTTTCATCTTCATACTTGCACAGAAGGCCGACGTGAGGAAAATGCCCTGGAAGACCATTCGTGCCGTCGTAACAAGATTTCCACAAGCATACATCACGCATTGAATAGAGCTGCGATACAGAGTCAATGAACCAAGTGTGGCGGAGGAATTTTGCATTAATAGCACAAGAGGTATCTGGTAGGAATCGGAATCAGTTAGGCAGGAAAGCTGAAAGGAATGAGAAGGTACTGACATTTTGTAGGGCAAATAAAAAATCAGAGAGGTTGAGTTGTGATATAAGTGACGAGTCTTGCAGTGTATTCGGCCGTTCAGAGGCTAATATTATCCTGCGCGCACTGGACCACGACTGGAGTATCCAACCTCCCAGGCCGAAAAGAGCGATTTCTGGACGGTGGACGTCACTAAATGCTAAGTTCCGCATTCGTTCGTGACGTTCCGCTGCTTGAGCTTCGCGTGCACTATACAGAGGCTCAGATTCATGTTGAGAAAGATTACACCAGCTGGTTAGGAACGGCAAAAGGGCAGAAAATATTGACAGGAGCAGAACTCCGAAGTGAGTGGCACCGCGAGTCAGCGAAATCACCAAAAGAATGTGCGAGACGATTTCAGTAATGAGTGACAATATCCGGATGAAGTCGAGAGGTGAGAGAAGGCCAAATCCGACGCCATTGAAGGATCGTGCAAAGAGGTCGGCCTCCTGGAGAAGGTCGCGGACGACTGGATCCGCCAAAGTAGGGACATCCAACTTGACACGGTGAGCCAACTGCTGGTACTCCACAAAGAATCTGGCTGATTCAGAGACGACGTGTTCATTGGACGACCTATGTGTGAGCGGCGATGGAAACCCGCATTAGATGTAGATCGTCAGGCACAAAGAAAGGTCTCACGCGAAAGAGTCGAGTAACCCTTCAATGCCTCTGCGAAGAAGTTCCGTAGCAATCAAGCGTGACATGCGATGCCATGTAAAATTGCCTGAAGCAATTGAGGTTTGCAGCTGGGAAATTATTGACAGTTCATAAAAAAAAAGGAGTTCATTGCAGGACATACCTCGTCGATTATCATCGCCTGTCTAGGACGTGAGGTGAGAGAAAGTCATGGTAGCCTAGCTGCGTACCTGAGAATATCCCCGAAATGCAGGGAAAAGACTGCGAATGACATTCAGGGACATCATGAGAGTTGTTCGCACTGGGTTGAGTCCCCAGAGCGTACCGAGCTAGGCGAGTTAAGACTAAGTGGTCATGCACAAGCCCAACATACCGAGGCTTACAAAGTCGAAAACGCAATTTTGAACTGCCACACGTGCGAGGCGAGTGTTGGCATAGGTGAGTCGTCGTTGAGCGCCTGGGACAAGGTATACGCCATTTTGACCCGGGATTTCCCTGGAGGCCAGCCACAGTTCATAGACGGATTTTGGACCTTGCGGTTTCGCTGGTGGGTCGTCCAGTGTCGAGTGTGCGATAGGCTGGTGTGGGCACTTGTGCAAGTCAGGAAACAGAAACATTTGGCTGGTCAGCCGCTGGCACACATCGGCATAGTAGGAAGGCTGGTGCATGAGAAGATTCCTGGGACAGAAAGGTCGGACGGGGAAGCCGTTCAGAGGGATTAATATACGAGTGCCGGGAAATCTCCATCGCCGCGCGCCGTAACGATTGATGCAGTGCAGAGGGACCAGGGCTGTACCGGGTCAGTTATATGCGCCATTAGGCATCACCGACCCAGTGAGCGCGAGTCTTTCAAATAGCCATATCGAGTAGTATCGGCTTGCCTTTCCGGGCCACGTGCGCCCTCTTGCTTTCCTTCCATGTCTGCGGACCACGCGACCCTCCTGTCCGAAAGTCTCCACCAGCTCACTGCCCTCGAACAGGACTCCCCCAGTCTCAGCCACGGCGATCACAGCCCCGAGTTAGCAAGCGTCACTCATTCAAAGGACGACTACGGCTTCCGGAAGTCCGGTATATCCAGTCCTCAATTGCCAGCTGAGCCCAACAATCCAGGATCGGTTTGTGACCTCGCTAACGTAGTACCTGATCTTAACGGCCTTGGCTGGCCAGGCAAGTCGATCCCTTGACGATCCCTGCTCTCACTCCCTGATCTCCGGTCATAGCAAAATCAACTGTTTCACGACTTAATGCCACACCGGAGGAGAAGCGGGTTTGTGAGGAGAAGATGGCTTCCGCCGTACGCGTCATTCTCGAGTGCATTGGCGAGGATCCAGATCGCGAGGGCCTCGTTAAAACCCCGGAACGCTACGCTCAGGCTCTCATGTGGATGACCAGAGGCTACGAAGAAAGGCTGGCAGGTCAGCACCGTATCCATAGGGTAAATCCGGCCGTTCCATTAATTTAACTGCACCAAAGACGTCATTAACGACGCTATCTTCGCCGAGAACCATGATGAAATGGTCATCGTGAGAGATATCGATATCTCCAGCTTGTGCGAACACCATCTGGTGCCATTCACCGGAAAAGTGGGCGTCTCTTGTTATTGTTCTTCCCCTTAATTTCCTGACTGAATAGTGCCATCTGCCAGATTGCTATCGCCTATATCCCAAACAAACTTGTTCTCGGGCTATCCAAGTTGGCTAGAATAGCAGAGACGTTCAGCCGTCGTCTACAAGTACAAGAACGCCTGACCAAACAGGTTGCCATTGCCGTTCAGGAGGCAATCAAGCCCCGTGGCGTTGCTGTCGTAATGGAGGCAACGTAAGTGTACAGCCCTTGGATCCGCGCTTATCTGACATCTTACAAAGTCATATGTGCATGACTATGCGTGGAGTGCAAAAGCCAGGATCACTAACTGTGACTTCCTGTATGCTCGGATGTTTCCGCACACAGCAAAAGACTCGTGAAGAGTTCCTGACGCTCATCAAAAGATGAACAAATTCATCTTCCTCCTTACTACTCCCATGCCTGCTACAATTCAACTTTCGGAGGCATGTATTCTAATACATATTATTATTTTCCCGTTATTTCAAGATGTAATTGCATTGGAGTCCATATTATAACAACTACTGAAAACTTGTACTGCCTAGGATTGATTCATCCGCCCATTGATACCATATGTATAGTACGTGCCGAGGAGATGGAGATGACATACAGCAGCGTCTTATATACTAATCTTTCCGGCCGCGCGACTTATCTCCAGCAGAAGGATCTATTGGAAGTAACTTTCTCGCCAACGCGTGATTATTGGGACTGGGAAGCCCAGGCTGCCCAGTGTACCGATGCCTGTTGATACGGAGGCGCTTTTGAGGCTGCAACAGCTCGCCTCCCGGGCCGACAGTAGTTTCGATGGCGTCCTGCTCACGATCTGCCAAAATAGGTTAATCTCTACATGAATGTATGGGTTCAAGGCAAACCTGTCACTGTCCGCTTCCTGATATCACGATCATCCTCCTTCCTCTGGACTTCAGGACGATATGAATTGGGTGAAACTTGTGGCAGGGAACGCGGTGTCTCTTTACCGCCTATACGGGCTTGGAGGCTACCGATTTGTGATCCTCCATCTGGATGGGTCTGAGACACCCCACTCGAACTTGCAGGGACAGCATTCGGAGGGTGATTATCTCGATGACGGTCTCTGCCCGACGAAGGATCTCCCTTGCCAGCTCTCACCATCTCTCCGGATGCCATGGCCCGTGGAGCACTTGGTGGTTGGGTCTTGGACGACGAAGGCGAGGGACCATCAGAGGTCACCCGTTTGTCTCCCAGCTGTACGAAAGAGGTTAGCAATGATGTGGACGCCACAGCAGCTGAAGACAAATCATTACCTTTTCTGAAGAGGACGACGCCGCTGGTAAACGCGGCTCGTGGTCGCCTGACCCTTCGCGCTCCTTCCTTCGCCTATCAAAATCACGGGTTCGTTCGTGACCCTCCTTGTCAAGAGGCCTCCTACCACGATCATCCCGATGCCCGTCCTTGCGGGAGCTACGTTTCGAACTACGTTCAGGCTACAATTGGCCGTTTGAATCCTTCAAGAATAACAACATTCAAGTCATGCGATCACTTACCTCATCTTCTGTAGGCCGTCTTCGTTTCCCCAGTCCATCTTCACCTTGCATACTCCGGTGCCTGCTAGGGTCCGGCCTGCTAGGGAGCATGCGGTCGTCGTGCGAAAGTCCCATAGGAACTTGACTTCTCATCGAATCACGGTCCTTCCTACCATCTTTTTCCCTCTCCTTGTCATCACGACGGTGTCGGTCCCGGTCTCGTTCCCGATCTCTGTCCCGATCACGTTCACGGTCTCTCACTCTTTCGGTGTCCCGATCCCTGTCCCGATCCCTCTCACGCTCCCCATGCCTCTCTCGTCCCCGGTCTCGGTCTTTTTCTCGTTCACTGTCTTTATCACTCTCGCGGGTCGACACGCGCTCGCGGCCGACTCGTTCCCGGTTGTGGGTAAGACTATCCCGACGGCCGAGCGCAGCATGGTCTCGCGAGTCTTGACGACTTTCCCGCTCCGCCCTTCGGTCATCACGGTCGACCTCGGGGTTGGCACGGTCAGAACGTAATCGGCCACCGCTTCCGCGACTCTCCACACTGGGGTTGCGAGTACCAGGGCGGCTTGTTGGTGATGAGGATCTGGCTCGAGGTGAGGGGGCAGCAGAGCGTCCCATTTCCAACCTTTCTGACCGCGCCATCGATTGTTTTGCTGTTTCTCGAAGTTCTTGAGCAGAGGGTGTCTGACTGGGGACAGAGGGCGGTGGCATAGTAGGAGGTATATCAGGACGTGGTCTGTCCTCTACACCACGATGACCATGAGGGGATTGAGATTCCGTTGCTACAGATGATTGCGTGAGGGGTGAATCTCTCACGTTGCCGGGGCTAGAGTACGGCGAATACGATGAATTGACCATTCCATCGTCTCTACGAAGCTCATGCATATGAGGCGGCACAGACAACTTGATGGTTTCGGAAGTTGAGGCTGCGACATCGGCCGGCGGTTTAGGTGATTGGCCGTTTTTGTTATCTGTTCGGACCCGTTTTACGACCTCGGGTCGTGGAATACTTCATGAAAGAATGAGCGAATAAACAAACCCGCTCAACTGTGTTGCATACCTGTCCATAGCTAGCTTCGCCGAATTTAAACCGTTCGTGGAAGGCTTTTCAGTCGAAGGACCTGCATTAAGCAGTTGCGCCCGAGGCCCGGATGGTGGGTTGGTGGCGGCCGTTGCCGTTGCACGGCGTCCTTCGCCGACACTTGTAGTCTGAGAGCTAGGCCCACTCGGAGGAGCACTGCCACGAGATTTGTCGTTTGTCCGGTCTAAGGCTAATGTTTTCTGTGACGGTGTTACCACTTGCGGAACCTGCCAGGAAAGTCGGATCAATACGCAAGAAACGGGACACGGGGAGTGACATGCCTTGAGCTTTGGCATCACCCAAAGTCCTTCTCTTTTCTTCAAACCAGCAGAATAGCTGAGCACATTTATTAGACGTCTTCAATAAGGAAAGCCTGCGGGAGATGAACATACGCTCGACCCAAAATCTTTAGATCACCACGGTCTTCCGTCTCCAGGAAACGATCTATCGCAGCATCAATGCTGGCACCAATATCCGTCACTGCTGACAGGGGGAAAACGGGGAGAAGCTCCTTCATGACGATGATGGCATTGTACACGTGCATGAATTCCCCGGTCTGTATGCAGTCTATGAAACACTAGAATCCCATGAGCTTGGCAAGCCCGGCAATTGGAAAGGCAGGGAAGACCATACCTTGGCAAGCTTCTTGTGCCACTTTCGAAGTATTCGCTGGAGCCCACCCCAATCCAGAAGGGAGTCCAAAGTGATTGGCTTGTTCGTCCAACCGCGTTGCATACCGGGATGGTAAACGGTTTTGCCTCCCACTTTAGTCCGGTTGTCAGTAAGATAAAGTTGTTCGTCGAGGTGCCATTTGTATAAGTCGGACAAAATTCCGGACAAAAATCGACCTGTAGAGATATCAGATGTAAGGGACTAAACCTGCAAAAAAGCACATACCATAGTTGTGGGCCTCATACTCGCTGCAAGAGAACAAAACAACCTTGACATGGTCCCCAAGGAGCTGTGAAAGAACAAGAGTGAAAATGGCTTTCTTAACATACAATGGGCTAATGGGTCAAACCTTATCATAACACATCAGGGTATGGAATCCCGGAGTCCCCTGCGTATGTAAGACCTTGATGAATTGAGCACAAAAATCGGCATCCATCGGAGAGAGAAGGCATCGGGGTTGTAAGCAATGTTCAATGATGGACCCAACAAGCGTCTGCGCTTTGGGAGCTACATGCCGAATTTTACAGTGTTCGAGATCAGTCGTGTCGAATGACGTACAGTGTGAGAACCAGTGTTGTTTTTCACGAGTAAAACGCTTCAACGTGAACGCCCGGGATGCCGTCTGTTCCTTCAACTCTTGTGTCAGTTGCATCGCAGTGTTGAGATATCGTTCTCGTCGTGTACGATGTGACGACGCTGTTGATCGTCTAGCCCGATCTCCTGAACGATCTGCTGCATTGTACTTCTGGTCTTCTTGACGGCTCAAAGCCAATAATGCTGCACCTTCCTCGTCATATCTTGCTGATGGCGGAGACAAATCATATGTAGAGAGCTGCCAGAAAGTGACATAGAATCCCGGGCTGACATTTGTAAGGCGAAAGCTTCGGAAGTTGGAGCGACGATATTTACCCAATGGTTTCATAAGAATTTCCGGGAGCAATCTTCTTGATATCTTCGAACAAGGCAGAAAGCTCTGGCAGCCACGGCGACTACCCAGCATAAGTTCATGGAATAGGTCAAGTGATGACATGCACACACCTCAGACACAGGCGGTGTTGCCACAACACCAGTCGGGTCGACTTCCATCGCATACTCTTCTCGCACCATTGTTGGTGATGCTTCTTCAAGGCGCGGTTTTGATTCGGTGGGCACATCGGTAGCAGGCTGAATGGTAAGACTCGGGGAGGCTACACGTGAAGTAGTTGAAGGCTCTCGTTTAGCTGTCAAAGCTGCCTTCAACCGTTTCTCAGCTTCCTCCGCCGCAGTCTGCTCTTGCTTCTGCGTGGCCAACGCCGACTTCTACAGTTCACGGACAATTAAACGAGGGTCACCATGGCGCAGAGGGATGCAACAAACCAAGAGCGAAGCGTGAAGAACAGGACGTATGACTTGCATACATATTGGTGGGCAAATTCCATACACGAGCCCGAGTTCCGCAATGGAAGGTAGGATTTTGTCCGCATAATCTTGGGGAGAGATCACCGTAGGGGAAGTGAGAAGCTCCAGATATTGCAGTAAAACACCATGAGTCTGAGTACGAAAGGCGGTCACGCTTGAGCTTCGATAGTTCTTCCGGAATAACTGACCGTATCATAAAGACTCGCGAGGGACTTGAGATGTGTATCTGGGGCTCGGAATACACACGCTTGTCGTTGCTGAGCGACCTGTATGAGGAGAGGCAACGCCAAACCCGACTCAATCAACCCTTTGCCAAGTCTTTGGGGTCCTTTGAGCACAGCGTCTCCTGGGTCAAGCCGAGCTCCACGCGTCACTGAGGCCACAGATTCTATCCTCAACACAGGCCCGCCAGCCATTGCAGCAACTTGAACATCTGATAGACTTGGCAGAGGCTCAATCCCAGCCATTTTCCAGATTAGCTCTCGCAGCACCACAAGCTCCGTTGTCTGTCCATTATGAAGTTGATGTACGACATACTTCAAAACAGGCGTTAGATCGGCGCTGTAACGCCTGAACAACATTCCAGTGAAAGAGGCAAGACCTGTACAGATTGTTGAAAGGGATTCAAAAAGAGTGAGAAGAGAAACCAACTTTGAAGCCAGTCTGTTGTATTCACGCCGTCGTCTTTGAGTCGCTCCTTGTGAGGGTTTGCAAGCGCGTCCAGGATGATGAAAACCAGTACATCAAAACCCATGTTGGTAACATAGCGCAATCCTTGGATGACCACATTGGCTAGGTTATCGTACGCCATGATTTGATTAACGGCATTCGTGAAAAAGATGCAGGGATTCGAATGAGCCAATTTGGCCACTGCACCAGACAACGAGTCGATGGTGTTGTGGGCAAGACGACGAAGGATGCCTTTCGACTCTCTATCAGCCTGAACATGGCGGATGCGCAGCTCGGGGTGAGAGTTGTACACTGTGGTCTTCCACTCACCATACAGACGCCACCGCGCTGTCGTCTCGTATTGTCGGATTATGTTCCACACTTCGACCGTGCAAACAGCGTTGCCTCGAATCAATGGCAGTGCCGGGAGGAGGAAGACTCGAAGCATTTTGAACCAAAACAAGCGAATGGGATCCTCAGGATTAGGTTCCCCTGCAGGTTTCTTGGTTACAGGATCGATTGGCGTCTGCAAAATGATGAGAAGCAGCTCGGTCACATGTGAGGTTGGGCTGTAATTACCGTGGACTGTAAGTGCAAACGTCCGAGGCGCAAGAATTTGGTGAGGAATAAAGGGTCACGCGATATGTGCACTCCAGTGTATTTCATCAATGGTTCCATCACATCTCGCAAGTCCTCTAAGCCGGTACAAATGGGGATCTGCTGGCACCAGTCAGGGAAGAAAAAGACGAAATCTGTGGTGCCTGTGCTCGGAGGTGTGGGTGCCCAGAGGGTCAAGAGAGGTTTCCGAGGCGGAGGGATGACCAAACCAGACGTTCCGTAACGAGCGCGAGGCTGCGTGAAGCTCGGATTGCGCTCCTTCGCAACCATGGTCGAATCATACAGGTTAGAAAGCGATACTTTCATGATACGGATCATGAGGTCAGCGACTTCAGGTCGAACATCAACCAGCCACGGGAATTTAGAAAGGATCACGAAAGCAGGTTTGAGAGCGCCAACAGCGAGAAGAGCAGTGAGAAGTCCAAGTTTCTGGTTGAGGTCTTTTGTTTCAGGAGCCTTTTTGACCTCCACTGGGGGAGAAGACTTGGGTTTTGGTGGTGAGGTGAAAGACCCCGCTGATTCGAGTGGTGCTGCCATTGCTAACTGGCTAACCTTGGCACCCACTATTCGTGACTGGACGTTTGCTGCGTATTCCTTGTGGACAGCATCCATTTCTTGGTCTTCGGGCGAGATCTGCACACCAACCGTGAATACACGAGAGAAAAGACGAGGGCAGTCGTACGTGGGGGTAAAGGTCTTCCAACGAAATGAAACCTTCACGGATTAATATTGCGGCTGTGAGATAAAGATTCCTTGGTGTCGACTCAGTGGCCTCGGGAGACTTTGCATAGTTCATTAGATTCGTTAAGAAGGATGTTGGTTCGACCTACTTGATAATGAGCAAATTTAAATCCTAAAACCTGAGCAAGGACACGCGGAGTTGTGCTGAGAGAAACGGCTGAACTACCTTGTATTCTCCTATCAGTGAGAGTAAGAATCTCGTCCAGGCTTTTATCCTTGAATGACCCAAGGGGAAGATCGACTGTCGTGGTAGCATGGTCATCCGACATAGGAAGATGGTAGGAACCTGCCCATGGCGAAAACGACAGCAAGGCGATAAAGAAGCTGTGATGGGTTGTCAAATGAATGGAAAGCACGTCGAGAATGATATCGAGGGCTCGATTGGGGTCGAGGTCGAAGTAACCTATAAGGCTGATGACTTTCTCCCATACGAGCCGAGTTCGAGCTGCTATAACTGGACAAGACTCGATTGGACGTCCGGTCGCGGGTGAATGAGATGGGCCAAGGCCGCTGGTCAATTCTGCAGTAAGCTTGCTATAACCCTCGGACTGTTCGCGGAAAAGGTTGAATTTGTTTTGCTTGTAGCTGTGGATGTTGGATCATGAGCCAAGGCCCGAAAGGGAAGTGAAAAAAAGAGACGCACAATAAGCCGGTTTTCGTCCTGATCTCCTTCTTATCCAACGAAGCCTTATCGGAAATTAAGCCGATACTCGCCAGCAATGCCGAATCCAATCTCTCCCGGCAAAAGTCTGGATTGATTATTCCAAGTTCCTGTTCAAAATGCATGAGTCGAGCCATTGAGACGAATCAAGGTTCTATACCAGAAGTTTTTTCACGATGAGTTGAATGGTGTCCTTGTCCCGCTCTGCATCGTGCTTCGCTTTTCGGGCCTTTGAAAGGAAGGCCAACACGTTGCCATTTGCTGCGCTCAACTGCTCGTCGCATGCGGCCAAAGCAGCTTTTGCATCGGCAAGTAATTCATCAAGCTCAGCATCAATAGCCCATATCATGTCGACCAAAGTGGCTCCGAATCCCTTCGAGATATCCGGAGGGGAAGAGGAAGAAGACGGCAGGGATGTGAGGACGGATTGGACAAAGTCCAAGAACGCGTTCGGCGAGAGCGTGTGTTTCGGTGACCATGTTTGAAGGGTAGCAGATAACAGCGTATGGTACGCAGTAGTCAAGGTGTCGAGGCAGCTTGGATGGGATGGGTTGCAATGGGGTGCGAAGAGTGAATTTCGACTAGGGTCAAGTTGAAGGGCATGTTGAGGGGAAAAAGAAAGAAACGACGGACCACTCCGACTCGCCGCCTTTCGACCATGCAGCGACGTAACTCCTGACATTGGCTACCACGTCCATCGTCCTCGCTGTGTCGTGGGGTGAGCTGGTCACGGAAGGTGTTGTTCAGTGTTTGTCTTTAGCCTTCCAAATAAATACAATCAAAACCACATCACCCCCTTGACAATGATGCTGATCTAACCAGTGCAGATTATTTTTAATATCCAGTTACTATTGATAGCACGCTATATAGTCCCTGAACAACTCGTCCCCCGCCTCAAAGGCTGGTCCTTTCCCTTTCACACTCAGAGCTGGACTCACTCACTCAATCCCAATGGACGAAAATCGCTCACAGCACCACCGACAGACACTCAACTCTCTTAACGGCCTTACTCCAGCTCGACCCTCCTTTTCGCGCGCAACGCGGAGGGACACCCCCATCGACGGCATGTGGAGCGACGCACTCCGCCCTCTACCAAGCGCAGACGTCGCCGACTCTCCTTTCAGCCGCGTCCCATTGACCCCACAGCCCAATCCTCAGAGATCATGGTCGCACCCTTTCTCCATAGATACGACGAGCGTGAGCGAACTAGATACCGAAAGCCAGACCCAGACCCTAGTACAAGAAGCGGGCGGAGAGAGGGTTAACCGGATGTCGCAGTTGATGACTCGTTTAACCCTCTGGCAACGATTGCGAGGGAAGGGACGACGCCGTATTGGGTGGGGGGAGAGTTGTAAAAACATGGCAACTTTTTCGTGTAAGTCTTCATGATCTTTACCCATCAACATCTACTTACATCTATCCCAGGGCTGAACACCTTCCTCATCTTTGTGCCCATCAGTTTTGCTGTGCAACATGCGCAGGTTACTCGTGTTGTTAAATTTATCGGTACGGTCCTCTTTTACCACTTTGACTCCCCCCCCCCTAGATTCATCTGTGCCCTAGTCTCTTTCATCGCAATTATGCCTCTCAGCAAAATTCTGGACTTTGGAGGTGAACAATTGGCTATGTATTGTGGGAAGAGTATCGGCGATCTCATAATTATCACACTTAACAAGTTTGTCATGGATGTTCTCGGTGTTTATCCTCTTCTCATCCGCTCTTTATCTAACAGTGCGGTGGAAACGGTATTAGCCATTGTACTTTTGGCGAAATGCCAGTAAGTATCTATTGTTGCATATACGGCCCCCTCCTGAACCAACTACTCCCTGACGCAGATTAGACCTCCTGCAGTCCACCGCAGCTGGTACGCTCTATTTCGCTCACACTCCTCCATATATATAAACCATTTGTGAGGTGTCGTGCTCCTGCGCCTTCTGCTTGTACCGGGAACCTCCTTCCTCTTAGGCGGCGCTGACGTGTTAGCACAAGAATTGCATCCCCATATATCCCAATTGAACAATACGCTCTTAACACTCGGGTATCCCTTCAGTTTTTCGAGTGTTTTTCTATTATTGATACTTTTTATCTAGAGTATTGACCCTTCTGTTACCTCTATCATTCTTCGCTTCCATCGACCGCATAGTCCCCGCTTCTAGTCAACGCACTGAAGTCGCCATTACTGATAGTGTGCGGAGTGATGTCCTTCATATCAGCCGCATACTGTCCGTGCTACTGATCGTGACGTATGTAATTGACTGTCCATTGGCCATTTGCCTGCTTTATTCATGTTCTACTCTTCTACAGATATGTCTGCACCAGGATTTATCTACACAATCCCCCCGGCGAAGAAAGTCTTGATCGCCTCTCTAACGCTCCCAAGGCTTTCAAAGACGAAGTTGCCAAGGTCGAACACGAGGAACCGGTTGTGAACCCTTGGGTTTGCATCATAACGCTCATAATTGCCGTCATCCTTTTGGCCTTCACAGCTGAACACGTACGTCCCTTCTCCAAAAGACGAGGTATTCTTTCCTTATGATCGGACAGCTTGTTGTCAACATCCATGGAGTAGAAGAACGGTTTCACTTGAAGCACGAGTAGGTGCAATGTTCATACCAGGGTGGCACCCGTCACTCATCTCATTATCCAGGTGGTTCGGTCTTATTCTTCTTCCTCTTGTATCCTACTCTGCAGATGGCATCCTTTCGGTGGTCTATTTCTTCATGCGCTGCGTTCGACGGGAGTCAAAAGGGCCGTCCCCTCTCGCTCAGGATCGTTCCATCGATCTCGCAATCCAGTTCTTGACTTTCTGGTTGCCGATCATCGTCATCGCCGGGTGGTGCGTGGAAAAACCCATGTCGCTACTCTTCAACCTGTTCGAAGTCGCCGTTCTCATCGGGGCTTGTTTCCTCGTTACTTTCGTTACTAGTGATGCGAAAACTAATTGGGTGGAGGGTTTCATGATGGTTGTTTTCTACCTGATGATCGTAAGTTTCATTGTGCTTAAACTCTGATGCCGACATGTACGGAACATGATTTCTTTTCACAGGTTGTTGCAGCTTGGTTCTACCCTGGGCAGATAGACACCCGTATCGTTCATTCATGTTCGAGTGTGAAGGACGCATTGCATAAGGAACACCAGGCATACGCCACAAGACTGGCTGCAAACATGCATGCCTCTAATAGCAGCGTGTCAGTCAATCACCCTCCACCCACCGCCGAGGCCGTCAACCTCCTGAATGAAAGGTTACAACGGATCTTGGATCTTCACCATGTAGTTCCAAAAGTGAACTCCTAACTATTATCCCGTCACATGTAATAACGTAAACCAAATTGTTATCGGGAAACATGTTGGTTTTTGGTCCACCTCCCACCCTGAGACGGAAGCGAATCACCACAAATAGATCTACCCAATGCCTCGACAGCCTTTTGGACGATGTCAGTGACCTCTGCCCTGACTTTCAAGATTTCCGATGACAAATTTGTCGCTGCAGGGTCGTGTGGCGCTGCATTTACCATCCGGCCGGTCCGACTCTTATGGTCATTCGTCAATGAGTGGAACGATGTATGAGTATTCTTTCCGAGGACACGTAGAGCTTGTTGGATTCGTTCGCCTGGAACAGGATCGCCAAAGGTGACGCTTAGTTGAGCACCTGGTCGAGGAAAGTACTTGTATGGAAAGGGTCGCCCCTCTGGCATCAGGTGGTTAAAACCAGTGAGCCACATCGGTATCACGACAGGCGGAACCGCTGCTTCCATGAGCATTCGACCTCTGAAAGAGCATCAGTCTGGGTGGGTCGAATCCCGCGGAGTCTACTCACACACCCCATTTAAACCTCGGAAGGCGAGCAACGCCATTGTCGTCCTTGGGGTAGACATCTGGTTGGTTCACCTTGCCCTCACAATGAAGATGGACCTAAAGGCTCGTTTGTCCCGGGTCCCCGAATCGGAATGTATAGAAACGAACCCAATTACCTCGGTCGAGCTTCTCGATTGCGACATCTACCGCGCGTTGATCGACACCCTTGCCTCGGAAAGTCTCAAGTGTTTGCCCCAGTCGAAAGAATGTCGAAGAGAGACTTGCTAGGAAGATCGGTAAGTGTACATTGCATCTTAAAGGCGTCAATGAAGATGCAATTACTCACGGGTTAGTAAACATGATTTCTGAGGCGCCTAGAGCCCATCGCGTCGTTCGCGTGCTGAGAAAGCATCGGGATGGAAGAACGCCCCAGGCGACCGGATCATCTAACCTGTACATTGAATATGAATACGAGTAACGAAATGGGGAGCGGGAGAGTCACGTCGAGATGTGATTTGAAACTGAACGGATGATAGAGTCAGCAAGAATGATGAAGATACGACCGTGCCGGACCGGTTATGATACCCTGGCCATTGTTCCTGCGGAGGTCGGCAAGAGCGGCAACGAGGATTGGGAGGCCGTTGACAGTGACTGTGGCGAAACCGATGTTCAAGGCGGCTTTGCAGGTGAGACCGACGACGGCAACGGTCGCGGTGGACAGGAGTGGACGTATCATAAGTTACAACGCTGTGCGGCGTTGCCCGGTCGCGAAGAACGAAGTTGATCAAAATTATTACGTAATAAATTGAATGTTATCTTCCCCAAGAAATTGGAGCGACGTCGGCGGGAAAATTGTGGTTCGACTCGTCCCCTCCTCGGTCCTCGGATCCTCCTCCTCTGCTCTCCCGGGTGTGAGGCCGGCCGTTGTCGCGCCCACCCATCGCGACCATGTTGGCACTCATGGCTCTGAGCTCAATTGCCGCCCTCCTCTTTGTCTACATCTTCATGCCCGCCCTATGGCTTTCATTCATGGCTTTTGACGACTCTCTCGACGCTCACGAGGCAAGTCTCGCCGTTGTGGCCTCCCGTAAGCTGCTCTCGACCCTCCTTTCACTCGTCTCTCATCCTCTCCCAGGGAATCCCTTTCGTGAAACAGGCCCACCAGCGAATATGGCCAAACTTATCCTGCTTCGTCATAAGGTACGCTGTCGTCCATCTCGCCTTCGTTCAGGTACTCAACAGATGCATCCTTAGATTCAGACAAGCAATCGTAAAAGACGCAGCTCGTCACACATCCGCCAGGCTACCCGTATCGTCCCTCCCCGTCCCAAAGGCTCTTGGGTACACCTCGGTCGCCCACTAGGCGGAAAGGCATATCACTAGATCACCGGTGTCTGCTTTTCCGCTCCCACATTCCCATCATCTTATCCTTACATATATCTATATACCCCAATCGAATCTAAACATATCCAAGGAAATTGTAACAACCCCAAAGCATACTTCGTCATCGAAACCTTCTCCTGCTCGAACTGTTTTTCAACGTTATGTTTCCTCTCGACTGGATACCACAACTTGTAATGGGTCGGCAGTAATTGGGTAGATTATACATCACAACAAAGTCATAGACATGATCCAAGAAAGCCAACCAAGACATCCAAGATATACCAACAGAACCAAGGTCTACCCGAACCTTGTGTTCCTTCTTTCAGCAGCTACACCAGCAAGCAAACTTTTGTGGGGCTTGAGTCCACGACTCGACTTGCTCGACGCGTTTGGTGCGGGTTCGGGTACGTTTCGCAACGACCCCCCTCCCGTCTTGATCTTGTGCCCAGTCACGGCAGCCCCACCAGTAGAACGTCCGGTTGCCCCCATTGTCCGTGATCTTCCCTCTGACTTGGCCCAGCTTCGCATCCTACTGAGGTCCGTCGTCACGGGTAGGTCTGAAGGGCCCTATGGAAATAATAAGTTCATCACTGTTCACAAATTCCGTCGTTATACATACTTCTGCCCCGATATCGGGATCCAGTGGGTCATGTCGCATTGGTCGAACTCTACTCTTCCGCTTCTGTAGCTTGACACAGGTATGCGCTTCGTCATCGCCATCCAATCCGTCAATCCAGCCTACATTGTGGGGGTCAAAAAGGTCGCCGGGCTTTTCAGAATTAGTGATGACTACAATAACATGTGAAGACCGACGAACATACCTCTTCTTGGGGAGGCATTTCACGAATTCTTCGCTGGATTTCTTCGCGAGTCACGAATCGACTTTCCTCATCCTCCTCTTCCGAATCTTCGTCCTTGTGAGCTTCAAATTTTTTGTTGTCATCCTCCATAACAATATCCAGTGGTTGCGATTCGGCCAGATATCCAAACTCGAGATTTTCGCCATTTAGATCCTGCTCATAAACATCATAGAATGACTTGGTCTCCGGATCCTCGCCTAGCACGACACAAAACGTCACATCACTATCAGTAGGCGGCCGACAGAAACAAACAAAGAAACGAACCGAGCTCCTTGATGTTATCTCTGTCAATCTTTGGCTTCTTATACATGTTTCGCCGACGCCTGCTATCAGCGTCGTCCCCATCGCTGTCCTCATCACCGTCCTCCAGGCCGACGCCGTGTCGTCTTTTCTTCCTCCGAAGCTCTCCGTGTATAGCCGCTTGATGAAGTTTCTCGATCTCAAGATCGTCCTTCTCCGTATGCTCCCTGAAATGTTGACAATGCTCAGAACGAGAAATAAAGGATCGATGGCCAAAAGAAACTCACTGATACTTTTCAAGAACCAAGTCGGCACCGATTTCATCCTGTCCTATATCCCTGTCATCGACCAATGCTTCCAATGGCTTATCTAAATCTTCCCCTTCTTCTTCATCGTCGCCTTCCTTGTTCCTAAGTCCGAATCCCAACATTTCATCGTCATCGGACTCTTGGGCCTCGTTTTCTACCAATTCCGACAGTTGTAACTTCGGTCTTGCTTTCCCGGCCTTTCTTTTCGTGGCATTGGCCATCACCTCAAACGCGTTCTTGACTGGCCTTTTGGGAAGCGCTGGATTAGGGGATAATCCAGCTTTCGCAAGAGGAGATAGTGGAGTCGTGGCACGCTTATGCAGCCGTTGCAGTGGTCCGAGTGAGCCGAAATCATTATTTTCTTCCAAAGAAATAGTCCGGAGTGGACGACGCTGGGTAGACTGAGCTTCGGAACGTTCTGACGGAAAAGGACTCTGTGTAGTAGACGGGAGTTTATAGACCTCTGGGCTCCCGATATCTGGTCTGGTTTGAGTGAGGAAACTATAAAACGCAAACCATGCGTCAACCATGGCGATATTGAGGAAATGAGGGATGATCCTACCCATGGTCATTAACGTAGAGCTCAGGCTTATTCTGGGGTTGTCTTGCATTAACCTCTAGTAGATATTCTTGTTCTTTTTCAAATATCTGGTCAGCTTTCCTCAGCAAGTTACCACCGATTTGGAAAGCGGGCTGCAGCGTAATGTCCTGAGTTAACCCAAGTTCGTGGGCAAAGGCAGACGTTTCTGTACGGGATGTGTCGGCCTGCCGCGTACGATCATTAAACCCGTTCCAAAAGTAGTGAGAAAGGAGCCCACCTTGTCCGTCAGCAGTTTGGCGAGACCAAAAAGCCCTCCAGATTTGTTGGCCGGTGGTTTCCATGTCGTTTGTTCTTCTGTACCAAATTCAAAACCCGGCTGTAGTAGTTTCGTCCCAGGGGTCTCCGAGGACTCATCCTCGAATTGGGAAAAACCTCCGCTTTTGGCCCCAAACAACGGTGCGACGGCGCCCGATGCAGTTAGTGGAAGAGATGCCACAGGGGACGTTTGCTGTAATCTCACTGCAAAGGGAGTGATAGGAGAACAGGAGAGTCCCGCTTGGGACGTAAAAGGGTCAGCATCTAGGAGATCCTTGAAGGGCTGTCGATCTTCTTCGTTATCATTCTCATTGCCGGCGTGCTCCGTCGGGGACATGGTCAAACTCTTGGGATAACCCGTTTTTACATCAAGCCTGCTGTGCTGTGCAACGTGTCGAACAACAGCTTTGTTCTCCTTATTTTCGCCGTGATCCCACATCAGAGACGTGTCATTTTCCTTGTCCACCTCATCTTCAGTCCTTTCATCAAAGGAAGAAATCGAGCCGGCCTTGTGCGCTTCGTTGCTTGATGGGCTATTAATATGGGGCAGCATAGGTGTCGTCGGTGAAACCAGTGTACGTGTCGGCGACACATTCTCTCCTTCTGAATCCGAATGGACGAGTAATTGGGCTTTGGACCGGCGCGCTACTTTCTTCCCTGGTTTTCGGATAGCCAGATCGTCGTCGTCACTGATATCCTTGTCGTTTTCGTGAACCATAGTGACGTCCGCGTCGTCTTCATCAGACCCTTCGTCGTCGTCGTCATCGCTCTGACTCTCTTCAGATGGCGACCGGCTGCCACTTCTGGGATCTTCTGTGGCCTCGGGCTCCCAGGCATCATCACTACCTTCGTCACTACCCTCCTCTGCCTTGGATGTGTTTCCCCTCTCCATCACCTTAAGCCCCTTCTGTGCATACTCTTTGGTTGCGTCGTACACAGTCGATGAGGCTGCTTCAGACTCGTTTCCCACTTTCCCACCTAGTTTCTCCCAGTGCGCCTCTTTCTGCCGTACCATCGTTACCCTTTCAGCTTCAACTTTCTTTGCCATGAACAGATTGAGCTCCCGAGGATTCCTGAACCCTCCCACGCTCTTTCCTGCTTGCAATGTTCCCACCTCCTTGAGTGCCCGCAAGTCATTATTCCCCTTCAAAGGATTTTCTTTCGCTCGTGCGGCTACACCAGCAAATTGCAGAACCTTCTGACAACCTTGCGACATTCGCTTTCTCCGTCCAGAGTCCCTGTCTGCCCTAATTTGCATATCCACTTGTGGGACTACCTTGAGGTCGTCATCGTCGTCCGTGAACTCTGGTAATCTGGCCTGCTGCGCTGCCAAAATGCGCTTCTTGTACTCCAACAGATCTCGATGTCTTTTCTCTTTTTCACGCGTCTCGTTCGCTTGAGCTGCGAGATCTGCGAGATCTGCGACGTCAGGGAGGTCCGGGTCATCTAGATCCAATTCTGGCCCGGAGGTCATAGTCTTCAGGGGACTTGGCACAGGCGATGATTTGGAGAACGGACGAAGGGGTGAAGGATTGTTCAGCGAATCTGATCTTGGATTATTTTGTGAGGAAAAGTGAGCATCGGAAGAGAACTCTGCAATGGGGTCTGCATCAGAGACTTCAGGCGGTGCGGAAGTAGACCCACTACCTCAAATACGTCAGCGAGCGGCTCAATCAATAGAACGCGTTGAACCCACATAGCAACGTGTTGAAGAAAACTTTGAATTGTATATTTCTGTGCCGTACCCTCAACTCGCGGTATCGATGCTTCTTGATCGACAGCCATGCGCATCCGAGTTTTCGCTGTTTCCCGAACATCTTTCTTTGTAGGCGCCTAGAAAGGATTTAGATGCAAAGAAATATGATGGCGGTTTTACCAACCTTGACCTTTGACTTCTTCCTTTGTTCCCTGGGGGTTTTCGGACGTTCTATGGAACCTGTACAGTCTGCGACAGGCTCAAGCGATTCCGGCTGTGAACTTTGAGCACGATCTTTTGCCCTTCCTTTCCTCTTCAAGCTTCGTTTAGGCATCACCAGTGCAGGCATTTCTTCGTCAGACCTACATGGCGTTGGGGACGACGGGTTCGGAAATATTGCAATGGAGATAGGTTGAGCCGGGAAGAAACTTTGGCTTTCATCACCCTCAGAATCGGAATCCCGGACGACGCGTTTAGCGTGCTTGGTGGAGCGTGTCCGAAGAAACCCGATGTCTGGAGATGAGTGGTCGTGGAATGAGCTATTCCGAGACGATGGCGATGTGGTGAGGGCATCGAGCGGTCCTCCGAAGACGTCGTTAATTAGGGTACTCGAGTCATCGTGAGCAGGAGACGTAGGAACATCCGGGATTTTGTGGTTGTCGATTTCAGGCGAATCGACCCGCGGCTCTAGCGGGTGTGAATCCATGTCAAAGTCCTCCTGTTCATCGTACTCTCGCAATGTCTTTCGCCAGGCAAATTGATACTCCGACGTAGACGCGTCTTGGGACGGGCTCTCTGCCTCGTCATCGCCTTGCGAAGTTATGGGGTCCGAGCTTGGGGGTATTTCCTCGTCGATTTCGGTGGGGCCTGTCTTGTAGATCCTATCGCGGGAGTCTGAGCTCGATGCCCTCCCAACACGGGACGTATTGGAATCGTCGACTATGTCGTTGCCTTTGCCTCGAGGTCGTCCATACGTCCGCGCGGCCCGCCGAATTGCAGAGGTGGCAACTGTTGGCGAAGAAGAGAGCGTCGAGTCCGCGACGATTGAAGAATCTTCATAGACAGGCATTTTCTGGCAATGTTGAGTTCAGTTATTTGGTGAAAGACCCAGCTTCACACACAAGGATCGTGTCGGTCACACCGTTATCTTTCGCGTTCCAAGCGTACACGTGATCGCTGCGCACGATATCTTCAGACTTTCTCCCGGACCTTTAAAGGAATGTCCCAGTCTCCCAATATAAAAACATCCCGATGTTAAAAGCCATGAACAATAAGAAAAGGACCACGGTGAAGTATAAAGAGATAAACGGTCGTTCCGCGTAACAGCCGTTTCCCCTCCTCCCCCCATCCTGCTCCTTCCAAAAGATCAAGGCTGACGTCCGAACACAACGAGAACAACCTGAACGAACGGATTGCAGACAGGCAAATTGCTAGCGTG
>Ga0307516_10000894_pt1 | contig 41096 bp, 34 predicted proteins | sample 19_EM_MG_FD_203310 | JGI IMG/M metagenome (GOLD analysis project Ga0307516, IMG submission 203310) | Populus trichocarpa ectomycorrhiza microbial communities from riparian zone in the Pacific Northwest, United States - 19_EM | ecosystem: Host-associated > Plants > Roots > Unclassified | place... | reverse complement strand
CCGGGCTGGATCCGGCCGCTGAGGATGCCGGCGATGGCCGCGCCCGCCTCCTGGCCCGGCATGAACGCCTGCACCAGCCCGGCGGCGCGGCCGTGCACGTCACCCAGCGCGTATGGGCGCCCGGAGACCACGACCACGACCACCGGCGTACCGGTGTCGAGCAGCGCCGTCAGCAGGTCGGCCTGCACGCCCGGCAGCCGCAGGTCTTCGGCGTCGCAGCCCTCGCCGGACGAGCCCTGGCCGAACAGGCCGGCGAGGTCGCCGACGACGGCCACGCAGAGGTCCGCGTCGCGGGCCGCGTCGGCGGCGGCGGCGAAGCCCGAGCGGTCGGTGCCCTGCACCTGGCTGCCCTTCTCGTACACCACCTCGGCGCCGGGCAGCTCCGCACGCAGCGCGTCCACCACCGTCGGCACCTCGATGCCCAGCCCGAGGCCGGGGTGCCGGGGCAGCACGTGGTTCGGGAACGCGTAGCAGCCCATGAACGTGCGCGGATCGTCGGCGCACGGGCCGATGACGGCCACCCGTTGCGGCGCCGGGCGGTCCGCGTCGAGCAGCGGCAGCGCGGTGCCCGCGTCGAGCAGCACGATCGAGCGCTCGGCCAGTTCCCGGGCCAGCGCCCGGTTGGCCGGGGAGTCCAGGTCGGTGCCGGCCGCCGCGGCCACCGAGCCCTCCGGGGTCCAGTCCGCGTCGAGCAGGCCCAGCTCGGCCTTGTGGGTGAGCAGGCGCCGGGCGGCCCGGTCCACCAGCTCCTCGCCGACCTCGCCGGCGCGCACCCGCTCGACCAGGCTCGGCCCGAAGCCGAGGGTGTCGGGCAGCTCGACGTCGATGCCGGCGGTGAGCGCCTGCGCGCCGGCGTCGCCGGTGTCCGCGGCGACCCGGTGCATGGTGGCGAGGAACGGCACGGCCCAGTAGTCGGACACCACGGTGCCGGTGAAGCCCCACTGATCCCGCAGCAGGTCGGTGAGCAGCCACGAGTCCACGGCGGCCGGCAGGCCGTCCACGTCGGAGTAGGAGTTCATCACCGAGCCGGCCCGGGCCACCCGGATCGCCGTCTCGAAGCAGGGCAGGATCACGTCCAGGAGCTCGCGCCGGCCCATCGGCACCGGCCCGTGGTTGCGGGCGGCCCGGGCGGCGGAGTAGCCGGCGAAGTGCTTGAGGGTGGCGATGACCCCGGCGCCCTGCAGGCCGCGGACGTACGCGGCGCCGAGCATCGAGACCAGGTACGGGTCCTCGCCCATGGTCTCCTCGACCCGGCCCCAGCGGTAGTCGCGCACGACGTCCAGCACCGGCGACAGCCCCTGGTGCACGCCGACCGCGGCCATGTCGCGGCCGATCGCGGCCGCCATCCGCTCGATCAGGTCCGGGTCGAAGGTCGCGCCCCAGGCGATCGCGGCGGGGTAGACCGTCGCGCCGTAGGTGGTGAAGCCGGTCAGGCACTCCTCGTGCACCAGGGCCGGGATGCCCAGCCGGCCGGCGTCGAGCACGATGTGCTGCTGGCGGATCACCTCGGCCGCGCCCTCGGCCACGGTCAGCGGGCTGCCGCCGTAGACGCGGGTGAGGTGGCCGAGGCCGTGCCGGCTGGCCTCGTGCAGCGGCACGGTGCCGGAGGCGGCGAAGACGTCCTGCATGGGCGCGACGTTGAGGTTCGCCTCAACCTCCGCGTCCGCCTCCTCCCGGTGATCCAGGTCGTTGTTCACCCACCGGCTGCCCAACTGTGCGACCTTCTCTTCGAGGGTCATCTGCGCCAGCAGTGCGCTGACCCGGTCAGCGACGCTGCGGGTCGGGTCGTGCCAGTCAGGTGTCGTCACGATGGTTCTCCTTACGAGCCGGACGGGTGCAGACGCTCCGAAACTTTCGGACTGTCGCCGAGACCGGACCGCGACCTTACCGTGACCTTGGGCGGGGGTGGATCGGCCTCACAGCGCTGCATTGGGGTCCACTCTCGCTGGTAGAGCACGAGTCTTTCAAGGGCCTTGACACACCAATCCTGAAATCCTACGTTAACGAAATCTCTCGGTAACTTGCGGTTGTCGATCGAAAGTTCCAGACCTCGGAACCGGGTTCGGTGACCACCCCCTCAGCACCTTCGACCGGCCGCGCGCCAGCGGCTTTCGAGTACGGAGACCAGCGTGGAACGCAGTCCGATATCCCGTCGCACCTTCCTCAGCCTCACCGCCGCCGCCGGCGCCGGCGCGGCCCTGACCGCCTGCGGCAGTTCCGGCCCGGGTGGCGGTTCCAGCGGTGGTGGTGCCGCGAACACGGCCAGCTACTGGTTCCTGACCGGCCAGCCCGGCGAGGGCATCCGGCAGGCCGCGGCCGAGCGGTTCAACAAGGCCAACCCGAACAACAAGCTCCAGTTCACCGCCTTCGAGAACGACGCCTACAAGCAGAAGATCAAGACGGCCATCGGCGCCGGTCAGGCACCCACCCTGATCTGGGGCTGGGGCGGCGGCGGCCTGAAGAGCTACGTCGACGCCGGCCAGGTCGAGGACCTGACCGGCTGGTTCGGCGAGAACGCCGCGGTCAAGGACAAGTTGTTCCCGTCCTCCTTCGGCCCGGCCACGGTCGGCGGCAAGATCTACGCCATGCCGTGCGAGACCGTGCAGCCGATCGTCCTCTACTACAACAAGAAGGTCTTCGAGCAGGCCGGGGCGCAGCCGCCGCAGTCGTTCGAGGACATGATGGCGCTGGTGCCGAAGTTCAAGGGCAAGGGCATCGCGCCGTTCTCGCTGGCCGGCAAGGCCCGCTGGACCAACATGATGTGGCTGGAGTTCCTGCTCGACCGCATCGGCGGCGCGTCGGTCTTCCAGGCCGTCTTCGACGGCCAGAAGGACGCCTGGTCCGACCCGGCGGTGCTGGACATGCTCACCAAGATCCAGACGATGGTGAAGGACGGCGCGTTCGGCAAGGGCTTCTCCTCGGTCGACGCCGCCAACAACGCCGACCAGGCCCTGCTCTACACCGGCAAGGCCGCGATGATGCTGCACGGCGGCTGGACCTACGGCAGCATGAAGAACGACGGCGGCGACTTCGTCTCCGGCGGCAACCTCGGCTGGATGAACTTCCCGCCGGTCGCGGGCGGCAAGGGCGACCCCAGCGACACGGTCGGCAACCCGGGGCAGTATCTCGCGATCTCGGCCAAGGCCACCGCGGAGCAGAAGGAGACCGCGAAGAAGTTCTTCACCACCGGGGTGCTCGACGCGGACGAGACCAAGGCCTGGATCAACGACGGTGGTTCGGTGCCGGTCGTCAAGGGCACTGAGAGCGTCCTGGCCGCCTCGCCGGACGCCGCGTTCCTCAAGTTCGTCTACGACACCTCCGTCAACGCCAAGACCTTCGCCCAGTCCTGGGACCAGGCGCTGAGCCCGACCGCGGCGGAGACGTTGCTGGACAACATCGCCAAGCTGTTCCAGAATCAGGTCTCCCCGCAGCAGTGGGTCACCAACATGAACCAGGTCATCGGCAAATGACGGTCCTTGCTCCGCCCCCGACCCGGGTGCCGGAACGCTCCACTTCGGCCGGCGGGCGGAGCAAGTCCGTGTCCTGGATGGTGCTGCCGGCGCTCGCCGTCTTCGTCGCGTTCGGCATCGTTCCGCTGCTCGGCGCGCTCGGCCTCAGCTTCACCCAGTGGGACGGGATCGGCCAGATCAACCCGGCCGGCCTGGACAGCTGGAAGGCCGTACTCACCGAGCCGGGGCTGCTGCACGCCCTGTGGGTGACGTTCCTGGTGATGGCCCTGTCCTGGGTGTTCCAGACGCCGATGAGCCTGCTGATCGGCGTCTTCCTGGCCGCGCACAAGCGGTATCGCGGGTTGCTGGCCGTGCTCTACTTCATCCCGTTGCTGCTCAGCTCGACGGCCATCGCCATCACCTACAGCGCCCTGCTCAACCCGAACTTCGGGCTCGGCGCCGGGCTCGGCGTCGAACTGCTCAACCAGGACTGGCTGGGCCAGGGCAATCTCGCCCTGGGCGTGCTCATCTTCGTGGTGTCCTGGCAGTTCATCCCGTTCCACTCGCTGATCTACCAGGGCGGGGTGCGGCAGATCCCGACCTCGTTGTACGAGGCGGCCGAGATCGACGGCGCCGGCAAGATCCGCACGTTCTTCAGCATCACCCTGCCGCAGCTCAAATACACGATCATCACCTCGTCGACGCTGATGGTGGTGGGGTCGCTGACCTTCTTCGACCTGATCTTCGTGCTCACCGCCGGGGGCCCCGGCGACTCCACCCAGGTGCTGGCGCTGGAGATGTACCAGCTCGGCTTCAAGGCGAATCTGATGGGACCGGCCAGCGCGATCGCGGTGATCCTGGTGCTCGTCGGCCTCGGCCTGGCCCTGTTGCTGCGCAGGCTCGGCGGCGGCAGCGAAGCCGACAGTCAACTGGAAGGTGTCTGATGGCCGTCTCGACCCGGCCGGCGCCGCCGAGATCCGGTGGGCCGGCCCTGGCCCGCCAGAGCGGCGGGCGGCGCAAGTGGGGCCTGCGGCGCTGGAACTGGTTCGGCGGCAGCCTCGGCTGGCTGTGGCTGGTCGTGGTGATGGTGCCGATCTACTGGATCGTCATCACCAGCTTCAAGACCCGGGCCAACTACTACGTCCAGAATCCGCTCGCCCCGCCGACCGCACCCACCCTGGAGAACTACCGGCAGGTCATCGAGGCCGACTTCACCCGGTACTTCACCAACAGCGTGATCGTCACGGCCGGGGCGACGCTGCCCGCGGTGCTGATCTCGTTCATGGCGGCGTACGCGATCGTCCGCGGCAGCGCCGGGAGCCGCTTCCTGCGCTCGGTCAACGGCCTGTTCCTGATGGGCCTGGCGATCCCGCTGCAGGCGGTGGTCATCCCGATCTACCTGATCATCATCCGGCTGCAGATGTACGACACCCTGATGGCGATCATCCTGCCGTCGATCGCCTTCGCCATTCCGCTGTCGGTGCTGGTGCTCGCCAACTTCATCCGGGACGTGCCGAAGGAGCTGTTCGAGTCGATGCGGCTCGACGGCGCCACCGAGTGGGGCACGCTGTGGCGGCTGGCCTTCCCGCTGACCCGCCCGGCGCTGGTCACCGTGACCATCTACCAGGGTCTCGGCGTCTGGAACGGCTTCATCCTGCCGCTGATCCTCACCCAGAGCCCCGACCAGCGCACCCTGCCGCTGGGGCTGTGGAGCTTCCAGGGCCAGTACGGCGTCAACGTGCCGGCCGTGCTCGCCTCGGTGGTGCTGACCACCCTGCCCATCCTGATCTGCTATGCCATCGGCCGGCGTCAGCTGCTCAGCGGCCTGACCGCGGGCTTCGGGAGGTGACCGGCGCGGTGCTGTGCCGCACCACGAGTTCGGTGGCGAGCTCGACCCTGGGCGCCTGAAGGGTCTCGCCGCGCGCCAGCCGCAGGACGGTGTGCGCGGCGAGCCCACCCATCTCGGCCAGCGGCTGGCGCACCGTGGTCAGCGGGGGTGCCGACCAGCGGGCCTCGGGCAGGTCGTCGAAGCCGGCCACGCTCAGGTCGGCGGGCACCCGCAGGCCGCGGCGGCGGGCGGCCTCGTAGACACCCAGCGCCATCTGGTCACTGGTGGCGAACACGGCGGTCGGCGGCTCGGCGAGATCGAGCAGCCGGCCGCCGGCGACGTACCCGGACTCGTGCTGGAAGTCGCCCTGCACGACCAGACCCGCGTCGAGGCCGATCCCCGCGGCGGCCAGGGCGGCCCGGTAGCCGTCCAGCCGGGCGCGGCTGCAGGACAGCGCGCGCGGGCCCGCGATCAGCCCGATCCGCCGGTGGCCGAGGGCGATCAGGTGCTCGGTGGCGCTGAGCCCGCCCGCCCAGTTGGTCGCGCCGACGGTCGCCACGCCGGCGGCAAGGGCGGCGGGAAGAGTGGGACGGACGGCGGCGGGGTGGTTGGACGGGGGATCGATGACGACCACCGGGATGTGCAGCCGGCGCAGCTGGGTGTGTATCGGCGCGCTCGGCTCGGCCAGCACGAAGATGACCCCGTCGCAGGTGCGTGAGCGCAGGTTGCGCAGCCACTGCCGGGTGGCCGTCTCGTCCTGGTGCACCGCCGAGACCACCGTGCCCGCCCCGGCGGCGTGCGCCACGTCGGCCACCCCGCGGATGAGCTCGACAGCCCAGGGACTGTCCAGGGCGTCGAAGACCACGTCGAGTATCTGCGCGCGGCCCGGCTGGCGGGAGTTGCGCCGCCGGTAGCCGCGGTCCCGCAGGAGCTGCTCGACCCGTTCCCGGGTCGCGGTGGAGACGTCCGCACGGCCGTTGAGCACCCGGGAGACGGTCGGCACGGAGACACCCGCCGCGTCGGCGATGGCCGCGATGGTCACCCGGCGTTCGTCCGCGGACATCGCCGTCCTCCTCGCTTCAGGGCCGGGCGCCGGGCAGGCCCGACCTTCCGGACCGGTGCCGGGCAGGCCCGCCCCGGCGTGGGGGCGGGCCCGGATCGCACTGGTCAGCGGCCGGCGACGGCGAGGGTGTCGCGCAGTGCCGCGTACGCGGGCTTGGGCGTCAGGTTCTCGTCGAGCGGGGTCGCCGAGCCCTGGCCGTCGAAGACCCCGGGCACCCACGAGTAGCGGTCGGTGAAGCCCCACACCGTGTACGAGACGCACCGGTCGGCCAGCAGGCAGGCCTGCAGCAGCGCGGTGAAGCCCTGCGCCTGGGCCTGCACCTTGATCGGGTCGGCCGGCAGCGGCATCCGCACGTCGACCTCGGTGAAGGCGGTCTGCAGGCCCAGCTTCTCGAAGCGGCGCAGGTTGGTGAGGGTGTCACCGGGCACGCCGTACTGCACCGCGAGGTGGCCCTGCACGCCGTACCCCTGCACCGGCACGCCGGCCGCCTTCAGCTGCTTGACCAGCGCGTAGTAGGCGTCGCTCTTGGCGTTGACACCCTCGTTGTTGTAGTCGTTGAGGAACAGCTTGGCCTGCGGGTCGGCCTGGTGCGCCCAGCGGAACGCGTCGGCGACGTAGCCCTGCCCGAGGTTGCGCAGCCAGATGGTGTCGCGCCAGGTCCCGTCGTCGTTGAAGACCTCGTTGACCACGTCCCAGTGCCACACCCGGCCGCGGAAGTGCGAGACCTCGTCGATGATGTGCTTGCGCAGCACCGCGCGCAACTGCTCGGGGGTGAACGCCTGCTCGTTCACCCAGGACGGGTTCTGGTTGTGCCAGACCAGCGTGTGCCCGCGCACCTTCTGCCGGTTGGCGCGGGCGAAGTCGACGAGGCGGTCGGCGGCGGCCCAGTCGTGCACACCCCGCTGGGGCTCGACGGCCTCCCACTTCATGACGTTCTCCGCCGTCACGGTGGAGAACTCGCGGGCCACGGCGGCGCGGTAGGGGGCGTCGCCGGCCAGGGCGGCCATGTCCACGGCGGTGCCGATCCGCAGGCCGGCCCGGTCGGCGACGGTGCGCAGGCCGGTGGCGGCCGGCCCGGTGGAGGTGGGTCCAGCCGCCGCGGGCAAGGCGGTGGGCGCGGCCGGCGGGGCCGCGGTGGCGGGGGTGCCGGCCAGGGTCATGGTCGCCAGCAGCACGACACCGGCGAGGGCGCGAACTCTCATCGCGGTATGTCCTTTCCGGCCCTCCGGGGACGGCCGAGAGTTCCGAGAAGTTCCGTTACGTGACCGGAACATATGCCGATCAGGTTCGCCGGTCAACAGGAAACAACATGGACACACAAAGGCGAAGATCAATGACACGAGCCCTTGATCTGGGGCGCAGCAGCTTCTTGACGCGACTTCGACCGAGTTCTATGTTACGGACGTTCGGCCGTGCGGTTTCCGAAAGTTCCGGAGGGTCTCGATGTCTCATCGTCCGAAGTGGTGGCGCCGGCTGGCGCTGCCGATGTCGGTGCTGCTGCTGTCCGGTGGCCTCGCCGGGCCGGCCCGGGCGGGTGGTCCGACCGCGGCCGTGGTGGACACCGCGCGCGGTCACGGCGCCGTGGTCAGCTTCACCTTCGACGACGGGCCCAACCCGGCCGACACCCTGCACCTGCTCGACGTGCTGCGCCGGCGGCACGTGCGCGCGGTGTTCTGCCTGGTGGGCGACCAGGTCCGGGCGCACCCCGAGGTGGTACGCCGGATCGTCGCCGGCGGCCACGTGCTGTGCAACCACTCGCTTCACCACGACGACCTGAGCGTGCTGACCCCGGAACAGATCCGCGGCGACCTGGCACAGACCAGCGCGCTGATCCGGCAGGCCGTCCCGCACGCCCGCATCCCGTACTTCCGGGCCCCGTACGGCAGCTGGGGGCAGAGCCCGCAGGTCTCCGCGGAGCTGGGCATGCAGCCGCTGGGCTGGCGGCTGGCGATCAGCGACTGGGAGCCGCCCGGCACCGACGTGCTCGTGCAGCGCCTGCGCGACGGCATCACCCCCGGCGCGGTGGTGCTCATGCACGACGGCGGCGGCGACCGCAGCCAGACGGTGGCGGCCGTCGACCGCGTCATCCCCGAACTGCGCGCCCAGGGCTGGCGCCTCACCCTGCCACGCCGCCGTGGCTGACCTAGGAGGATCCGTGTCCACCAGACGCGAACTGCTCGCCCTCGCCTCGGGCGCCGCCGTCGCCGCGACGCTGCCGGCCGCGCCCGCGCGGGCAGCCGGCCGGCCCGGTGACAGCCCACGGTGGACCGGCACGTGGGCGGCCGCGCCCACCACCGTCCCACCCGGACCGCCGGCCGTGCTGGAGAACCAGACGGTGCGGCACGTCGTGCACGTCAGCACCGGCGGCGACCGGCTGCGGGTGCGGCTGACCAACGAGTTCGGCGAGCAGCCGCTGGTCGTCGGCGAGGTGCGGGTCGCCCGCCGGGCCGGGACCGGGGCGAGCACCGCCACCCGGCCCGGCACCGACCGCCCGGTGACCTTCGGCGGGCGCACCGCGGTGACCATCCCGGCCGGCGCCCCCCTGGTCAGCGACCCGGTACACCTGCCGTTCCCGGCCGGCACGGAACTGACCGTCAGCCTCTACCTGCCCCAGCGCACCCCGGTGACCACGCTGGCCGCCTTCGCGTTCCAGGACAACGTGATCGCCGCCGGCAACGTCACCGCGGCCCGTACCGTCACGCCCGGCGCCGTGGTCGCGCAGAACCTGTTCCTGTCCGGGGTCAGCGTGGCCTCGCCCGCCGGCGCCATCGTCACCCTCGGCGACTCCATCACCAACGGCGCGGTCACCACGGCGAACCTCAGCCACCGGTGGCCCGACCTGCTCGCCCAGCGGCTGCGCGCCGCCCGCCTCGACCGCGGCGTGGTCAACGTCGGCGTCTCCGGCAACCGGTTGCTGCACGACCCGAACCCGCCGGCCGGCAGCGGCGCCGAGGCGTACGCCGCCTACTTCGCGCAGAGCGCGCTGCGCCGCTTCGACCGCGACGTGGTCGCCCAGCCCGGCGCGGCACACCTGATCGTGCTGCTCGGGGTCAACGACCTCGGCCACCCGGGCACCACCGCCCCGGCCTCCGAGACCGTCTCCGCCGACGACCTGATCGCGGGGCACCGCCAGCTCATCGCGCGTGCGCACCAGGCCGGCCTGCGCGCCTACGGTGCCACCGTGCTGCCGTTCAAGGACGACACCCTGGGCTTCTACTCGGTGGAGAACGAACGCAAGCGCGCGGCGCTGAACCGCTGGATCCGCACCGGCGGGGAATACGACGCGGTCGTGGACTTTGACGCCGCCGTCCGGGACCGCACCGATCCGCTGCGCCTGGCATCGGCCTACGACAGCGGCGACCACCTGCACCCCAACGACGCCGGGATGGCCGCGCTCGCGGCGGCCGTACCCCTGCGCCTCTTCCGGTAGGGACGGCGTACCGATGAAGCTCTTGCTGGCTCTCGCGGCCCTGGCCGCGCCCCTGTTCGTCGCGATACCGGCGGCGGCCGCGCCGCACGTCGAGCACCGCGACTCCTACGTCTCCGACCGGCCCGGCCAGGGCCGGTTCCCGCTCGTGGCCGCGGGCCGCGCGGCGCCGCTGGTGGTCAGCGCCGGTGACCACGCCGGGGTGATCCGGGTGGTCGACGACCTGAGCGCGGACATCGCCGCGGTCACCGGGGTGACGCCGGCCGTCGCCCACGACCGGGTGCCCGGCGGGCGCGACCCGGTGCTGATCGGCACCATCGGCAAGAGCCCGCTGATCGACCGGCTGGTCGCCGCGGGCAAGCTCGACGTGCGCGGCATCGCCGGCAAGTGGGAGACCACCGTCGAGCAGATCGTGGAGAATCCGCTGCCGGGGGTCCGGCGGGCGTTCGTGATCGCGGGCAGCGACCAGCGCGGCAGCATCTACGGCGCCTACGACCTGTCCAAGCGCCTGGGCGTCTCGCCCTGGCGGTTCTTCGACGACGTCCCGGTCCGCCACCGGGACGCGGTGTACCTGCTGCCCGGGCGGCACACCCAGGGCACGCCCGCGGTGAAGTACCGCGGCTTCTTCATCAACGACGAGAACCCGGCCACCGGCACCTGGGCGCCGCGGTACTTCGGGCCCGGCAAGGCACCCGGCTTCCCGAACGGGCTCAACGCGGCCTACTACGCCAAGGTCTTCGAGACCATGCTGCGGCTGAAGGCCAACTACCTGTGGCCGGCCGTCTGGGGGCGCGCCTTCGCCGAGGACGATCCGCAGAACCACGCCACCGCCTCGTTCTACGGCGTGGTGATGGGCACCTCGCACGAGGCGCCGATGATGCGCGGCATCGAGGAGTGGAACCGGCACCCCGCCGGCACCGGCGAGTGGAGCTTCCGGCGCAACCCGGACGCGATCAAGGCGTACTGGCGCGACGGCGCCCAGCGGATGGCCGATCAGAAGATCGAGGGCGTCATCACCCTCGGCATGCGCGGCAACGGCGACGTCGGCCTGCCCGACGGCGACGGCATCGACCTGATGAGCTCCATCATCGACACCCAGCGGCAGATCCTGCGGGACACCGGGCTGATCGGCGCGCCCCAGGTGCAGACCCTCTACAAGGAGGTCCAGCGCTACTGGGACCGCGGCTACCGGCCGCCGGAGGACGTCACGGTGGTCTTCTGCGACGACAACTGGGGCAACATGCGCAAGCTGCCGGACGCCTCGCTGCCGGCTCGCAGCGGCGGCTACGGCATGTACTACCACTTCGACTACGTCGGAGGCGGGCGGAACTACAAGTGGGCCGACACGGTCAACCTCACCAACACCTGGGAGCAGCTGAACCTCGCGTACAGCTCGGGGGTCGACCGGCTCTGGATGGTCAACGTCGGTGACCTGAAGAACGAGGAGCAGCCGACGCAGCTCTTCCTCGACTATGCCTGGAAGCCCATCGCGCTGAGCGGGCTGGGGGAGTGGGAGCGGGGGTATGCCGCGCAGAACCTCGGCCCGGCCCTGGCGCCCGAGATCGCGGGCGTGCTCAGCGACTACGGCCACCTGCAGTCGCGCCGCAAGCCCGAACTGCTCAACCGGCGGATCACCGTCGACCCCGCCACCCAGGCGATCACCTACGACGACCAGGGTAACCCGTTCAGCCTCACCGACTACCGGGAGATGGACCGGGTCACCGCCGAATGGCAGGCGCTCGCCGGCCGGGCCGAGAAGATCAAGGCCGCGCTGCCCGCGGCCTGGCAGGACGCCTACTTCCAGCTGGTCTATTACCAGGTCAAGGCCACCGCCAACCTGTACGCGCTGCGGCGCGCCGAGTTCACCAACATCCGGTACGCCGGGCAGGGCCGGGCCGCCACCAACGCCCAGGCGGATCTCGCCGAGGCCCGGTTCGCCGAGGACCAGGCGCTGAACGCGTACTACAACACCGCGCTGGCCGGCGGGAAGTGGCGCGACTGGCAGCTCCAACCCAAGATCGGGTACGGGAACGTGGCCCGCTACGGCCCGAACGCCCCGTGGCAGCAGCCGGAGCTGAACAACGTGGCGCTGCCCGACGAGATCTACCCCTACCTCAAGCGCGTCGAGGTGCCCGTGCCGGCCGAGATGGGCGTGGACCTCGACGGCGGTGACCCGGTCACGCTGCCCGCGTTCAGCCCGTACCAGGCCCAGCCGGCGCAGTACATCGAGGTGTACAACAAGGGCGCGACGCCGTTCGCGTACCGGATCACCCCGGCCGTGCCGTGGGTGCACGTCACGCCCGCCGCCGGGCAGGTCGACCAGCAGGTCCGGGCCACCGTCCGGGTCGACTGGCGGCGGGCGCCGCAGGGCACCACGACCGTGCCGATCACCGTGACCGGCGCGAACGGCGCCCAGGTGATCGTGCGGGCGCCGATCGACAACCCGGTGCTGCGCCCGCGCGGCTTCGTCGAGGCGAACGGCTACGTCGCGATGGAGGCCGACCACTACACCCGCAAGGTGGGTGACTGGCGGCTGCTGCCCGGCATCGGCAAGACCGGCAACGGGCTGACCCCGCTCGGCGGCGCCGGCGCCCGCCTGGAGTACGCGATGACCCTCACCACCACCGGGCCGGTCAAGGTGACCGCGGTGCTGTCGCCGCGCAACAACGTCCGCCCGACCGACGGCCTCAAGTACGCGGTGTCCCTGGACGACCAGCCACCGCAGACGGTGAACATCACGAAGGCCACCGGCGCCGACGACACGACCATGAACCGGCAGTGGGAACGCAACACCTCCGACAACGTCAACCGCACCACCACGACACACACCGTGGCGGCCGCGGGGGCGCACACCCTCAAGTTCTGGATGGTGGATCCGACCGTGATCGTGCAACGTCTCGAGGTCGACACAGGCGGCGTGAAGTACAGCTATCTCGGCCCGCCGGAGAGCCGGCAGGTGACCCGGTGAGGCGCCGGTCGCTGCTCGGCCTGGGCGGGGCCGCCACGGTCTCGGTGGCCACCGCGCTGCAGGGCCGGTCCGTCCGCCCCGGCCGGCACTGGCTGCACACCTGGGTCTCGATGCCGCAGCTCACCGAGCCGGGCAACCTGCCGCCGGCACCGTTCACCGGGGCCGCCGAGGTCCTGGTGGACACCACCCTGCGCCAGACGGTGCACACGTCGATCGCCGGTCGCTCCGTGCGGCTGCGGTTCTCCAACGCGTTCGGGGGCGCCGTCCTGCCGATCACGGCCGTCTCGGTCGCCCGGCCCGCCGGGGGCCGCGCGGGCGCCGCCGCGATCGAGCCGAGCACGGTCCGGCCGGTCACCTTCTCCGGGCGGCCGTCGGTGTCGATCCCGGTGGGCGCGCAGGCGGTCTCCGATCCCGTCGACCTCGACGTGCCCGCCCGCGGCGAACTGACCGTCACGGCCTACCTGGCCACCGGCCAGGCGAGCACCGCGGTGACCTCGCATCCCGGCTCCCGGACGACCTCGCACCTGCTGCGCGGCGACCACCACGACGCCCCGGACCTGCCCGGCGCCACGCCGGTGGACCACTGGTACTTCCTCAGCGGTGTCGAGGTGCTCGCGGCCGGCGGCAGCACCGCGACCATCGTGCTCGGCGACTCGCTGACCGACGGCCGGGGCTCCACCACCAACGGCAACGACCGCTGGCCCGACCAGCTCTCCGCCCGGCTGCACGGCAGATACGCGCTGCTCAACCAGGCCGCCGGCGGCAACCGGGTGCTGCAGGACGGTCTCGGGCCGAGCGCCCTCGCCCGGCTGGACCGCGACGTGCTCGCGCTGGGCGGTGCCGCCACGCTGATCGTCTTCGAGGGCGTCAACGACATCGGTACGGCGGCCGCGACGCCCGAGGCGCAGCAGCGGGCCGGCGACGACCTGCGGGCCGCCTACGACCAGATCATCACCCGGGCCCACGCCCGTGACCTGCGCGTGTACGGCGCTACCCTGACACCGTTCGGCGGCAACGGCGGCTACGACGACGCGGCCGGGCTCCGGGAGCGGACCCGCGCCGGGGTCAACGACTGGATCCGGGGCGGCGGCCGCTTCGACGGGTTCGCCGACTTCGACGCCGCGGTCCGTGACCCGGCCGACCAGCGCCGGCTGCTGCCGGCCTTCGACACCGGTGATCACCTTCATCTCAACCCGGCCGGGTACCAGGCGCTGGCCGGGGCTGTTCCGGAACGGTGGTTGCGATGGCGAACATGACGAACGTCGCGGTGCTGCTGCCCCCGCCGGAGGCGCTGCCGGCCCGGCTGTCGGCGTACCGTGCGGTCTTCGCCGGCCCGATCTTCGACCTGGCCTTCGCCGCGGCCGGCACCTTCGACCTGCTCGCCGGCGCGGACATCCTCGCCATCGCCCCGCCCGTCCGGCGTGGTCCCGACACCATCACCGCCGACGAGGCCGCCGCCCTGCGCGAGGCGGTGCGCCGTGGCTGCCGGATCCTCGCGGTCGGCGAGGCGGTCTTCACCGTCGCGGCCGCCGGGCTGCTCGACGGCCGGGCGGTGTCCACCTGTCCCGCGCACGCCGAGGAGTTGCGGCGCCGGTATCCGCGCGTCCGGCTGGCGCCGGGCGTGCGGTACGTCGACGACGACCCGATCTTCACGGCGGCGGCCGGACCCGCCGGCGTGGAGTTGTGCCTGCATCTGGTCCGCAAATACCACGGCGCGGCCACCGCCGCAGGCATCGCCCGGTCCCTGCCGCGGCACGGCTCGCCGGGATAACAATCACTCCGGTCTATTCCCTCCGGGACCCGACCGGCTCAAGATGGGAGCGCTCCCAAAAGAATCCCCCGTTCCCCCGTCCGGAAGGCGTTCACCATGTCCGACCGACCCGTCCCCCGCAGACCCCGGCTCCGCACCACGCTCACGCTGCTCGCGGCGAGCGTCGCCGCCGGCGGCCTGACCCTGTTCGTGGCTCTCCCCGCCGACGCCGCCACCACCCTCGGCGCCTCGGCAGCCGCCACCGGCCGCTACTTCGGCACCGCCGTCGCGGCGTACAAGCTCAGCGACACGACCTACGCCGGCATCCTCGACCGTGAGTTCAACACGGTCACCCCCGAGAACGAGATGAAGTGGGACGCGACCGAGCCCAGCCAGGGCTCGTTCAGCTACGGCAGCGCGGACCAGATCGTCAACCACGCCCGCTCGCACAGCCAGCGGATCCGCGGTCACGCCCTGGCCTGGCACTCCCAGCAGCCCGGCTGGGCGCAGAACATGAGCGGCAGCGCGCTGCGCAGCGCGATGCTCAACCACGTCACCCAGGTGGCCACCCACTACAAGGGGCAGATCTACGCCTGGGACGTGGTCAACGAGGCCTTCGCCGACGGCAGCTCCGGCGCCCGGCGCGACTCCAACCTGCAGCGCACCGGCAACGACTGGATCGAGGCGGCCTTCCGCGCGGCCCGGACCGCGGACCCCGCCGCGAAGCTCTGCTACAACGACTACAACACCGACGGGCAGAACGCGAAGAGCAACGCGGTCTACGCGATGGTCTCCGACTTCAAGTCCCGCGGCGTGCCGATCGACTGCGTCGGCTTCCAGTCGCACTTCAACGCGCAGAGCCCGGTGCCCAGCGACTACCAGGCCAACCTGCAGCGCTTCGCCAACCTCGGCCTCGACGTGCAGGTCACCGAGCTCGACATCGAGGGCTCCGGTGCCACCCAGGCCGCCAACTACGGCCGGGTCGTGCAGGCCTGCCTCGCCGTGACCCGCTGCACCGGCATCACCGTCTGGGGCATCCGGGACACGGACTCGTGGCGCGCGAGCGGCACCCCGCTGCTGTTCGACGGCAACGGCAACAAGAAGGCGGCCTACACCACCACCCTGGACACCCTCAACGGCGGCGGCACGACCGTGCCCACGACCCCGCCGACGACCGGCCCGACCACCCCGCCCACCACGCCGCCGACCACCGGCCCGACCACCCCACCGGCCGGCACCGGCTGCTCGGCGACCGTCACCGTCAACCAGTGGACCGGCGGCTTCACCGCCACCGTCCGGGTCACCGCGGGCTCCGCGCAGGTCAACGGGTGGGCGGTCACGCTGACCCTGCCGTCCGGCGCGGCGGTCACCAACGCCTGGAACACGCAGAACACCGGCACCACCGGCGCCGTGCGCTTCGCCAACGTCTCCTACAACGGCCAGATCGCCGCCGGCTCCAGCACCGAGTTCGGCTTCCAGGGCACCGGCACCGGGCCGAGCGCCACCCCGGCCTGCGCCGCTTCCTGACCCGCGACCTCCGGCGCGGCGCGGACCACCCTCCGCGCCGCGCCGGATCCCTGTGCTACGTCGTGCCGGGCCGCCCGGCGGGTCGCACCACCGCGCGGCTCACGAGGCGCCGGTGCGGGTCGCGATCGCCTGCAGGAAGATCTGGTTGATCTTGGCCGGGTCCTCCGCGATGAAGACGCCGCTGGCCGACCCGCTGGCGTCCGAGATCGCCTTGAGCTCGGTGCGGTCGACCTCGGGGCCGATGCCGATGATCACCACGCGGACCGGCTTGTTCGGGTTGCGCGCCTTCTTCAGCTCGGCCACGAGGTCTTCCAGCTCAAGGCCACCGTCGTTCTCGTTCACCCCGTCGGTGAAGAGGATGACCGAATTGACCCGGCCCGCCTGCCACCCGTTCTGCACGTTCTTGTACGCCGCCAGCGCGGTGTCGTACAGCCCGGTGTCGCCGTTCTTCTTCGGCTTCATCTCGTTCAGGGTGTCGTTGAGCTTGGTGCGCCCCGACGACAGCGGGGTGATCGGCACCTTGGGCTGCCACGGCTGCTTGCCGACCAGATCCGTGGCGAAGAACCAGACGCCGATGGCCCACCGGTCGTCGAACAGCTGCAGCCCCCCTGCGGCGGCCCGCTTGGTGACCTCGGCCCGGGTCAGGTTGCCCGCGGTGGGCACCGGCTTCAGCATCGAACCGGAGATGTCGAAGACGGCGAGCACCCTGCCCGGTTGCGTGATGGCGGCCCAGCTGCCCAGCACCTGCGTGATGGCGGTGGCGGCCTGACCCGCGGCGGCGGCGGAGCCCGGGCTGGTGCCGGCGGGCGCCGAGGCGGCCACCGCGGGCGCGCCGGTGGGCGGGGTGAAGCCGGCCCCCGTCTTACCGCCGGGCCCGCGCAGGCCGGCGGTCGCCAGCGCGTTGAGGAACGTCGTGCCGCGCAGCGCCTGGTGCAGGCCGGCGGCGGCCGCGGACTTCTGCGGGTCGACCTCGGGCATGACCGCGAACGGATAGTTCAGCGCCGCCGGCGCCGGATCGAGATAAAGCGCGGCCAGCTGGATCGGAGGCTTGTCGCGGTTGTACGCCAGCACGTCCTCCTCGGACAGCGGCGCGGCGCTGAGCCCGGTGGTGACCTCCTCGGCCGTACGCGGGAACTTCTCCAGCAGGTCCTGGCGGATGCTCGAGGTGTTCGCCGCCAGCCCCCGCAGCGCGCGCACCTTCTTCTGCGTGCCCGCCTCGTCGTTGCCGGCGGCCCCGCCCAGGGAGAGCAGGCCGGTGAGCCCGGCGGCGTCCCGGATCGGGTCGACAATGCCGGGCCGCAGGCTGCTGTTCCCGGTCAGCTGCGCGAGCAGGTCCTGCCACTTGAGCTTCCTGGTGGGCCAGCCCAACTGCTGCGCCACCGGCGCCGGCATGGCGAGCACCACCGGACTCTCGGCGACCGGGGCGTTGTCGGTCGGCACGAAGCCGGGTGCCTCGCCGCCGACCCGCAGCAGCCAGGTCGAGGAGTCCGGGATCCACACGTCCGGCACGGTCGGCTTGCCCGGCGCCGGTTTCAGGCCGGAGAGGCCGACGCCGTGCTTGGCCGCGATGGTCGCGGCGGCGGTAGCGGGGTCGACGGCGGTCACACCGACCTTGACGCAGACGCCGCCGACCTGCGCATCCTTGCCTTTCATCCAGTCGTCGGCGGCGGCCTGGACCGCGGCGGCGATCTCGGTCGCGGCGGTGACGTCGAGCTTCACCTGCCCGGAACAGTCGTCGGCGGAGAGGCGCTGGTAGCCCAGCCAGGATCCGGCACCGATGACGACGAACGAGGCCGTGGCCGCGCTGACAACGATGCCGGTGATACTCAATGTTCTTCGATGGCGTCCGGGCACCGCTCCATGCTCCGCAAGCGAAGATCTGAACGCCATGGACGTTCGGACGGAATTCTCACATCCACTGCAAATTGAGGCTTGTATCACTCCGGATCAACCGCATTGCGTGTGCTTGTGCTGACGGTGAGTGAGGTTGGCCCGGAGGGGTCAATGGGGCATGGAGTTCGAGACCGGTCGGCGCGCCCGCGATTACTTCCACGCCTGACCGTCCTGCCCGGGGCATGGACCGTCATCCGGGTCGATGGGCGGTCCTTCTCCCGGCTCACCGCAGGCGGGCGCCGGCTCTGCTGCGACGCTTGTGTCGCACCTCTTTGTGTCGTACCTCTGCGGTATCAAGGACATCGTCTCCCGCACACAGGAAGCGAGCACCGCATGTCGAGCACGGGACCGTCCGCCGGCCTGACCACCGCCGGCCACGAGGTGGCGCCGGTCGTCGACGCCGCACACGCCGCCGCGTTCGGCACCCGCGAGGAATACCGCGCGGCGATCGAGCGGATGCGCGCGGCCGCCACCGCCTACTATGCCGGCGGCGACCTCGTCATGGACGACGCCACCTACGACGCCCTGCTGGCCCGCACCGCGGCGACCGAGCAGGCGCAGCCGGGCTGGGCCGAGAGCGACTCGCCCACCGTGACGGTCGGTGCCGGGGTCGCGGCCGGCGATGTGGAGCACAGCACCCCGATGCTGAGCCTCGACAACGTCTTCGACGCCGAGGAGCTGCGCGGCTGGGCGGCCCGGCTGGAGCGGGTCCTCGGCCGCCCCGCGCTCGGCTACACGGTCGAGCCCAAGATCGACGGCATGGCCATCGCGGCCCGCTACGTCGACGGCCGGCTGCGCCAGATCGCCACCCGCGGCGACGGCCGCGCCGGCGAGGACGTCACCACCCAGGCCCGGCTCGTCGCCGGGCTCCCCGCCGAGCTGCGCGAGCGGGCGACCGTCGAGGTGCGCGGCGAGGTCTTCATGACCGACGCCGACTTCGCCCGCGCCAACGAGCTGCGCACGGCCCACGGCGGCCAGGCCTTCGCCAACCCGCGCAGCGCGGCCGCCGGCACCCTGCGCGCCCAGGATCGCGCCTACGACGCGCCGTTGTCGTTCCTGGCCTATGCGGTGCACGACCTGCCCGGCGGTGAGGGCCTGACCCACAGCGCCGCGATGGCCGCGATCGCCGCCCTGGGCGTGGCCACCACGGCCGGTTCCCCGGCCGGCATGCCCCGCTGCGCGACGATCGACGAGCTGTCGGCGGCCATCGCCGGCATGGGCGCGGCCCGCGGCTCGCTGGGCTTCGACATCGACGGCGCGGTGGTCAAGGCCGACGACCCCGGCGACCGCGACCAGGCGGGCTCGTCGAGCCGGGCGCCCCGCTGGGCGATCGCGTACAAATTCCCGGCCGACACCCGCACCAGCCGGCTCGCCGCGATCGAGGTGCAGGTCGGCCGCACCGGCGTGATCACCCCGGTCGCGGTGCTGGAGCCGGTCCAGGTCGGCGGCGTGGTGGTCACCTCGGCAACCCTGCACAACTTCGGCGACCTGGTCCGCCGCGACGTCCGCGTCGGCGACACCGTGTTCGTGCGCCGCGCGGGCGAGGTGATCCCGGAGATCACCGGCGCCAAGCTGGACGAGCGACCCGCGGACGCCGAGCCGTTCACCCCGCCGGAGGTCTGCCCCCGCTGCGGTGGCGAGATCGACCGCTCGCAGAAGCGCTGGCGCTGCACCCAGGGCCGGGCCTGCGGCGCCGGCGAGTCTCTGTCGTACTTCGCGGCCCGCGACTCGATGGACATCGAGGGCCTCGGCGACAAGGTGATCGCCGGGGTGGTGGCCGCGGGCCTGGTCACCGACCCCGCCGACCTCTACGACCTGACCCCTGAGGCCCTGGCCGAGCTGGAGCGACTCGGCCGCACCTCGGCCACCAAGCTGGTCGCGGCCATCCAGGCCTCCAAGGCCCAGCCGCTGTCCCGGGTCCTCACCGGCCTCGGCGTCCGGATGACCGGCCGGTCCATGTCCCGCCGCCTGGCCCGCCACTTCGGCTCGATGGAGGCGCTGCGCGCGGCAACGGTGGAGCACCTGCAGGAGGTGGAGGCGGTCGGCCCGGAACGAGCGGCCACGATCGCCGCGGAGCTGATCGACCTGGGCCCGGTCATCGACAAGCTGATCGCCCGCGGCGTGACGATGACCGAGCCAGGCGTCCCCACCCGCGACGCGGCCCCATCCGCCGCGGCAGACCCCGGCTCCGCCGCCGCCACCCCGCTGCCCCTGCGCCGGGAGGACGGCAAGCCGATGACCGTGGTCGTCACCGGTTCGGTCCCCGGCCTGACCCGCAACGAGGGCAACGAGGCCGTGGAACTGCTGGGCGGCAAGTCATCGGGCTCGGTCTCGGCCCGCACGGACCTGGTCGTGGTCGGCGCGGGAGCCGGCTCAAAAGCGGCGAAAGCGGAGGAGCTGGGGGTGCGCATCATGCCGTCGGACCGCTTCGCGGACCTGCTCGCCGCCCACAACGCGGGCGACGAGCCCGCGCTCCAGGACTTCCTCGACTGACAGTGCTCCAGGACTTCCTCGACTGACAGAGCAGGCCGGCACCGCCACCAACGATGACGCCGGCCAGCTCACCACGGTGGGCGGCCGCACCTGCGTGGCCGCGTCGTCGCCCGGCCGCTGCGGTTCCAGGGTCGGTCGGCGGGCAGCTACGATCGGGATGGTTGCGTTTGCGCTCCCGACCCGGGCAGGGTCGACGCGACCCGTCCGGCCGAGCGCCTCACTACACGAGGTGATCGGACCGATGGCATCGTTTCTCGGCATAGCGGCGGCGACCTGGGGCGTGGTCATGGCCGTCGCGCCGCTTCTGCAAGTCCGGCGGATGGTCATCCGCCGGTCATCCGACGACCTGTCGCTGGGATACTTCGCCGTCCTGCTGCCCGGCTTCGCATTGTGGGCGGGCTACGGCTGGGCGGGCGCCGACTGGCCGCTGGTCGTGCCCAACGCCCTCGCGCTGGCCGTCGGCGTCGCCACCGTGATCGTGGGCCGCCTCCTGCGAAGCCATCACAGCCCGCCCCGGCAGGACCAGGCGTTTGATCCTGAGTGAAGGCCGTTCGTAGGGTCCGATCCCTTGACAACAACTCGGCGCTCGTCGCGGTCCTGGTGGGCAGTGGCCCAGCGCGGGTCCGAGGCCCTGCGGGCGGCGACCCTCCGGCTGAGTGGTCGTCTTACGGCGTTCCTCGGAGGCAGTTGGTCCCGTTGAGGAAGCCCGTTGGTAGATCTTGGCCCTCAGGGAGGCTGGTTCGTCTCGTCGCCCGCGTGATGCCGAGGCGCCAAATTCACGGCGTAACGGCCTTTCCGGGCTGAATTGGGTGCCTGGTTCGCGTGCTACCTGAGGGTGATGGGCGGCCGCTCAATGATCTCGGAGCGCTGCGGCGTGCTCGGAGACTTCTGCATGGTTACCCGGCAGCCGATCGGCAAACCTCGCCCGAGGGACTGCACGCCCTCGCGAACGAGGCATCCGGACCGATGGTGGGCGGGGGCGGCGCGCTTGCCCCGAAACTGCCCAAATCCCCACCGTCTCGCCGACCCCAGACCAGCATGGATGCGCGCGGGCGCGGAACAGACCGCACCGCAACAAGATCCTCGCCGGGGTCGCCGACCCCGGATCAACATAGATGCGGGAGGGCACGCAGCGGACCGCACCGACACAAGGTCCGGCCGTGGCTCGGGCAGGCCGGTGGCTGTGATCGCCTGATCGGGGTATGCGATCAACGGGTGACTCGGTCACGCGGACGTCTCCTCGGCACCCGCACATATCAAGGTCGCGACCCCTAGCGATATGTCAGGTTTGCGCGATCCGGGACCGGGCGCTCAGGACACGGTAACCATGCTCGACATGCGGGAACGGGACTCATCAGCTGATCATGGTGCCCTGTCGAGGGCGTGACCGGAGGCATCGTCACAGGGGACGGAAGCACGTTCCAAGATCTGTGACGCGGCACCTCGTCGGCGGAGTGTGGGCTTTCCGACCAGCCACGCGTTACGCGGGTGACATCAGCTCGTAGAGGTTGCGGGCATCGTCGACGAAGTACAGACCGCGCGGGCACAGCGGGTGGTCGATGCGGCCGTTGTCGGGTGCGTCGGGTCTGCTGCCGTACGGCACGCCGCCGGTGCGCAGCCGGGCGAGGATCTGGTCGAAGGTCACCGGGTCGACGTCGAACGCCAGGTGCAGCCCGACCGGGTCGGCGACGGTCAAGAAGTCGAGAGTGAGCTGGTCGTTGACGCGTACCGGAGCGAAATGGCGATCTTCGCCGGCATAGGCCAGCCCCATGACGCCGGCGAAGAACGCGGCGGCCTTCGCGTTGTCGACGGCGGGCACGATGGTGTGGTTCAGGGTGATGGTCATGCCGTACCTCCTGCCGGGGTCAACGCCGGGCGGGCCGGGACCCGGGCCATGCTCGGGATCAAGCCGCCGGCAATGGCGAAGTGCGGCACACCGAGCGTGATCCGGGTCGCGACACTCATGCCGGGAGCGAGAAGAGGCACGAAGGACAGCAGGAGAACGGCGACGGCGGTGATCGTCCACATGCGCCGGGCGAAGCGCGGTAGCAGCCGTTCAAGCAGAGCGAGCAATCCCCAGCCGGCCAGGGCGATCACCACGACCGGGGCGAGCCCGATCTCCAGCGCCTCCCGGCCCGGCGGCCCACCCGTGACGATGAGCCGGTGGCCGAGCAGCGGCACGACCACCACCCAGATGACGACAGCAGGTCCCACGGCGCCGATCACGGCGCGGGCCCGGCGGGTCCGGTTCATTCGGCACCCGCCGTGGTGTCGATGACGCCGTAAAGAAACACGTCGACCAGGGTCTCGATCGAGGTCTCCACTCCACCGGGCACTCCGCGGCCACCGAAGAGCATGCCGAGGAAGACGGCCGCGAGTTGCTCCGCGGGCAGCCGAAGCGACGCCCGGTCCGGCTCCAACAGCCGGACCACCGCGAGATAGGTGCGCTCAGTCGCCGCCTCCCGGTCTCCGGTTGGGTTGCGGTCTCCGGTTGGGTTGCGGTCTCCGGTCGGGTTGCGGTCTCCGGTCGGGTTGCGGTCTCCGGTCGGGTTGCGGTCTCCGGTCGGGTTGCGGTCTCCGGTCGGGTTGCGGTCTCCGGTCGGGCTGTGGTCTCCGGTCGGGTTGCGGTCGCCTGGCGTGCCGGGTTCGCCCCGGTGGCGAGCGCCGTGCACGGCGCCGATCACCGCGCCCATCCGGTGCAGATAGGCGTGCAGGGTTGCCGCCGCCTCGGTCAGCCGCGCGGACAGGGGCTGATCCAGTGGCACGGCGTCGAGCTCGGCCAGGACGTGGTCGTTGCGCAGGGCCGCGGCCACGCACGCGTTCAGCAACTCGTCCTTGTCGGCGAAGGCGCGAAAGACTGTGGCCTCCCCGATCCCCGCCGCCTTCGCGATCTGCAGGGTCGTCACGGCCGAGCCGTGCTCCATCAGCAGCGGCACCGCCGCAGCCACGATCATCTCCCGTCGGTCCGCGGTGCTCATTCCCGGCGCTCTGCGCCGGGCAGGTGTCTCTGTCATGCCGGCAACGGTACGGAGTGAGTACTCACTCCGTCAAGAAGCGAGTGAGTACTCACTCCGATGATTCGCCGAGGCCGTGCAGCAGGCGCTGCGGCGCAGCACAAACTGCCGGAGTAGCTGCGCATCCTGCCCCGGATCCCGCGAACGGGTCTCGGAAAGGTGGATGCGGAACTCCTCCGCGCCGAGGTCACCGCGGTGGGATGACGACGCCGGGCCGAATCAGATCCGGGCCTGCCCGGTCATCCGGTTGCGGCCCAGCAGGCCTTCCCGGATCAGCTGGCGTTGCAGGTCGCGGTCGAGCAGGCCCAGCTGCGTCCAGGCGGCAGGCGGCAGGCGGCAGGCGGCAGGCGGCAGGCGGCAGGCGGCAGGCGGCAGGCGGCAGGCGGCAGGCGGCAGGCGGCAGGCGGGCAGGCGGGCCTTCGGGTAGTAATCCCAGCGCTGGATGATCTTGCCGGCGGCGAGCCGGATGACGTCCGACCCGAACACGACGACTTCCGGGCCGGTCGGCTGGATGCCGAACATCTCGGCCCGGCGCGTGGCCCGCAGTTCCCAGCCGATGAAGACGTGCCGATCGTCGGCGATCACCATCTCCTCGGTGCACTGCTGGTCGGCGAAGGCGCTGCCCGGAAGCGCGGCGTCCCCGCGGGCATCCCGTTGGCGCGTGCGGCGTATTCGACCGCGCCCGGGAAGTGCCGCACGAACCGCGGGCTCACCAGTTCCTCCGGCAGGTGGGGTCTCGCCGCGCTCGTTCCACGCCGCGATGATCTGCCGGGCCACAGCCTTGTTGGTCTCTCTGAGTGCCGCGTCGGGCATAGGGTCGTCTCCTGAGCTGCCGCGTGCTCAGTCACAGAAGCCCCTGGGTCCGCACCTCGCCCAACGCCTCGTCGTCCAGGACGTCGAGAAGAGCGAGGGACTCCAGCCGGGGTTTGCGGAAATGGTCCAAGTGTTCGACGATCTTGCCGACGCGGAAGCGCATCACCTCCCCGCCGTGAAATTCGGTCCGCTTCCCTCCCCGCCGAGGAACGCCATGTCGCCTTCGGCTGTCGCCGCCTCTGCCCGGAAGTGGATGTCGGGAAAGATATCTTGCTCGACGCGCATTTCGTCGTCTTCCCGCTCGGTTCCCGGGGGATGTGGCGAGCGATTGACGAATGTCCTGTGAGATGTGTTCGGCGACCTTCCCGATCTGGGCCCAGGCGAAGGCTGCCAGCATATGCCGGGCGACGTAGAGATTGTGGGCGATTACCTCATATTCGCTCTCCTGAGGATTCGGATAATCGGGCAAGGCGTCTCGTTCGGTAGAACTCCCGGCACCGGCGAGTATGATGCGAAGCCATGACCGAACCGCGGATTTACCGGCTGACAATACCGGTCAGCGACATCGAGAGAGCGACGTCATTCTATTCGGGGATCCTCGAGTCTCCCGGTGAGCGGGTCTGGCGGAATAGGCACTACTTCCGCTGCGGTGCAGTCGTGCTGGCCTGCGTCGAGCCCGGCGCCGGCGACGATCTCGGGCCCGGCTCGGAGGCTCGGGTCATCTATTTCGCGGTCGACGCCCTCGACCCGATCATGCAGCGCCTCCGGCAGGCGGGCGCCGGCCACGTCGACGACGCGGTTCAGGAACAGGCCTGGGGCGAGCGCTCGTTCTACGCCCAGGATCCGTTCGGCAACCGGCTCTGCTTCGTGCACGAGTCGACCACCTACACCGGCGGCGATTTCACCGAGTAGCGCGCCGATCAGAACAGAAACCGAGTAGCGCGCCGATCAGAACAGAAACCGAGTAGCGCGCCGATCAGAGCCGGAGCGGCAACGCCTCGCGGCCCCGCAGGTGCAGCCCGCTCGGCCGCCAGCCGAGCTCCTCGCGGGGCACGGCGAGGTGCAGCCGCCGCAGCAGGGTCAGCACCGCGGTCTGCGCCTCGAGCCGGGCGAGCGCCGCGCCCAGGCAGGCATGGATGCCGCGCCCAAACGCCAGGTGGGGCTCTCCACCCGCCCGATGTCGAGCGCGTTCGGCCGGGGGAGGCGTTCCGGATCGCGGTTGGCCGCCGCCACCGACAGCAGCACCAGCTCGCCCCGGCGGATACGCTTGCCGCGGAGCTCCACGTCGGCGGTGGCCAGGCGCCTGCGGACCTCGACCGGCCCGTCGTATCGCAACAGCTCCTCGACCGCGCGGACGATCAGCACCGGCTGTGATCGCAGCCGGAGCGCCTCCGCCGGGTTCGGCAGCAGGCTCAGCACGCCGTTGCCGATCTCGTGGCCGCAGAAGATCAGCCCGACGGTCATCGAGACCAGCTCCAGCTCGGTCAGGCCGCCGTCGCCGGACTGACCGGCCAGCGCCGAGAGTAGGCCGTCGGCGGCGACACGCTCGTCACGATCACCCGGTGGCGGTTCGGATAACCCCGGCCGAAAGAATTGCGCGGAAACGGGGAATGAACGGCAGGGAAAGGCGATGTCCGGTCATCGGGTAATTGCGGATGTGCATTACCGTGGCGTCGTGTCCGCAGTTGCAGTGGCGACGAGAAAGCTGTTCCACCCGGATACCCCCGTACGCCTGCGCCTTTGGTCCGGCCTGGTGATCTGCACCGCCGTGGCGCTGCTCGCCGCGACCGGCCTGCTGTTGTCCCGGGTCCAGGATCAGGTTCGGATCATCGGCGGGCAGGCCGCGCCGCAGGCGGCCACGGCCGCGGATCTCTATTTCGTCCTCAGCGATCTGGACTCTCAGGTCACCCGGATGGTGCTGGTCGGCGACTCGGCGGAATTGTCCGGCAGCCAGCTCGACGCGCTCGGCACCTATCAGCAGTGCAGCCGGCAGGCCGACGAGGATCTGCAGCGGTCGCTGACCACCGCGACCAGTTCGGCCGACCGCGCGATCGTGCTGGAGCTGATGCATCACCTCGCCGTCTACCGCCGGTGGGTGTGGCAGACGAGGACCGCGCAGTCGCAGGCGCCGCCGCAGCCTCCGGGCCGGTTGCCGCCGGACGCGCTGGGCTACTACACCCAGGCGACCAACGTGCTGCACCTCGACCTGCTGCCGGGCGCCGAGCGGTTGCGCGCGGCGGGCGAGTCGCGCCTCGGCCGGGCGTACGCCGACAAGCGCAGCACCGAGTTGGCCGCGGTCGTGCTGGCCCTGCTGCTCGGCGGGGCCCTGGTCGTGCTGCTCGTGATCCTGCAGGTCTGGCTGGCCCGGCGGTTCCGCCGGATGCTCAACCCGGCGCTGGCGCTCGCCACCGTGCTCACCCTCGGCCTGACCGCGGGCGTGTGCCTGGTCCTCGTCACGCAGGGGCAGCGGCTCGGCGCCGCGCGCGATGACAACCTGACGCCGTTCCTGGCGCTGTCGCAGGCCCGGGCGCTCAGTTACGACGCCGCGGCGGACACCAGCCGCTATCTGCTCAGCGGCAACCAGGATCTCTACCAGCGGGACTTCACCGGAAAGTCCGGCCGGCTCAGCGCCGCCGCCGCCGAGCTGGACTCCAGCGGCCAGATGCTCGACCGCTGGCAGGGTTACCAGCGTGACCATCAGCGCGTCGTGGCGCTGGCCGCCGCCGGGCGCACCGGGGCGGCGGTCTACGCCATCACCGGCATCCGCCGGGGCGACGCGGCCTTCGACTTCTCCTACTACGACGCCTCGGCCGGCGCGGCGGCCGAGACCCGCAAGGCCGGCTTCGACGCGGCCCTGCGCGACGGCGAGCGGCTGCTTACCGGCTGGCCGCTCATCCCGCTGCCGGTCCTCGGGGCCGTGATCCTGCTGGTCCTGCTCGGCGTGCGCAAGCGTCTGGCGGAATACCGATGACGGCGCGGCAGCGGATCACGACCAGAAGCACCGCGGCGACCGCCGTGCTGGCCCTGGTGCTGGGCGCGGCGGCGTGCGCACCGGCAGCCGCGCCGGGGGAGGCCACCGGCGCGATCTCGTGCGCGGCCGGCTCGCTGCGGGGCCAGGGCTCCTCGGCGCAGACCAACGCGGTCAACACCTGGATCCGCAACTACCAGGTCGCCTGCCCGGACGCCACGGTCGCGTACGACAGCACCGGCTCGGGTGCCGGCGTGCGGGCGTTCCTCGCCGGCACCGGTGCCTTCGCGGGCACCGATTCGGCGCTGACCGCGCAGGAGCAGGCGGCGGCCGACACCCGGTGCGGGCGCGGCCCGGCCGTGCACCTGCCCATGGTGATCGGGCCGATCGCGCTGGCCTACAACGTCGCCGGGGCCGGCGACCTGCGGCTCGCCCCGGCCACCGCGGCCAAGATCTTCGCCGGGGCCGTGACCAGGTGGGACGACCCGGTGATCGCCGCGGACAACCCGGGCATCGGGCTGCCGTCGACCGCGATCCGCACGGTGCACCGCCAGGACAGCTCGGGCACCACCGCGAACTTCACCGCGTTCCTGGCAGCGACGGCGGGTGCCGACTGGCGGTTCGGCGAGCAGAGCGCGTGGCTCGCGCCCGGCGGCATCGCGCAGCGCGGCAGCAACGGCGTCGCCTCCACGATCGCCCGGACCGACGGCGCCATCGGCTACATCGAGGCGTCGTACGCGCGGTTCCACGACCTGGCGGTGGCCCGGATCCGCAACGGCGCGGGCGAGTTCGTCGCGCTGACCGACGCGGCGGCCGGCCGTACCGTCGCCGCCGCCGGCCTCACCGGCACCGGGGGTGACCTGCGGCTCGCCCTCGACTACGGGAGCCGCGCCGGCGGCGCCTACCCGATCGTCCTGGTGACCTACGAGGTCGTCTGCCTCTCCGGCTCCCCGCCGCTGCTGAAGAGCTTTCTGACCTACACCGCGGGCACCGGCGGCCAGGCCGCCGCGGCCCGGCTGGGCTACGCCCCGCTGCCGGAACAACTCCGGGCCAAGGTGGCCGCCGCCGTGGCCGGCCTGACCTGACGCGCCGGGCTGGGCGACGCGGCCGGGCTGGGCGACGCGGCCGGGCTGGGCGACGCGGCCGGGCTGGGCGACGCGGCCGGGCTGGGCGGATCGACTAATCCGGGCGGATCTCGCCCGGAGTGCGGCCGAACGCCCGCCGGAACGCGCGGTGAAAGCCGGCCACGTTGCCGAAGCCGGCGTCGGCGGCGATGTCGATGACCCGCAGGTGGGCCAGCGCCGGATCGGCCAGCGCGCGCCGGGCGCGTTCGAGCCGGAACCGCCGCACAGTGCCGGCATAGCTCTGCCCGCTCCCCGCGAACAGCCCGTGCACCGTGCGCACCGAGACACCGAGCCGCCCCGCAGTCGTGGCGGGGGAGAGGTCCTCGTCGGCCAGGTGTTCCTCGATGTCGGCCACTGCCGCGGCCCGGGACCGCGCGGACCCGGCGCGGCCCCGCGCCGCCGGGTCCGCGGGTTCCAGGGCCACCGCGAGCAGGCCGGCCGCGTGGGCGGCCAGCCGGGCGGCCACATCCGGGCCCAGGGGGCTACGGATGACCGCGGTGAGCGCATGCCGCACCGCGGCACCGACCCCCGCCCCGGTGTCGACGCGGACGGCGGTTCGCACCGGTCCGCTCGTCTGGCTCTCCAACAGCGCGCCCGGAACGAACAGCGACAGCTGCCGGAAGTCGGAGCGGAAGTCCATGGTGAACGGCTCGCCGGTGTACACCACCGCGAGATCCCCGGGCTCCAGCACGGTCTCGCGCCCGTACTGCGACAGCAGGCTGGACCCGCGGACCTGCAGGTTGGCGTAGAAACCGGGCCGTGGCGCCCGCTCGATGTCGCGTCCGGTCCGGCGCACCCGCTGCCGCTGCGAGTCGATCCGGGCCAGGTCGAGCCGGCCCAGCGGCCACTGGGTGACCCGCCCGGTGAAGCCGTCGCGCAGGTCGGACTCCGGGGTCAGCGCCAGGAACGCCTCGCAGATCAGCTCGCGCCAGCAGGCGAACTGGCCGGCCGCCTTGGTGGCCGTGGTGGACCAGGTCTGTGGCACGTCCGCTCCTGTCCCGTTTCCGACGTCTGCGCTGTATGCAACCCCGGCTGCGCCCAACGCGACACCCTCGCGACCAGGATCCGACACCGTGGCCGGATGACACTGCACAGCCGATTCACCGACGCCTTCGGGCTGTCGACGCCGATCGCCCAGGCCGGCATGGCCTTCGTCGGAATGACCCCGGATCTGGCCGTGGCGGTCAGCAATGCCGGGGCCCTGGGTTCACTCGGCGTCGGCCTGATGCCCGCACCGGCGATCACCGCCACGATCGCCGCCATCCGGGCCGGCACCGACGGCCCGTTCCACGTCAACTTCATCACCAAGTTCGCCGGGCCCGACCAGATCGACGCGGTCTGTGCGGCCCGGCCTGCGGGCGCGTCGTTCCACTGGGGCCATCCCCGCCGGACCTGGATCGACCGCCTGCACGCCGCCGGGGTACGCGTCTTCGAACAGGTCGGCTCGGTGGACGGCGCGAAGCTGGCTGTCGACGACGGCGTGGACGTGGTCGTGGCACAGGGCAGCGAGGCCGGCGGCCACAACTTCGCGACCCTGCCGACCTTCGCCCTGGTGCCGCTGGTCGCGGACGCGGTGGCGCCGGCCCTGGTGCTGGCCGCCGGCGGGATCGCGGACGGGCGCGGGCTGGCGGCGGCGCTGATGCTGGGCGCGGACGGCGTCTGGGTCGGCACCCGGCTGGTGGCCACGCACGAGTCGGCGGCCCACGAGGAGTACAAGGCGCGGATGGTCGCGGCGGACGCGACGCAGACGGTGCGTACCGCGCTGTTCGGCCCGGAGATGCCGGACTTCAACCCGATGCGGGTGCTGAGCAACCGGGTGGTCTGCGAATGGCAGGACCGGGTGGACGAGATCCCGGCGGACACCTCCGGGCAGCCGGTCATCGGGCACACCGAGCTGGGCGGGGTGCCGATGGAGCTGCACCGGTTCTCCAACCTCGTACCGATGAGCGGCCTGACCACCGGTGACCTGGAGGAGATGGCGCTGCTGGCGGGGCAGGGCGTCGGCCTGATCGACGCGGTCGAGCCGGCCGGCGCGGTCATCGAGGCCATGACCCGGCAGGCCCGGGAGCTGCTCGGCCGGCGCCGGCTCGCGGCGGCCTGACGCCTCAGCCCGGGAGCAGGGCGCGGGCGCGTCGCACGATGGTCTCCTCCCGCAGCGCCAGGGAGCTCACCCAGGCCTCGGCGAAGTGCAGCAGGCCGCGCGCCCCGGCCTGCTCGAAGACGCCGCGCAGCAGCGCCGTGCGTTCCGCCGGTGGCAGGTGCGACCGCTCGGCCGGCTCGCGCACCCGGTTGACCAGCTGCTCGACGGCCAGGAAGAGGAACGGGCCGGCGACCGCGAGGGCACGCCAGCGGAATTCCGCCGCCGGGTCCACGCCGCGCAGGATCACCATCGCCGCGAGTTCGTCGGCCTCGTATTCCCGGCGCGAGCTGCGGGCGTCCTCGCCCGGCGGGGTGTGCCGGTGGCCGGCGAGCAGGTGGCCGTACTCGTGGCCGAGCACGAAACGCTCCGCCGAGCGGGCCATGAGGAAGCCGAGGGTGCCCGGCGCCTCCGCCGGCCCGCCGGGGTCGCGGCCCAGGTAGGCGACCACGGCCTCGGCGAACGCGGCGTCGGCCTCGGCGCGCCGCTGCCCCTGCTGGAGGACGGCCGGCTCGTACCGGGCCGCGCCGCTGGCGTCCCGCGCGAGCGTCAGCTGGGACGCGACGAGCGTGCCCGCCATCCGGTCCAGCAGCGGCCGCAGCCCGGTGTCGAGCAGGATCAGCGTGCCGCCGCCGACGCCGCGGGCCCGGGCGTGCAGCGACCGGTGCGGGAACCCGCCGGCGTGGGTGCCGCCCGGCACGTCGACACCGCTGGACGCGAGCGTGCGCCGGATCCCCGCGTCGACCGCGTCGTACGGATTCGCCAGGGCGTAGCCGTCGCCGCGGATCCGGGCCAGCACGTCCGCGCCGACGTCGGCGCGTTCCCGCTCGCTGAGGCCCTCGACGTAGGCGCGGACCACCCCGGGGGGCAGGGTGCCATCGGGCATCGGGCGGGCCTCCTGTGCTGGCGCCGGGTTTCCGGCATCGTCAGTCTGCACCCGCCGGGCAAGACGCGATATGGTCGGGCGTCGATGCACGCGCGGCGTTGGGGGGATGACGTGAAGCGATTGTGGACGGCGCTGGCGGCGCTGGTGGTCCTGGTGACCCCGGTGGCGGTGGCGGGCCCGGCGGCGGCCGCCGACGAGGACATCCTGGCCCGGCTGCGGGCGGTGCCCGGGCTGACCGTGGTCGAGGAGCGGGCCGCGCCCGCGCCGTACCGGTTCTTCGTCCTGACCATCACCCAGCCCGCCGATCACCGGCATCCCGCCGCCGGGACGTTCCAGCAGCGCCTGACGCTGCTGCACCGCGGCACGGACCGGCCGACGGTCCTGCACACCACCGGGTACGGCGTCCCCGCCTCGATCTTCCGCGCCGAGCCCACCCGGCTCATCGACGGCAACCAGATCTCCGTGGAGCAGCGGTTCTTCACCCCGTCGCGGCCCGAGCCGGCCGACTGGTCCGACCTGACCATCTGGCAGGCGGCGACCGACCACCACCGCATCGTGCGGGCGCTGAGGTCGCTCTACCCGGCGAAGTGGATCTCCACCGGGGCCAGCAAGGGCGGCATGACCTCGATCTACCACCGCCGGTTCTACCCCGCCGACGTCGACGGCACCGTCGCCTACGTCGCGCCCCAGGACGTGGTCAACGTCGAGGACTCGGCGTACGACCGGTTCTTCACCACCGTCGGCACCGACCCGGCCTGCCGGGCCGCCCTCGACGCCGTGCAGGTCGAGGCGCTGCGCCGGCGCACCGCGCTGGTCGCGCGCTACCAGGCCTGGGCCACCGAGAACGCGCGCACGTTCACCATCGTGCGCACCGCCGACCGGGCGTTCGAGTTCATGGTGAACGGCACGACCTGGGCCTTCTGGCAGTACAGCGGCCTGAGCCAGTGCGCGTCGGTGCCGGCGACGACCGCCTCCGACGACGAGATCGTCGCCTGGCTGGACGCCGTCTACGGGCTGGACTCCAACACCGACCAGGGCATCACCGGCTACGTGCCCTACTACTTCCAGGCGTCGACCCAGCTCGGCTATCCGGTGATCAAGCTGCCGCACCTGGCGAAGCTGCAGCGCTACCGCGGCCAGGACCGCGCCGAGTCGTACCTGCCGCGCGAGCTGCACCCGCGGTTCCAGCCCCTGGCGATGGCCGACATCGACCTCTGGGTCCGGCACTCGGCGGGGCAACTGCTCTTCGTGTACGGCCAGAACGACCCGTGGGGCGCCGAACCGTTCCACCTGGGCCGAGGCACCCGGGACTCGCTGTCCTACGTGGCCGCGGGCGCCAACCACGGCGCGAACATCAGCCTGCTGACGCCCCCGGAGGCGGCCACCGCGACCGCCGCCGTGCAGCGCTGGGCCGGCCTTCCCGCCACCACCGCGGCCGCCGCCCGCACCGCCGCCCCGACGGCGGCGGCGCCGTACGACGCGGCCCTCGACGCCTACAACCCGGCCCTGGACCGCCGCTACAGCCGCTGACTCTTGGAGCAATCACCGATCTTGAGAGGTTTCGGCGTGTCCGGCACCCGAAACCCTCAAGGTCGCGACCACCAGCCGCGATATGCGCGCTTCGGCGGGACGGCACCACCGCCCGGCCGCCGCGGGGCGGTGACCGGGCGGTGGTGCCGTTGCCGCTCAGAACTTCTTGAACACTGACAGGGCGGGCAGGGCGCGCCCGTCGTAGTCGAACAGCGCCTGGTTCTCCCACCCGTCGCCGGAGGTCGGGTCGGCCGGGTCCCAGCCCGCGCCGTCCGCCGCCGTCCAGGTCGGCTCCCAGTAGTAGACGCCCAGCGCGTTCGGCACCCCGGCGACCACGGTCAGGATGTCGCGCAGCGCGTCGGACTGGCCGCGCGGGGTCGCGGGGTAGCCGCCGGCGGTCGCCAGCGCCGCGGTGAAGATGTTCGGCTCGTGGTCGTTCTCGGCGGTGGTGAAGCCGTACGCCGTCTCCGCGACCATCACCGGCTTGCCGTAGCGGGCCGCCAGGTCCATGAGGTTGGCCTGCAGCGCCCCGAGCGAACCGTGCCAGTAGACATAGTGCGACACCGCGATCACGTCGAACGGCACGTTGCGGGCCGTCGCCTGGTCGAACCACCAGCGGTGGCCGCCGTTGTTGCCGCCCTCGGCCAGGTGCAGCACGACCTTGGTGCCGGGCGACGCCGCGGTGACCGCGGTGCTGCCGGCGGTGAGCAGGGCGGCCAGGCCGTCCCAGTTGTCCCAGCGGCCGTCCGGCCAGAGCATGCCGCCGTTGATCTCGTTACCCACCTGGGCCATGGCCGCCGGGGTGCCTTGCGCCCGCAGGTCGTGCAGCACCTGGTAGGTGTGGTCGTAGACGGCCTGCTTCAGCTCAGCGAAGCTGAGCGCGGCCCAGGCGGCCGGCTTGTTCTGCTTGCCGGGGTCGGCCCAGGCGTCGGAGTAGTGGAAGTCGATCAGCAGTTGCTGGCCGGCCGCCTTCGCGCGGCGCGCCTCGGCCAGCACGTCCTCGCGGTCGTTGTAGCCGTCGGCCGGGTTCACCCAGACCTTCAGCCGGATGGCGTTCACGCCGTTGTCGGCCAGCAGCCGGAACGGGTCCCGGCGCTGCCCGGCGGCGGTGCGGTAGACCGCGCCGTGGTCCTCGTTCTTGGTCACGTGCGAGACGTCCGCGCCGGTGATCGCCAGGGGAGTGCCCGGCGCGGTTGCGGTGGGCGCGAAGGTGACGTCGTCGAAGTTGGTCCACTGGCCGGCGGCGGCGTCGGAGTGCAGCACAATCGTGCAGCGCCCGCCGGTCACCTTGACCGTCACCGCGAGCCGGACCCACTCGGCGCCGGTACGCGGGATCGCGGCCCGCTCCTCGGCGGAGCCGCAACTGTTCAGCCCCACGTACGCCGAGGGCTGGTTGCCGCCGGAGCGCACCCGCAGGCTCAGCGTGTAGGTGCCGCGCTTGAGCCCGGTGACCGGCTGGCTGGTGGTGATCCGGTACGCCGTGGCCGCGTAGTGGGTGAGCTGGTAGCCGCCGGTGTAGCCGCCGGCCTCGGTGAAGCCGGCGGAGCGCGAGCCGCTCTCCGACCAGCCGGTGAGGCCGGACTCGAAGCCGGGGTTGCGCACGTCGCCGGTGGTGGCGGCCTGCGCGGGGGTCGCTGCGATCAGTAAGGCCGCGGCCGCGGCCAGGACGAGGGGTGTGCGAAGCATGGGAGCTCCTCAAAAGGACAGGGACTATTGATTGCCGCATCGCAGGATGCGGACGCTTCCGGCGGGGACCGGGAGGCCGTCGGCCACCGGGTCACCGGTGAGCAGGTCGACGCCGTCGCCGGGCACGACGACGTCGCTCTGCCCGTGGTTGATCGCGATGAGGTACTCACCGGCGTCGGAGTGCCGCCGGACGATCTCGACCTGCGCGGGCAGGTCGGCGGGGGCGGGCAGCCCGGCGGCGGCGGACACGGTCGCCAGCAGTGCCGCGGTGCCCTCGGCGGAGAGCCGGGTGGAGACGTAGAACGCCTGGCCCTTGCCGTACGCGTGCCGGGTGATCGCGGGCAGCCCGGCCGCCGGCCCGTCGGCGTAGGACGCGAGCGCCGTCGCGCCCCGCAGTTCCAGGCGCTCGGCCCAGGCGTCGGCGGTCCGGCCGTCGTCCAGCCGGACGGTACGGCCGGCGGCGAGCGGCTCGAACTCCTCGACGCCGAGACCGAGCAGGTCACGCAGCACGCCGGGATAACCCCCCGGGTGTACGGCGTCGTGCGCGTCGACGATCCCGGAGAAGTACGAGACCAGCAGCGTCCCGCCCCCGGAGACGTAGCGCCGCAGGTTGTCCGCAGCGCCGGGCGTGAGCAGATAGCTGCTCGGCGCCACGACCAGCGGGTACGCCCCCAGCGCGGCCTCCGGGTGGGCGAAGTCCACGGTGCGGTGCGCCCGCCACAGCGGCTCGTAGAACGCCTCCTGCCGTTCCCGGAAGCTCAGCTCCTGCGACGGGCGCCACGGCAGTTCCAGCCCCCACCACGACTCCCAGTCCCAGAGCAGGGCGACCTCGGCGGTGACCCGGCTGTCGCGCAGCTCGGCCAGCTCGCCGAGGGAGGCGCCGAGCGCCACCACGTCCCGCCAGGTGCGGGTGCCGGTGCCGCCGTGCGGCAGCATCGCCGAGTGGAACTTCTCCGCCCCGAACCGCGAGGCGCGCCATTGGAAGAACAGGATGCCGTCGGCGCCGCGGGCCAGGTGCTGCATGCTGTTGCGGCGCAGCTCGCCCGGCCCCTTGGCGAGGTTGCGGGGCTGCCAGTTGACCGCGTTGGTGGAGTGTTCCATCAGCAGCCAGGGCCGGCCGTGCGCCACCGACCGGGTCAGGTCGGCGCACATGGCCAGCTCGATGTGGTTGTCGGCGCGCTCGGCCTGCAGGTAGTGGTCGTTGGAGACCACGTCGACCTCGGCGCCCCACTTCCAGTAGTCGATGTTCTTGCAGTTGGCCAGCATGAAGTTGGTGGTGACCGGGATGCCGGGTGCCAGGCGGTGCAGGATGTCGCGCTCGCGCCGGAAGTTGGCCAGGTGCGCGTCCGAGGAGAAGCGGAAGAAGTCCAGCTCCTGGGCCGGGTTGACGGTGGTCGGGGCGACGATCGGCGGCTCGATCTCGTCCCAGTCGCCGAAGCGGTGGCTCCAGAAGGTGGTGCCCCAGGCGTCGTTGAGTTTGCCCAGGTCGCCGTAGCGGTCGCGGAGCCAGTTGCGGAAGGCCGCGGCGGAGGTCGCGCAGTAGCAGAACGCGTTAGCGCCGCCGTACTCGTTGTGGGAATGCCAGAGCACCAGCGCGGGATGGCCGGCGTACCGCCGGGCGAGCTGCTCGGTGATGCCGGCCGACGCCGCGGCGTACGCCGGTGAGCTGGGGCAGAACGACTGCCGGGCGCCGCCGCCCAGCCGCAGGCCCTCGCGGGTGATCGGGGCGGCGTCCGGGTGCCGGTGCAGGAACCACGGCGGCGGGGCGGCGGTCGGGGTGGCCAGGTCGACCGCGACGCCCGCGCCGTGCAGCAGATCGAGGCTGCGGTCGAGCCAGCCGAACTCGTACTCGCCCGGGGCCGGCTCGAGCATCGCCCACGCGAAGATCCCGAGGCTGACCAGGTTGACCCCGGCCTCGCGCATCAGCGCCACGTCGGCGGTCCAGACCTCCTCCGGCCACTGCTCGGGGTTGTAGTCCCCGCCGTAGGCGATCCGGTCCATCCCCGGGATGAGCGGCATGTACGGCTCCGATCTGTGAGCGCTCCCAGCTTTGTACAGGCATGATTGCACAGCTCTGACCTTGGAAGTTAACGGGATGGTGACACTTGACACTGTGCATCTTGCACATCAGGCTGTGAGCGCTCACAGTCATTTCCACCCCGTCACATCTGAGTTTCAGCCATGGGAGAGGTACCGAAGATGAGAGCCAAGTTCGGCGCCAAGCTGCTCGCGGTAGTGCTGGCCGCCGGCCTGAGCGCCGCCGCCTGCAGCAGCGATTCCGGTGATACCGACCAGACCGCGCAGCCCGGCGGCAAGGTCGACCTTTCGTTCTGGTCCTGGGCGCCGAACATCGACAAGACCGTCGACGCCTGGAACGCCGCGAACCCCGACATCCACGTCACGCTCAGCAAGCAGGCCGGCGGCGGCGACATCGTCACCAAGCTTCTGACCGCCTCCAAGGCGGGCAACCCGCCGGACCTCGCCCAGGTCGAGTACCAGGCGCTGCCCACCCTGGTCAGCAACGACGTGCTGGCCGACATCGCCAAGGAGGCGGCGCCGGTCAAGGACAAGTTCGCCGAGGGCGTCTGGCAGCAGGTCACCCTGGGCACCGACGCGGTGTACGCCATCCCGCAGGACTCCGGCCCGATGATGCTCTACTACCGCGCCGACGAGTTCACCAAGCTGGGCCTGACCGTGCCGAAGACCTGGGACGAGTTCGCGCAGGTCGCCCGTACCGTCCGGCAGAAGGCCCCGAAGAAGTACCTGACCACCTTCTCGGCCAACGACCCGGGCTGGTTCACCGGCCTGGCGCAGCAGGCCGGCGCCTCCTGGTGGGGCATCAACGGCGAGACCTGGAAGGTCAGCGTCAACGACGCCGCCACCAGGAAGGTCGCCGACTACTGGGGTGGCCTGGTCGGCGAGGGTGCCATCGACAAGCAGCCGATGTACACCCCGGCCTGGAACAAGGCGCTCAACGACGGCACGCTGATCGCCTGGCCGAGCGCCATCTGGGCGCCCGGCGTCCTGGAGGGCAACGCGCCCGCCACCAAGGGCAAGTGGGCGATGGCGCCGATGCCGCAGTGGGCCGCCGGCGAGAACAAGACCGGCAGCTGGGGTGGCTCCTCCACCGGCGTCACCTCGGGCAGCAAGAACAAGGCCGCGGCCGTCAAGTTCGCCGCCTGGATGAACGCCGACCCGGCCGCCACCGAACTGCTCATCAAGGAGAGCGCGATCTACCCGGCCGCCCGGGAAGCGCAGTCCAGCCCGCTGTTGCAGCAGCCGCCGGCCTTCTTCGCCGAGCAGAAGGACTTCTACACCTCCGCCAAGGCGATCGCGGAGACCGCCTCCGGTTTCGTCTGGGGGCCGAACGTGAACGTCGCCTACGACACCTACAAGGATGCCTTCGGTAAGGCGATCACCGCCAAGACGCCGTTCTCCGGTGCCGTCGACACCATGCAGTCGGCCACGGTGGCCGACATGCAGAAGAACGGCTTCAAGGTCACGAGCTGAGAGGTTCCGTCATGTCATCGGCCACCACCGGCCGGTCGCGGCGAGGTGCGGCATCCCGCGGGGTGCCGTACCTCTTCCTCGCTCCGGCGATCGTGCTCTTCCTCCTCTTTCTGCTGCTGCCCGTCGGGTATGCCGTCTACCTGAGCCTGCGCAAGGTCAAGGTGAGCGGCCTGGGCCTGGGCCGCAACTCGCGCACGGAGATCTTCGCCGGGCTGGAGAACTACCGCACCGCGCTGTCCGACCCGGAGCTGTGGGGCAGCGCCGGCCGGGTGGTCGCCTACGGCCTGACCCTGCTGCCGATCATGCTCGGCCTGGCGCTGCTCTTCGCGCTGCTGCTGGACCGGCCGCGGGTCAGGCTGGCGCGCTTCTCGCGCCTGGCGATCTTCCTGCCGTACGCGGTGCCGGGCCTGATCGCCAGCATGCTGTGGGGCTTCCTGTACCTGCCGGCGGTGAGCCCGTTCACCGACCTGGCCGGCTGGCTGGGGCTGCCCGCCCCCGACCCGCTCACCGGCGGCTCGGTGTTCTTCGCCATCGTCAACATCGCGGTCTGGGGTGGCGTCGGCTTCAACATGATCGTGCTGTTCACCTCGCTGCGGGCCATCCCGGCGGAGATCTACGAGTCGGCCCGCCTGGACGGCTGCACCGAGTTCCAGCTCGCGGTCCGGATCAAGATCCCGCTGCTGCTGCCCTCGCTGATCATGACAACGGTCTTCTCCCTGATCGCCACCCTGCAGGTCTTCACCGAGCCGCTGACCGTGCGCTCGCTGACCAACTCCATCTCATCGACGTGGACCCCGCTCATGAAGATCTACCGCGACGCGTTCGCGCAGAACGACATCTACTCCGCCGCCGCCAGTTCGGTGCTGATCGCCGGGGTCACCCTCGTGGTCTCCTTCGGCTTCCTGCGCCTGGTGCAGCGGCAGGCCTTCGGGGGTGAGAACCGATGACCGCGCTGGCCACCTCCGTACCGGTGACCGACGGCGCCGCCCCGGCGCCGGACCGGCGGCGCAACCGGCGGCGGAGCGCCTGGCTGCCCACCGCGCTGCTGCTGATCGGGGCGGTCTACTGCCTGCTGCCGCTGGCCTGGGTGGTCGCGGCGTCCACCAAGAGCGGGTCTTCGCTGTTCACCACCTTCACCTTCGCCCCGGGCGGGGACCTGCTCGCCAACTTCGGCGAGCTGTCCTCCTACGGCGGTGGCGTGTACTGGAAATGGCTGATCAACAGCCTCATCTTCGCCGGGGTCGGCGGCCTGCTGTCGGCGTTCGTCTCCGGGCTGTCCGGCTACACGCTGGCCAAGTTCCGCTTTCCCGGGCGCGACGCGATCTTCAACGTGCTGCTCGCCGGGGTGCTGGTGCCGGGCGTGACGCTGGCGATCCCGCAGTACCTGCTGCTGGCGAAGGTCGGCCTGACGGACACCTACTGGTCGGTGCTGCTGCCCAGCATCCTCAGCCCGTACGGGATCTATCTGGCCCGGATCTACGCGGCCGCGGCCGTGCCGGACACCGTGATCGAGGCCGCCCGCACCGACGGCGCCACCGAGGGCCGGATCTTCGGCCGGGTCGCGCTGCCGATGATGCTGCCCGGGCTGGTTACGGTCTTCCTGTTCCAGTTCGTGGCGATCTGGAACAACTTCCTGCTGCCCTTCGTGATGCTCTCCGACGACGACAAGTTCCCGGTCACCGTGGGCCTGTTCACCCTGCTGAACCAGGGCCAGACGGTGCCCGCGCTGTACAGCGTGGTGATCATCGGGGTATTGATCTCGATCGTGCCGCTGATCGCGCTGTTCCTGACGCTGCAACGCTACTGGCGCCTGGACCTGGTCTCGGGGGCGGTGAAGGGCTGATGACAGCCCTACCCGGCTGCGCCCGGGTGTGGCCGGGCGGGAGAATGGCACTGTGACCGAGCCCAGCCGACTCCGTTCCCGCCCGACCATGGACGACGTCGCGGCGGTGGCCGGCGTTTCCCGGGGCACGGTCTCCCGGGTGCTCAACGGCGGCCACAACGTCAGCCGGCAGGCCCTCGCGGCGGTCGAGCGCGCGATCAGCAAGACCGGGTACGTGGTCAACCAGCACGCCCGCAGCCTGGTCACCCAGCGCTCGGGCTCGGTCGCGTTCATCCTCTCCGAGCCGCAGGACCGGCTCTTCGAGGACCCGAACTTCAACAACCTGCTGCGCGGCTGCACCCAGGTGCTCGCCGAGCACGACATCACCCTGCTGCTGACCGTGGCGGCCACCGGCGAGGACCGTCAGCGGATCGGCCGCTGGGTCACCGCCGGGCACGTCGACGGCGCGTTGCTGATCTCCAACCACCTGGGCAGCCCGCTGATCGCCGAGCTCAAGGAGCGCGGGCTGCCGTTCGTGGTCTGCGGCCGGCCGCTGGGCCAGGAGCGTGACGTGACCTACGTGGCCTCCGACGACCGCGACGGCGCCCGGCAGATGACGGAATACCTGCGCTCGACCGGCCGCCGCCGGATCGCCATCATCACCGGCCCGCTGGACACCCCGGGCGGCGTCGACCGGCTGGCCGGGTACCGCGACGTCGTCGGGCACGGCGACCCGCACCTGATCGCCACCGGCGACTACACCCAGGCCTCGGGCGAGGCGGCGATGAGCCGCCTGCTGCAGCAGGCGCCCGACCTGGACGCGGTGTTCGTCTGCTCCGACCTGATGGCGGCCGGCGCGATCACCGCGCTGCAGCGCGCCGGCAAGGGCGTCCCGGCGGACGTGGCGGTCGGCGGCTTCGACGACAACCGGATCGCCACCACGACCACGCCGCTGCTGACCACGATCCGCCAGCCGTGGGCCCGGCAGAGCATCGAGATGGTCCGGCTGCTGCTGGCACACATCGACGGCGAGGAGCACTCGGCCGTGATCCTGCCGACCGACCTGGTCGTCCGCGACTCCGCCTAGACGAGTAATTCCTAACTGAGTCAGTGGTCGTACGCGATCAGTGACCTGGTCAGGGGCTGGCCGGTGGCGCGGTTGTGCCATATCGCGGCGGTCATGGCGAGTAGGCGTTGGGCGACGCGGA
>Ga0307516_10000893_pt1 | contig 41107 bp, 42 predicted proteins | sample 19_EM_MG_FD_203310 | JGI IMG/M metagenome (GOLD analysis project Ga0307516, IMG submission 203310) | Populus trichocarpa ectomycorrhiza microbial communities from riparian zone in the Pacific Northwest, United States - 19_EM | ecosystem: Host-associated > Plants > Roots > Unclassified | place... | reverse complement strand
GCAGGCATCTCGCCGCAGGCGGCACTGAGCTTGTCGCGCGTGACGCGATCCGCAACCGCGAGACCCGCGTCAAAGTGGCCACCGTTGTGCACTTCGACGCCAAGGGCGAAAGGATGAAAGCATGAGCGCGCTGGACCTGCAGGTGCGCGAGATTGTGCTCGAGCGATGCTTCGAACTTGTGGCGTTAAGCGATGAGGGCGTCGCGCAGCTGGGGAGGGGATGGACGGGCAGGCAGCAGGTGGCGCTGCATTTTGCGCCTGGACGGTGGCTCTTGCCGGAGCCATCCATTGATCTCATACGTGCGATCGAGGCGAATCCGGCTGCGATCTTGGTCGATGTCGACGGGAAATACCGGCGCATACTTATCGGTGGAAGCGGTGCCGGCCGAGCTCTTCGCTCGACGATTGCGCTGGATTCGGTGCTTGCCGGGCGCGACTGTGCCGCCGTTGCGCTGTTCGATTGTCCGACTGTTCTTGCCCAGTCGGGGTCGGGTGAGGCTTACGAGGTCTGGGTTCACGCAAGCTATTTCGCGAGTTTCACCGCCGCTTTGGAAGTCGCGCGCCGGCGTATCCAGTCTCGCCCCGATTGAGCTTCGCGATTTCTAGCGCTCCCTGCGCATCGAGCCGACCACCCATGGCTAACCTTACGCTACCAATTCTCTACGATGCACGCAGCCACGCCAGGCGGCTTTGACTGGCTTGCGGGGGCCCACCAAAATCAGCCGGCGCTCAATTCCTCGATGGCGCGCTGTTTCAACACATGCTTCTGCACCTTGCCCGTGGCGTTGCGCGGCAGTTTGTCGGTGACGACGGCGCTCTTGGGGACCTTGAACTTGGCGAGCCGCCGCATGCAATGCGCGATCACTTCTTCCGGCGTGATGTTCCGCCCGGGCACGGGAATGACGTAGGCCCGGCCGACCTCTCCCCAGCGCTCATCGGGCACCCCGACCACCGCGCATTCGCCGACTTGCACGAGTTCGGCGATCGCCGACTCGACCTCGGCCGGATAGACATTCTCACCCCCTGAGATGTACATGTCCTTCCTGCGGTCCACGATGTAGTAGAAGCCGTCCTCGTCCATCATCGCCGCATCGCCGGTCATGAACCAGCCATCGCGGAAGGCTTTTGCGGTCGTCTCCGGTTGGTTCCAGTAGCCGCGGGCGATGCAGGGGCCGCGCAGCCAGAGTTCGCCCACCTGACCCACCGGCACTTCACTCCCGCCGTCGTCGACGATCTTGGGTTCGATGGTCATGAAGGGCAGACCGCAGCTGCCCGCCTTGCTGAGCAGAATGTCGATGTCGTGCGTGGGCATGCCGAAATTGGAACCGGTTTCCGACATGCCGAATCCTTCGGTGATCTTGATGCCGGCCTTCACGAAGCGCTCAGTCTGCGCCTTGGGGTTCGGCGCGCCGCCGATGGCCCAGCCGACCAGTCCATGCAGCATCTCGGGTCTGAAGCCGGGCTGGTTCCAGAGCGTCGCCGCCATCTGCGGCACGGAAAAGTAGTGGGTGACCTTGAGCGCCGGATCCGACAGCCGCTCCAGCGTCTTATGCGCATCGAAGCCCTTGGAGATGAGTACGCAACCGCCTGCTTGAATGGCCACTCGGGATGCGGCATACAGCCCCGCCGTGTGAAACAGAGGCATGTCGCACAGGAACACGCTGTGCATGGTCACGTCATTGCCGTGGATGAAATTCGCGCATCCCCAGAAGGCATTCTCTTCGGACAGCATCACGCCCTTCGGCCGGCCGCTGGTGCCCGAGGTGTAGAGCAGGGTGGCGACCGCATCGAAAGGGCGGCGCGCTTCCCGCGCCGGCCGCGCGCCCGGAGCGCCGAGCGCGAACATGTCCGCGACCGGCAGGGCGCGCTTGGTTCGGGGCGGCGGCGTGAATTCCGAATCGTGGAACACGATCTCCGGCAGCGCATCGGCCGCCAGTGCGGCAATCTCGGCCGGCGCGAGCCGCCAGTTGAAGGGCACGAAAACCGTGCCGGCGCGCGTTCCCGCCAGCTGCAGGATCAGAATCTCGGCGCAATTCTTGGAGAGCGTGGCCACCCGCGCGCCGCTGTTCGGCCCGAATTCACCGACCAGCCACGCCGCGAGTCGGTCGACGGCCGCGTTCAATTCGGCGTAGCTAAAGTGCCGGCCGGATTCCAGATCGGCCACGGCCCGACCCGTCGGATTGGACAGCGCGTAGGTGGCGACGGGGTCGAAACGGGTCACAGGTGCCTGCGATGCGAGCGTATCAGCCGCTGCAACGTGACGACAGGCCGGCTAAGCCTTGGTCTTGTCATATTCGCCGAGACCGGGCTTGTAGACCTTGTCATCCAGGAACTGTCGCATGCCTTCGTGCCGGCCATCCGACTTGTCGTGCCAGTTGAGCGCTTCCTGTGCGCGGATGAGGTAGTCCTCGGCGCTGTCATAGGTCATTTCGCGCACGCGGCGCATCGCATCCTTGGTGGCCTTGAGCGTTTCCCAATTCTTCTTCAACAGCTTGTTGGCCACCTCGGTCACGCGCGCTTCGAGCTGCCCCGCAGGCACGGATTCGTTGACCAAACCGGCCGCCTCGGCCTGCCGGCCGGTCAGATTTTCACCCAATAGAGCGTGATACATGGCCTTGCGCATGGGCATGAGCTCCGCGGCCACCTTGGTGGCGCCGCCGCCTGGCAGAATGCCCCAGTTGATCTCCGAGAGTCCGAATTGCGCATCATCGGAACAGATGGCGAGGTCGCACGCGAACAGCGGACCGTAGCCGCCGCCGAAGCACCAGCCATTGACCATAGCGACGGTGACCTTCTGGAACCAGCGTAGACGCTCCCACCAGGCGTAGGCTTCGCGCTGCGATTGGCGCACGCCCTGGAGGCCCAGCGACTCGCTCTCGCGGAAATATTCCTTCAGGTCCATGCCTGCCGACCAGGCCGAGCCTTCGCCGGTGAGTACCAGCACTCCCACGTCCGCGCGAAACTCCAGATCGGTGAGGACACGCAGCATCTGCCGGTTGAGCTTTGGGCTCATGCAGTTGCGTTTTTCCGGGCGGTTGAATTTGACCCAGGCTATGCCGTCTCTCACGGTGCAGGCAACGGTATCTGTTTCAGTGCGTTCGGTCACGGTCGTCTCCACAACTTGCAAATCGGATGGGGCATCGAAACTTCAAAGAGACTGTCCCGATGAATTGCTATAGTATATAGCAGTGTAGATTGTTATACAATATAGCAATTAAGACCATTAGTGCCGCCCATGACAACCTTTGCTTTGCCCGCATGAAGGATCCTCTGACCGACCTACCGGGGTATGTTCTGCGGCGCGCCTCCTCCGCCGCGCTGGCGGAGCTCAATCGATGCCTGGAGCCGTTGAAATTGCGGCATGCCGACGTGGCATTCCTGCTGCTGATCGACGGGACGCCCGGCATCTCGCAAAGCGAGGCCGGCCGGATCCTCGATATCCAGCGGGCCAACATGGTTTCCTTCGTCTCGCGGCTGGAGAGGCGCGGGCTGGTCGACCGCACAAAGATCGATGGGCGCTCCCAGGCGCTGAGATTGACGGCCGCCGGGCGCGCAATGCTCGCGAAGGCCCGCCGTGTCATCGGCAATTTCGAGGTCTCGCTGATGAACCGGGTTCCTGAGAAGATGCGGCCCATGGTACTGCCCATCCTGATGGCGCTGTGGAAGGGCCCGGACTCCTGATCATGATGCGCCGCGGTGTGGGGCGCGTGACCTAAGCGGAGGTGCTGTTATGGACGTGCGAGCGGCGATTGCCTATGCGGGGCGCGGCATTGAGCGGCCCCGTTACCATGCGAATGATTCCACCCGCGATCTGCTCAAGGTCGCCCCCGTCGACATGGACATCACCGATGCCCGGCCGCGGGGCGCCGCCCTCGATGAGGCCGGATTCACGATCGTCGAGCATCGCAGCGCGGTAACCGATTTTCGCGATCGCGAGGCCGTCAACACGGTGCACCGGCCGGAAATCGTGGATCTGATCGGCGGCCTGTCGGGCGCCGATCTCGTTGTGGTTGGCAGCCCCGGCATTCTTCGCTTCAGCGAAAAGTCGGCACAATCGGGTGCCCTGGACAATTCGCGGCCGGCGCGCTTTGCGCATGTGGACATCAGCGATCCAACCGCGGCGGCTTTCGCGGAACGTGCCGCGCCCATGGGCCGAAAGCTCGCGCGCTTCGTCCACTACAACGTGTGGCGGGCCATTTCAGCGCCGCCGCAGGACGTGCCGCTTGCCGTGTGCGATGCCCGCAGCATCACCGCGCGGGATCTGATCCTGGCGGATGCCGTCTTCGACTCGCCGGGCCAACCGGAATGGTCCTTCGAAGGGATCGTCGTCGCGCATCATCCTGCACACCGCTGGCATTGGTTCCCCGACATGACCTTGGGCGAGGCGCTGGTTTTCAAGACGCATGACAGCGACCCGGCCCGTGCGCACTGCGTACCGCACGTCGCCTTCGACAATCCGCTGTGCGGGCCGCAAACCGCACCGCGCGCCAGCATCGAAATGCGCGCCATCGCCCTGTGGTTTGACTGACCCGCAAGCCGAGATTCAGCGCATGGTCTGCGACCTGCGCTTGCCAAACCCCGCCCCTCGCGAGCATGATCATCCTAACAATTGTTAGGATGGGGGAAGGGTCGCATGCAAGGCTTTCCGAATACGCCCGAATACACGGGCCTGAACTCGCCGATCGGGCAGGAGTACGAACTTGAGTCGCTGGCCGTCGAGGGCCGCATCCCCATCGAGGTTGAAGGCACTTTCTTCCGCGCCGTTCCCGATCCGGCCTATGCGCCCTTCATGGAGGATGGCGGCGCCGTTCTCTCCGGCGACGGCATGGTTTCCGCAGTGCGCATCGCCGGAGGAAAGGCGAGTTTCGCGATGCGCTATGTCCAAACCGAGCGGCACAAGGCCGAGGTAGCGGCCGGGCGGGCGCTGTTCGGCAAGTATCGCAATCCGTTCACCGACCGGCCGGAGGCCAAGGGCCTTGACCGTACGGTTGCCAACACCACCCCGATCTGGCACGCCGGCCGCTTGCTGATGACCAAGGAGGACGGCCGGCCGTATCGCGTCGATCCACGCACGCTCGCGACCATCGGCCCCTATGATTTCGGGGGCAGGCTCAAGTCGGAAACCGTGACGGCGCATGTGCGCATCGATCCGCAAACCGGCGAGATGTTCGCATTCGGCTATGAAGCCGATGGCCTGGCATCGACCAAGGTCGCCTATTTCATCGTCGACAGTGAGGGCAATCTCGCCCGCGAGCAATGGTTCGATGCGCCGTATTGCGCCATGATGCACGACTTTGCCATCACCGAGAATTACGCGCTGTTTCCGATCTATCCCACCACCTGCGACGCGGCGCGCGTGCGTGCGGGCGGCGATCATTGGGTGCATGAGATGAACTTGGACAGCTGGGTGGGCGTGATGCCGCGCCACGGCAACGTGTCGCAGATGCGCTGGTTTCGCGGGCCGAAGGGCGTGTCCTGCTATCACATGATGAATGCGTTCGAGGATGCGCAGGGCCGCATTCAGTTCGACCAGTGCCTGTCCAGCGTCAATGCCTTTCCCTTCATCCAGCGGGCTTCGGGGCTCAAGGTGGCGCCGGGCGACACCGGCGGACGCCTGGCGCGCTGGACCATCGATCTGAAGAGCGGCAGCGAGAGCGTGGTGGAAACCGTCATCGGACCACCGGGCGATTTCCCGGTGATCCCCGCCGCCCACCAGGGGCGCCCCTATACTCACGGCTGGATGTTGACGATGAATCCGGACATGCAGGGCCCGCCGGTGGCCGGCGGCCCCGTGGGCGCGATGTTCAACCTGTTGCTGCGGCTCGACTTCACCGGCAAGCCGCCGCAGGCCTTGGGACTGCCGCCGGGACTTTGCTTCAACGAACCCGTGCACGTGCCGGCATCGGCGCCGGGACACGACGGCTGGCTCCTGGCCATGGTGGACCGGCAAATCGGACCGTCGGACTTCGAGCACGCCCTGTGGATCATCGATGCCGGAAATCTTGGGTCGGAGCCGGTGGCCAAGATCGCCGTTGCGCATCGCCAGCGGCCGCAGGTGCATGGTTGGTGGGTGGGCGCCGCCGAGCTCGCCGGCGCATGACCCGCATCGCGATGACGGGCGCGTCGGGGCGCTACGGCCGGCTCGCCACGGACAAGCTGATCGCCGAGGGTCGCGCCCGTGACCTGATCCTCATCACGCGCACGCCGGCGAAGCTTGAGGACCGCGCGCAGGCGGGCTGCGAGGTGCGGTACGGCGATTTCGACAAGCCCGAAACCCTGCAGGCCGCCGTCAGCGGCGCTGGCAAGCTGCTGCTGATCTCGGGCACACGGGTCGGCGCGCGCGTGCGCCAGCACCAGGCGGCGATCGACGCGGCAGCGGCCGCCGGAGTCGGACACATCGTCTATACCAGCTTCGTCAATGTGGAACCCAAGAATCCCGCCATCGTCACCATCGATCATCGCGAGACGGAGAAACTCATCAAGGCGAGCGGCGCGGCGTATACCTTTCTGCGCGATGCGCACTATGCCGACGCCATGATCCTGAATGCCGGTCCCGGCTTCATCGCATCCGGGGTGTGGCTCACCAGCACGAAGGGTGCGCGCGAGGCCATGGTGTGGCGCGAGGACTGCGTAAATTGCGCCGTCGCCGTGCTGACCCAGGAAGGGCACGAAAACAAGGCCTATCCGATCACCGGCCCCAACCGCGAATCGTTTGCCGACGTGGCGGCGATGCTGAGCGAAGTCTCCGGCCATCCGATCATGCTGGTCGAGACCGATGATGCGGCCATGTATGCGCACTTCGATTCGCTCGGCATTCCGCGCGAGCCCGTCGACGACCAGACCGTGGCGGGCATCCCGTGGAACAGCGATGACATGGTGAGCTTCGAGCGGTCGGTCCGCGAGGGCTTTCTCGACGTGTGCACGGAGGATGTGCTGCACCTGACCGGGCGCCGGGCCCGTTCGGTGCGCGAGCTCATCGAGGCCAACGCGGACTTTCTGCGCGGCGTGAAATAGTCACTTGCGTCCGGCCAATTCCCGGCGCCACGCGTAGTAATCGTCGAAAACCTGCAGCGGCGCGAGATTCGGCTGATCTATCGCGCCGGTCCGATCGCCCAGGGCCATGACCTCTGCATTCGCGGATGTGAATCGCGGCCAAGCCGGCAGGCCCGGTCCATTGGGATCGCCGGTCTTGGCAAAGTTTGTCCAATAACCCATGAACTGCGCCGTCAGTTCCTGCTCGCGCGGAGTCGGAGGCCCGAATGGCTGCACGTGATTCCCGAACACGAAGCGCATTTCATCGCCATGGTTCGATCCGTTCGGATCGCGTGGGGTCTTCTGGTCGAAATAATAAACGTACACCGCGCCTTGTCCCTGACTCGAATGAAGCCGCGACCAGGTCCAGGTGGGCCAGGCGAAGGCCGTTTCACGAAACACATTGGCCAGGGCCTGGCGCGCCTCTGCCTCGGTGGCGTGGGGATAGGCGGAGATCACGGCGTCCGCCTTCTGCCCGTATCCGGCGCGTATTGCGGCGACCAATTCGTCCGGCGTGACCTTGGGAGGCATGAACAATGAGCCCTCGTCTGAGTTGCTGCCTATCAAGAGGGGTGTGTCGTTGAAGCGCTTCGCCCGGTAGAGATCGTACTGGTCGCCTGCGATCAGGCGTCCGTCGACGGTCGGCCAGAAGCGGCCCATGGGACCGGCCAGCTTCTGGATTGCAGCCGCCGGGAGCGCGCGCGCCGCCTTGATGTCGGCGGCGCCGAGTTCCTGGAGTAGCGCCGAGCCCTGTGATTCCGCGCCGGACAGCGAGCGCATGCTGAGCCCGCCGTCGGTCTCATTGACGCGCACCGGACCGAAATTGCCGCCGCTCTCGGAGATCGCCTTCTGGAACAAACCCTTCGCTGCCGGTGATGCCGCGAGCATGGAGACCGAGATGCCTCCGGCGGACTCACCGAAGATGGTGACGTTGGCCGGATCGCCGCCGAAGTGCGCAACGTTGGCCCGCACCCATTTCAATCCGGCGATCTGATCGGCGAGGCCGTAGTTGCCCGAGCTTCCGCCGCCTTCGCGGGTCAGAGCCGGATGAGCCATGAAACCCAAGGGTCCAACCCGATAGGCGATGCTGACCAGCACCACGCCTCGTTTCGCCAGGTTCTTGCCGTCATACAAAGGCAGGTTCGTCGAGCCGAGGGAGAATCCGCCACCAGTTATCCACACCATCACGGGCAATCGCTGCCGCGGCGATTTCGCGGGCGTCCACACATTCAAATACAGACAATCCTCGCTGATGTCCTCGGGAGCCCCGAAGATCTTCAGCATGTCCATGGCCTGCATGCAGCTGGGCGCGAAGGCCGCCGCCGACCTGACACCCGGCCAGCGGTGAACGGGCTGCGGCCGCTTCCAGCGCAGCTCGCCCACCGGCGGGGCAGCGAATGGGATGCCCTTGAAGACCGATAGGCCCTCGGCAATCGTGCCCTTAACCGTGCCGCCGGTGACGAGCGCTGTCTCCACCTCCGCACCAGCGGGCATGGCCGCGCCGAGCGCGATTGCCGCCGCCAGCGCGGTTAACGTGGCCCGCGCGATCTCCGCCAACCAGTTGCGATACCACATCGAGACACCTCTCCTCACGTGAGTGCGTAATAGCGGACGAGATTGCCGTCGGGCTTGCGCTCGCCGACGCCGACGAATACATGCCGGGTCAGCCAGTCATGCTTGCCTCTGGGAGTCTCGAACGTGGGCTGGGCGCGCAGATAGTAATCCTCGTGCGCCACGGGCGGACCGCCTTCGAACGCCCAGGCGCGCAGGCGCGCCATGGCATCGGGCGTGCGGCCCCAGAGAAATCCCTTGTTTTGCATATAGATGAGCGTGCCGTCATCGACCTCGAGCATATAGCGGGCATCGAACACGGCCGTGTCGTCGGCGCGGAAATGCGCGTAGTCGCCGCCCGAATTGGGTATGGCGCGCCCGCGCAGTCGCGGTCCTTCGAAGGTTCCCTCATCCACGAGCACCGCTGAACGGAAGCCGCCGGTGTGGACATTGGGGATTGCCAGCACGCGTGTGAATTTGAGCCGGCATTCGAACGCAAATTCCAGGCGGGGTGCGTCGAGGGTGGAATACAAGGGCTACTCCTTTGAAAAATACGCGATGCCCCGAAACTCCATCGAGCGGCGCGGTTTGGCATCAGGACGCGTGGTGTCGCGAAAGGCGGTATGCGGACAGCGCCAGGCCCCGCGGTGATCGGAATCGTAGAACTTGATGAGAATCACCTCGTCCGGTGTCATGTCCGGAAAGTACCACCAGCGATGATCCGGCGAATGATGAAAGATGGTGGCGGCCGACATGTTTTCCTCGCCCTCGATCGGCGCGAACAGGGCATCGCCAGTCGGAATTTCGTCCACGTCGACCTTGGTGTTGTGCGTGCCTTCATCGTCGCGGACCGTGCGGCCGTCGCACAGTGCCAACGGCATGTCCTGCGGAGGCGGCGACAGCGCTCGCCAGAGGCTGAATGCGATAAACCGGTCGTAGCCGCGGCCGGTTGGATGAACTCTGCGGTAGACGGCTTCGGCGATCCGGTGGGCGGAGCGCTCCGTGAAATCGACATGAGCCTCGGCGGCCGGCGGCTGAACCGTCGCTCCAGTCTGACCCGAATCGCGGATCATGCCGCCCATCGGTACCGCGAGATCCGCTCCCGTGAGCCGTTTGGCGACTTCACAGACCTGCGCGGCGTAAGGGGTGTCCGGACCATACGCTTGCTGCCAATCGGTGACGTCCGCCTGATGATGGCCCAGACAGAAGCCGTGTTCGTCGAGGGTGAACGGGCCTGCCCGACGCGCATTGCGGATGGTCACCTCATAGGAGTCGTAGACGCCCGTGTTGTATTCCTTGCCGGGTGCCCAGAAGCGGCGATTGATTCTCGACGTGGAAACCAGATAGCCGATGCTTGTTTTCACTTCGTCGGTGGCTGGGCTCATGTTTCACCTCACGCGAAAACCAAAGCTGCCGCGGCTTTCATTGAAGCGCCGGCCCTCACCGACCGCTGCCTCGGCCGGGAGCGCGCGGCTTTCATCCCTCTTTGAACCCCTCGCGTGCGCGGCTGTTGTCGAGCAAGATGGGTTGGTGGGTCACGGGATGCGGATAGTGGAAGGGCACGGTGTCGGTTGCGGGCCACAGGCGCGGTGCCGGATTGACCAGCGCATCCGGGCCCAGCGGATCCTGCGGGAACAGCGTCTTCGACATCGGGATGAAGTCGATGGGCGTCTTCTGCCAGCCGTCGGCGAAGCTTCCATGCCAAAACGGGAAGTAGCGCAGCACCTTGATCTTCCACACGCCCTTCTCGCGGACGTAGTCGTTCTCGTAGATTCCACCCTCCCACCAGGCGCGGGGCTGGCCTTCGGCCGTCTGGTGCAAGCCGGCCTGCATCATCGAGCGGCCGCGGACCTGGGCGGTTCCGCGGTCGGTCGCCACGTCGATCACCATCTGCAACTGCGGGTGATCGAGCAGCCAGCCGTAGCGCGGTCCATTGTGGCCCTGGGTGAACTGCTTCTGAAAGCGCTCGATGTACAGCCGGCGCACGCCCGCCTTGCCCTTGTAGATGCCGCCGAGGAACCACACATCGCCGTCATCGGCAAATAGGTTCACCACCTCGTTGTACTGCGACTTGTCGATGAAGTAGCCGTAGGTGTACTGAATCCGGCGGATCTCGTGAATATCCTGCTGGATCGCCAGTCCGTGTTCCAGCTTTTCGATGCGTGCGGTCAATGCGGCGAGATCGGTCATGTCGTTCTCCGTGTAATCAAGCGGACTTGTTGCGCCAGCTATCGGCGTAGGCGGTGCGTGCCACATTCGAGTACGGCACCGGCGAGACCACGGCTTTGATTTCCACCTGCTTGTGGCGTTCCACCGCCGGTTTCCTGGTGCCGCCGTCCGGCTCGCCCCAGTGAAAGGTCACTTCGGTGCCGGGCACCGCGTAGCGCTCATCGAGAACGGCCAGGGTCAGCATCTTGCCTTCGTTGGCGCTGTAGCCCACCCAGGTGGACACGCCGGCGGGTTTGCCGTCCACCGTCACCCGATCGAACGGATGCATGGCATAAACGGCGCTCGGAAATTCGATGAATTTGGCGCGCAGGCCTTGATCGAACATCGTGTAGAGCGCGTCGGTCACCGACACATCGTCGAGGGCGAGCGTGACCTTCTTGCGGTGCGGCCCCGCAGCCTTCTTTTCCAGCGCCGCACGGCCGATGAATTCATGGTCGAACTTGACGAAGGGGCCGTAGCCCAAGTCCCAGGGCGTGAGGTAATAGTCCTCGATGTTGCCGGACACGAAGCTGCCGCCGAGCGACGCCTTCGCTTCGTAGTGATTGACGGTCAGCCATTCCCGGTAGGGCTTCATTTTTTCGCCCGTGTACACGGCGGGCAGGGGCGAGGGTATCCACCCCGATTCCAGCGTGTTCGAGGAATAGCAGCGTCCGCCCACGAGCCGCATGCCGTGCGCCTTGCCGGCCTCGACCAGAGCGGCATGGATGGCGGGGGCGTCGGCCCAGGGTCCCATCAATTCGAATCCAGGCTGGCCGGCCATCCCGTGACGCAGCGCGCGCACCTTGCGGCCGGCGATCTCCATCCAGCACATGTTGAAGAACTTGAGGTCCGGTGCGGGACGGCCGGTCGCCGTCTCGACCACCCGGGAGGCGTTCGGTCCCTGCAGTTGATAGCGGTAGTGGCGCCGGTTCGCGGGATCCGGGCGGGCTACGGTGCGCTCATCGTAGGTGCAGGTCACGCGGCCGCGGTGAGCGCCGGTCTCTGCATGGAACATCACCCAATTGAGCGTCGGCGCCCGGCCGACCAGATTGAGCTGGTTTTCCCCCAGATAGAACAGGATGACGTCGCCGATGGCATAGCCGTCGTGGCTGCAGGGCACGAACTGCTTGGCCTTGTCGGGCGTGAAGCCTTTGAAGCTGTTGATGCCGAGGCCGTTGAGGAACGCCAGCGCATCGGGACCTTCCACCATGAGTTCGGCCATGTGGTAGGACTGATTGAACAGTACGCAGGTCTGCTGCCACGCGCGCTGCTCATCGCGCCAATTCGTATACTCGGCAGGAACGCCCGGATAGACGTTGGGGCCCGATTGTTGGTTGCGAAGCAACTCCACGATACTGTCGACGCCGCTCAGCAGCGATTCGAGCGACTGTACGGCGCCGCGTGATGATGCAGACATTGCTTTGATCTCCAGTCCGGCCCGGTGGATGGGTATGCCGGTATACTCCCCCCGACATATTTGTATGTATTGCGTACAAAAAGCAAGAGGAAAATCATGCCACAGATTCTGACCACCCATGTCGGCAGCCTGCCCCGAGGCACTGAACTGGTGCCGCTGTTGCTCGCCCGCGACCATGGCAAGCCTTATGACGCGGCCGCGTTCGACCGGCTCGTGCAGGCGGCGGTCGTGGATGCCGTGGCCAAACAGGAGGCCGCCGGCGTGTCCATCGTCAGCGACGGCGAACTGGGCAAGGTCGGCTATTCGACCTATATCACCGAACGCCTGTCCGGTTTTGGCGGCCATGTGGCGCGCAAGCCGGCGCTCGACCTGGCGCCGCTGCCGGAGTTGCGCAAGAAGCTCGCCGCGATCATGGGGGACCAAGAATTCGTGCGGGCAAGTTGCGTCGCACCGGTGAAGCTGATCAATCTCGACCCCTGCCTCGACGACATTCGCCGCTTTTCCAAGGCGCTGCAGGGACGCAAGGTGCGCGGCTTCATGAATGCCGCCTCTCCAGGGCTCATCACCTCCTTTCAGCCCAACGCCTACTATCCGAGCCACGAGGCCTATCTGGCGGATCTGGTAACCGCCATGCGTCCCGAATACGAGGCCATAGCCGCCGGCGGCGTCGATCTGCAACTGGATTGCCCCGACCTTGCCATGTCGCGGCACACCGGATACCAGGATGCCAGCGAGGAAGAGTTCCTTAAGATCGCCGCAGCCAACGTCGAGGCGCTGAATGCGGCCACCGCAAATATCGCGCCGGAGAAAATGCGCATGCACGTGTGCTGGGGCAACTACGAAGGTCCGCACGACCACGACATTCCGCTGGAGCGCGTGATCGGCATCATTCTCAAGGCGCGTCCCGCCACCATTCTGTTCGAGGCGGCCAATCCCCGGCACGAGCACGAATGGAAGGTCTGGGCGGCAACGAAGATCCCCGCAGGCAAGGTGTTGGCGCCGGGGCTGATCGACACCTGCTCCAATTACGTGGAGCATCCAGAACTCATCGCGCAGCGCATCGAGCGCTTCGCCGCCATCGTGGGCGCAGATCGCGTCATCGCGAGCACGGACTGCGGCTTCGGCACGTTCGCCGGATACGGCAAGATCGATCCGGCCGTCACCTGGAAGAAGCTCGCCGCCTTGCGCCAGGGCGCCGATATCGCCGCGGCGCGGCTCTAGTAGTTAGACAGGATCGCAAGACTCGGTGCGTCGAGCGGCAGGCCGGCTTTTTGCTTGGCGAGTTCGTCATCGCGGGTCCTGGCCTGCAGATCGATCAGATAGGAATGGATGGAGTCCACTTGTTCCGGCGTGAGGTGATCGTCCCAACGCGGCATGCCATTGGGAACGAGGAGGCCACGCAGCACGATGTCGCTGAACACCGCATGGATGCCGGGCTGCATGCGGCGCAGGTCGGGCGTGATGGAGCGATGTTGATTCGAATGGCACAGCACGCAGCCGCTGGTGAAAAACAACCCCTTCCCCTGCGCCACGGTGGCCGCGGTAACGCCTGGCTTCTGCGGCGGCGCAGGCGGTGCGACTGCCAGCGGTGGCAACTCGGGCGGGAGGGGGACCGCGCTTCCGCCCAGCTTGAACACCAGGATCCGTCCCTGGTTGCCGCGCTTGTACGCTGCTGAATAGCGCGGCACGTAGGGATAGCCGCCGCCGCCCCAAGCGGCCATCACCGCCACGTATTGCACACCCTTCACTCGATAGGTCATGGGTGCGGCAAGAATGGAGGTGCCTGTGTCGATCGACTTCAGCAATTTACCCGTGCGTTTGTCGAACACCCGGAATGTGCCGTCGATGCTGCCCTGGAACAGCAGACCGCTGGCGGTCGTCAGCACGCCGCCCCGGTCCTGCCAGCCGCGCATGGGAACTGCCCATTGGGTGCGGCCCGTCAAGGGATCGATGGCACGCAGTTCCGATACGAATGGCTGGCGCTGGACTTCCGCGAAGGCAGGCAGCGCCTTCACGGCGGACTGAATCGGCGGCGGCAGGGTGGGTAGCGCCGCTTCGAGGTCGGATGAGAATATCAACGCCGCGTCGTTGTTGAGCACCCTCGCGGCGTAGGGCTTTTGCCCCGGCGTGGTAAAGATCAGGTTCGCCATGTCAAGCACGGAGGCATAGTAGAGCCCGCTGTCGGGGTCGAAGCTCGCTGGGTGCCAGTTGCGCGCGCCCGGCGTTGCAGGAAATACGATTTTCGGGCTTTGGCCGTAATCGGCAGCTTCGCGGTCCAATTGCGGGTGCCCGGTTTTCATATCCACAGCCGTGGCCCAATTGGTCCGCACAATGGGGTTGGCGCGCAGCAGCTTGCCGTCGCGCCGGTCGAGAATGTAGAGAAAACCGTTCTTCGGTGCATGGATGATGACCGGCCGGCGCTCGCCGTCGATGGTCATGTGCGTCAGGATCATGGGTTGGGTGGAGGTGAAGTCCCAGCTGTCACGCGGCGTTTCCTGATAGAACCATTTGAGCCGGCCGGTCTTCGGATCGAGCGCAACGATCGATCCGAGATAGAGCTGGTCCCCGCCGGAGGGCGAGCGCTTGTTGGTGTCATACGGCCCTCCGTTGCCCGTGCCCACGATGACCAGCCCCGTTTCAGCGTCGTAGTTGATGGCATCCCAGGGCGCGCCGCCGCCTCCTACATCCCATCTGCTGTTGGGGTCCCAGGTCTTGGCGGCTGGTTCAAGATCCGGGTGGTCCTGGGCTCCCAGCTTGGGATCGCGCGGCACGACCCAGAAACGCCACTTGAGCCGGCCCGTCTCGAGGTCGAAGGCGCTCACGTAACCGCGCACGTCATATTCGGCGCCGCCATTGCCGATCACGATCACATCACCGGCCACTTCCGGAGCGCCGGTGGAGGAGTAGCCGCGATTGCGGTCGACGACTGCGTCGGCTTTCCACACGACCTTGCCGGTTGCCGCGTCAAGCGCGTACATCCAGCCATCGAGCGCCGAGACGAAGACCTTGCCGTGCGTCACCGCGACGCCGCGGTTGGCCATGTCGCAGCAAACGGTGCGGTTGACCTGCATATCGACCGGGGGCTCGAACCGCCAGAGCACCTTGCCCGTCGCTGCGTCGAACGCGTAGGCGCGGCCGGCCACGCCGCTGGTGTACAGAACGCCGTCGATCTCCACTGGCGTCGCCTCGAGCACCCGGTTCGTGCCTAACTCCGACGCCCACGCCAATCCGAGCGTATCCACGTTGGCGGGCGTTATGCCCGTGAGCTGCGAGTGATGCGACTTGCCAGCATCGCCGCCCGGCGTGAGCCAATTCTCGGAGGCGCCGTTGGGACCGGACGGCGCCCGAGCACAGGCGGCCAGCAGCAGAGCGGCGGCGAGCGACAACAGAGCGGCGGCGAGCGACAACAGAGCGGCGGCGAGCGACAACAGAGCGGCGGCCTGCGACGGCGGTGACGCGGCCTGCGACGGCGGCGGCGCAGCGAGCGGCCGTGGCGGGTCAAGAAGGGATCGTTTCACGGGGAATTCCACGGGCTCGGCATGTTGTACGGGACGGTGATGAAATTGGCCTCGATCTGGCAAATCATGCCGTGGTCGATCTTGAACAATTCGGCGATATAGAAGCTGTGCGGGCGCCGCACCGGCGAGCGCACAGTGCGGCCGTCGGTCAACTTGTACTCGGCGAGCCGTCCTGAGTGGTCGATGAAGCCGAAGGCCAGCACCAGCCCGCGCTCTTCGTCCACCAGGGGAAATCGCCGCGCCCGCAACCGGTCGTCATAGCGGTAGTTGCCCATGCGGAACTGCTCTTCGCAGCCCAAGGCTGAGACCGGCACGATCTTGGCAAACTCCGGGTTGTGCGTGGTCTGCACGCCGTTCTCCACGCGGTTGCAATCGGGATGAAAGCGCGTGTGGATCGTGCCGTCATTCAATTGCAGCGTGTCGAAATAGCCGTTGGACAGGCGGATCATCTCCGCCCGGGAGACCGGGCGTGTGGCGTTCCAGTTGAGAATCGGCTTATCCCAATAGCGGGGATTCTCGAACTTGATTCCGGAATCCGATTGCCGAACGACCACGCTCTCGGCTTCCTGGATTCGGCCCGCGCCGTCCACCTTCAACCGGAGGGTGTAGGCCGATTCCTCCGCGGGCTCATGAACGGTGCCGAAGTAGCCGACCTGGCCGGTCGCGGGGTCTGCAAAGCGCAGCTGGTATTGACCCAAAGCGTCGATCGTGCCCCATAACCCGTCGCCGACCTCGAGCATCACGTTGTTCTCGGAGGTGCGCGGCGCATCGGCCCAGCGCACGGCTTTCGGATCGCGGCTGCCCAGCGCCCGCAGATACCTGTCGAGCAGCTCATATAGTCCCGCACGGTCCATGATTGTTTCCCCCGAAGTTGATTGCACCGGCCGACCCGGCGTATATCATAACAATTGTTAGGATAGGAGGGAGTCCCATGGCGCGAACGGCGGCGGAGCAAGCCAATCTCGATAAGGTGCTCACCATGTACCTCGAGGTGCTGGTCGCCATGAACCCGGATAAGGTGGACGAGCACCTGTCGCCGCGTTACCTCCAGCACAGTTCATTGGCGGAGCCGGGCCTGGAACCGCTCAAGCGCTTTCTCGCCCACGTGCGCACGGAGAGCCCGGATGCCCGGCAGACCATTCACCGCGCCTTCGTCGACGGCGATCATGTCATCGTGCACGTGCATGTGGTGCGCTGGCCCGGCGATCCGGGCCTTGCGGTCGTCGACATCTTCCGCTGCGAGAATGGCGAGATCGTCGAACATTGGGATGTGATACAAGCGGTCCCGGCTCATCCCATCAATCCCAACGGCATGTTCTAAAGAGGAGATTTCGATGCGAACCTTGATTTCCCTGATGATCGTTTCGCTGGCGCTGACGGCGGCGGGCGCGGAGGCGGCCGATTGCCGTTTGAAGCCCAAAGAAGTGGTGACCCGTTTCATGACCACTTTCTATGTGGACAAAAAGGTGCGGGAGGCCTTCGAAACCTGGGTCGATCCCGGCTACGTGCAGCACAACCCCATGGCGGCGACCGGGCGCGATGCAGCGATCAATTTCCTCGAGCCGTTCTTTGCCCAGCACCCGGAGATCCACTATTCGATTGCGCGGATCATCGCGGACGGGAACCTCGTTGCCGTGCATTCCCATGGCAAGTTTGGTGCGGACGATCGCGGCGTCGCGGTGGTCGATATTCTGCGCGTCGAGGGCTGCAAGGTCATGGAGCACTGGGATGTGGTGCAGCAGGTTCCGGAGAAGGCCGCCAATTCCAACGGCATGTTCTGATCATGCGATTCGCGGGGAAGACGACGGCCGTGCTCGGTGGAAACAGCGGCATCGGCCTCGCCGCCGCCAAGGCTTTCCTGGATGAGGGCGCGCGCGTGGCCATCACCGGCCGCAACGCCGCGACCCTTGCACAGGCGGCCGCGGATACCGGCATCCTCGCCATCCGCTCCGACATGGCCAGCGCCGCCGACAGCAAGGTGGCGCTGACCCGGATCGCGGCCGAGTTGGGCGGCATCGATGTCTTGTTCGTGAACGCCGGAGTCGGCGGCTTTGCCGCCGTGCCCGAAGTCACCGAAGAATTTTGGGACGGCGTGCACGCCGTCAATCTTCGAGGCGCCTTCTTCGCGATGCAGGCCGCGCTGCCGCACCTGCGTGACGGCGGCAGCATCGTGATCACCGGATCGATCGGTGCGGTGCTGGCATTGCCCGGTAATGTCGCCTACGCCGCAGCGAAGGCGGGGCTGCGGGCGGTGGCGCGCATCCTGGCCGCGGAACTGTTGCCGCGGCGCATCCGCGTCAACATGGTGTCGCCAGGTCCCATCGAGACCGAAATCTTCAAGCGCGGCGCCACTCCCCAGCAGATCGAGGGACTGCGCGCCACGATGGCCAATGCCGTGCCGATGAAGCGCATGGGAGAAGCCGCGGAAGTGGCGCGCGCCGTGCTGTTCCTCGCATCGAGCGAGGCCAGCTTCATCACCGGCGTGGATCTCTACGTCGACGGGGGCTGCGTCGAGCTGTGATGCAGCGCCCCGGCGGTGTCGCGGGGCGTGCTCGCGGCAACGGACTCGGTTTGGCGGCCTTGATTGAATGGCGACCTAAAGTTCGCGCGGCGCGGCATCGAGCAGAATGGTCTTGGTCTCGAGATACGCCATCAGGCCCTCGATGCCGCCTTCGCGGCCGACGCCGGATTGCTTGAACCCGCCATAGGGCAGACCGAAATCCATGCGCAGGCCGTTCTGGCCGACCGCGCCGGTGCGGATGCGCCGTGCGATGCGATAGGCGACATCGGCATCGTTCGTCAGCACCGATCCGTTCAAGCCATAGTTCGACGCGTTAGCCGCGCGGATGGCGTCCTCCTCATCCTCGGCTGGAATGAGGCAGAGCACCGGACCGAAGATTTCCTCCTGCGCGATGCGGCTGTCGTTGCGCACATTCGCGAACAGCGTGGGTTCGATGAAGTAGCCGCGATCGAGATGGCCCGGCCGGCGGCCGCCGGTCATGAGCTGGGCCGTGCGCTTTCCTTCCTCGATATACATTTCCACGCGCTCCAGCTGCCGCTTCATCGCCAGCGGCCCGAGTTGCGCCGCGGGGTCGTCGGAGTGTCCGATCACCACTTTCTGCATTTCGCGGGCAATCGCCTCGGCCAATTCATCGTGCCGCGCCCGCGGCACCAGTACCCGGCTCAGCATCGCGCAGACTTGTCCGCTCATCAAACAGATGGTGCCCGTCAAAAGGCCCGCCGCCGCCGCGATGGGGAAGTCGTCGCACAGGATGGCCGCCGACTTGCCGCCCAGTTCCAGAGTGCATCGGGCAATACGCTCGCCGCAGACGCCGGCGATGCGCTTGCCGGCGACCGTGGAGCCGGTGAAGCTCACCTTGTCCACGCCCGGGTTGCAGACGAGATGGTCGCTGGCTTCGCGATGACCGCACACCAGGTTGACCACGCCTGGCGGGATGCCGGCGGCCTCGGCGGCTTCGGCGATGATGTAAGTCTCGAGCGGGGTTTCCGGCGAAGGCTTCAGAATCACCGTGCAACCAGCGGCGAGCGCATAGGCCAGCTTGTTCAGCATGATTCCGTAGGGGCCGTTCCAGGGCGCGATGGCCGCAACCACGCCAACCGGTTCATGTGCGACGATGGCGCTGCGTACCACCGGCGAGGGACGGGTTTCGACGAAGGCGAATTTTTCTGCCGCGGCGATGATTCCTTCGAGGCCGATGGTGGAGCCCTCGGTCATGGGGCCGGCGAAGCTCGCCAGTCCACCCATCTGCAGGGTCCAGGCACGCGCGATTTCCGCGGTTCTCGCACGCAAATGGCCGGCCATGCGCTTGAGCATGGCAATGCGCTCGGCCGGCCGCATGCGGCTCCACGGTCCGCCATCGAACGCGGCGCGCGCAGCCGAGACGGCTAAGTCCATGTCGTGCGCGTCGGCCTCCGCCACCGCGCCGATCGTGCGCTCGGTGTCGGGTGAGATGAGTTCGATCATGCGGTCGGAATGAGCGGCAACCCATCGGCCGTTGATCCAGAGCTTGTCCGCGTGCTTCACGTAGACGCCGTCGGGGGTCATCGCTTCTCCTGGGTTCATTGTTTAACGGTGACCGGGTGGGGGTAGCGCGCCGCGATCGCCGCGTGCAGTTCCGTGAGTTGGCTCATGTCAGATCGCCCAGGCCGATGACTTTCCCGGCTGCTGCGGCGCGATTGGCCTCGCGGCGCAGACGCTCGATGTGCAAACGCGCTTCGGGCGCCGACTCTTTGGGCAGTGCCGCAACGCAGTCGCGGTGGATTTCCGCGAAGTCCTCGGCGAATTCCGGATGGGTGAAAATGATGGCGCGATTCTCGGTCATGCCGGCCAGGGTCTTTTCACCCACTTCGAGCGGATCCATACCAGCCTCGAACGCGGTGCCGAATTGCGCGAGCGCGGCGGGATCCGGCGGGGCGAAACCGGAAGCCGCGAAATCGGCGGGACGCTTCAGCGCCGAGTCCCATGCGTGGGTCTTGGTCAGGCCGGGACACATCAGCGACACGCCGATGCCATGCGGCGCCAGATTGAAACGCAGGCATTCGGTCAGACCCCTGACGGCGAATTTGCTGGCGGTATAGATCCCCGCTTGCGGACCCGGCAAATACGCGGCCATCGAGGCGACATTCACGATATGCCCGCCAGGCCCCTGCGCCTTGATGCGCGGGATGAAGGTCACGAGGCCATTGACCACGCCGCCGAAATTCACGCCCATGATCCAGTCATAATCCGCGAAGCTGGCCGCGTCGGTTGGGCCGAACACGCTCACGCCGGCGTTGTTGACGAGGATATGAACGGGGCCGGCTTGTGCGGCGACCTCCGCCCAGCGGCCGCGGTCGGCGACGTCCAGATTGACGAAGCGCGGGATGGCGCGAGCGTGTCCCTTGAACCACGCTTCGGCCTGGGCCCTGTAGTCCTCGTTGCGGTAAGTCAGGACCAGATCGATTCCGGCCGCGCTGAAGGCGCGGGCGATGCCGAAGCCGATGCCGGACACCCCGCCCGTGATGAGTGCAGTCTTGCCTTGCCATTCCATTTTGCCTTCCCCCTCGCTTCTCTTCCTAACATTTGTTAGCTTTATATGCAAACCAAAACTTGATGAACGAAACACAACGGGAGTCGGCCATGTCTGATCAGGAAGCACGTCTGTCGGCCTTGGAGCATCGCGTCGGCGAACTCGAGGACATCAATGCCATCCGGCGCCTGCATTGGGCCTACGGCTACTACATCGATTTCAACCGTGCCGAGGACGTGGTCCAGTTATTCGCCAAGGATGGCGCCGTGATATTTCTTTCCGGCGAGTATCGCGGACACGAGGGCGTGCGCCGGTTGTACGGAACCTGGTTCCAAAACTTTTTCACCAAGGGCGTGGACGGCCCGGTGAACGGCTTCCTGCTCGATCACTTCCAGATGCAGGACATCATCACGGTGGCCCCGGACCGGCAAACCGCGAAGGGGCGCTTTCGCGGCCTTCTGATGGGCGGCAGCCACGAGAGCCGCGAATACAAGCCCGAGGGGCTGCCGCTGCAGTTCTACGAAGCCGGCATCTACGAGAACGACTACATCCGCGAAGGCGGGGCGTGGAAGATCAAGCGCCTCGACTACATGATGCAGTGGCAGGCGGACTACGAAAGCGGCTGGGCCAAGACCGTCGCGCATCTGCAGCCGGCCACGCAGACTTTTCCCACGAATCCGCTGGGGCCAGACGTCCTCCTACCGGCCAGCCAGGTTCGAAAGACCTGGCCGCATCGCCAGGACGTGCCGATGCATTTCGCGCATCCGCGTTTCGGTGCTGTCCTGGCCGGAAAATCTTGAGCCATGCCGCTGTGGCCGTACGGCGGCGGGCGCGTGCCGTACGCGGTGAGCGCTCTGAAGGTTCCTAAGCGCGGGGGACGTGCGGGCGCCGCTCGCTTGGCTGCCACGCTTCAACTTGCCGATCGAGTTTCGCGAGGATTCGCTCGAGAGCCGTACGCTCGCCGGCGGTCAGCGCACCGAACAGATAGCCGGCGACTTGCGCAATGTGGGGCTCGAGCGCCACATACGCGCGCGTTCCGCGGGAGCTGACGCGATAGGGCTTGCGGCGCCGGTTCTTGGTGTTTTTTGCCGGCTCCACCAGACCCATGTTATTCAGCGACGTCAGGGCGCGGCTGACGTTCATGGCGTGCATGCCCATGAGCTCGGCAAGATCGTGGCCGGCGGACTCTCCCTCGCCTGAAAGGGCCATCAGGATGCGAAGTTCATTGGAACTGAAGCCGGCCGGATCGGCCACTCCGTCGCGCATGGGGCGGCTTATCAGCGATGCGAATCGCAGCATTGCCACTAGTAGGCCAATCTCATTGCTCTTTGGGTCGCTTTTTTGAATTTGAATCATGTTCCCATGGATCCCGAATGCACGATAGCCGTGAATTGTCGCGCAAAAATGGGGGAAGGCCACGTTTCCGACGAAAAAAGGCAGGTGGGACCCTAACAATTGTTTGGGTCTTGCAATCGCCAAACTTGTTTGTTCTACTAACAAAATAATACTGGACCGCGTTCGCAGCGGTCCTAAGTCCGCAATATAGGGAGGGGAGTGAGATGGGGGCAACTTCACGCCGAATTTCAACGTGTTACACGGCGCTGGCCGCCTTTGTGACGGCCGCTGCGGCCATCACCTCCGCGCAGGCTGCGGAGAACAAGGTACCGACGACGGAGGCCACCCTCACCGAAATCGTGGTGACGGCGCAGTACCGGCAACAGAACCTGCAAGACACGCCGATCGCCATCACGGCCGTCACCGCGGAAATGATCGAGCAGCGCAGCGCCACGAGCCTCGCCGATATCGCAAGTACCGCTCCCAGCGTGGTACTGCGCCCCGCGTCGGCCGCCTTCGGCACTTCCGTCACCGCCAGCATCCGCGGCTTCGGACAAGGGGACTTCGACCCGGCCTTTGAGCCCGGCGTCGGCTTGTACATCGACGATGTCTACTATCCGCGTCTGACCGGCGCGAATTTCGATCTGATGGATGTGGATCGGGTGGAAGTGCTGCGCGGACCGCAGGGCACTCTGACGGGCCGTAACTCCGAGGGCGGCGCGATCAAGTTCGTCACGCGCAAACCCACCGGTGACGGCGGCGGTTATGTATCCGCCACCTACGGCAGCCGCGACCGCATCAACCTGCGCGCCAGCTCCGATTTCAAGCTCGCCGAGAACCTGACCGGACGGGTGTCGGGAACCTACGCCGACCAGAACGGCTACGTCGATGTGCTCGACTATGGCTGCGCCGTGCCGAGCAGCGGCCTGCCCTCCTTAAGCGGCGGCACCAAGTGCAAGCAGTATTCGCTGGGCGACGTGGGCTACCGGGCGTTGCGCGGCATCCTGCGCTACAACCCGTCGGACCGGCTCGACATCATGCTGAGCACGGACTACTCCCACGACAGCCACCACAACGGCGCGGAAGTGCTGCTGTATGCCAATAATCCCAATCCGAACGTGCAAACAACGAACGGCTTGCCCTTGGACTCGCGCTTCATCTGCGGCAAGTGGTGCAACTACACCACCACGGGTTCGCCGGCGGGTAGCTTCACTGCCGGGCTCATTCCGCCGCTTCAGGGCTTTCCGATGCCAGCCACCGCCGGCAGCGAGCTCTCCGAATTGGAGGGCTACGGATTCTCCCTCAATGTGGACGGAGGCCTCACGGACTGGCTCAAGCTCAATTCCATCTCGGCCTATCGGGGCTGGGAACAGACGTTCAGCATCGACGGCGACCTCTCGCCGGCACGCGACCAGTTCGGCAACAATGATCTCACGCACTGGTTCTGGAGCCAGGAGCTGCGCCTGAATGCGGAAATCACGAAACAGCTCAACTCGACCCTGGGCGTTTATTATTCGGATGAAAAGACCACGTACTACACACTGCAGGACATCCGCTACGTAGCAGCGAACATTCCGGGCGTGGGGCTGCTGCCAATCTTCCCGTTGCAGTTCATCGGCAATGATCCCGTACGCACCAAGTCGAAGGCCGTGTTCGGCACAGTCATCTGGAATGCCACCGATGCGCTCACGTTCACGGGCGGTCTGCGCTACACCAAGGACTACAAGAGCTACACCTTCTATCGCTACAATCTCGACGGCAAAACCATCAATGGGTTCTTAGACGGGGTCGGCGCGGCGTATGGGGCCGGGTACAACGGCCCGGACACCGCAGATTACAATCACAATGGCAATACCACGGAGAACGTGACCGCGCTGACCGGCCGCACGGCGACTTTCGAGGGCAGCAAAACCGATTACCGGTTCAGCGCCGATTACCGCTTCAATCCGTCTGTGCTCGCTTATTTCAATGTGTCCACCGGCTACAAGGCGGGCGGCGTTGGACCGCGCCCCTTCAACGCGCTGCAAGCTGTGTCCTTTGGTCCTGAGAAGCTGATCTCGTACGAGTTGGGCCTGAAGACCGACCTGTTCGACCGCAAGGTTCGCGTGAATGGGGCAGTGTTCTACAACGACTTCAAGGATGCGCAGCTGACCTTGTTGTCCTGTCCGCAATTCGGCGGCCCGGGTCCCTGCGCCTTGCCACAGAACGCGGGCGACGCCAAGGTCAAGGGTGCGGAAATCGAGATCGTCGCAACGCCGATCGACCATCTACAGTTCGACATATCGGGGTCGTATATCAAATGGGATTGGAAGTGCGTTAACGCGTCGGTTGTGACTACTGATCCCGTTAAACTGGCTGCATTCCCGGGTTGCTCGAGCGATCCGTCGATCGTCGGCCTGCTCAACCCGACTCCCATCGGATTCATCAAGTCGAAATGGAGCGCCGGCGGTCAATACGAGATCGGCCTGGGTGGCGCCGGTTCGTTCACGCCGCGTTTCGACGTCTCCTATCAGGGCGGCCTGGCGGGAGGCGATCTTGCGCCGACGCCGGGTTCGCCGTCCGCCGTCTACGGGCAGGTACCGAGCTACACCGTGGCCAACGCCCGGTTTACCTGGCGCAATGAGCCCAGGGATCTGGACATTGCCTTGGAAGTGACCAATCTGACCGACAAGTACTACTTCCTCTCCAAGTTCGACCTTACCGCTGCGGGCGCGGGCACCATCACCGGTTCGCCGGGCCGCCCGCGCGAGTGGGCGATCACGGTGAAGAAGAAGTTCTGAACGGTCGATCGATTGAAATGGACTGATCGTTTGATATTGGATTGAAAGAAGAAAAGGGGGCGATCCGGTTCGCCCCTTTTTTCTTGCAAGGAGTCATGTGGTTGTAAGTCGTGATGTGAGTGATCCCGCAGGCTTGCCGGGTGACGGCATCGGCCGGCGAGTTGGGAGTAGCTCGTGAAGTTGACACTGCCTCCGCGGGTTTCCGCGGCGAAGTTCGAGCAAGCCTTGAAGGCCTTCGAGGGCGTGGTGGGCAAGGGCTGGGTCCTCGCCACCGACGAGGATCGCGATGCCTACTCGGATATCTATGCGCCGGGGCCGGAGAGCGAATGGCCCGCGTCGGCTGCGCTGGCGCCGGCGAGCGTCGAGGAAGTGCAGGCCATCGTCCGCCTTGCGAATGAATACAAGACACCGCTGTGGCCGACCTCGCGCGGCAAGAATCTGGGCTATGGCGCCAACGCTCCGCGCATGCCGGGCAGCGTGGTACTCGACCTCGGACGCATGAATCGCATCCTCGAACTCGATGTGGGTCTGGGTTATTGCGTACTCGAACCGGGTGTGGGGTTCTTCGACCTGTACGAACATCTGCAGCGCGAGAAGGCGCCGCTTTGGATGTCGGTGCCCGGCAACGCCTGGGGCTCCGTGATCGGCAACGCGCTCGATCATGGAATCGGCTACACGCCCTACGGCCTGCACGCCCGCAATCTGTGCGGAATGGAGGTCGTGCTGCCCGACGGCGATCTGCTGCGCACCGGCATGGGCGCCATGCAGAGCAATCACAGCTGGCATCTCTTTCCCTCGAGTTTCGGACCGGACTGGACCCACATGTTCACGCAGTCGAACATGGGCGTCGTGACCAAGGCGGGTGTATGGCTGCAGCCCGCCCCCGAATCGTCGCTGCTGATCACCTGGGATATTCCCAAGGAAGAGGACATCGGTTGGGTCGTGGATACCATCGCGCCGCTCAAGATCGCCGGCGTGATCGAACAGAATGTCTTCATTCCCTCGTGGCTCGGCAAGATCGTGCTGAAAGGCCAGCGCAGGGATTTCTGGGATAAGCCGGGAGCGATGCCGGAAAGCCGTGTGCAAGAACTCCTCAAGGAGCACCATCTCGGCTACTGGCAGGTGCAAGTACGGATGTACGGGCACGAGGCGGTAAACGTCGCCAAGGCCGAGGTCGTGAAGAAGGCCTTCCGGCAGCATCTCGACACACCGCCGCACGAGGATGCTTGGAAGAGCGGCGATCCGGTCAATCAGTATGACGTGACTCTCGGCATCCCTTCCGCGGTGGCGCTGCAGATGGGCGATTGGGTGGGCGGGCGCGGTGCGCACATGGGCTTCTCGCCCGTCGTGCCTGCAAACTCCCGGCACGTACTGGGCCAATTGCGGCGCAGCCGCAAGATTATCGCCGAGCACGACGTGGATTTTTACGCGAGCTTCACCATCGGCGGACGGTTCGCGACCAACATCAACATGCTGATGTACGATCGCGACAATGCGCAGCAAGTAACGAACATCCGCAAGCTGTTCAATGCGCTGATCACGGAAACCGCGAAGGCGGGGTACGGTGAATACCGCACCCACTTGGGCTGGATGGACCCGGTCAACGAGACGTACGATTTCAACCATCACGCGCAGCGCCGGCTCAATGAGAAAGTGAAGGACGCGCTCGATCCGAACGGCATTCTTGCGCCGGGCAAGCAGGGTGTATGGCCCGCGGCCTATCGCGGCAAGGCAGTGGAGCGGGGTGCATGATGAAGCACGTACTCCTCGTTGGCTTGCTGGCCGCGTCAATTGGCAGCCTGGCGGCGCCGCCCTCATCGGAGCTCGCGAAAGCGCCGCCCGGCGGGCCGCCGCCCCCTCCGCCCTACCAAATGCGTGCGCCGCTCCCGCCGGGAGACCGGCTCGCCGGCGGCAAGGACGGCGCGGTGCTTTTTTCGAACCGCTGCGGCGCCTGCCACCTTGCCGGCGGCATGGGAACCAACCTTCTCACCAAGCAGCGCATGGCCGCCGGAGAATCGCCGGAGAGCGGATTGCTCGCCAACCGCAAGGACCTCACGCAAACCTACGTGAAGGCGATCGTGCGGCACGGCAAGCTCGCCATGCCGCGCCTGACGCGGGTCGAGGTCACGGACGCGGAACTCGATTCGATCGGGAAATATCTGGGGAAGGCCGGGCCATGAACGTCACCCGCCGATTGGTGCTCAAGGGCGCGCTGCTCACCGCCGCATCCGCATCGACGCTGATGGGCCGAGCAATTGGCATGCCTTCGGCTGCGATGGTTGTCTACGACAGCCGGCTGGCGCAAAGCCGCGGCTTGCTTGGACAGAACTCACCGCGCGCCATCGATGTCGCTGTCGAGCAGGCGAATTTCTGGCGCACGCTTCGCGGCACGACGCCGCGAGGACGCGTCGTTGGCCTCACGAACTGGAGCGACTTGGTGCAGGTGCGCGGCTTGCTCGAGGAGAAGGGATTGAGGCTGCGCGCCGAGGCTCGCTGCGGCAAGTTGTTCTACTGGGAAATGAGCTGAGCCCATCGCCGCCGTGAAGATTCGCCGTCTCGATGTGCCGCAATGCTCGGTGGGCGAGGGTCCGGTGTGGGATGCGGAAGAACAGGCGCTGTACTTCATCGACATCTTGGGCCGGAAGGTGTTCCGGCATCATCCGGGCAGTGGGCAGACGCACGAATGGAGCGTGCCCGACATCATCGGCTCCATGGCGTTACGTGCCGGCGGCGGTGCGATCGTGGCGCTTGCCAACGGCGTACACAGCCTCGATTTCGGCACCGGCGAATGCGCCATGCTGGCATCCAGCGAGGATCTGAACAGCATGGTGCAACTGGCCGACGGCAAGGTCGACCGGTCCGGCCGCTTCATCGTCGGTTCGAGCGACCGCAGCATGAAGGACGCCCGCGGCAAGCTTTATGCGCTCGATCCCGGTGCGCAGACCTTGCGGGAAATCGATCGCGGCATCGCGCTGTCGAATGGGCCGTGCTGGTCGGTCGACGATGCGACCTTTTATCATGCCGACAGCATCGCGAAGACCATCTTCGCCTACGATTACGACAATGGTGCGGGCAGGCTCGCGAACCGGCGCGCTTTCGCTTCCACCAAAGCACTCGGCGGTATCCCCGACGGCGCGACGGTCGATGCCGAGGATCATGTGTGGACCGCGATCTGCGAGGGTGGCAAGCTGGTGCGATTCGGGCCCGACGGCGGCATCGAGCGCGTCATCGAGATGCCGGTCAAATTGCCCGGGAGCGTGATGTTCGGCGGGCCGCGGCTCGATCAGTTGTTCGTCACCTCGCTCAGCCCCGCGTTCATGGGCCGGCCGGCGGATCCGCTGGATGGGTCGACTTTCGTCATCGAAGGGCTGGGAATCAAAGGTTTACCCGAGCCGAGATTCGGCGCATGAACCGCGCGCTCGCGCTGCTCTTGGTCACGGTCTTTCTCAATATCGCCGGCTTCAGTTTGATCCTGCCCCTGCTGCCGTTTTACGGCAAGGCATTCGGCGCATCTTCATTCGAGGTCGCCAGCCTGTTCGCGGCCTATTCCTTCGGCAGTGTGTTCGGCGAAATATTCTGGGGCAGGCGCTCCGACGAGATGGGGCGCAAGCCCATTCTAGTGATGACTACGGCCTGCGCTGCGGTCAGCTACGTTGCCTTTGCCTTTGCATCGAGTCTTGCCATGGCCATCGTGATCCGCATCATCAGCGGATTTTTCAGCGGGACCTTCGGCGTGGTTCAGGGCACGATCGCCGACATCACGCCGCCGGCCGAACGCGCGCGCAACATGGGTTATTTCGGCGCCTCGTTCAATCTGGGCTTTGCCACCGGCCCGGCCATAGGCGGTCTGCTGGCGACTCCCGGCGCAGGTCTCCCGGGCTTCAGAGCGCCGATTCTCGCGGCCGCGGTGCTCGCGGCGACAGCCTCGGTCTGGGCTGTCCTGGCGCTCGCAGAAACGCGCCCCCAAGTCGCGGCAAAGCGGGCGGCCATCAGCTACGCCGAGGCCTTCCGCTACGTCGGCGCGCACCCGTTGATTCTGCGGCTTTTCTTGATCGCGTTCTGCGGGATCGCCGCCTTCGCCTCCATGGAAGCGGTGTTCGGCATGTGGACCGAGCGCAATTTCGGCTGGAGCACGCGCGAGGTCGGACTGACCTTCCTGCTCGTGGGCGGCGCGGGATTGTTCGTTCAGTCTTTCCTCATCGCTCCGCTGGTCGCGCGGCATGGCGAGGCGCGCGTCATCGTCGCGGGGCTGGTGATCCTCATCGTCGCCACCTTGTTGCCGCCGCTGCTGCGTTTGCCGCAAGCCTCCGTGCTGCTGATGGCGATGTTGATGGTGGGGCATAGCCTCACCTTTCCGAATGCGGGTGCGCTGGTGTCGCGCTCGACTCCGCCGGACCGGCAGGGCAGTGTGATGGGACTGAACATGGCGTCGAACGCGGCATCGCGGATCGTTGCACCGCCGCTCTTCGGCTGGGTCTTTGGGCTCAATGCCGATGCACCCTATCTGCTGTGTGCGCTGTTGATCGCCACGATGCTGCCGGTGGCTTGGGGCGTGGTGTCGATTCGCGACCGGGAGGCGGTGCGATGACGCGGCTGAATGCCGCGGCCATGCGCTCCTTTGCCGCGGTCATCGGCAGCGACTGGGTCATGACGGGCGAGGATGACCGCATCGCGTACTCGGATCATTTTGCCGGCGACGAGCAGAGGCATCGGCCCAGCGGCGCGCTCGCGCCGGGCAGCACCGAAGAGGTGCGTGAGATCGTGCGCATCGCCAACCGCCATCGCGTGCCGTTGTGGCCCATCAGCCGCGGCAAGAATTTCGGCTACGGCGGGCCGGCGCCGGTGCTGAAAGGCGCGCTGGTGCTCGATCTGTCACGCATGAAGAAAATCGAAGTGGATGCAGCCAATGGCACCGTGCTGTTGGAGCCCGGGGTCGGCTTCTTCGATCTGTACGATCATCTGCAGGCCAACAAGATTCCCTTGTGGCTCTCGGTTCCGGGCAACAGTTGGGGCTCGGTGGCGGGCAATGCGCTGGATCGCGGTGTCGGCTACACGAGCTATGGCGATCACTCGGCGCGCATCTGCGGGCTGGAGGTGGTGCTGCCCGACGGCGACCTGGTGCGCACCGGCATGGGCGCGATGGCCAATTCCCCGAACTGGCAACTATATCGCCACGGCTTCGGGCCCGGCTGGGACACGCTGTTCTGCCAGTCCAATTTCGGCATCGTCACCAAGCTTGGCCTGTGGCTCATGCCCGAGCCCGAAGCGGTGATGGGCTACGACTATGAATTCGACCAGCCGGACGATCTGGGATGGGCCATCGACACCCTCATGCCGTTGCGGCGCGAAGGTCTCATTCAGCAAAGCCCCTCCATCGGCAACTGGCTGCGCTCCGCGGCGGTCATGACCACCCGCGAGCAGTGGACCCGCGACAAGGGGCCGCTCGATGAGACGGTGATCGACGCCATCCGCAAGCGGTTTCACATCGGTTGGTGGAGTGTGCAGATCCGCTTCTACGGCTACCTGGACGTCGTCGAAGCATCGACGCGCGTACTCGACCGCGCCTTCGACAACAAACCCATACTTTCCAAGAAGCCGGCGCGCTGGGTGAAGGGCGATCCGCCGGAGGGTTCGCCCGTGACCGGCGTTCCGGTGAGCTTTCCGCTCGCGAATGCCAACTGGCATGGGGGCCGCGGCGGGCATGTCGGCTATTCGCCCGTGCTGCCGCCGCGCGGCGACCTCGCCATGGATCAATTCAAACGCACCTACGCCCTGTATCAGAAGTTCGGCATGGATTATCACGCCAGCTTCGCCATGTCGGAGCGCAGCCTCGTGAACGTGAATCAACTGCTCTACAACAAGGACGATCCGGAAATGATGGGCCGCGTCGATGCCATGTTCCGGGCGCTGGTCGCGGATGCCGCGGCGCAGCGGTATGGGGAATACCGCACCCACATCGACTACATGGATCTGGTCGCGAACACGTATGATTTCAATGACCACGCATTGCGCCGCCTGAACGAACGCGTGAAGGATGCGATCGATCCGCATGGAATCATCGCGCCGGGCAAGAGCGGCATCTGGCCCAAGGGGCAGCGGACATGAGGAAAGATCTTCTGCCTCTGCTGCTGCTCGGCTTTATGGCCGGCGGCAGTATCGGAGCCCGGGCCGCGGAGCCGAAGCCCGACGGGTCAACGGTGGAAAATCCCTTTCGTGGCGTGATGCAGGACCGCACGGCCCAGTCGCCGGAGGAAGCGCTGTTCGTCGAGAAGTGCGGTATGTGCCACCGGCAAATGGGCATGGGCACGGTGATCCTCGCGCGTCGGATGGACCCGAAGGTCGCGATGCTGGAAGCGCGAAACAACCTTACCGTCCAGTTTGTCATCGCCGCCGCACGAGCGGGTCTCGGCAACATGCCACGCATCTCGCGCGGCGAAGTGAGCAATACGCAGCTGGCGCGGATTGCAGCCTATCTGGCCAAGGTGCCGGGAAAATGATCGGTCACTGCGGCCCGGACCGGCCGGGCCGCAGCGTTCCAAGGCTCTAAAGTTGAACGATGACCGTCTTCAATTCCGTGTAGGCCTCGATGCCTTGCCGCCCTTGTTCCCGGCCGATGCCCGACTGCTTGTAGCCGCCGAAGGGCAGCGCCGGATCGATGATGGCGTGGCAGTTGCCCCAGACGGTGCCCGCCTTGATCTTGGCGGCGAGCTTGTGCATGGTGGATAGGTCTTTCGTCCAGATACCGGCGCCTAAACCGTAGCAGGTGTCGTTGGCGGCCTTGGCGACTTCGTCCAGGTCATCGAAGCGTTGCGCTACCACCACTGGCCCGAAGATCTCCTCGCGAACCACGCTCATGCCGGGTTTAACGTTGATCAGCACCGTCGGGTTTACGTAGTAGCCGTTCGCCGCTGGCGCATCGCCTCCCACCGCGACCGAAGCGCCATCGCGCTTGCCGGCCTCGATGTAGCCCATGACCCGGTCCATCTGTTCCTTCGAGACCAATGGGCCCATGTGCGCCTGCGGGTCGAGCGAGGGCCGCGGTTTCCAGAAGGCGGACGCAGCCGCAACGCCTTCGATCATGCGGTCGAAAATCGAGCGATGCGCGAACAGCCGCGAGCCGGCGATGCAGACCTGTCCCGAATTGAAGAAAATCGCGCCAGCCGCGCCCGGCGCCACTTCATCGACGTTGACGTCGGGCATGACAACGACCGGCGATTTTCCGCCGAGTTCCAGCGTGACGCGCTTCATGCTCTCCGTGGCGTTGCGATTGATGATCTTGCCCACTTCGGTGGAGCCGGTGAAGGCGACCTTGTCGACGCCCGGATGCTTCACCAAGCGGTCTCCGGCGGTGTGCCCGTTGCCCGTGATGACATTGATGACCCCCGGCGGGAAGCCGGCTGCGGCGACGAAATCGGCCAGGCGCAGGGCGGTCAGCGAGGTTTGCTCGGCCGGCTTCAGGATGAGGGTGCAGCCCGCGGCGAGGGCAGGGGCGATCTTCAGCGTGGCCATCAACAGCGGAAAATTCCAGGGCACGATTTGCGCCGCGACGCCAACGGGTTCACGCGATACATAACTAAATACGGTGCCGCGCGGCATCGACTGCGGCTCGATCAGCTCGCCTCCCAGCTTCGATGCCCAGCCCGCCATGTAGCGCAGCTGATCGACGGCGCCGGGAATGTCGATCATGGTCGCCATGCCCACCGGCTTGCCGTTGTCGATGGCCTCGAGCTCGGCGAACTCGGCGGTGTGAGCTTCGATGAGATCCGCAAGCTTGTTGATGATCCGCTCGCGCTTGTTGGGGGGCAGATTCGACCAGCGGCCGTCATCAAAGGCGGCCCTGGCGGCAGAGACGGCGCGGTCCACGTCGCCATCCGAAGCGTCCGCAATGCGCGAGATCTCCCGGCCGGTGGACGGATCCTCCACCGCAAGCGTGGCGTCGTGCGTCGAGCGCACCCATTCGTTGTTGATGAACAGCGCCGGCTTGCGCGCCAACGCGCCCTTGGCGGCCGGCGAATAGGCGAGCTGACCGAAGGAATCGCTTGTCAGTACGGTTTGGACTGTTGCCATGGCTCAAAACCTCCCCGAGGGTGACCAGGGGCGGTTACCCCGATCTAGCCGATAGTGTGAATTCGTTCGTGTAGCATACTAAATTGAAGGTCTTCGTTCAACGCAACGGCCGACAAAGTTTTTGCGGCTGTCAAGCGATGGGGTTAAAGGTGGGCGGACGGCAACTGCTTCCCCTCGGTGGTCTGATCAATGAGCGCCGCACAATTGGCGTCCTTAGCGAGCCCACGATCGACGAACGCCAGTATGGCGGCGACCGGCGTCAGCAATGCGCCCAGCGCGGCCGCTCCGCCTGCCTGGCCGAGGGCGTTTCCTGGTTGGAGCCCGATATCGGGGTGCGCAAGGGTGCCGGATACTTTGACGGGGGAGCGTAGGCGAACGAGGCGCACCTCCTTGGGCTGACCGCGCAAGGACAGATTCAGGGCCTCGTCCCGAAGATTGACATTGCCGCCACCAGTGACGAGCACGTGGGTCGTATCCACCACGAGAATATTCACCTTGAGGTCTTACGAATGGCGTCGCTCGCCTTTAGCGTCCCATCGCTCAAGCTCAATTGCCTTACGACCGGCAGATGCGCCGGCGACGAGTTGTCAGGCTTCACGGGCTCGCGAGCACCCGGCGAGGAGAAATCCCAATTGGCCCGGTTGCCGGCATCACGCTCAAGATCGACGTCCGGCCCCTCGATCTGCACGCGCGGAATTCCAATCGGAGCCTGAGCAACGCCAATAGGCTCAAGCGGACATCGACCCGACGCACGGCGAGCATGGGTCTGTCGGACACCCAATCGGCGTTAGCCAGCCGGAAACCCTCCACCGCAAACTCCGGTTCGAGGCGCAAGATGTGGACCCGGACATCGCCGTCGATGGATGCTTGGCGACCCGCCTCCCGGGATACCACGCGGACGATGAGATGCTTCCAGACGCTATCAGGCATCACGGCCACGCTGATTGCCACAACCACCAAGAGCGCGACCATGCCGAGCGCGATGTATTTTGCGATGGTCGCTGCCCGCGCGAGCGGCGGTCGCGTGTGGGTTGATGCCACTGCCATTGAGCCGCCTCGGGTGCACCCTACGCTCACAGTTGCCGGTTAACTATCATCGAGGTGCGCGACCGGTGGTAGTCCTAGCCTTGCGCAAATCGCGCAATGACCGGCGGTGATGTAGTTGGCATCCTACGTCCGATGACCATGATTTTCCGACTGATTCGGAATTGCCGCGGACTTACGATTCCTGCAATCAATGAACAAGAGGGGGCGGCCGTGTCGCTAGGAACAATATTACTCATAGTCTTGGTTCTCCTCTTACTCGGTGCCTTGCCAACATGGCCCTATAGCGGCGGATGGGGTTATTACCCGAGCGGGGGACTGGGATTGGTACTCATCGTGCTGCTGATCTTGGTCGTTACCGGACGTTTGTGAGAGAGCGAATAGCGGTCCGAAGATGACGCACCCCTGAACGGTGCGCGACAGTGGAGGGCTTTGCATGCATGCATCCATGGCCTATGTGAACGGCGTCGGTTCCCTACGTTGCGGTGCCCGGCGAGCGGCACGCGATGAACTTAAGCTGCTGAATACGTTGCTGGTCTCCAGAGCCGGCCCGCCGGCGCTGGGCAAAGTCAAATCAAAGGAGCGGCGGCACCTGAGAAAAGGTAAACGCCGCTAGCTGCTGCAAGTTTCGCAAGACGCCGCTCGAATGGAGGAGCCGGGTCTTAGTCGGCGGCGACCAGTGTGAGTGATCAGTCCTAGAAACCTGTAGCGGCGGCGCGACGGCGCCAAGATTGGGGGGATTCGCCGAACCATCGGGTGAAGGCGCGCGTAAAATGCGCGCCGTCCGAGTACCCGAGTTCGTATCCGATCTGCGTGATCGACATGGCGTCATCGCTCACGAGCTCCGCCGCACGGCGGCTCAGCATCCGTCCGAGAATCTGCCCATAGCTCGTTTGGGCAGCGGCCAGGGTCCGTTGCATCGATCGGCTGGAGGTGCGCAGTTTGCGGCACACCCAGTTTTCCGCCGGCCGTCGATCGAGAAGACCCAACACTATCAACCGTTCGATATGGGCGACCATATCGGACGGGTCCGGCAGGTTCTGATCGCCCTCATGATTGTGGAGTACCGGCGGCCCGGGATTGATCAGTTCGAGATGGCATGACGGAAAAATCAAAGCCGCAATCGCGCCGCGTGCGATCTCGCAGCCCAAAGTATCCTGGATCGTCGAGCGATCCACGGGTGGTGGTCCCGGCAATTGCGCGCGCACCGTCACCGGGGCATGCTTTGCAAAGCGACGTATCAGATCGATCATATAGCCGAGCGCGAGGATCTCGTTTTTTTGCCTGCCGATAGTCGCATCATCGGTAAGCGAGTAGGTCCACATTACATCGCCGCCCTGCGGGAGCAGGCGCAGGCGGGTCGCCGATTGCAGCATCAAGCTCATTTGGGCATTGCAACGGCCAATCGCCTGGCCCAAGCCTGGAGCGGCGCAGACGTAGTCGCCAAACGCCCCTAGGTGCCTTACTCCGCCTTCCGTCGACAGCCGCGCCGAGAGGCTGGGATCGCCGATCTCGAGGGCCGCGAATTCAACCAATTTGAGCTGATCGCGAAGCGGGATGAGGCTATTTGGATGGTCGACGAGTCGCTGGGGCAGTTCCGCCCGACGGAACAGACGCGGTACTGAGCCACCCGCTCTCTGCACCGCGGCAACCACAGGGCCCATCGATCGCGCCTTCGTCATCCCAATGGTGTGCATCACTCACTCCCTGCGGAACCTTGAGGTGTTTGGCGCCAAATGGCAAGCCCCGTTATTGACGACCCGATATCCTTCAGGCGCATGGTCCCGGCCGTTCCAAAGATACTTACAGCTCGCTCGCCGCGTCGGATCGCCAATGCAATTGCGATCCCGCTGATGGCCGCTGGGCTGATGGCCACTGCACCATGCGGTGTCGGTGCGGAAGCGACGTCGATACCAATGGCGGTCTTGGAATTCGACTACCTCGATACCTCCGGTGAAGTTCGCGATCAAACTGCCGCTCACAGCGCGCTACTGGAGCAATTTGTCGAGTCGCTGCGCAATGACCTGCAAGCGAGCCGGCGCTATCAGGTGGTCAGGATGACTTGCGAGCCCGACCCATGTTCGATCACCCGGACTGATCCATCGCAACTCTTGGAAGCGGCGCGCCGCGCGGGCGCGAAGTTGCTGCTGTTCGGAGGCATTCACAAGATGAGCACCCTCGTGCAGTGGGCGAAGGCACAAGTCGTCGAGGTCGAAACGGACAAGCTGGTATTCGACCGGCTGCTGACCTTTCGCGGCGACGACGCAGATGCATGGCGGCACGCGGAGGGTTTTCTCGTGAAAGAGCTCAAGTCCCAAACGCTCGTCCCGTGACATCGCGAAAGGTTGCGCGGCTCCCCCTAAAATCCCGGAACTTTGTATTCGCGCAGGACCCGGTGAACCTCACTTCGCTGGGCTTCCACCAATTCGCGTGACGCATGGAAGCGATCCGGACAATGCCTGACCCCGAGTTCCGCGGCCAGGGCGTCCGAATCGATCATCGCGATGCTGTGTTGGCGCGTTAGATCCGTGAGCATCAGATTCGCCTCGGTACCAAGCACCCCGAGACTCTTGTCGAAGGCATCGCCAAGCCAGGAGTAATTCGAAACTCGCTCGGCCACGTCCGAGGCGATCAGATTCTGCACCAACAGGCCGGCACCCGTGCGGACCTTCAATTCGTCCGCCAGGGCTGCGAGGTCGCGCTGCGAATCCACGACAGTTCGGTTCAATGGCTCGAAGTCGCGCCGCAGCCAGTCGGCAATGCCGGGGCCGATGAAGGGACCGAAGCGGAAACCGTGCATGGCGATGATCCAGCCGGTGCGGCGATGGCGGTAGTGAAGGGCCAACTCGCTGCCGAGCGTGAGCGCGACTGCATCGGGAGGGCTCAGCTCTACGATTCCGCGCCCCGTGATCACTTCGCTGCGCTCGAGCATGGGCGATGTGCCTACGGCCTCCGCCAACAAGTGCAGCGCGAATAGAACGTCCTGCCCGTGGGGCCAACGGCCGCGCAGGGTTCCTCGAGCTGCGTCCGGCTGGAAGGCGGGAAAAGACGCGGAGTCGGCACCGCCGATGCGTTCGCCGATCCACGAGTGCACCGCCTCCGTGATGGCCATCGCCTCGGCGGGAGTACGGCGCATGTGTTGCAACAGCACCGCCGAGGAGTGCACGCAGCGCTCATCGGCAACGGCAATGAGCTGCACAGGGCCGGGAGCCCGTGCGAACCAGGAGAAGAACGCGGTGTCGTCTCCCCGGAAAATGGCTGTTTGCTCGCAGGTGCCGAGCGCCAGTACGGTGCCGAAGCGGCCTTCGCCTTCTCCATCCCAGAACCCGCGGACTTTTTCGTGCCAGCCTGCGAGCACGCTGCCGCGGCCTTCGCCGTTCTCAAAGCCGCGCCGCCCCGCCAGTATGAGCGGCTGTAAAATCCCCGGACCCTGGAGTGTGTCCGCATGGCCGATGCACTCGCCGCCCTGCCAATCGCCTCCCTCGACCAGCGCCTGATAGCCGCCCTGGGACAATTCCTCCCGGTAGGTGACCGTACACTCGCTGCCCGGTGCGAGGACGATCTGCAAATCGTTTTGTTCCTCATGCAGCGGCAGCGGCGTATCACTCCGGCCCGAGTCGGCCAGCCGCACGTGGCAGACGGCGATCGGTTCGCGTGCCGCGACCCGATCGCCCGAGCGATGCAGCCAGCTCAGTCCAGAACGGCGCAGACGCCAGGGGCTGATCGAGAATTCCGGGAGACGCAAGTCAGTCATGTGTCCGGCCTCACATCGAAACAGCCGCGCTCATCGAGGATTCGAACCACCTCTTCCGCGACCAGTTGCCAACCCTCCGCCGTGAGGTGAATGAGATCGACCTTCAGCCGATCGGCGCCCGCGCACGCGACGATGCGATCGACGTCCACGATGGAGAATCCAAGCCGCGCGGATAAATCCGCCAAGCCGAGATTCAAGCGCTGGACGCGCAACCCGATGGAGTCCTCGGCTCCCAGCCAGCAGTGAGTTCGTTCACCGGGAGTCAGGGGCGACAGATTGTAGACCAGCACATGGGCTTGCAGGCGCTCCTCGATGGCGGCCACCAATCGCGCCAGACGATCCAGCACGGTCTCGATCGGCGCCAGCCCCGCATACTCGCATTCGCTTGCGAGATAGGCGCGCGATTCCGCATCCCAGGATTCGAGTTCGTCCGGCAGCAGCAACCATCCATCCCGGCGGTGGCGGACCAAGGCATTCGTTGCCGCGGATTGCAGTGATAACACCACGGCATCGACCGGAGCATCGAACATCGCCGTGCGGTGCTGACGGTCGATGGGGTGCGAACCCGAGGGCAGGCGCCGGGCGACCGACTCGGGAGGCGCCAAGGGAGTTTCGCCGGGCAAAGGAATCAAGTCCAGGCGGGTGCAGGTCTCGTGCTTGATCCTGGCCACCACGCCGGAGTGCCTCTCGCGCAATACTTCGTTGATGCCGTTCCACTCCAATACGCCGCCGACGCGCGACCAGAGCAGCGAGTCGCGAATGTCGACATTGCCCTTGGCGAAAATACTCACGATGCGCCGCGTTGTGCGACCCGGCGCGCTCACGAGGCCGGCCCGCCGCCCGCTTGCGCCGAGCGCAGGAGTTCGTCCGCACGCTCCAAGGTGGCGATCCGTTCGCCGGGTGCAAGCCGATCGTCACCCGCGAGAGTTCGCCAGAAGCGCATCATGATCTCTGTTTCGAGGGGATGGCGGCGCGCAAAGGCTTGCTCCCAATCGTCCTCGCCGGACAAAGGATCGCGGTACCCTTCGCGATGGGTCAGGTGCAGGGATACGGCGCCTTCCACCACCACCACACGAGCGCCGGAACGGCACAATCTCAATGCGAGTTCGCGGTGTTCGTTGATCGAGATATCTTGAGCAAAACCGCCGGCAGCGGCAAAGGCCTCGCGGGGTATTGAAAAATTGTGTCCGGCGGCAGCCATCCATTGCGCCAGGGGCGCCGAACGGGCGCGCAACGCACTCATCTCCAACTCGTACAGCTTGCGGGCCGCAGCGCCTGGATAGATGGCCACATCGGAGCGTGCAAGCAGTGTTTGATACGGCGCATCCACGACCATCTCTTCGGTGACGAGGTAGGGCGTGAGGTCGCCCATGCCGCGTACTCGGGCCTCCTTTCCCGGCCACGGAGTTCCGGTGCGCGGGTCGAGGAAAAAGCGGGTCCCGCGTAGATGCCGCTGTTCACCGCGTCCCAATTCATCATCCGCGAGGCAACCGTGCCTCCCGACCGCCTCGGGCGACAGCAGTACATCGCCATCGAGAAAGAGCAGTCGCCGGCCTTTGGCTGCCTGGGCCCCCACGTTGCGGGCCGCGGATCGGCCAACACTGCGGTCGTGTCTGATGAGGCGGGGCCGGGGGCCGGTGTCTGGAATGTCGGCGGATCCCACGGCGACGCTCGAACCGTCGTCCACCAGAATGATCTCCGCCTGGTCCCGCCAATCCACCGTCTGCCGCGCAAGTGCGCAGAGACAGAGTCTCAGGCGCGGCTGTTCGTTCTTGGTGATGATGATGACGGTGACCTGCACGGCCGCAACCTCTATCGAGAAAGGGGGTCGATCTGTATGGCCACCGAGGTGATGCGCAGTGTCCGAGCGGCCGGGCCCTCGGGGTTCTCGCCGCTTTCGGTGGTGGCCACACCGAGAGCGCTGCCCACAGCGAGCACCGCCGCCTGACTCACATTCCACGACCGCAGAAAGCCGCGCTCGGTGGCGATGACCCGAAAGAAGAACAACGGCGGGCAGTCTTGGGCCTTCGCGGCTCCTAGGTCGACGCGCACTTCGAGCAGCGGCACGCCGGGGCGAAGCTCGTCGCCCACCTTCGCGATCAATTTGTGGATGGTGCCTTGTCGCATCTGCGCGCCGACTCGCGGCAGGCTAAGGGAAAGAATCATACAAACTCCGGAGGCATCATGAGGTCGGGCAGCGCGTCCATCACCATGGCGGCGAACTCGTCCAACGCGATTTCGGCCGCACGTCCACTGCCGCCGAAGCAGTCCGCATCCAGAGATGCAGCGCCCTCTTGGGCGAGTGGGCGGTCTAGATCCAGCACGAAGCAGCCGGTACGCCGCGACAGATGGGCGATTTCCAGATTCAGTCGGCGGATGGCTTCGCGAAGCGCAGGGGGGCCCTCGCGGCCCCGATGATCCCGCCGCTCCCGCACATGGCGAAACGCCTTGCAAACCGCCACCACCGAACCCCGCGCTTGCAGGCTTTCAATGACCGGTGCCAAGGCCGCCGCCGCATCGGCCGCGGTCAGCGGTAATTCCTCGGTGCATTCGGCAGCCACGGAGGCCGACATCTCAGCCGTCCAGCCGGCACGTACACCCTGATGCGCCAAAAACACGCCACCGTCCCGATGTCGCAGGGCGGGCACCGTGAGCGCAGGCAGGAGCGCGAGTATGACCAGGTGATGCGGCTGTTGCAGCAGATCGCGGACGTCGATGTCGGGAAGCGCGCCGCAGCGGCGCAGCCGCTCCGGCGGTGCCGGCGCGGCCGGATCGAGCCAATCCGGTCGAGTGGCCCACGCCTTGACCAAGGCTACCTGCCGATCGGCAAATACTGCCTGCAGGGCGGCTTCCCCATCCGCCAAAAGGCGTGCCTCGGCATCGCCTTGCAGCAGCAGTATCGATGCGGTGGTGGACATCAGTACGCCGTTAAAATGGCAAACCTCGGCCGAGGCCGCATGACGGCGTCAAGTGACATCGAAACTCACCATCAGCGTGTCGTCCGGCGCTGCGCCCGTCTCCGGCAGGGATTCATCGGGCTGATCGCTCAGCCAAGCAGCAACATCACCCGGCTTCATCCAATCGCCGGCGCTGAACCAGCAGCGGCGCAGAGAACCTGCTTGCGTGGCCGTGACCAATACGATTGCCTTGTCGGTTTCGAATTCCAGCAACGCATCGCCGGCCTTGACCTCGTCGCCCTCGGCCTTCATCCAATCGAGCAGCCGTACTTCGATCGACTCGCCCAGTTCCTTGGGAATCACCAGTTTTCTAATCACGATTACCTCTTGAAGACTTCAACGGATCGGGTGCGGGCGAGAAGCTCTGCGGCTGATTCGGCGATCCGCTGCGCATCGGGAAGCATATGAGACTCGA
>Ga0307516_10000892_pt1 | contig 41107 bp, 47 predicted proteins | sample 19_EM_MG_FD_203310 | JGI IMG/M metagenome (GOLD analysis project Ga0307516, IMG submission 203310) | Populus trichocarpa ectomycorrhiza microbial communities from riparian zone in the Pacific Northwest, United States - 19_EM | ecosystem: Host-associated > Plants > Roots > Unclassified | place... | reverse complement strand
TCAACAATATAAAAGAATGTTTGAGCTCCCGAGTCCCGACATACAAGTAATGTTGGGGATGTCCCTTGGGACTAATGCAGTTGTACTGAGTCTAAGTTATGCGCAACGTTTCGTTAATTGGGTCAACGAATTGGGTCAACTTGTCGCGACGTAGCAATCAAAAACGGAGCCTACCTTCGAGGTTCGGTGAAGTTTCTATACCTTACATACGATGTATCTGGTTCTCCGTTGCCCAGCGATCTTGCCTGGCTAGTGCCGCCGCCGACAAGCGCCAACAGCAGATAATTTCCGCGACCTCGCCCAAGACCTCGCCAGTACCACAACTTCATCCGACATCGACGGCTTACCGAGTCCCCCAGTAACTATCGTCGGCACTATTATGGATTGTGAGCATGGCGATGCATGGGAGGGGGGTGGCTCACTTGGCGGTTGAGGATCTCCAGGGCGGGGAAGGTGTAATGGGATGCAGTCCAGCGGCTAACACGACGCCAACGCGAGCTGAAGGTCGAAGTCAAGTTCACGCATGAATAATGCTTGTCGCAGACTTGAACACAGTATAAACCTGGACGAATAGGTTGCAGAAGGCACATGCGGCGTGAGACTCAAAGAATCGTACAATATTCAGATCGATAAAGCAGAACGCCGAGACAAGCATCGAGGTGGAAGCAATCTGACCATCGGTTTCTGACAGTCCAGTGCCCGGACTCCGCTACATTGTTGCCCTTGGTGTAGTCGTCAAAGAATCTGAAGCACGCAATCACTAATCTCAAATACCAAGAGAGCCCCATCATCATCATTGTGTGATGGTCAGGAACTGAGGAAGTACTCTTGACGCCGTCGTCATAGAGTACGTGGGCTCTAGGTCACAAACACTTATTATAATAAGTCGCGACGACCAACTAAACGTTAAGAATGAGGTGGTAATAATGCATGGAACGAAAACGACAAACAAGAGGACAGCATATAGCGAGCCTAATAGATAAATAGGTTCCCGAACGGAAGAATGGGTCGATGCAAGATGATGATAAATACAAGGAGAAGCAGAATGGCTGCTATACATGTACAATTTGAAAACATGGTGACCGTAGGTTCGGAAGGAACAAGCGGGGAGCCAGAAGACTGAGGGAAAGGACGTTCGTAAAAAGGAACGAGGCGTGAATGTATACTTTTTGCCAGTAAAGATAATTAATTGTATGAGAGGAACGAAAGAGTTCGTGAAATGCAGACATTACGAATAGACATAAAGAGTCCATTTTGGCAAAGACCTCATTGTATCGATTTCAGTTCAGCCACGAGACGCTAGGATAGAACAAAAATTGGTACGAATGCATGATAAAGAATGGAGAGAACGCCCACCTCTGCTTCTCTCAGCAGTGCTTCTGAACTCATGTCCGCAGTACCAGACTCGCCGAGCTTGATTCCATACTGTAATAATTGCCGCATATAATACGGATTGATGACCGTTTCATCAGTTGCCAAAAGATTCTTCACTGAAGGTGATTCAGCTTGAAGGGGCGATGTCAATAACCGAAACGAGTTTTAAAAAATCCGAAACAGTTAAACTCACGGTCTTTCATTGATAACCAATCATGATCCAACAACTCTGGAATTGTTGCCCTTTCCTTCGGATTCCGACAGAGACAAGCTTTCATACTCCCAACGACATCTTTATGCACTTTGCGTTTCAGGTGGTCCAGCTTCTTTGGAGGTGTCACAGTCCCTGATGTACCATTGCTCGTCCTCGAGGTCGGCGCCACTGGGGTAGAGAATTCAGGAAACTCTATGATATGGCTCAAGTCCGGTATGGCCTTCATTTTTTGATACATCGATAAATGTTGGAACGGGAGTTGCCCATAAACCATCTGGTAGAGAATACACCCGAGAGACCAGATATCACTGGGTCGACCGACTTTAAGCCTGCGCATACCGTCGGGTAGTTCGATCGCTTCAGGGCTCATATAGTTGACTGTTCCAATCTATTGGGGGAGTAAGTTTCGAGTCCCATAATGGCGAGTCAAATTCGTTCACCTGATGATCGCGCTGAATGTTGGTCGTGTCATTCGCGATGGCATTAGCTATCCCGAAGTCAATCAATTTCAACTGTCCCCGGACCAAAACGAAATTAGCCGGTTTTAGATCGGAATGCACGATTTTCTCCTCATGGATGACATGAACAGCCTGCATCATCTAGAGGTTCCATGATCAAGCATCAATAATCAGCGAGGGAGAACGAGGTATAACACGCGAAGGTCGCGGCGATTAACACACACACCTGCTGCCAATAATAAGCCACCCAGACCATGTTAAGCGCTTCACCCGCCCTTTCATTGATGAGCCGAGAGAGATCAATCTCTCCACATTCCATCACAAGGAATAGATGCCCTCTACTACCTCCAGGACCTGCCTTGACTTCACTATCAATGAGCCGAATAATGCGGGAATTGCCTTCAAGACGTTTCAAAAGGGCGATCTCGTTCATGTAGCCGTTCATTGTCTCCGCGTCGCTTTTATCAAGGGAGACGCGCTTGATGGCGTACAACTCGTTGGCATGGTTCAACACCCGAAAGACGCGGGAGGAACCACCTTTGCCGATCATATCTAGACGGGCATAGGACTTCTTGTTGACCTGATGAAAAGATGAGTTATTTTGCTAAAACCATCCGCATATAAACCTACCGTCATCGCTCGATTAATTTGTGTTGGCGGTGGAGGGGCAGGGGCAGGGGCAGGGGCAGGCGGGGCCGCCCGCACATGCTGCGGGGGTGGGGGTTGCTGCTGTGCTCGCCGTACATCCTTTTCCCTGTCTCTCTCAGATGCATTGTTTTCATCTTCGCGGTCTCCGGAAGCCCACGTCTTCCCAGAGGGTGGCCTCTGGGGTCTATCATCCCTTTGCAAAACAGGTTCTGGCGCAGTAGGACTCCGCCTATGTGTCGCGAGCGCAGACACAGGGGCAGGCGATATCCTCCCTATACCACGCGAAGCGGGTGGGGATAGTCGTCCAACTCTCTGGTCAGGCGGGGATACACGTCCGACACGTATAGCGGGAGGAGATATTCCACCACCGCGTGAAGAAGGTCGAGCATCCACAAGGGTAGGTGAGCCTAGGCCTGCAGAGCGGAGAGTGTCAGAATCTCTACGTTTGTGGCTGTAAGGTCTTTGCGTTTGTGGTGGTTGTTGGCTATACTGGGGGTCGTGATACTCTGGCTCTCCTTGACGACCTGGAACTGAAATGATTAAATGGTAAGGGAAATACGAAATACTCCTACGTTCAACTTCATCGACTTCGGGTTGATATTCTTCAAACCAACAAGTCAATTATGAGGAGAGATTTAGAAGGGCATAAACGTACTACGGTACTCAACTCCTTCACGCTCTTTCTCCTCCAGCGTGACACGCCTTGCTCCGCCTGCATTGTCATTGGGAGACGAACCTATATGGTAAAAGCATTCATTGACATTCGTAGCTTAAACTTTCAAGAGAATGACCTGATCTCATGTTCAGATATTGCTCCCTCAGCTGCTGTTGTTGTTGCTGCTGGTGACGGTAGATATATCCATTTGGATCATGCACTGGTCATAAGAACGGCGTTCACCAGAAAGCATCGGATAAAGGGAGTGTCCTTACAGTTCAGTGCATCGCTCAAACTAGCGGACCGCCGTTGGCGAGTGCTAGTTGAAGCCGATAAAGCAGCATCTTTAGGAAACCCAGCTTCTCGTGCACTTCCAGGGGGAGGATAATTTCTTGCTTTGGGGCCAGCCAAAGCAGGGTCGACAAGTTCCGTATCTTCATTAGGGGTTGCCTCAGATAGTCCTTCTATACTAGGGAAAGGTGTCGACGATGGAACCGGAGGTAACAGAGGGTCATCTTCTGCGCGAATCATCCGAGGTGAGCAGAAATGAAGATACGGCGAAGATAAAACATGCCTGGATCTGTTTCAATCTCGAGTGGACCGTCGTCACCACTGACGGTATGTGATTCCGGGATACTGTAATCGAGACCACCGGCATATCTGCTGGGAATGCTAGGTTTCATGACGCGGCCCGCCCTATTTGGCCCAGGATAAATTTGACGCTGATGTAGGTCCGAAACTAGCCCTGATCGTGCAAGACCGGCACGAGTGAGCAGCACACGGCTAGATTGTATCCCATCCTGACCCTGTTCAGGATCGCCTGTCATGAGGTTTTCCTTCTCATGTTGGAGCGCATCTGTTAGACGCGTCGATCGAGCGGGCAGCCGTTGCTTATTCTCCTCTAATGTGACGCGTCTTGGCAAGGGGCGTGCTTTGTTGATTGACAAAGCGGGACCCGAAGCAATGCGGTGGAATGAACGCGGTGGCTGGAGATCGGAAGCAGGGGCAGTCGAAGAGGTTACAAGGACCGGGTGTGCGCTTTCCGAGCGCGAAAGAGATGTTCGCTGCGGTAATGGAGGCGAAGGCTTCGAAGGTTCTGGTTGTGGGGGCAAAGTATCTTGGGGGGTAGGCGGCGACGAGTAATTGGATTTGGACGAAGAACCTTTAGAGAGACGAACATAATTTCCCTCTGGGTCAAAAACATAATCGAACGAAAGGTCGTCGATGATGGACGAGTCGTCTGAGGAGGGTGTGGACAAAGATGCGCGTTGTTTAGAGTCGACGGGGGTTCTTGGGGGGGACGTGGAAGAGAGCGGTGGGACGAGCTTCGGCGACGTAGAAGGTGACGTAGACGACATGAAGGACAGCGACGATAGCAAAAGAACAAAGCGAACAGAGCAAAAATACAGAAAAACACAAACCGTGGACTTGAACCAGAAAACGAACACGATGCACGAGTACCCCGGGCTTTCCTCGTCTCCGATTGGCTCCCGGGCCTTGCCGGGTGGGGTGACCAGGGTCCTCCAACACGATGCATACAACGCGGTCACCTGACCGCGTTAATCTATTAATATCCCTACAGCTTACTTGGCACCTGTACGAACCCTTTCAACTGCCCGACGACATCCTCGACCTCCTTCTCTAACCTGCGAAGTAAGGCCTCGCAGGTGGGTATATCTCTAATCAGACCGACTACAATCCCTGCAGTCCAGATGCCATAATCCGGGTCGCCAAGCTCATACACTTTGCGGCCCCTGGCACCCGACACCAAGTCCTTCACGTCGTCAAACTTGGCATTGCCCCGTCGTTCTATTGCGACGACTTCCATCGCGACTTTGTTCTTGTAGACACGAGCAGTGTTGTGAAGTGTGCGAAAAATGTGGACGGTGTCTCTCTCTGTCGAGGCTACAATCTTGTCTTTGATGTTCTGGTGGATAGGACTGCAGTGCCGGCCTTGGTTATAAGCAAAAATGGGATGTGATCATCAAACTGAACCTGCCTTTCGACTGTACACATAAACCGCGTGCCTTGGAAGTTCAAGCGTCAGAAAACATGGTATTATTTACTCCAAGCATTGCCCTTACCCATGTTAACGCCCTATGAGCAGCGCGAGAAATAACATTAGCCAGCCAATCACCGACTCCAGCACATGCACAACTTACCACAGCGCCCAAAGCTAACGCGGCAGCAATACCACGTCCTTCCCCGATGCCGCCTGATGCAATAAAAGGTACTGTCAGCTCTTGAGCTGCACGAGCCAACTTGATCCAGAGGTGAGTTTGTCGTCGAAATCCGATGATTGGAGCATACCAGGACCAGCCCGCCGATATCTTCCTCTCCTGGGTGACCAGCACCTAGAGTTTGTTAGAATTAAAACACGGGTGCCAACCACCTCAGGACTTACACTCTAGCCCATCCATGCTAATGATATCGACACCCATTCTCTCGGCACTCTGAGGTGCTCGGGGTGAACGCTCGTACAAAGGTGAGGGGTGTAAATTCTAACCTTTGCATGCCGGATAGTAGTACATTTGTGCATCACAATGCAGCCTTGACTCTTGAAATACTTGATTAATGGGCCAGCTAGAGCGATCGGGTTTGCTTCAAAGGACCTGTCTTCTGCATTGTTACTCACGGTTATTCCCAGCCGTCTCGAAAATCTTGACACCCTCCTCTACTGCAGCCCGCGCATACCCCTCGTAATCTGGTGGATTGATACTGGGAAGTAAGGTAATGTTCACGCCAAAGGGCTTCGCCGTGAGTCGGCGCGTTTCGCGAATGGCTGTACGGAGCTCTTCCGGGGAGGGTTGTGTAAGCGCGGTGAGAACACCTATGCAGCAAACGATGAACAAGGGTGTGAGGTTCGGGTATGAAATGACAAGACAAACCCAAGCCGCCAGCTTCCGATACCGCCGCTACAAGCTTGGGCACACCAACCCTATAGTAACATGATTTTTAGGGAGATGCTGGGCTTGTGCTCAAGGTCATTACCATTGCATGCCACCTTGTACAACGGGTCTATTGCCAGGATGATGAGAGAGAAGACGAAACAGATACGCAAGTACGAACAGACGAATACCGAGCAACTTCGTCAACGGTGTCACAATCATTCGGGGCGGTTGAGGTAGTGGGACGTTGGGTGCCAAAAGGTAGGGTATGGAGAATATCCTGGGGAGTGACTTGCACTTAAAGGAGATGACCTGGCAGCTGGCGACAGAAAAAGTCCGGACATATGCATAAAGCTTGATGACACGGAAACGTTGACATATGATTGTAGTCGGAACAGAGCTGAATTCATTCACCAAGATCCAGTACAAATTCATGTAGGTATTCCAATCGGGTCAACAGCGATATGTTTTATGCTGCATTTCGGAGAGGTAATCATTCGCGTCCTAATTTCCTAATTACCCAATAATAATGGCCGAGCAAGAGCACTGACGGTACAAGGGATTTGTCCGACCGACCGTGGGTGTTGCACGGAGGTAGTATCACCGAGCCGGTAAATCAAACACCGGTGGTTCGAATCGCGATCCGCGTGAAAATCTTGGACATGACGAAAGGCGTCCGTTTGAGTGGCTTGACGTCAAGAAAAGGCTCACTGTGGGTTGTCGATAAAACAGGAACTACGGGCCATTAAGAAATTCTAATGTGTTCTACAGGAATAGACGGGCGTTTTTCACGAGGAAGATTGACCAGCAGCATTCATACCCTCTAAAGAGAATGGCAGGTTTGGTGAGAAGAGAGCCACTTGTTGAGATAGGGACAAACCGGCCGTCGCCTCTGCAAACCGTGCCCCCACTCGTTCCGAATGTTTGATGAATTTTTCTGTGCAATTCGCCACACATTGGTCCTACAATGCCAAGTAGAGGTTATCGAGCTTTGCAAGGGAGATGAGTCATGGACGAACCTCTTTTGATGATAGAGTCTTGCTCGTAAAGTCATTACAGCAGGTGTTGAAACATTTCTCTACAAGGTTTGAGTACATTCTCAAAAAATCTTGCATCTGGATTTTCCGGTGTCTGAGAAGTCTCGTGTAGAGCATCGATCACTAACCTGTCTCTTCTCGATGACTTTCGTCATATGCGCCTGTTCGGCGGAATTGAAGTTCGAGAAATCCATGGTCGTCGGCCGAGCTGTGAACAAAGTTGTGACGAACACTCCGCCCAGTCACGTGCTGTAAATTTCTTGACTCGAGTACGTCGAACACTGCAGCGATCCCAGCCATTTATGCTTCACATCATGTCCAGTGCTCGACCCCAACCTAGATAACGCAATCTCTTTCAAAGATGCTCTTTCCCGCATGGAAAACAGCAGGGTCAAATCCACCCGCCCTCTCATTCCCCCCCAGATCCTTCAGGAAGATCTCCCTCTGTATGTTTAATCCGATGCGTTCGGAAAAGTTCTCATAACATCAAAGGACATTGTCGGCCGCCCAAACCGTCATCGAGGGACGTCTGGCCACCGAAAAAATTCTCAGAGGTCACGATGATCGCATCATGGTTGTCGTTGGGTGCGTTCACTCGCCTGCCATGTCTGATTAACGATCGACGAATGAACCAACAGTCCTTGCTCAGTCCACAACGTCCAAGCTGCCCTGGAATACGCGGCGCTCCTCGGGGCCTACGCAGAGACAGCAAAGCATGATCTTCACATCGTGATGCGCGTCTACTTTGAAAAACCACGGACGACCGTAGGCTGGAAAGGACTCATCAACGATCCAGCCATGAACAGTAGCTTCCAGATCAACAAGGGTCTTCGGCTCGCCCGCACCCTTCTCCTCGACATCGCCAAAATGGGTTTACCCGCAGGTTGTGAATTTTTGGACACCATCTCTCCCCAATACACAGCTGACCTCGTGTCCTGGGGTGCCATCGGTGCTCGTACCACCGAATCCCAAGTTCATCGCGAGCTAACGTCTGCCCTGTCTATGCCTACGGGCTTCAAAAATTCCACGGATGGCAGCGTCGGCATTGCAATAGACGCGTGCCGCGCTGCTAGATCTGGACACGTATTCCTTAGCGTCGGAAAAGAAGGCTTAAGCAGCATCGTGGAAACGTCGGTACGTCCATTCATATCGTCACCCTGTTCCCATTTTCTCACACATACAGGGAAATCCCGACGTTCACATTATTCTGCGCGGGGGTGTAAGCGGTCCCAACTACGCAGCGGAGTTTGTCCGTGATGCTGGTGCAAAACTTGTGAAGCAGGGCCTGCTTCAGAGAATCATGGTGAATGGCACTCATTAGGATAAGCAACTTCATAAATCTAATAAATCTCTACCAGATAGACTGCAGTCACGGGAATAGCTGCAAACAGCACAAAAAGCAGGTAGAAGTCGCGGATGACATTGTAAATATTTTCCTTGCCATATTGCACCTTCGGGAGGAGGCTGATAGTCGACGTTCTCTAGGCAAAACAATTGGAATCTAGCGACACTGCATCTATGATCATGGGCGTCATGCTCGAAAGCAATCTTGTTGAAGGTCGACAGGATATCCCCAGTTCGGGACCTAGCGGTCTGAAATATGGTCAATCTGTGACCGACGCCTGTCTATCCTGGGAAGATACAGTGCCTGCGCTGGAGCGTCTACGGGAAGGCGTACGTGCCAGAAGGGCTTTGGTCCAGCAGAACACTTCGGCTGCATAAGGCCACTTCGCTGACAAACTAATCTACTCTGTACGATTGTCGACATGATTATGGATGATGTATGAAACTCGTCTGAATCTATCAAAACCATTTGAGCCACGTACGGATGCACGCTGGAAGTGTAATATTGATCTCCGCTGTCGCCAGCAGCCGTACGTGATCTGGGTGTGAACCCGTGTGAATCTGTGATGCGGGTTCGGTGGCTCATGGCCGAGCAAGGTCTCCTGATGGAAGGATTCTTGGGGCAATATTCATCATTAGATGACTCTTCCCGTACCAGTTCCCTACTTCTACGCAAGAGGCATTCTCTTCCTCCTTGGGAAGGTATTTAAATAGAGAGAGTAAACGAAGGTCGAGAAAAGGGCGGTTGTAGTACAGACGTAGGCAGAAAATACATACAAGCAAAAGTAATGAAAAATTTTAGTATAGATTTCACCGAAGCACCGAGCCAACCAAGCAGGAAACGCAAAAAGAATAGGGCACATCCGGATACTCGCACCTAAGGCTTACTTGGCATGAGGGTACGGGGAGGAATCAAAATCGACCTCGCGGTCAATCGTCACCTTCACTCCCATGGGGGGCGCGCGCTCCGGGTCTGTCGAGTCGATGTCGTTGACACTTGACTTTCCATCCACCCAATCCCCCTCCGGTTTGGTGCGTATGTCGTCAAGGGTGTAGGTGTGTTGCCCATTGTGAGTAGAAACATGTGTAGGGACACCGCCAGTGCGTGTGGAGATAACATGCGTGGTTCGCGATGAACCGCTGTGGCTGCTGCCGGACAGCGCAAAAGAGCCACCTTGGACAAGGCTCCCACGAACGGAAAGAATGATGCGAAGGGACATGGAGGTTGTAAGGACCGCAGCCATACTTGGGGGGGATTGTGTTATTGGACCGTTTCATTTCAATCGGTGAGCTCACCTAGTTACGATCGTGCGAACGGGGTCGGAAACGCCGGTGGGTTTGATAACGAACCAGAAGATCACATTGGTTAGGTTAACGAGGAAAATGGCCTGTGGAAGAAAGTATCAGAATGAATAGCACTATTGTGCTGATTGGGGACGAACACCGTAGAGATTGAGGCCATCGCGGAGCATCAACTTCCAGGGGCTGAGAGGCTTGGCATTGAGGGATTCGATTGAGCGCATCAAAGCAAGGCCAAACTGGAGGAACAACCCGGGTCAGCTTCCGTTCTTGGACAAAACGGTGCGAGGACTCGTACGGAAACCGTATATAACAAGGTCGGTGCGATCCAATAGATTCCAACCCATGCATGTTTTGGGCCTGCGATGCAACCCTGGCCTTCGCGAAGAGGGACCGCTGAAATGGCACATGGTACTGGTGAGCGAATAGGGAATATATCTAGGCAAAGGTTAACGCACATTGGTAGAACCCGCATGCGACGCTGGTAAGCACGATTTGAAGAGCGAAAAGTGAACCCATGGAGTAGAGTATGGTCCTGTTCTTGTCATAGATGGCATGAATACGGATGACATGGATGGCTATTTTTAGAGTGTGAGTGGCATCGATGAGAGCAGCAGAGCAGATAGTACGCACCGGATGTACAAGCTAGCAGGACTGCTGTGCAAATCGGTTCGAAAAGATAGAACTTCTGGCAAGTCTGAAAAGATGGGTTGATCAACAAGTGGACGGGCTTGGGGGGGAGGTCAGCGACTGACATCCTGGGACCATTTAGTGTCGAAGAAAGCCACGGCTGGAGATTATTAGGCACGAAGGGGATAGGGAGAGGAGAGGATGCGCACCGACTACGATAAACTCAATGGGCATGAAGTGTCTGAGGAAGTTGAAGAGGATCTTGAGGACGGGCCAACCTGGGGTCTTGAGCAAGCGCCAGGTGCGGGGGGAGAGGACGAGGGTATCCCATGCGGCGACGGTGAGTGTGCAGACGAGGAAGTACTTGTGAGCACTGAGGTGAGGAGGGAGGTCCAGAGACGGCGGGAGCTCGTAGGGGGTGGACATAGTGGGGGCGAAGGGGAACCAGCTGTCGGAAGTGATTTTTAAGATGTGTTTTGTAATGGTAACGCTTCAATTCAAATGATCTGTCACACGTCACATACCTACTTACTGGCAGATCGGTCCATGTCTTCGCCGCCGCCGCCGTCCCCGACCGCCCAGAGCGACGGCCCCGTCGCTGGAATCAAGAACTCCAGCAATCTCTATCTGTACGTCTTTGCTTAAAAGCCTTGACAACGCTGACCCCGCCCAGGATCACCTTCCTCGCCACACTCTTGGTCCTCCTCTTTGTCTCCTGCGTCGTCGTCCTCAGATCATATGTAATCCGTCGTCGCTATCCTCTTCATCTCGACGAAGCGATAGCTGCAGGGATCATCCTTGCCCCTCGGACCCAAGGCGGCCGTAGACGACGTCTTGCCGCCAAACCAAAATTGTTTACTTCCTGTCTGGTGCAGGGAGGTGAGCGGTGGAACCAAATGATGGTAGGGTCATACCCTTCCTCTGCCCATCTGTCACTTGTTCAACCCAATATTTTCCAGCCGTTATCTGCACTGCCTGTTCAGGCAAAGCGCCGCGTCAAGAACCCCCCTTCTCCAGCCAAGCCCGCCGACCCACTTGACGTACAGCTTTTGACGTCGTCGCCCCATTCCACAGCATCGACCACCCTCCGCGATCGTCTCTCCCGTGTCATGCGCCGGCCATGGCGAGCTGACAATAACTATACTTGTGAAACATCTCCAGTAACCGCCTCCGAGAAACCTCCGTCCCAACGGATAGACATGCTGCAGGTCTCCGTTCTCATCGCAATGCCTTCCCCAGATCGGTCAATGGGAATCCTCAAAGTCGACAATGAGGAGGAAGAGTGTCCTCATGTCGTTTTTGGCGTCACTCGCCTCCCTTACAAACAGACCCGTCGCCTGCCGTAGTCCTGCTATGGTCAACTAACAGAGATTCGCTTCTTGGGAGAGCAAGACATCTGTTTCATCGTCATCATTCCCAAGTTGACTTTATGAGGATAATTGTACTGTACGTAGACTAATCAAGATCCACTCGGACACTGTACAACACCTCAGTTTGCATCCACCCCATCGAGGCTATACACTTCATCTTCATCCTCATCAATGAATTCCTCCTCGGAATCTGATGGCTCGAAAAACTCGAATTCTTCCACATTCGCCCTCAGCCACTGCTCTTGTTGTTCATCAACATCATCTTCTTCGCTCATCAAAACCCTCTTGATCGGAACTCTTGCGGCCTTCCGTGCGAAGATGAATGCTTTCATATGTGCACCGGTGATACCCGATGTCGTGATGGTGTGGAGATTCGGGCAGTATAATTTGAAACCCCCACTAACACCTGTCGATTTGAGCAACCGTACGAAAAACTTTTCTTCGTCGTCTCTGGAACAATTCAGATTAAGTGTTTTCAAACCAACCAACTGCTCGAAGATCGTGTCGATTGTTTTGTCATTGCATGGCAACCCGGCAATCTTCAAGTTCTCTAATCCCGCGAGCCATGACTTTTTTCTCCCTGGCATGGGCAACGTCAGACATTGGGCAAACTCTGAGTAGTCCTCGTCGTCATAATCAAGCGTAAGGCTGCGCAAGTTGGGCACAGAGAGCTTGCGCACGAGTCCGATGGCATAGTTTTGCTCGTGGTAGCACAAGACGAGGTCGGTCAGGGATTGGATCTCGAATGGTTCTGTGCCCCAGTCATTATCGTCCTCGTCTTGCGCGGGGCCCGATAGACATAAAGTGAGAGTGCGAATGTCTGGTGAGGAAGATATCATTTTAGTGAAGGTGCCCCAGGATGGGCGGACGTTTTTTGCATGATACGCAAGTTCCAAATCGCGCAATCCTGATAGCAATGAGACGGAACGGTCCCAGTCGAGATGGACACCCCAAAGGGATACATTTCTGAGCATTGGCGCCTCGCCATTGAAAATGAGGAAGGACGTGCCGAGCTCACGAGGGCTAAAGACCTCGTAGTTCTCGCAATCCTCGTAGTGGTAGAGTTGGAGGGTTTCGAGAAGTGGCGCCGCAGGACACTGCGAAAGACGTGCAAGCAAGAGGTGCATATAGTCGTAGAGGCTGCAAGTGAGTTCGAAATGGCGCCATTGCGTGATATGGGGTACAAGGACATCGAGTATCGCGCTCAGGTCCGGAAGTGAGAGCGCGGGTGGCCGAGGGTCCCGGCACTCAGGGTGCCCCGTGTACACTTGACCGTTAGGCTCTATACGGTAACGTATAGGGGGAAAAGCGCTGTCTGCCGCTGCATCGTCTTCTCCAGGAATCGCTTCATCATCTAGAATGGTGCAATCTATATGGATATCCAATGGAAGTCCCTTGGATCGCTCTATCCAAATGCTTGACTTTTCGAATGGCGAGCCTTCGGTGAATGACAGCGTGGTCCAAAGCGTGGGTGACTCGAGGGCAATCTCGCGCCAATGCCGACAAACGTGGGATACGAGCACTTGGAACGGAAGCACCAAGTCTTCGACGCCGCTCTCACCTCCGAACTCCTCCTCCCCCCCAGCATCCCCCAACTCGTCCTCGTCCAATTTTTTGTCTTCCCTACTCGGGCCATCTACGTCCATTCCATCACCATCAGATGACCATCCGTCGGCCAAGTCAACAAGCTCGTCGTCGTCGTCGTCATCGTCCTCAGAAAGTTCTCCTTCCGCCTCCATCTGCGTGCCGACTTGGAAAATATAGGCCAAAAGTTCGGGAGGAAGATCGTTTACTGGACATCCTTTGGGCGGGACATAGGGGTTATTGGCGAGCATGTCCATGGTAATCTTGAGCATCGCGGCCTCAGGTGTCAGGGAAGCATCATTGCTCATGACTTTTGCAAGATTATCTACTAGATCCCTTTTAACCGCAAGCGAAAGTTGCGTGTTCGTGTTCACCATGTACGTGTATGCCGGGAACGCGTGGAGATGAGGTTCATGCAGAGGCCGTTCAAGTTGAGCTGAAAAAATTGCCTGATCTAATCGCTCTCATATTGTTTCCCACGAGTCCATTACTTCGCTCAGCCAAAGGATGATTTAAAAATTGTTTCGACGAGTGCATGCGGCATATATAGTGGGTTGGGTGGGAGTAATAACATGCCAGATCATAAGTTGTGGTGGAAGTATCTACTCGTCTTCTTCTTCTTCTTCTTCCTCCTCCTCCTCCTCATCGTCTTCATCCTCCTTGGTTGCCTCAACTACCGCTGTCGCAATGCGGTCCAAATCCCGCTGACCATCCTGAGAGATTCTCCTCCCTCCATTGTCCGTCTGCTCCAACACACCAATCTTCTCGAGCGACTGACAGATTTTTCGCTGGACTGATGCCGAAGCAGGGGCGTGATGTGAAGGGCGGTTGCCGCGGTTGTTCCGTCCACCATGCAGTTTTGTCAATGCACCGATTCCAACATCTTTGCGCAGGTATATGTGCCGTGCAACGGCAGCTGTTACACGAGGATTTGTTGAGCTCTGATTCGGTGCTCATTGCTTGATGTCGGTATACGCACCTGCGCGAACATAATACCAATCAGGATCATACGGAGCGAGCTCCTTGTAAGCTCCTGTTTTCACTAGATCGACCCACACGGGAACCTCAAGTTTTCCCGAGCGCTTCAGGTGAGAAGAGTAGGCCGCAATGAAAGCGTCTGCACTGTTTTGGATCGTCGGTACTTTAGCACCTTCAGAATTCTCAAGTGACGGTTCACACACCTAATGTCTCGTACTCCCGGCATGTTTTTGGCGAATGTTTGAAGAAACGGGACCACAGAATGGCGCGTACGACGTCGGGACTTTGTTTGTATCGATCCTTGGTGGGTATGCTTCCAGATCCCGTGGAGGCTTCGGTATTCCCCGGTAACTGTACAGTTGTTTAAACGACCTCAATCGCTTAGTCAGCTAGAACCATCAACCAGCCGTCACTCGTGGTAAGAAATTTAACTTCAAGGCAAAGAAAGGACATCTCAGCCAGTTATACCAGAGTTCCAGTCCATAATGGGTTGTCGACACTTTCTTGAGCAATCTCATGTTTTGTCGAGAATGCATTCTGAAAAGCATCTCGGCGACCAGAATCACAGTTTTCTCACGAGTGACGACTGTGCACAGCTGAGCTGACGAGATTCTCACACGCGGTTATGACGAGCAACTCCCAGCAGCTTATTCGTGGCCCTATTGACAGACTCCCTCCAGAATTGCTGATTGAAATATTTGCCCTTTGCCCGAAAGACAATCCTCTCGCTCCCCTTGCGTTGCGCAAAGTCTCCAAGTGGTGGAGGGAGGTCGTGAACGGATCTCCCCGCATCTGGCGGCATATACGGCTCGATGAACATGCACTTTCAATCAGTCGCCTACATGCACAAGCAGAAATCTGGATTCAGCGGTCAGTGCCGTTGAAGATTGACGTCGAACTCAATGTTCAGTCTGTGGATCTCATCCTCCCGATATTGTCACCTCTCCTGCCCTTCATTGATCGATGGCACTCTTTTGCTATGATAGGCCACAGGGAGGAGGTTCAAACTTTCTCGTACAGCATCGACCATGAAGCTTTAGATTCCCTCCACATCTCCCTCCAGGAGGATGACCCAGGTTTTCCCAAGTCTACCTTCGTACCTGATGGACCGCACAATTATAGCATGAATGTCTGGGTCGCCAGGCTCCCTCGTTCACAGCTGCTTGCGCCGCTGCGGTTCACCTTCATTATTATCGTCGAGGATGTCATCAATGATTTCAACACTCAACCAGATTCGATACTCGACTTCTTGACTGCCTGCCCCGAACTAGAAATGTTCGAATTCTCAAGTTGGCAACACAATGACGAGCCAACCACTACCCCGCTTCCCATCGTCTCTCTCCCCAATCTGCGCACCTTGCATCTGAAGAGCACCTGTTTGGCACGAGCGATTCTATCCTCCATCTATGCACCACACCTCGTAAATCTGAATCTCGCCCATCTAAACGTCGAATTCACTCTCAAGGGTGAATATCACGAAGAAGGAGATAGTGACGATGATGCGCAGGATTTTTCCCAGTCTCCTTCGAGCGACCGTGCCACAGGAATGGGGCTAAGGAAGCTTTTGTCAAGATCACACCCTCCTTTAGTCACACTGGACATGGATTTCAGTGACATGCGAACGAAAGATTTCAAATATGTATTTGACCGACTTCCGAACCTTCAAGACTTCTCCATAGTGGCGTCGGACATGTCAGACAAGGTGATCGACCTGTTGCGGCCGTTCACTTTACCTGGAGAGGACGACAGAATTCTTATCCGCTTGCCTCGCCTTCGAAGTCTCAAATTGCGTAATTGCCAACAGCTTTCCGGAGATGCTATCGTGGCTGCATTGGTGGCTCGTTTGGACCACACCGACAACGAGCCTTTGTGCAGTCTTAACGAAGTCGTTATCATCGGCTGTGATGGTTTCACTCCTGGGCATCAAGAGGGGCTCAGGAAGACATTGGGCGACCGACTGCGCATGGGTTAAACAGGTCACATTCGGCTATTCCTGTATGCCAACTATGAACCATGGATCTGGATAACGTCCCTCTATAATAACTCTTCTGTCGCGCCATACATAACGCACGACTTCTGCGAAACGTTGAAATCTTCGGCGATAGCTGAAGGACGTTATCATGTTCTGGGAAGTACAAGGGGGTTGCACGACAGTCTTGGCAAGCAGCGCCAAGTATCACGATGTCATGTTCGCCATAGCGCTCGCGTTTACGTTTTGGCATAAGGGATATGGCTATGGAACAGTCAATTGCATGTTTTCGGATCGTTGGAATTCGTCGTTTATCGTTTAGTGATGATCATGTGGTCAAGGTGTACTACAGGATGTGAGTTACCCTGTATCGAGATGAGTGATGGTGGAATCTCAGAGGTTGTAGGGAAGCAGGATGAGGACGCAAGCAATTATGGATGGATCGAGGTTAGAGCATCGCATCCTTACGGGAATATGACATGGGGAATGTATTTCATTGCAAGAAAGCTCTATGGTTTAGTAGTTATGAATTCAGAGATTTTCTAGTTGTATAGTCCTGAAGTCATCCTAGAGTCGGTCCGTGCACTCGACGTCTCGACAAGGCTTACTCAGCAGCTTTCCTTTTCACTCAACACCAGCGACTTGTAGGATGAGCTTTCTTCCTCCTCCTCCGGGTTTCATCCCGCCTCCTCCACCGGGCATGCCGCCTGTACACAATGTGGCCTCTAGCTCACAAATGCCGAGAGAAGGTCAGTTGCCTCAGACATGCCATTAACGAGGGTTGTGCAACTAACATGGAAAAAATGGGCAGTTCTCGCTCAGAAGTCAATGAAGTGGGTTCAGATGCAGAAGAAACGGTATGGTGAAAAGAGAAGAGGTGGGTATGTGGATATGGGCAAACAGGTACGTCGTGGCTGGAGGACTTTACGTTTACTTGTTCTTACCTGACTGACAGGATTTGCCTCCTGAACACGTCCGCAAAATCATCAAGGATCACGGTGACATGAGTAACCGCAAGTTCCGCAACGACAAACGCGTGCATCTCGGTGCTCTTAAATACGTCCCCCATGCTGTGATGAAGCTCTTGGAGAACATCCCATTTCCCTGGGAACAAGTCCGCGAAGTTCCAGTCTTGTACCACATCACAGGTGCAATCACATTCGTCAACGAGATTCCTCGTGTCATTGAGCCTGTCTATCATGCCCAATGGAGCGCCATGTGGATAGCAATGCGAAGGGAGAAGCGGGACCGCAGGCATTTCAAACGTATGCGTTTCCCACCGTTTGATGACGAAGAACCTCCCCTGGACTATGGCGACAATGTTTTGGACGTGGATCCATTGGAATCAATTCAACTTGAGCTGGATACCGAAGAAGACGCTGCAATCTATAACTGGTTCTACGACCCAAAACCTCTCATTGACACTCCTGCTGTCAATGGTCCGTCGTATAAGTTTTGGTCCCTCTCGCTCCCCGCGATGGCCAATCTATATCGTCTCGGAAGGAACCTTTTGTCCGACCAACCCGATGGGAACTCCAGCTATATGTTCGACAGAAATTCATTCTTCACTGCGAAGGCTTTGAACATGGCCATTCCTGGTGGTCCCAAGTTTGAACCACTGTACCGTGACATGGATACGTTTGATGAAGACTGGAACGAGTTCAACGACATAAATAAAGTGATCATTCGCCAGCAAATTCGGACGGAATACAAGGTCGCTTTCCCTCATCTCTACAACTCCTTGCCTCGCTCTGTCCGTATCTCTCCCTATCACTATCCCAAAAACGTCTACATCCGAACGGACGACCCTGATCTCCCTGCGTTCTATTTTGACCCTCTCATTAATCCTATATCACTGCGGGGCCATACATCAAAGAATGCGCCCCTGGTCTCTCACGAGGATTCGATCTTTGGCCCCAACGGGGAAGAAGAGGACGAAGATTTTGAATTGCCAGAAGAGCTTGCGCCGTTCCTCGAGGAGAAAGACCTCGAGAAAGACCTGACAGCTGATGCTATTGCCCTATGGTGGGCCCCCGATCCCTACAACCGTCGCTCCGGGAGAATGAGGAGAGCTCAAGATATTCCTCTCGTCAAAAACTGGTACCTCGAACATTGTCCGCCGAACCAGCCCGTGAAAGTGCGAGTTTCGTATCAGAAGCTGCTGAAGTGTTATGTTCTGAACGAGTTGCGAACGCGACCGGAGAAGGCGATGTCGAAGAAGAACTTATTCCGACAGCTTAAGGCGACGAAGTTTTTCCAAACGACGAAACTAGATTGGGTCGAAGCAGGTCTCCAGGTTTGCAGGCAAGGCTATAACATGCTCAATCTCCTTATCCATCGCAAGGTAAGCTAATTACCTATCCAAATACTCGTCGTGTAATTCTCATTCATACAGAACTTGAACTATCTGCATCTCGATTATAATATGAATCTCAAACCTGTCAAGTGAGTCCTTCCTCTCTTTTTAGTGGGACTTGAATACGAATGCATCTTCCAGGACCTTGACCACAAAGGAGCGCAAAAAGTCTCGTTTCGGCAATGCCTTCCATCTTTGCCGAGAGATTCTGCGATTGACTAAACTGGTCGTCGATGCACATGTTCAATTTCGTCTGGGCAATGTCGATGCATTCCAACTTGCAGACGCACTCCAGTACATATTTGCCCACATCGGTGCCCTGACAGGGATGTATCGATATAAGTACAAGGTCTGCTCTGGTTCAACCTCAATTTCCTCCTTTTCGTTGACACCTCCCATCAGCTCATGAGGCAAGTCCGAATGACCAAGGACCTGAAGCATCTGATCTACTACCGTTTCAACACAGGCCCTGTCGGAAAGGGGCCAGGATGTGGATTCTGGGCTCCTGGATGGCGGGTCTGGTTATTCTTCATGCGGGGTATTGTACCTCTCCTTGAGCGATGGTTAGTCCCATTTGTCGTCTAATAAATGAGCTCGAAATTGATCTTTTTAATTTTCCTATCAGGCTCGGTAATTTGTTAGCCCGACAATTCGAAGGACGGAACAGTAAAGGGGTCGCCAAAACGGTCACAAAGCAGCGTGTAGAGTCCCATTACGATCTGGAGTTGAGGGCTGCTGTCATGCACGATATTCTGGACATGATGCCAGAGTCGATCAAACAGAATAAGTCTAAAACCATTCTGCAACATCTTTCGGAAGCATGGCGGTGCTGGAAAGCGAACAGTAAGTCTCCGCCTGGTCTTCTTGGATTCTCGGATAGTGACATTCCCATTACTAGTTCCTTGGAAGGTGCCTGGGATGCCCACAGCTATCGAAAACATTATTCTCCGATATATCAAGAGTAAGGCAGACTGGTGGTGCTCGTAAGTTCACAAGGTGACGGACTATATTTGCGACTAATCGTAACATCCCAGCGTTGCCCATTATAATCGCGAACGCATCCGGCGTGGGGCTACGGTGGACAAGGCTGTCGTGAAGAAGAACTTGGGTCGTTTGACAAGTCAGTCTCTGTTCTTTTTCATCTATAGGAAATACTGAATCATGATATCAGGGTTGTACTTGAAGGCTGAGCAAGAAAGGCAGCATGGATATCTCAAAGATGGTCCCTATATTAGTGCTGAAGAAGCAGTTGCAATCTACACTGCCACGGTCCATTGGCTGGAGAGCCGCAAGTTTGCACCTATCCCCTTTCCGTATGCTTCGTTCAATTCGTGGGTTCTGAAGGTTTTCTAATGTGGTGCTGTCCTCAGCCCGTTGTCTTACAAACACGACACAAAGCTACTCGTTCTGGCGTTGGAGAAGCTGAAGGAAGCTTATTCAGTTAAAGGACGACTGAACCAATCTCAGCGCGAGGAGCTTGCGCTCATCGAACAGGCATATGATAACCCCCATGAATGTAAGTCCCCAGGTTGTGTTGTTTATGATTGAAGCTCTATATTTGTTCAGGTTTGTCACGTATCAAGCGCCTCCTCCTCACTCAACGCGCTTTCAAAGAATGTGGCATTGAGTTCTTTGACACCTATGACAAGTTGATCCCTTGTTACGACATTGAACCTGTGGAAAAGATTACTGACGCGGTAAGCGCATTTTGACCATCACTACGAACCCCCAATCTAACCTGCTGGAACATTAAGTATCTTGACCAATTCCTGTTCTTTGAGTGAGTGTCCTTTACGTCGTCGTATCGATCATGGGGCTTATGCCACGTAGGGCTGATAAACGTGGTCTTTTCCCTGCTTGGATAAAACCTGCTGTAAGTACTATCCTTGCTCTCGCCAATTCCCCGTTCTCAAGGAAGACAAAGGACACGGAACCACCTCCTCTCCTCGTTTACAAGGTACGGCCTCTTCATTGCACCTCGTGGTCTGCCATTGACCGTCTGCTAGTGGTGCCAAGGCATTAACAACTTGACCGATATCTGGGAGACTAGCGAGGGCGAGTGCAACGTTTTGATGGAGACAGTGTTCCATAAAGTGTATGAGAAGGTCGATTTGACATTGCTCAATCGTCTTCTCCGCCTCATCTTGGATCACAATCTTGCGGATTATATTACGGCGAAAAACAATACTGGTACGTTTCGCTTCTTGCTTTTAGGAACGCCTTTTTGACTTGAACATCATCAGTTTTGACGTACAAGGGTATGTTTGTCGGCGTTATATGGCATGTCCTCTAATATTGGAATTTAGATATGGCCCACACGAACGCCTTTGGTCTCATTCGTGGGCTTCAGTTCTCCGCTTTCGTCTTCCAGTACTATGGACTGGTCCTGGACCTACTCATTCTCGGCCTCCAGCGAGCAAGTGAAATGGCGGGCCCGCCCCAGATGCCAAACAACTTCTTGCAATACCGCGACTCTTCGACTGAAACGCGCCATCCTATTCGCCTCTATTCCCGCTATGTCGATAGGCTTCATATTCTCTTCCGGTTTACCGCTGATGAGTCCCGCGATCTCATCCAACGTTATCTCTCCGCCAATCCCGATCCTACGAATAACAATGTTATCGGCTACAACAACAAGCGTTGTTGGCCCAGAGATTGTCGAATGAGATTGATCAAACACGACGTTAATCTTGGTCGCGCTGTGTTCTGGAACGTCAAACAGAGCTTGCCACGATCCCTGACCACGATCGAATGGGAGGACACGTTCGTCAGTGTTTATTCTCAGAACAACCCTCAGCTGCTCTTTTCTATGTGCGGATTCGAAATCCGTATTCTCCCCAAGATTCGCACCATGAGCGGGGAACAGTTCTCGTTGAAGGACGCTGTCTGGAATTTGACCAATGAACAAACAAAGGAACGCACGGCTCAAGCTTTCTTACGTGTTTCCGATGATGGTAACTAGCTCCCAGTTTCATCTATTGTCGAAAGTGATTGACAGTATATACCTCAGGTGTTCAGCAGTTCAACAATCGGATTCGTCAGGTCTTGATGAGCTCAGGTTCCACCACCTTTTCGAAGATCGTCAACAAGTGGAACACCGCGCTGATTGGGCTGATGACATACTATCGAGAAGCTGTCATCCACACCAACGAATTGCTGGATTCTCTTGTCAAGGCCGAAAACAAGATTCAGACCCGTGTGAAGATCGGTTTGAACAGTAAGATGCCATCTCGCTTCCCCCCAGTGGTCTTCTATACTCCCAAGGTTCGATTCTAATGATTGTCTGCAAACCACCTTTTTTTTTTAACATTGAACTTCAGGAACTTGGTGGTCTTGGAATGTTGTCTATGGGTCATGTTCTTATTCCACAGAGTGATCTTCGATGGTCGAAGCAAACGGATGTCACTGGTGAGTCCTAAACCGACTGCATGGTACTCAAGTTGACACGTTTTTCCAGTTACTCATTTCCGTGCTGGAATGACGCACGAGGAAGATCAATTGATTCCCAATCTTTATCGATATTTGCAGCCTTGGGAGGCTGAATTTTTGGATTCTGCACGAGTCTGGTCAGAATATTCTATGAAAAGGAAGGAGGCGAACGCGCAGAATCGACGTCTTACTCTCGAAGATCTCGAAGATAGTTGGGATCGCGGCATCCCCCGCATTAATACCCTTTTCCAAAAGGATCGTCATACGTCAGTATCATTTTAACTTTACATTCCTAGAGACTCATTGAGGTTTATAGGTTAGCTTATGATCGTGGATGGCGTGTCCGTACAGATTGGAAGCAGTATCAGCTACTGAAACAGTGAGTTCTACTGCAGTATATGTTATCATCCTCTCATTCTCCTTGAAGCAATCCATTCTGGTGGACATCCCAGCGCCATGATGGAAAGCTGTGGCAGTTGAACAACTATCGTGTCGACGTCATCGCCGCTCTAGGTGGTGTCGAAGGAATTCTAGAACACACTCTGTTCAAGGGAACTTATTTCCCCACGTGGGAGGGTATGGACTCTGGATCGTTTCCCTTGACTCCTCTTGACTGCTCTACTAGGTTTGTTCTGGGAAAAGGCGTCTGGTTTCGAGGAGTCCATGAGATACAAAAAGCTCACCAATGCCCAGCGGTCCGGTCTCAATCAAATCCCAAATCGTCGATTTACCCTCTGGTGGAGTCCCACAATCAATCGCGCCAATGTATACGTCGGTTTCCAGGTCCAGCTGGATTTGACCGGCATTTTCATGTGAGTTGAAAGTAGAATTTCATGAGCACTGCTAATTCAAAAAACTTCCCAGGCATGGCAAAATTCCAACATTGAAAATTTCATTAATCCAGATTTTCCGTGCGCACTTATGGCAAAAAAGTATTTGGGTCTTCTTATTCAGGTTCATCCGCTAATCATGTATCGATTTAGTTCACGAGAGTGTCGTCATGGATTTGGTAAGTCTTTCTTGGTCTTCATTTGCAGTTTATCTTGACCACATCTCTAGTGTCAAGTATTCGATCAGGAACTAGAACCTTTGCAAATTGAGACGGTTCAAAAAGAGACAATCCATCCGCGGAAGAGTTATAAAATGAACTCGTCATGCGCAGATATTCTCCTTTTCTCCGCATACAAGGTCTGTTCTCTTTATTCTCCGTGTCAACACGACCTTCTCATATACATATACTCTTGAAGTGGAATATTTCTCGACCCTCCCTTGTCACCGACGTGAGTTAGTTTTTTCTCTCTTATTTTACCGGCCACTCAAAATGATCGCAGGTGAAAGATGTACTCGATGGGACGACAAGCAACAAGTTCTGGATTGATGTTCAGCTCCGATGGGGTGATTTCGATACTCATGACATTGAACGATACACTCGTGCCAAATTCCTGGATTATGTATGATTTCCACCTCGTTGTGTTTAGTTGATTGCTCAGCCCCTGCTAGGTCTCCGACTCTATGAGCATATACCCTTCCCCGACTGGTGTCATGATCGGGATGGACTTGGCATACAACTTGTGGTCGGCTTACGGGAATTGGTTCCCTGGCATGAAACCTCTAATCCAACAAGCCATGGCCAAGATCATGAAAGCTAACCCGGCGTGCCACGTGCTTCGCGAACGAATTCGAAAGGGCTTGCAACTGTATTCTTCAGAGCCAACGGAGCCCTACTTAAACAGCCAGGTCAGTCCGCCTGTTTTACTGCTGCATCACGCAAATATTTATTCTTGCATCGCAGAACTATTCGGAGCTGTTCTCCAATCAAATCATATGTATGTGCTTCGATTTCTACTTCTAGATGTCACTTAATCACGCTCATCTATAGGGTTTGTCGATGACACCAATGTTTATCGTGTTACGATGTATGTCTTACACCTTGACCGTCTACTTGTTGTTCACTATCATCATGTAGCCACAAGACATTCGAGGGAAATCTTACGACAAAACCTATCAGTACGCCTCATTTATAGTTGCTATTTTCCATGCACCTTATAGATCCACAGACGGTGCTATTTTCATATTTAATCCTCGGTCTGGACAGCTCTTCCTCAAGGTCATTCATACGAGTGTCTGGGCTGGGCAAAAGCGTCTTGGCCAATTGGCGAAGTGGAAAACCGCCGAAGAAGTTGCGGCTTTGGTTCGTTCTCTACCAGTTGAGGAGCAGCCCAAGCAAGTCATTGTCACCCGCAAGGGCATGTTGGGCAAGTGATATGCTTTGTCTGACGTCTCGACTTCCTGACATTTGGTTTCCAGATCCTCTTGAGGTTCACTTGCTTGACTTCCCAAACATTGTTATCAAAGGCAGTGAGCTTCAACTACCCTTCCAAGCATGTATGAAGATGGAGAAGTTCGGTGATTTAATTCTGGTAGGAATCATTCTGTCAACCTGTCAAGGCCAACTGTTTATTGTTTCTTTTCCCCCATACAGCGGGCTACTCAACCACAGATGGTTCTGTTCAGTCTTTATGGTGAGGCTTTGGTATGTTTTCGTACCCGTGGCACCTTCTGATGTGTGATTTCCAGACGATTGGTTGAAGTCGATCTCCAGTTACACAGCTTTCTCACGCTTGATCCTACTCCTACGTGGCCTTCATGTCAACAACGAGAAAGCGAAAATCATTCTCCACCCAGATAAGTCGACCATCACGGAGCCTCATTTTGTTTGGCCTTCCCTGAGCGATGAAGAGTGGATCAAAGTTGAAGTCGCCATGAAAGAGCTTATCCTTGCTGTACGTAAGGTCCCATGCAATCTTATTCCCTCTAATCCCTCTCTTCAGGATTTCGGCAAGCGCAACAGCGTCAATATTGCCTCCTTAACTGTTAGCGAAGTCCGGGACATCATCCTTGGTCAGGAAATCGCTGCACCTTCGGTACAACGACAACAGATGGCAGAGCTGGAAAAGAGCACTGAAGCTCAAAGTCAAGTCACTGCAGTTCAAACGCAAACGACGAACGTGCACGGTGATACTATTCAGACCGTTACGAGTGAGTCTTTCGATGGTATTGGGAATTTTGCGTCCTTATGTGACTCCCTCAGCTACCAATTATGAGCAACAAGTGTTCAGCAGCAAGTCTGACTGGCGCGTCCGAGCTATCTCGGCCACACACCTTCCTCTTCGACTCCAGCACATATACGTCTCGAGTGACGACGTTAAAGACGACGCTGCTTCATATACATATGTTCTGCCGAAGAACATTCTTCGAGCTTTCATTACTGCCGCCGATCTTCGAACTCAAGTTGCTGCCTTTTTGTATGGCGTCTCCCCTCCAGACAACAAGCAAGTCAAAGAGATCAAAGTCAGTTGATTTTGGTGACAATTTATCAATTACTGACCTTCTATAGGCTGTCGCTTGGGTTCCTCAACGTGGTAGCAACAACAGCGTCGAATTACCAGCTCAGCTTCCAAAAGATGATTTCTTGTTAAAAGACCTGGAACCTCTCGGTTGGATCAAAACACAAGCCCTAGAGATTAACCATCTCTCTCCGACGGACGTTACGAACCAAGCCAAATTGATGGCAGAGCATCCAGAGTGGGGATCCTCCTCCATTTGTATGACCGCATCGTTCACTCCAGGGTCGGTCTCCCTATCGGCGCATTCTCTAACTGTTGCTGGTTTTGAATGGGGACGGAAGAATCAAGACAACTCTTCAAATCCTCCGGTTAATTATCCCACTTGTTTGATTCTTAAAGACGGCCACTGAACTCTTTCATGCAACAGGGCTTCAATCCTAATATGTCAGAAAAAGTGCAACTTCTGCTCTCTGATCGTATTCTGGGGATGACGTTGGTTCCGGAGGGGCGGGTTTGGAACTATGGAATCGGCCTCACTCAATTATGGGCACCAACACTCAATTACGCTATGGTCTTGGACACGCCTTTACTGTTCTGGGCCGAAGAACACCGCCCAGCAGCGTTCCTAACCGTATGCACTCACTTTTCTCCGTCCCTATGGTCACTGAATTCTGTCCATAGTTTGCTAGCTTGGAACAGGGAGAGGATAGTGCCGACGTCGAAAATAGTTTTGCATAATAATTTCATTCATCGATGTCCTGTAGCTGTTCGTGTAATTGTATAACGTACTCACTGTTAAATTTATATGACTGGTTCGCCGATCACAACGACACACTCAATACTATACACGTCTATAGCTATAGGGTTACAATTCCAAGAGACATTACAGAACCAGGGCGGGAGATAGGTATCAACTGGGATTCTTCTACAACAGGCTTTTCGTCGTCAAGTACAGGGCTTTCTGACTCAATCCCTATAATGGAGATTTGTTTCGAACCTCGACGCGGGGGTCGTGGGGGTGGTAACAATGGAGTGATCCCTACTTCGGGATAGGATTCAGATTGGGCAGGAAGCAGGCGCGGAGGGGGAAAATAAGGCATGACAGGGGTCGTCGCCATTTGCAAAAAGCTTGGCTCATTCTCGTATCGTTCAGCAATCGGTGTGGGAGGTAGCGAGAGAGTCGCGGACGAAGTAGCTGTCGGTGTCGCCAATGTTGGAGATGCATTTCCATTCACATTTCCTTGGGGCAATGAATGAGACGAGGATGCCGGAGAGGAGGACGGTGCACTAAGGATGCGGAGCCTCTGTTTTATTGACCTTCGGCGTGTAGTCGCATTTGCAGCCTGCGTGGAGAGGTCTGGCTGGGGCTTAACAGGAGTCGGAGGTAGAGGTCCCACAGGTGGGGGAAATGGAGCGAGAGGCTGAGAAATCGAGAGTGAGGTAGGCCTGTGACCTCCTGTAGCGGAGTTTCGACGGGAGTTAGGGGCATGTCCAACGGGGTTCGGACGGGGTGGTAGGCTTATGGAAGGAGGTAGTTCAGGGGCAACCACGGATAATCTCAATGCTCGTTGGCCAGCGGATTCACGAGGGGATCTAGGGAAACCTGATTGGTCCTCCTTTTCCCTTTCCTGTTCGGGTGCAGGAGGAAGCGCAGATGTTGGAGCAGGCCGAGGAGGGGGTATGGGGGTCCTATGACTGTAACTCGACGACAATTGGGATACAGAGGTAGATGGAGAGGCATTGGTGCCTGACATGCTGAGGAATGACGAACCCGACGTTCGTTTGGAGAAAGATGGCAAAGTGGAAGCCACACTTTGGCGACTTATGGTGGAACGTCTTGAAGAGGCTTCACTTGGAGTGCGATCCGAAAGTGCCGGTGCAGGTGATGTACTAGATCGATGGGGTATTATTGATGGGGGCGGACCTCTAGGAGGAGTCAACCGTGGGGGCAATACTCCCTGCCTCGAAAATCGTTGTGAGTTTCTCTTTGCGCCGATGCTCAGCCTGTCTACATTCAATGGAGTGTCGCCTGAGGCCAAGGTAGAAACCGACTGAATCGAGGGTGCCCGGGATGTCTGTACCGACGAGCCAAAGCGGAAACCAGATGTCGTGGGTTGCAGTTCTGGCTGAACATGGTTTACATTATTGCTCGTTGTGTTGGCATACCCATTCAAGAGGATCCCGGAATCCTGGTCAGCTGGTCCAAGAGAAGTCCAACGTTTCCGTGGTGGAGGTTGGAGCGAGATTCCCTGTAACGAGAGTGAACGATGACTATGTTCTTTATCAGGGTGTAAAGGCGCTGGATATGTCCAAAGTGCCGCTGGCTCATCAAGGATTTTCTGGTCCAGGCGATACCCAGCCGATGGGGCATTGCTATCGTAAGGCATAATTGTACTGGCTGTGACTGGCGAAGATGCGGGAGTCCCATCCGCTGTAGAAAGGAGATGGTTACCCATTGTGCCGAAAGAGTCGTCTGTGAGGGATTCTGGATCATGTTGTGAATCAATGGATGTTGCGCGGGATGGGGACCGTGGTCGTGGAGAACTGGCGAATAAACCCTTGATAGTTGATACTGGACCCGATGGTGTCGACTTCGGTGTGGTCGCCTGCGAACGGCGGGAAGAGGTGGAAGAAGCATAACTGCGATCCTTTTGCGGGCTTGTTACGAGACTGTTCTGGGCTGATCGGGGACTGATCGCTAGGGGCGAATGGATGCCTTGTGCCCGGATGGAAAGCATGACATCCATATCACCACGAGGCTCTATAGCTCCGAAAGAGGTATTAGACAAACCCAGGCCAGCACGCATCGTTCTAAAGCGGCTCTTGAAGTGAGTATACCCCTCAGCAAGAGAAAGTGACATACCGTTGCCCTAATATCACATTCTTTATGGCAGTAATCCATTGTTGCGCTTCGGTAGGGTTGGGTATGTGCAAAAACCACATTGTTCGACCGCCTTCCTCGTGGTTCAATTCTTTTTTCTTAGCCCCGACATCAACACCTGCGACCTTTACTACGTGCTTGCGACCACCCACGTCTTCCTCAGCAACGAACACGACACTGTCCTCGTTGATCTCTAACCGTTCTATCTCTTTTTCGTCAGCATTTGATGCTTTGAAGAGGTGTAGATACGAGACCGGGGGGGAAGAGTCTCTTCTTGCCGTGGCGGGGGTCGATGACAACACCATAAACCGGCCCCTCCAATTCCTATGCAAAGCGAAAATGCGGAGTGATGACGGGGGATAAAATTTTGATAGCATAGTCTCCAACTGTTTCAACTGAGAAAGAGCAGCGAGAGTGGTCGGGAAAGATGGAGCAGGAGCAAGCACGACAGAATTAGTGCGGCTATGCAAAAGCAGTGAACCCGAGCGCAGTCGGTTAGGAACTGTCGAGGAAGGCATAGGAATAGAAACACTAGAGCCCTGAATGGACTTGCTTGGAAGTGCGAACGGTAGGTTCCTCGGTGGATAACGGTGCTCGAGGTCTGAAACTGAAGAGGCAACGCCGGTTCGGTCTGGGCCGCCATCCTCCTCCTCTTCTGCTTCCTCTTCGAGGCTATTATCCAAGGAGCGAGCATCCGGATGCATGGTAGTGGGAACACCAATGGACTGGGCAGCCATATCTCTCAGCCGATTACGTTCCTCGACGTCTTCGTCCCGACGATGAGCGCTTATCTCTATTACATCCGGGAGTACAATAGGCATAGCAGGTTGTCGGAAAGGTTGTCTTTTTCGACCGAAATTGAGGCTGAGGACGTCGGAAGCTGCAACTAGAAGGCTTGTCCGAAGTTTGCGGGGTTTTGCTCCATCCGCAGTGGACGGTCGAGTGTCAGCGGGCGGTGACGAGGTATATCCCGATAAAGAAGCGACCTTTATAGATCCTATCGTTACAAGCCGTGTTCAGGTAGAGTGTGGCAATTCGGGAAGATGGCTCACTCGAAGCAGGCGCTGGGTTGGAGCCAGCGCGGTTTCTGGCGTCGTCGCCATACATGGGCTGTTTGCCCTTGGATTGGGCCTGTGTAGATGCCCTTCTGAGCCTACCACCGAGAGATGCATCCGAGCTCTGAGAGCCGCCCCACATGAAATTTGAGTGTTCTGTGCCGAAGTGAACAGGTCCTGGTGAGATGGCGGAGGCCGGTCGTGGGTTGGGAATGGACATATGGGTAGGTGTACGACCCCAGGGGGGTGCACGATAGAGGACCTAGAAGGAATCGAAATTTAAGCTCAAACTGCAGGTGGACGGAGGCAAAATGCAGTCCAGACGCCGCTGACAGGCCTAGGCAGTGCCGCGCCGGTGATTGCATATCTCACCTCGTCCTCCGACCCCATCGTATAGTCCCCCGACATCTAGGGAAGAGCAGTGCGATACCCAGCTAGAACGTTATCATGCCTGTGCCTTTTTCAAATATCTTCACCGTACCAGACCGATCATGAGAACAATCATATCATCATTCCATTATTATGAATGTACAATGCACAAGTAAACCCAGACTGAGGCACTAGTTTGCCCGCTTGACGCCACAAAAATACCCGGACCCATGGTGAAAGATCCCGACTAGCGGTTCATCAAGTTGCCAACTTGAGGGAGAACATTCAGCCGGACCCCGTGGGACGGTGAAAAGGGTCCGTACCTTTGTCGGATTCCGACTCGCACGGTCAATCTGCGACGGTATTCAGTTGAACATACATCCAACCAGGTCGAACGCTCTCAGTCGCCTCACCCACTCTCATCACACTCGTGGACCGTTGTGATCCCCACCTAGGTAGCTCCAGTCTTAGTCTCCTGTCCGAGCTGCTTCCACGTGGTTGCACAGGCACGAGGCCCAACATTCGCCGTAATTCTTCGTTTTCTTTCTCTAACCGAGCCAGTTCGATTTCTCTCTCCAAAGCCTGATCCGAGGCAGTTGATGTAGTCCATGGTTGGCGGCTCTCCTCGTCGACGGAAGGTGGTCTCGGTGGATCGATGTCTTCACCTTGGAATGAACGAAGGCACTGACGTAGGAGATGTGAGATGCGCACGAGTGATTCAGAAACAGATGAACTGGTCAATAAGTCCTGCGCGGCATAGCCTTCTTGCAGTGCAAGAAGTTTCGTTTCATATTCACGTATCAGGGAAAGTTCGCGCTCCTGGACATCTTGCTGTTGAAATGAAATGAAAAGGGATGAGCTCGGTTCGTGAGAAGGATGGGGTGGTCGAGACATACAGCACGGTTTCGAAAGTTACCTGTCAGGGCCGGTCAGAAACTGCGTAGTGTGTAGACAGTAAACGCAACTCATGAGGGTCTCCAAAGTTTGCTCATATTCTTTGATCAACGCGTTGAGTTGCTTGTTGTCGTATTGTAAACTTTGATTTTCTGCAGTCATGCATGAATTTGTTCGTTCCAATTCAGCCTCATACTCGTCTGCTCTTGGGTGAATTCGCATTCATTTATTTCGTTGGTATTGAGCAAACCTTGGGGGATGTCCAAATTGAATCTGGTAACATGATTGGTACATATCATGAGTAGGTAGTAAATCAGCTTACCGTCGCAGAACAAATCCCGTCTGAGAATGCACGGCTTGACCCTTGGTAGGTTGAACTCACACAGGACGATTGAGTGTCAAATAGAAGTTTCACCTTGATATTCGCCATCTGAGTGTGCAGCGACACAGCGATGCTCCGATTCTGGTTCAGCTGTTCACTGAGCTCCTGGATGAGTCCCCAAAGTTGCCCCATTTGATCCGTGGTATCGAGAACGGCCATTATGGCGGGGATAACTGCGTTCCCAGCGGAAGACGCAGAAGAGAGTCGTCCAGCTCCTTCTCAGGATAGTGTTAATCGAAACAAAGAACCTTGATTATGTAATAAGATACCCTAGTCTAATTTGGCCATTCGCTCGATTACTCCCTTCACCAACTCAACATCTGGCCGCTCCACATCAATCACCCGTCTCTCTTTCTGCAGCAAACCACGAAACTCGGTCGGCAAGACGTCGCGGTCAAAATTAAAGTGCGTTGACCCTTCAAGCGCACGCGAGACAGCTTCCGAGAACTTGGCCGGATGCGCAGTGGAAAGTACGATCTGTCGTGTGTTCGCGGCACTGAGGATCAAAATAAGCTTTGTGGGGAGGAGGAGAAATATGCCAGTTACTTGTTTTCTGAGACGATGCGGGCGACTCCCAGCGCAACGGCAGTGTGGGGGTCCGCGACATAAAATTCTGGACCGGCAAAAGTTCGCCGGATTGTCTCGAGCGTCTGAAAGGCGATATCTAATCAGAATCGCACGGCGGGCAGACTTGAACAATGTACCTCTTGGTCCGATAGCCTCTCCGCAATGAAATCCTTCCTGGCATTTTGTAAAATCTGGATGGGTATCTCCACGCGCCCGTCAGCCTTCATACTGCCCATCCAGTTGGCCACCACGTGCCCAGCAGCCTCCCTTCGCTCCTCCTCTCCACCCGCGCTGGCATCCCCATACGCAAGGTACCACAGGAGTCGCTCAAAGTTACTCGACACCAGCACGTCCATTGCTGGGCTCAACGTCGCTTTGACCCCGCTCTCTGCCGACCCGTTGCCCTTCAAATCTGATCCCGATGTTGTACTGTCGATCTTTTCGTACCGGCCACTTTTCCAGAAACGTGTCAGGATGTCATTCTCATTCGTTGCCACGACCAATTTGCCCATGGGCAGACCCATGCGTTTTGCGAAGTATCCAGCGAGGACATCACCAAAGTTACCAGTCGGGACAACATATTGAAGGTCCAGACTGTCAATTTCCGTTCCACTTGGGAGCTGGGATTGAAGCTGAAAATACGAAGAGAAGTAGTAGACAGTTTGGGTTAAGATGCGTGCCCAGTTTATGGAATTCACCGCGGCCAGGCGGTGGCGATCATTGAATTGACGGTCAGCCAAAATTGACTTGAGTATATCCTAGTCATGAAAGGATCAACTTCCAATTATTCACGGAGACAGGAAAAGCCCACTTGACAGTCATCGAAGGTACCCTTAACAGCCACGTTGTAAACGTTAGCGTCCATTATGGACGTCATCTGAGCCTCTTGGATGGGCGAAATGCGTCCTTTGGGGTGAAGAATAAAGATGGATATATTCGCTTTGTTCCTTAGTCCGTAGATAGCAGCGCTTTTGACGATAATGAATCAATTACGAGTGAACAGAGTTTAAGAAATTCCGTACCTTCCAGTGTCCCCGCTCGTAGCCCCGATGACTGTTAATCGCTCTTCTAACTCTCCTGGAGCCTTTCTTGCGTTGCGTCTCTTCAAAAAGAACTCGAAGAGATTTCCGAGAAACTGCAGCGCTACGTCCTTGAATGCGAAAGTAGGGCCATGAAAGAGCTCCAAAATATACAACCCTTCGCCTTGCCCGCCCTCGAGTTTTCGCAGTGGTGTCACAGCTTCATGTCTGAAAGTGCTAAAGGACCTTTCGACCAGTCCTTGAACATCCTCCTCGCTGATCTCGTCAGGAGATATATACAAGCGTAACACAGCCGCGGCGAGGTCAGTGAATGGAAGATTTTTCCAGGTCTCTCGCCAATCAAGCGGCAGGGAAGGGATTTGCACGGGTAGATAGAGCCCAGAATTAGGGGCAAGGCCAGTGAGGACTGCCTGAGTTCTGTGGAGTCAATCGCGACCGCGTATGCGATATATGCGCCTGACCTCTTCAAAGGAAAGCAACTGGGACCCTCCTCGTGTCGAAAAGTATTTCATCGTTGGAGGTCGAGAGCCGAAATCGATATATGATAAATTTCCGATCACTCTAAGTAGATGTCCTTATTTGTTCAACGGGATACTTTTGAAGTGGGTATCAACTCAACCGGTCCAATTATACGGCATTACCTAGTGGTGACCCCTTGGTACAAGTCTTTTTAAGACTGGGCTTGGGTTTCAACGACTCGGACAACCTTTAGTCTGCTCCATTTGGGGTCGACGTTGAACTAGCCGATCTAATCCTCCGAGGTGGCGATCTATTACTGTGCAATGGTTCGAAGGATTATGAGGATTCTGAGTGATTCCGTTTTTTATTCCATTATTCTTATTGGAATTTAGCGATGTAACATGATAGTCTTTAGATCTTATATATCCATCGTCGAGTCCGCATACCGAATGATTTAGAGTTCCCGTTGCAGCACGCCAGCGACCCCGAACTTCCCCAAATAATCTTACACCGTCCTACGCCAGGTCGCATCTGGATCTCACCCTCGTGGGGGCCCTGGTTCCATAACTGCCATGCTCACGTGTGATATCATTGAGGTCTCTCGTGGTGTTAGTCCGTTGGAACCACCGTCACCGAACTATCCTCCCAGCAGCCTCTTATAACATAACCGTCGAGGTATGCCCACACAGTGGAACATTCTTGCTTCGACGGGTACCATCTCGCATCGCTAATTTCGCGTGGCAGTTCCTCGTCATCCGAGAATAACGGCGAATCAAGAAGGGTATCCACAGGCGGCACCGAACGGCGAACTAGAGTGCCATCTATTGCATCCCAAACATACACGGTGTGATCACTGTGAGTGGTCCTCAGTGTCCGATGATTAATCAAGAAGGAGATCGAAATGATGGGCGGCAACTCTTCCGGAATTTCCGAGCCCGAGCAAACAAGTTTCTGGGTTGCCACATCCCAAAGGTAAACATCCTTCCCATCGCATACTCCAGCGATGAGAGCATTGTCGGATGAGAATGCAATGTATCGCAGGTTTCCCCGAAGCCGATGGCTCACGGAAAATCCCCTTTGCGGATCCCATAACTCTACCGTACCATCCAGGAAGGCATAAACAATCAGGTTGCCATATGGTGAAAGGGTGGTGGATGAAACCCCAACTTTGGGTACACGACAAACTCGAATTTTGTCCCCTTCGCCGAAAGCTGCCTGTGAACCGTCCCGCGAGGCTGTGACGTGCAAAGGGCAGACAGGAAAACGCTGGCCAGCATAAGGAAACCGTATCAATCTGTGTTTTCGGAGGTCATAGGAATAGGGCGCGGATGTGTGCAGCACAAGGGATTTCCCACCAGATGCAAATGCGACGGAATACACGTCTACATCTAGAGGTGGCATTTCATCGGGGCTGAGGGCCCCATCGCGCATTGTCCACGATAAGAGGCCTTCTCCGGTAGCTGCAACGAGCTGCCGCCCACTCGGAGAGATCGTAAGAGAAAAGATGCGTATAGGAGCTATTTCCACCACTCTGATAAGCCGAACAGTGAGACTATCCCAAAGGCGAAGGGTCCCGTCCCCCGAGCCAGATATAATCTGCCGTCCATCCGGTGTGAAGACAAGAGAGGACACAGACTCGGCATGACTTTCTGGGGGCGATGACTCGAATGTTACAATCTTGTCATCGGAAAAAGCATTCTGAACACGAACAGTCCCATCACTCGCTCCCGAGGCGATGCTCTTTCCATCAGGAGAATATGCGATGGAAATCGTGGCATTCCCGTGATGAAAGACCGCGATTTCTCAGAAAGAAGTGGAATTCCAAAAACGTATACTGCAGTCCCTAGCAGTAGATGCGATCTGATCCCCGGCAGGTGAAAACGCAACTGCCAATACTGTGGCAGAGTGACTCATTTGAGTATCAAGGCATGAGCCTGTGTGCAAGTCCCATATTTTAAGAGTTTGGTCCGATGATCCAGAGACAAGTTGTTTGCCGTCAGGCGAGAAGGCCAGGCAGTTGACCAAATCTTGATGGCCCGTAAGCATCATGCCAAATTCATTGCCGGTCGCCATTTCCCAACGACTGCTATAGTCTGGTGATGATGTTGATAATTCGGATTGGTCGGACGAGAGCGATAGAGTAAGGAGATTAACATTCCCACTCGTTGACAACGCATGAAGGAGTGTTCGCACACGTGAAAAATTCATGCTCGCGCCATCAATTATGATTCCTGGCTTTCCCGGCGAGACATGACGGATGTGGGAGGACCAAAATCGCGAAGCATACCGGAGCTGCCCAGGCAGGGATGAATATCCCTCTGCCTCAACTAATTTATCATATGAAAGACAAAATTGGTGTAAGCATCGTAATGCGATTTGGGACTCTGCAAGTTCTGGATCCACACAGAAACGACTGTCGATGTAGGGATGGCCATCCTTGGCGGCGAAGACATCAGGACTAGTGATGAACTCGAAGAATGATTTGTGGAGCCGAGGAACCGTTTTGGAGTCGACCACACCTGCACCAGCAACCAGGACGGTTCGAAGTCGTCGCACAAAGTTTACAAGATCCACACGGCGGCTTGATTGAGTCTGACGGGGATCCAGCAGCTCTACAAGGTCTTCCAGACACAATGGTTCCTGTAGGACGATGATGGCGCCAACAATCCGACGGAATTTCTCAAAATCCCAATCGGTTGCGTGTTTGTTGTGAGTGACGCGTAAGATAAGACCGTAGAGTGTATTGATATCCTCTAGGGCCTCGCCTGTGAGGGCACTCAAAACTTCGTCCAAACATTCTGTCCCGTATTCCTCGATTTGCTCCTGGAGAAACTTGGCAGCGGTGACAGCCCAGATGAAGAGGCCCGACGCGCGCAGACCTAACAAAGCCATCCCATCCTCTCCTGGCCATTCTCCCCAGTTCAAATCATGGTCCGAGACAATCTGTAAAACCTTTCGTCTCAAGAATAAGGAGACGTCCTCGACGGAGGCGGCGGTGTCAAGGTGAACATGCTTCATATATTCCTTATTCATGCTCTGAGTGAACGGCTTCTGGATGTCATTCTCGGTTCGGCTCGACATGAACACCTTGACGTTTGGATGCTTTGACAGTCCCTCGAATAGGTGCGAGAAGATAATAGCAGTCTCCTTCAAGCGCTTTCGATCGGTTTCATCCAAGGCATCGATAGTGACTACGACGGGTCTATCGGGGTCGAGCCTGGAAGCAACACGGAGTGCATCAATGAACAGTGCCGTTGCCTGGTCTGAGGAGATGCAATTCACGAGCGCCCGCTCCTGCTTCAATCTATCGTGGACAGCACGCTCGACATCAGAGTGGCGGTCCGCGAGCTGTCGAGCGATAGACGGGAAGTACGAGTTGGGGTCCGTGGTTTCCACATTGTTACGATTGATGAAGAACTGTGCCCATAGTATATCCTTATTTAAGCAATCCCTGGCGAGCGACGCAGTGACGGCGGACTTCCCAGAGCCCGGATCTCCCGTGAGCCAGAGAAAATTCTGAGAACCGGGGGAGATGGAATAAAGCCACTTTGTGATGTCTGCTAGCATCTCTTTCCTTGTTCCCTCGTCACAAGGAAGTTTGCCCTGCTCGTCGTAAGTAGGATAGGCGACCACCCGGCGGTCGAGTGTCCCTTCCAAGAAGGCACGCCGAGCTTCCGTTTGCTTTCTCATTTCCAGCTCATTGACAAGATATGTCTGCGCAGGTGTAAGCCTTGGGACAATGCGTTCTTATGATAATCACGTCTCACCAGATGCTCCTGCTGCAGTTGCTTGATCTTCCGAATCTCACGCATGATATGATCCTGGCGGAGTAGAATCGATTTGACCGCCGCCAGCATCGCACTTACACCTCCCGAAAGATTGATCAATGTGAGATCCTAGAGGCAAGCATCGTATATGAGTGATCAACAAAGCTCATTAAAAGAAATACTTACCATGAAAAGCTTCTTCGCATCGGCAACACGAGCTTTGAATTCGTCGATCTCCTTGCCTATAACAAGCCCGTTGCGAATTTGAGACCACCGACCATCGTTCTGGGTTTTCGATGAGTCGTATCTTCGAGATGGATCGTTTAGAGTACAATCACGCACGAGTCTCGCCTGAGCCCACAAGCAGATTTCTTCGACCACAATCCTAGGAGTCGGGGTGATTTCGTTAGGTGCAGGCGGTAAAGGTCAAGCACGCACCGCATCTTCCTCAGATTTCGCCATACTATCCATGTGAAGTTGTCCCTCCGTGTGGATTCAAAAGCCGATTTAACATCATTGACCCAGGATACCACTTCCCTCGCAAATTCGTAAACGCTTGTTTTCACCCTGCTGATCGTCTAGATTGCATGGATGAGAATGACGGTGTGACAGTGGGGCGACCACGAGCGCACTCACGACCCCAAGTTTGACAAGGCAAGATAGAGCTTTGAAGAGACTGCGGGCAGGAAATGGTTGATCCGGGATGACTTCGAAAAGCTCTTTGCCAGCTTCAAGATGGCGACAGATGTTGTCCAATGTCCTGATGGCCACAGACCCGGGTCCCAGAATCGCTATTCAGTTCAGCTCTGGCCTTCCTCAGCGTGTGTCGACTCATCATCAGCATCTACCCGTGTGAAGTTGACTGAGAGTAGTAAAGGCTATATATATGACCAAGTCGCAAGCTGGAAGAGGCCTGTAGCACCGCACCGAAGGACAACTGGGCTGCCGTCGAGTACCTGAAGCCAATGTTCGCCGAACAACAGGACGGCGATTTCATCGAGGATCATTCATCATGCATCACTCCCCGCTCGATCATAGCGCAGGAAGGTGGACTGTCCAGTACAAAACAAAAACGGTTGTCGATGCATGCCAATTACAGCACTACCCTCACCATATGCTCCCACTGCTCTTCCGAATCTCACACATGATATTATCCCGGTGGAGTAAAATCGATTTGACTGCTGCCAGTATCGCACTTACACCCGACTGTACTGACATCGAAGACACACGCCTGGCATGTAGACGAATCGTGTTACAAGAAAAAAGCTATTCACCTGCGAATCTAATCTTCTTCGACATCAAGATCGCCTTCAATACCGGCCCCTTCCCCTGTGTCGTCAAATGCGATTTCCTCGTGATAGTCTTCCATGACGAAGGTTCCACCCTCATCATGCCCTAAATCTTCATAGGCAAGACCGGTTCCCGATGCAGTTGGGGCCTCCGATAGTGACAATTGCACGTGGGTTAGGATCTCGTTCATCCGTTCACCCAGTCGATCCTCTAATTCCTCTACAATCTATGGTAAAATATAATGTCATCACGTTCAGGATTCAAACATGAGTGTTACATACAACATACAACTCGACGGGAAGAGTCGGGGCGAGGTTCACCACCTGCAACTTTTCTGCTTTCGTTAATTCGTAGGGTGAAAGTGTTTTCGTGAGATTGACTATTCCTTCGGGAGATTGTTTCCGCGTAGGCAGATAATCTTCTGTGAGATACTGAATTGCCTGTGGAAGAATCGTCAGGTCTAAGCGTTCGAACGTCATAATAATCCTCTCTACTTCGATTTGAATGGTCCGAAGATTCTCGCTAGCTTCCCCGAAAGAGTTTTGGTTACTTTTCAGGCGACCTGCTGCTTCCTCCTCTTTTTTTATGCGCACGGCCGTCCGTGCCTTGGAAAGATGGTCATTTTCCAATTCGCGGAGAAGGATCAGGACTTCATAGTTGGATACCAGAGCCGCACGAGGGTTGACGACCTTGAACCACGGATGAGAATATGAAAAGATTGGTATCCAGTGAGCAGACCTCCATCTGCAACGTCGTTGATCGCTGACAGGATGTTAAATTTTGTGCGAATGGTCAGTGATAAATCACCTGTCTTGATATGATTTGTTGCGCGACTGTTATGTCTTTGCTAGTATATCGGTTAGTACACGCGCCTGTCAAAGTAGGCCGTTATCCGCGCGAAAGCTGGGTTCGACTCCCAGGCAAAGAGCTTTTTTTTTTCCATTCGGACTGTGTGTTTGCACTTGACAATCGAGTCTCATTCTGCAGCATCTACAAGTCCTACAGAGTTACAACCGAGCAACTGCATCCAAACAATCGGGATTCCATCTTCTTCTCATCCTATCTGCATCCCGTTCTCTTTTAGAATATAATACTCCCTGCAAGGTGTCTGTACCACAGCGATGGCAGGGTGTAGGGCTTTACCATTGGACGAAGTGAAGTGTACACTCTCGATATGATGAACCCTGATTGAATAGTGAGCATCTTCTACATTCGGGAAAGTGCTACTGGACGCCTACGCCGGCAAGAACAAGTTAACTTTAGGTAACCGCTGAGGATATTCGATGCAAGCAGTAAGTCCGTTGAAGTTTTGTGCCTGATGGTGAGGTGTCGGTACGTTTTCCTGCTTGCATTTTCACCTTTTTGTCGCGTTTATATTCAGCACTTCGTCTGAAGAGGGACGGGAGCCAGTAGAGAGGAGACGCAGACACGCTGGAGGGTGCCTTGAAATACATCCTGCCTGGACACAAAGAGCATATCGACACTGACCCGAACTGCTTTGTCCTTGATCTTGGGCGGAATTGAGGTGCGCTGGGTATGGTTCCGACCCTCGGGCACAGTTTTTTCGCACCCTTCCTCAAATTAGAAGGCGTATAGTCCTCGTCTTCGCCGTCGCCAATGTAAATGTATTCGGAAGTGTTCTTGAGTACATGCTGCGCGGCAGTATCCCGGCTTGGCTTCGTCCGATAAACCCCAACCTTGGCATTGTGCGAAATAGAGGCCTGAAGCGTATCTCGAAGGCTTACGTAGGGCTTCAAGGATAGCCTGGAACGGTCTTTGTTATTCAAGATTCGTTGATAATCAGATTTGTTGCGTCCCGGTGGAAGAGGTGGTACTGCCACATGGGACACGAACACCATTCGACTTTGAGGAGGAGCAGGGGGTGGAGGCGAAGGTGAAGGGGTGAATAGACTTTCATAGCGGCTCCGGAGAGCGGGAGGTAGTATGTACTCGATATACCTGCAGAAGGGACCTCATCGTTCGCAACCGCGTTGAATTTGAAAGACAAATGCCGAGATTTGAGGTCAAAGGTGAGCTCTATGTGAACTGATGTGAGGAGCCAAGTGAGGAGCGACCAAATCGCTCACGAAATAAGGATATTCGAACTCATCAGCGAACAGGTCCATGGCCATGAGGCATAGAAGAAATGGGATCGGCAGACTAACCTAAATTCGAGGTGCCGACCTGCCGCTGGGGACCAGCACGTCAAATTGCAGAATAAATCCAAAAACGCGATCAAGTTGTGGCGGAAGAGCCATCTTGATCAAACACCCACGTGACAAAGAGTTTTTCTTGTCATGAATGCACTCATCGCAAAGGCAGACGCGGTCAAGCCTTTGGCTAAAAAGCGAAAGGCTTCTCACAACTCAAAACACGCCGGATCTAACGACCGGACGCTGCATTCCGTCGCCAAACACACCTCCGTCCCAAAGTCCTTCTCTAAACTCCCTGATGCACCCGCAACATACACGCATATAGCGAATAAAAAGCTGCGTGCGGAGCTGAACCGGCATACGGCGCAGACGAGCTGCGCGAAGGTGTTGTTGGAGGATGCGGAGATGCTGTTAATGGACGAGGTGGGGAAGATGGAGGTAGAGGGGGAGATGGAGAAGACGTGGAGAGTTGGGCAGGATGAGATTGTGAAGGGGGCGGGGCAGGAGGCAGCGAGGGGAAGGAGGGAGTGGAAGTTGGATGGAGGTCCATATAAAGCGCGGTATACGAGGAATGGAAGGTGTGTGAGATCCAGAACGAGTTCTCGGTGTTTTCTCAGTCTCTGCTGTAGGCATCTCGCCATTGCAGGGCGGAATGGCCATGTTGCGACTT
>Ga0307516_10000891_pt1 | contig 41117 bp, 50 predicted proteins | sample 19_EM_MG_FD_203310 | JGI IMG/M metagenome (GOLD analysis project Ga0307516, IMG submission 203310) | Populus trichocarpa ectomycorrhiza microbial communities from riparian zone in the Pacific Northwest, United States - 19_EM | ecosystem: Host-associated > Plants > Roots > Unclassified | place... | reverse complement strand
AAGTAGCCTCGCGTATTCGCTGGATGCACTAGTTTACGCGTATGGACCTGTACCATTTGCTATAATTCATTGGCTTTAATTTTTATTGGCAGCAGGCTCTCGCGGCGCGCCGCCTTACCCGATTATGAGGTCAAATGGCTACGCTGTGTCACGTGAGACATCGGGAGAGGACGCGGCGCGAACGAGAGAGGACAATCGTCCCGGGTGAGGAATTATAGTTACTGAGGGACTCATCGCCGACCCAACGCGTGAAGCCCGTAGCACGCAATTATCCAGAATGACCCACAAGCCCAATCCTGGCTTCTTCGGACGAAAAAAGTTCAAGTCATGGAGCGCAGACCCGGTCAACTCATAGTCATCCTCTTCAGACTCGTCATCAAACGTCGGACCCGATACAACTTTACCCTCTAGAGTAAACCATAGCTCCACCGGATGAGGGCTCTGCGGTGACGTCTGAAAGGTCACAGAGAAAGCATTCCTAGAACGCGTGAAATATAAAGAAGTCAAAGGAGGAACCCGGAAAACTCTCTGAGACGCGATCAACTGGCACGTCGAAGTGTCCCAGAGGTACAGCAAGGTTGAAACACCGTCAACAGATGCTGCCGCCACGTGGGATCCATCGGAGGAGAAAGCGATGCAGTTCAGGCCGGTGCAGCGTTTGGATTTCAAGGCGTGGATAGCGGGAAGAGACGTCCGTAGATCCCATAGTTGGACATTATTATCCATCGAAACCGACACCAACGTTTTCCCATCCGGAGAGACTGCCGTGAGCTTCGTATTGTACTCTGCACAGGGGGTCTTGCGATACCTGGCTGTTGGAACATCCCATATACGGATAGTGTTGTCCATCGATCCCGAAGCGACTCGCGATCCATCTGGTGAAAACGCAACGGACAATATCGAACTGGTGTGACCGACAAGGGGCGGGACAATAGGCTGGAGAGCCGTACTGTCCAGCCGACCTTCCAAGAGGTAAAGAGCATTCCCATCAGTGCCGTGGACAATAGTGTTCCCGTCAGGAGAGAAGGCAACGCAAGGGACCAATGTATTTCGCTCTATGTGGCTGTTTGAGAAACGTTCTTGGGTGCAGATGTGTCCGTCGCCATTCCATAACGAAATACCCCCGACATGGCCCGACAGTACCCCTCGATTGTTCGGAGCAATGGCAATGGACCAAACGCTTGACATATCAGGTCGGGGTTCGATTTTTGTAGGTTGGCCATCACCATTCCGAAGTCGAATGACGCGATCACAGGAAGTGGAAACAATCGTTAGGCCATCTAGCGAGTACGCCGCAGATAAAACCGCGTCGCTGTGACCGTACATAGGGTTTCCGATTTGGAGACCAATATGAGAACGCCACCGGCGGAGTGTGCGATCATCCGATCCTGACAGAATCTCGTCACCGGTGTTGGAAAAGACGACAGATCGCACAGGTCCCGCGTGACCGTTGAGTGTCGCGACAAGACGGGAATTTCGTGTGCTCCATACACGGATGGTATAATCTTCAGATCCAGACACGATACGGTTACCGTTTGGCGAGAATGCCACAGAATACACGGCTCCAGTGTGACCTTCAAAATGTTCCCCGATAGGCTGCAATGTCTCCAGGTCCCATAGGATGAGGGTGGTGTCTAGAGACCCCGATACCAAGTACTTTCTCAACGGCGAAAAAGCAACACACGTGACAGCACCTTGGTGCCCTTTGAGAACAATAGATCCCTTCTGGCCAGTGTTCACATCCCAGACGTGGTGACGAACATGTGCCGTGGCTATGATTTGGGATCGATCCAATGATAAGGCCATGCGCAGAGGGCCAAAGTGCCCGCTGTCACTGGCTTGCGAGCAACGATTCAAAAGCCTGTTCAATCCATGAACCCTTGATAGCGTGTTGGGGATGAGTAAACCAGACGTCGTTCCTTTCGCCTGACACAAGTGCGACGACCAAAACCTAAACGCATATCGAAGGTGGCCAGGTAAAACGTCGGAGGATCTCTTGCCGTCAGATGGTGAACTGGCGATGTCAGAATGTGCGAAGGACAATCGACAAAAACATCTTGATGTGAGTTCCATTTCTGAAATATTTGGGTCAATCCGCAGCTGAGAGGGAGCTTCTTGGCTCATGATGAACTCGTAGAAAGACTTGTGCAATCGGGGCACCGTGTCATCGTCAATCATATCCACGCCTGCTACCAAAACCGTTCGAAGCCGCCGGATAAAGTTAACGACATCGACGGGGGGACTGGTGTCCGTTTGCCGAATGTCTAAAAGCAGGCGAAGATCATGCAACTTCAATGGCTCCCGCAGCACCACAATCGCCCCCACAATGCGACGGAACTTCTCGTATTCCCATCCAGCATTGGATTGCCCTCGGTAGCTTTGACGAAGAATGAGGTTGTAGAGATCGTTGATATCACTCAGATCTTGCGTAGTGATCATGTCGAGCACGTCATCGATGCATTCCGTCCCTAATGTGTCAATCCGCTCCTGAAGAAACTTTGCAACAGTGGAGGCCCAGATGAATAGTCCAGATGCTCGAACAGCCAGGACAGTCATCCGCTTTTCTCCCGGCCATACCGTCCAATTCAGATCGTTCTCTTCCACGATCTGCACTACCTTTCGCCTCAGGACAGTGGCCACATCGTTGATTGAAGACTGAGCGGAGGTGTGGAGATGGATATGCTTAACATGGCTATCCTTCATGTGGCGAGCAAAAGGGTTTCGAATGTCATCCTCTGTCCGGCTTGAGATCAAGACCTTTGCGTTTCGATAATTTGCAAGGCCCCGGAACAAGTGAGAAAATATGGTGGCGGTGTCTCTGAGGCATGCTCTGTCCGTCTCATCCAATGCGTCGATCACCACGACTACAGGTGTGTTGGGATCTAACCTCGAAGCGACTCCGATGGCATCAAGAAACAGCTTGGCTGCCTGGTCAGGGGAGATCCTATCCATCAGCGAGGGCTTCTCCTTCAATGTGTGATAAATGGCACGCTCGACATCTCGTGAGTGGTCTGCAAGCTGTCGAGCAATGGATGGGAAGTACGAGTTTGGGTCGGTAGTTTCAACGTTGTTGCGGTTGATGAAAAACTGTGCCCAGAGTGTACCCTTGTCCTTGCAGTTTCTGGCGATAGAGGCTGTAACAGCAGACTTGCCACAGCCGGGATCCCCTGTGAGCCAAAGGAAGTTCTGGGACGAAGGCGAACTGTCGGCAATCCATCCCATAATCTCTGCCAAAACCTCGACACGGGTATCCTCGTCGCATGGATTCTTTCTCTGGTAATCGTAGGTAGGATGTGCAACAGTGCGTGGCAACAGGGTCCGAGCCAAAAATTGCCTTCGCTCTTCAGCCTGCTTCTGTGCATCCATTTCGTCGATAATATATGCCTGTGTGGCGTTTGGACAAGCCCATCGTAGACTTGAGTCGAAAGGCTTACAAGGTGTTCCAACTGCGTTTCCCTTATTCTCATGATCTCGCGCGAGATACTGTCCTGGCGCTTTAAAAGGAGTTTGATCGCACCATATATGGCGCCAATTCCACCGGATAAGTTTATGATTGAGAGGTCCTGGGTTTGAATGGCCGGATGTGTCAAGTTAGATTGTCAAGAAACCACCTGGAAACCGACCTTAAAAAGCTCTTTGGCATCGGCAATCCGAGAATTGAATTCAGCGATTTCTCCACCGACCTTCATGCCGTTGCCGATTCGAGCCCACCGGTTATCGTTCTGGTTGACAATGGATAAGATACGTTTTGAAATATGCACCTGAGATGTACCAATCTTGCAACCGCCCATCTGCAAATTTCATCCACGAGATCTCTAACGATACAACAACCCAGTCTATAAATAATTCATTGGACATCGGGGTGTCAACACTAACCGCATCTTCGCCAAATTCTTCCAAGTAGTCCACGTAAAGCGATTGACATCCCTGGCCTCGAAAGCTGACCTGATGTGCAGCACCCAGTCAACCACTTGGCTTGCGAATGTTTGAACAGTAGCTTTCGCTCTGGATATAGTCTACACAGAGGGAGCCGCAAAATTATAATAGGAAATTATATAAGAAAAGCTAGTAACATACCACGCCGAGTTTCACGAGATGAGCTAAAGCTTGGATCAAGTCGCGTGCAGGGAACGGGGCATTCGGGATGAGTAGGAACAAGTCCTGGCTGGTTTCCAGTCCTTTGGTGACGTTGTGAAGTACACGCTGGAGAGTTGCTTCGGGGTGGTCAATGGTGTACTGAGAAAGAGTCAGGAAGAATGTCTTGTCGAGCTTCCACTCGCGCCAGGGAACTGTGGAGGCGGCCGTAGGGATCCTGCTGGTTCGCGAGTCGTTAGGATAGCCCATATTGGCTTCCAGTCCTTTGCTGACGTTTTCAAGTACACGCGAGAGGGTTGCTTCGGAGTGGTCAACGGGGTACCGTGAAAGAGCCAGGAAAAATCTCTTGTCGAACTTCCACTCGCGCTAGGGAGCTGTGGGGGCGGCCGCAGAGATCCTGCCAGTTCGTAAGTCAGCCCAGAGTCTGGAAGAAAGAGACCACCCAAACTTTATGTACGATGGCAGGGGGCAAGTCAGAAGCAGGTCCACCGGGGTCGTTGGGGAGCAAACATAACGCCGAAACCAATGCTGAAGCTATGACTGGCGCTTATCGCTATGTGCATCTGTTGTGCGTGCTCATGACAGCGGCGAAATCCAGGACTTCAAGATCCTTGGCCGAGGCTGTGAGTCTTTGACCGAACCCTTAGAGCGAACAGAACTCTATAGGCTATAGCTACCCATCTCACTGGATGCACAGAACAATATTCAGTGCTGAAATACTGAAAAAATATTGAAAAATTAGTCTAATTATTATTACGATATCTTTTGCATCTTTCTTTCTCAGAAATGGACAAGATATTGAAAGGCTATCTATAGAATTTCCTTGCTTGGACATATTTTATGGATATCTTTTCAATACTTTTTGGACTTTTCGAAGAAAAAGATGGAGAAAAAATCTTGAAAATAATTGGAATACTTTTTCAATATTTGTTCAATATTTCGGTGCCAAGTATTGTTCTGTGCATCCAGTGTCTGCATCATATGCTGTGCGGGCCCGTGAAAACCGTGGGTCTTTCTGCAACCCGGAGCGCCCACTGATATCAATATATGCCCCAGCCGTTGATCGAAGTGAGTGGTGCTCGACGTGTCAAGGACTGACAGATAAGCCTCATGTGGCCCCCGTCCGAACCGCAACTGGCAAAGCAACCGCCACGGTCCGTCCACATGCTGTTCCCTTTCGGCAACCGCTCTCACAACCGCTCTCACACTCGGATCACACAGGAACCAAGACTGCATCTGAATCTGCTCCTGCTCCGAGGAGACGAGTCCAGGTGGTCGAGAGCGACGGAAACTAGTCAGTGCATCACCTGTCGAGCTCCAACCCTCCCTCACCCCCTGCCTCTCAGTCAGACGTGGAACGTCGTGCGACTAAAGGACGAATGCCGCGGGCGGAAACTAAGCTGGCGGCTCAAAAGGAGTCCTCGACGATTGGAAGAGAACCACAGGTTGTTGGGTGGATCGTGGAGCAGCAGGTACGTTCGCCCGCCCAAAAATCATCATGATTTACCCACCACTGATGCTTCCATCCAGGAACCCTTCATCCTCGAGCGAAATGCAATCGGCAACCCTGCGCCAGCCACCACACCCATTCTCGCCACCGTCTCTCCCGTCCCTCGCCACCCAGTCACCCCGTGCCATAGATACAGACCAGGTTGAGCACGACACGTCCTGTCTGGCGGACGCCTTCCAGCACGCGTTCGATGGCGAGGATTTGGAAGAGGATGGAGACGAGGGCGTCGATCGTTGTGTTGGGGACATGAGTGATGAGAAGCTCGATGATCCTATAGATGTCGACGCACCCGCGGTCGGCGAAAGCCTGGGTGTGTGAATCTGCTTCTTTCCATTGACCTCGCTCACTCCCCGTCCTCTCGCTAGGTTGATGCCTATATTATTGACAGTCGACAGAAGGGAGGCAGGAAAACGGAGCATAAGTGTTCTCCAACGGTGGGAGGTTAGTGCCGACGATCTTCAAGGATCCTTCGAGGGTATGTCGGCAGATCACGTCACTTGCAGCGCTGGCTGGTTGGGGCTTTGGCTTGAGGGGAGGTGCCCGGCATAGTCGTAGATTCCAACCGCATCATAGAGTATCTAAGTACACCGCGACAGGGGAGCTATTGAGAAAGAACGGAGACGAACGGTCAACCGACAAGCGGCTCAGTGCAGTAAGTCCCATTGACCCCAACCATCCCCCCAGGACAGTGGGTGCTCACTCGACTTCCTCGCCAGACATCGCTGAAGAAGATTTTCACAATGCTCGGCAGGGTGCGACAGCGTCAAGTAGATGATGACCCATCGCTCGATCAAACCCATCCAGCGATGTCGTCCCGTTGCTTAGATTCAAGGCAAGAGGAGTTCGATGTCACACGGAATACCATTCTCAATTCGCAATTGTACCCTGAACACTTTCAGGAAATCACGGGCTCGATTTTGACAAGCCTAGAGCAATGTGAGGGTATTGGCTTGACAATTTCTCATTTAAAGCTCACAGTCAAGCTGTGCCTCAGTTCCGTCGATGATCAAAGCCCACTTTAGTTGGACATGCGGCACGATGCTGAACTGCGGAGATGAGCTGGCGAACCTGCTGCTGTCATGCATACAGCCGCATCGTCTATCTATCGCTGACTTCCGCCCGACGAGTGATCAAGATTTCGGGTGGTCTAGGTTTGTTTTTTTTAAGTTCCCAAGCCGTGTGTACGTGCATGGCATTACGTCTAATGAATTTATCATTCATTTCCTTCTAAAGCAAAATGAGCCGGACTATAATTTTGTCAGGCTACCCCACCGGAAGCCAATGCGTTCTCCCGTTGCGGCACTTGCCATCCAGCTGCATTACATGTTTGACCAGGATGGGATTTGCTCTCACCTGGGTGACTGGAATTGGTCACAGCCCTCATCCTGGCAGAAGGTCTGACGGGCTTTGCCAAATTATGATCAGCCATCTGACAGCAAAAACAGGTCCATCTGATGTTCGGGAAGTCTGTAGACAAGCCGACAAGGTCTGAAGCCTTGTGCAAGATGTACGAAAAGTTTTTGAATTCCACGACAATCAACACTTCCAAGAAACTCCACCTTGCACGCCACACCATGCCAACAATCATGGAAGATATGGGGTTCGTGAATTTTTCTACTGAACGACTCTGAACGAGAGGCCATGCATTTGTTCTGACTTGACATGGAACAGAGTCACGATGGACCAGGTAGATGGTATCGGCCATTGGGCAGGTAATATACGGCGTGAAATTTATGCCAACAAGATCCCAAAGAACGTGAGTTGCTCTGGTGGACCGTCATGTCATTATATCCCACACAGGCTGTCGTCGCATTGGCAGGGTTTTATGTCGGTGAAGCCTACTGTGTCCCTTGGGCAGACGTGCCAGTGCTGGAATATCTGCAGCTTGCCAGCTACAAGTGTTCCCATTTGTCGAAGATGTTCTCGCCCATCTGCAGATAGAAGGAGGCAAGGTCAACCAAGGGACCATCAATTTTCTTGAGCTCCTTCAGCAGCTCCGCTCTTTCGTCTGGCGTGTGGGCGACAATTTTCTTCTTCATTTGTTCGTTACACTCATTGGCTTATAGATTCTTGCATGCATGCATCAGGATTCCCCTACTTGTATCATCTTGAAAGGGCTCCAAATTGCGAGAACGACCGAGGCGAAATCATTTCTTGCAGACTGCCCAGTCGCGCGAGCTGCAGCGGAAGCTGCTTTTGACTCCGACAAAGAGGTTGCGACAGGCTTCCAGGAGGCAACCACACAGCCAGCCTTCATGTCTATTGCAGCGCGGCAGAAGGATCTGGAAGAAGTCGTCCAGTCACAATCTGCCCAGCTGCAGGTAATTGCCAGGCGAACAGAGCCTTTTTCACCGTCTCCCCCACTCAGGGCACAGCGTTCATCCTGCCACGGACTCCATCTCCCCCACCACCCACAATCACCGAAGCAAACCTGCTCATCTCCCAGCCAAGACGGCCCGACAATGCGGCAATGCCAAGAAGATCTGTTGCGCCGCACGCAGACCACACCCATCACCTCCTCAACAGACCAGCCAAGTTCTGCAGAAAAAGCTACTATTACTACTGCACTCACCCTCCCCTCTTTGGTTCCGAAACATGCCCCCACTGCTCGACCCTCAGCTGGTATCACTCTCAGCCCATCACACCTACAACACGAGAGCCTTCATGTCCTGCTCATTCTCCATCGAGGGACCAAGGTCCATCATGTGCTGCCGCTGTCGCCCCCTCTCCACACCCCGTTTGCCTCATCATCCCTGATGCCTTCCACGCAGCAGGAATCCCAGGGGCTCCAACATACCTGATCTTCGACACTGCCCACTGCACCTGACAGGCGATCTTCAGGATGATAGTCCGCCCTGAGCTCCTGTGGGAATGTTGGGCACCGAAAAGCCTCGGCTCGTACCCAGATGTCAAATAGTTGTGGGAAACATGGGATGAGGGTGCCTGTGTGCCAAGTGTCAGTTGTGGCCCCCCTTTGCGCCTCATTGACGCGGAATGGGGACGCCGTGAGGACAGGAGGACGGGGAAAGGAAAGCTGCCTGCGTATCTCCCACCCATCCATCGCTTCCGAGAGTCGAGCGAGAGTGACGGGCTGGTGGTTCCACGACTGGCAGTGGAAATGTCGACGTGGCGACACAACGCGGCCGATCCGGAGGAAATCGGACCGGGTTCGTGGTGCTGTCGTCGACAGGGCCGTATCGATGCCACGCGCTCATTTGGCTGATCGGCGAGTCGGCCGGGTCGTTTGGACGTGTGTGGGGATCGAGAGGACAGAGGGTGCCTGGGGCCTATGTTGGGCCGTCGGCCCGTGAGCCGAACGTGAGCAAAAGTGCGAATCGACCCACGAAAGTTGTGAAGGCGCCGACAAGAAAGCGTGAGCGGCCGGACTTTTCTGAGAGCGATCGCGAGCGGCCAAAAAAAAGTCTGAGCGACGACCGTGATTCGAAGACCTTTCTTAAACACAACAGACTACAAAAAAGGGAGATCGGGAGCGGAAACCCAAAAGGACTAAGTAACGATCGGGACACGGTGGAAAGCAGCCGTTCGAACTTCGAAAGCCTATTGGGGTCTAGAGGGTACTTCACGTGAGCGCGAATTATTCCCTTTTTTTTTGGGGGGGGAGGGGGGGTTTGACAGGACAGAGACCTTGCTAAAACGCAAGATGATGGCCGTCTGGGATTCCACAGTTTATAAACGGGTTAAAAATTCCAGGCGAATTTTCAACCCGACCCTAAGATTCACCACACTCTACTCTTTTTCCACCCTCAGATCGACCATGCAACACGCTAACACAACCTTGGAGGTCGAAGGAATGTTATACATCCCTGACACCTTAGTGAAGTGGCCTTACCCGTCCGCGATCAATCCACTTTATAACGTGGTTCTTGCCGAGCATTCCGAGTGGTTCGAGAAGTTTCTGCCTGAAATTGCCAAGGCAGGCTTATTAGGTATTGCAACGAATATCCGTGCAGGTATGTAACAGTTTTGAACCCTCCAATCTTCATCCCATTGATAAAGCAATGCCACAGTCCTGTTTGCCGCACGCGGTTGCCCTAAGGCATCGAAAGGTTCGTTACATTTATCATATAGGAAGATTATGGTCCAATTTTCAACAACAGAAACACTGCGTATTTCCTCGGATTTTACTGCCTGGGGATTCATGCTCGATGCATGCACAGACTGCCAAACTGCTTCTGTTGCGCGCAAGGTTAAGACCCTTGTGTGTCATGTGATGCACAACCTGGAGGAGGAGCGTCCAGAAGGCGAGTTCTTCCTTGGTCAGCTCACCAAAGAGTATGTGGCGATTCTCCCCAGATAATATATTTTTGCTTACTATTCCTTTGGCCCCAGGTTCTGGCAGTCGGCCTTGAAGGTTGCGACCCCCAGTTTGAAAGAGCGATTTATGCAGGCTTGTGAAGCGTTTATGGACTCCATGATTACCCAGGCAGAGGACCGCGATAAAAGCACCTTACTTACTCGTGATCAGTACATGATTCGCCGCCGAGACTGTGACAACATCTGCGCACTGCCGACAATCTGTTCCGGAGCGTTGCATCTAAATATCCCCCAATTTGTATTCAATCATCCGGTTGTACGAGAAGCAGAAAGCCGGGCGGCGGAGCTGTTCACTCTTGATAATGTAGGTTGGTGACGCGAGAGCCGACCGTTACTGATTCTCATTATCTAGGATCTATTGTCTTATACGAAGGAATATGCTATGGGCGACGACGACACTAATATCCTGACAGTCATAATAAACGAGGAGAACGTAGGTCTTAAAGAAGCTGTTAAGCGACTGTGTGACTTGCACGAGGAAGCTGCTGAGAGGTTCCTGTATCTTCGCAACAACCTCCCCCCCTTCGATGCAGAAGTCAAAGAGGAGCTTGGTCAATGGTTCGATGGGATAGGGGCATGGGTCCGTGGTAACGTCGATTGGAGCTTTGAGGCTGGGCGTTATTATGGGACGAAGGGCCAGGAGATTTCTGAAACCAGGTTGGCCCCTATCCCCTGCCGCGGAAACAAAGAAAGCCACCGTGCTGCGGTGATTATCTGATTGGCACTAGGGCAGCTAGTGACTCTATGGAACGTTCTCTCGGTGTGTAATTTCCTTCTGTTTCGTCACTTGCACTTACAAATAGCTTTTTGTCTCCTTTGTACTAAGATCCTTCTTTGACTTCTGGCTCTTTTTTATCGGATTCAACTTTGAGCTTCCTACTTATGTGGTAGTAGTATCGGACGCAACTCCGAGCTTATTTAACTTTCAAACATCATTCAAGTATTAAATCGGCCATAGTGCGAGTTCTAGGTTGCGGTTACAAGTATAGAATGGAATTGTTAAATTAGAGAGCAGTTGTTAGTACTCAGGATCGTGTCATACTGTTAGTGGTCCAGTTCTGGACTTTAAAAAGTTTCGACAATGGGGGCAAATGCAAATGACGTCAATGACGCAATGATGGAATGCCTTCCCGGTCTCCGAGTAATCAGTATCCCCGGGACTGGAAATACCTATTGCCGCCTCGTCGCCGCTATCCCCACGTCGCTCGCCGGTAAGCTCCTACGGCCAGTGTTGTCCCCCGCCCACCACCACTGACCACGCGCTGGCCCTCCCCGTTCCACCGTGGACCGTTCGTGTTAGACGGATCAATTGATCATACACGGTGAGCGCCACCCTCCTTCTTCTCAAGCACCCGCTGTGGATCGGTCACCGGTCTACGCAATACCCACAGGACACTATATCCGTTTCGCCGCTACCGTCCCCGTGCTACGCATCAGCCCGCCCTACGCTACTGTCCCCAGTCATACGCCACGCCACTACCTTTCCTGTTCCGTCTGACGGCCCATCAACGTTCACTACTTACTCCACGCGCCCTCTCCTCCTGCTCCCGTTTGCATCAAATTGCGTCGTTCGCGAGTGATGATTCAGCCTTAGTATAAATGCGTGATTATAAAAACGATACATACCCGCCAGAGGAGTTGCGAAGACTCCTGCGACTACATGCGCAGCTCATTGAAGTGGTATCGGAACTGCTTAGGGAACGTCTGGGACCCTCGTCAGAATAAGCCGCGTAGATCAACACCAACCACCATGCGTTCATCTTTGGTTCAGCTCTGGGAGCTCAACAAATGAATGCAACTCACCGACGCAAGTCACGCCCCAAGTACGTTCCAATCTCACTTTTCTCTTGTTCCCTTCTGAGATCTTGATTATCACAGTCCTCAATATCGGAAGTCAACGGAACCTCACCCTTGCCTGCAAACGAAGAACCTTCCGAGGATGATAGCATCTTCTCCCCACGCGACGGTCCGAGTTCAGTTTCATCCACCCTGAACGACCGCTCACGCAACAGCACGTCGTCTACGTCCACTATTGCCATCAGCAAACGCTTGTCCTCCAAAACATGACAAACCCGGGACACCAACCCCAAACCACATCCGTCCCCGCAGACGGCGCATGAGACGTTTTGGACGCATTTCTTGGGGCAGAATGGGCCCGGGCCGGTGACTGGGGTGAGTTTGGAGCAGCGGCATCATGCGTCTTGGACCTCGCAGGCGATCGTGCCTGTGGGACTAGACATGTCGGTGGCTGAGTCGGCGTCGATGCCTTTGGATCCGAGGGTGGGGAAGAGGGGGGTGGATGTGAACAATGGTGCGTACGATATGAAGAGTCTTGGGAAGCACATTGAAGTCGTGGGTGTGTTTTTTGATGTCATATTTCATTTCGATCTTTTTATTGGTACTTGGATCCCTTATGATGAACCCCACTTGATGGCCCGAGAAGAGACGGATCCGACGTCGGTTACCCGCTCGTTAATCGTATCTTATTTTGCGACTGCGATAAAGCATTCGGGATCTGATACCAAAGGCGATCATGCACTTGCTTGTGAGCTACACGTCGCAGCATGTCTAGAACCGGCTCGCGGGGTCTTTGTACAAGCCTGAGTTGTTTTCGGAGATGTTGAAGGAGGATGAGGGGCTGGTTGCGGAACGGACGCGAGTGAAGGTGGCATTGTTGGATGTGTATAAGGATTCGTTCAAGACCTTGTCGGATGTTTGAAGTCGACGGTGTGGAGGGATGTGTCTGTGTTTTTTGTGTAGAGATGGACATGTGTTGGGGAGATGCATCTATCTTAGAGTTGTTACCCCTGCTTTCCTTGTCGCACATAAGTTTGTCATTCACGCTAGCATCTGCCGGACCTCTGTATGCGTTCGATAGGAAGTTCAGATTGAGGCAATCGCAAAGGCGATGACGAAAAACACCTAAACACCTTGGCTCTCCCTTCTGGGTGGTGTTGCTATTCCGCAGCTAGAGTAGCGAGATCTATTCGTACTTAACAATATCTATTCGATGGCACCCAATGGTATTGGTATGTCAGAAAGTCGAATTCCTTTTAGAGGGGTATCACGAGGATAGACGCATACAAATTCTCTGCCTAACCATCTTTCACAGTAATTATGAAGTCAAATGGCAGAGTCGCGTGAGACCTCGGGAGAGGACGCGTCGCGAATGAGAGAAGACAATTGTCCAGTCGGATGAGGAATTATAGTCAAGGGACTCATCGCCGACCCATCGTGTGAAGCCATTATCACGCAATTATCCAGAACGACCCACAAGCCCAACCCTGGCTTCTTCGGACAAAACCAATCCATGTCATGTAGGGCAGTCCCGACCGACTCATAGTCGTCCTCTCGAGACTCGTCGTCAAACGTCGAACCCGATATCGATCGAATTTCCCCTTCTAGAGTGAACCACAGCTCCATTACCCGACGGCTCTGCGAGGGTGTCTGAAAATTCACGGCGAAAGCGCTCCAAGCAGGCACGAAACATAAAGAAGTCACATGTACAGGAGGCACCCGGAGAACTTTGTGAACTTTGATCAACTGGCGCGTCGACGTGTCCCAGAGGTACAGAAAGGATGAAACGCCGTCAACACAACCTCCGGCAATGTGAGATCCGTCGGACGAAAAATCGACACAGTTCAAGCCGGTGGAAGGTATACCTTCCAAGGCATGTATGGCGGGAGGTGATGTCCGTAGGTCCCATAGTTGGATATTATTATCCATTGAAACCGACACCAACATTTTACCATCCGGAGAAACTGCCGTGAGTCTCGTGTTATACTCTCCACGGGGGGACTTAGGATTCCGGGCTGGTGGAACATCCCAGATACGGATAGTCTTGTCCATCGATCCCGAAGCAACTCGCGATCCATCTGGTGAGAATGCAACGGACAATATCGAGTTGGTGTGACCGACAAGGGGCGGCGCAATACATTGGAGAGGTGTGTTGCCAAACCGACCATCCAAGAGGTAAACGGCGTCCCCATCAGAGCCATGGGCAATAGTGTGCCCATCAGGGGAGAATGCAACGCAACGCACAGTTTTATCGCCCTCTATATGGCAATCAGCAAAAAGTTCTTCAATGCCGAGGACGAGCGCGTCTTTATTCCTCAAGGAGATACCCTCAGCATAACCCGACACCACCCCATGATTGTTCGGGGCAAAGGCAATGGAGCAAACGTTTGACTTGTGAGATAGACATCCCGTTTCTGCAAGTTCGCCATCAACATACCACTCTCGAATGGTACCATCAAAGGAACCGGAAACAATCATTTGGCCGTCTGGCGAGTACGCTACAGACAAAACCGCGTCGGTGTGACCACGCATAGGGTCTCCAATTTGACGACCAACATTGGAATGCCACAACCACCGGCGGAGTGTGTGATCATCCGATCCTGACAGAACCTCGCGGCTTTGAGTGGAAAACACTACAGATCGCACAGGTCCCGTGTGGCCATGGAGTACCGCGACTAGCCGTGATTCTCGTGTGCTCCAGACGCGGATGGTGTGATCTTCAGATCCAGACACGATACGGACACCGTTCGGCGAAAATGCAACGGAATGCACGGCTCCAGTATGACCTTCAAAACGTTCCCCAATAGGCTGCAACGTCTCCAGGTCCCATAGGATGAGGGTGGTGTCAAGAGACCCCGATACCAAGCACTCTCTCAACGGCGAGAAAGCAACACATGTGACATCACCATGGTGCCCTTTGAGAACAAAGCTTCCCTTCAGGCCAGTGTTCACTTCCCAGACCTGGTGAAAGTTATGTGCCGTGATTGTGATTTGGGATCGATCCGATGATGAGGCTATGCGCATAGGTCCAAAGCGCCTGGTGCCACAAACTTGCGAGCAGCGATTCAAAAGCCTGTTCAATCCGGGAGCCCTTGATAGGGTTTTGTGAATCAATAAACCAGACGTCGTTCCTTTCGCCTGAAGCAAATGCGATGACCAAAACCTAAACACATATCGGAGGTGCCCAGGTAAAATATCGGAGGGTCCCTGGCTGTCAGATTGTGAACTGGGGATGTCAGAATGTGCAAAGGACAATCGGCACAAACATCTTGACGCCAGTTCCATTTCTGAAATATTTGGGTCAATCCGCAGCTGAGAGGGAGCTTCTTGGCTTATGATGAACTCGTAGAAAGACTTGTGCAATCGAGGAACTGTATCATCGTCAACCACACTCGCACCCGCCACCAAAACAGTACGAAGTCGCCGGATAAAGTTAACGACATCGACAGGGGTACTTGTGTCCGTTTGCCGAATGTCTAAAAGCAGGCAAAGATCATGCAACTTCAATGGTTCCCGCAGCACTACAATCGCACCCACAATGCGACGGAACTTCTCGTATTCCCATCCAGTATTCCATTTTCCTCGGTAGGTTTGACGAAGAATGAGGTTGTAGAGATGGTTGATATCGCTCAGGTCTTCCGCAGTGATCATGTCAAGCAGATCATTGAGACATTCCGTCCCCAACGCATCAATCTGCTCCTGAAGAAACTTTGCGACAGTGGTGGCCCATATAAATAGTCCAGATGTACGAACAGCCAGGATAGCCATTCGCTTTTCTCCAGGCCATACCATCCAATTGAGATCATTCTCTTCCACGATTTCCACCACCTTTCGCCTCAGGTAGGTGGCCACGTCGTCAATGGAAGACTGGGCGGCGGTGTCAAGATGGACATGCTTAACATGACTGTCCTTCATGTGGCGAGCAAAAGGGTTTCGAATGTCATCCTCCGTCCGGCTCGAGATGAAGATCTTCGCATTTCGATAATCTGCGAGACCTCGGAACAAGTGAGAAAATATGGTGGCGGTGTCTTTGAGGCGCGCTCTGTTGGTCTCATCCAAGGCATCAATCACCACGACAACAGGTTTGTCGGGGTCTAACCTTGAAGCAACTCCGATGGCGTCAAGAAACAGCTTGGCTGCCTGATGAGGGGAGATCCTATCCATCAGCGAGGGTTTCTCCTTCAATGTATGATAAATGACACGCTCGACGTCCAGCGACTGGTCTGCAAGCTGTCGAGCGATGGATGGGAAGTACGAGTTTGGGTCGGTAGTTTCAACGTTATTGCGGTTGATGAAAAACTGCGCCCAGAGAGTACCATTGTCTTTACAGTTTCTGGCGATAGAAGCTGTGACGGCAGACTTGCCACAACCGGGATCCCCTGTGAGCCAAAGGAAGTTTTGAGATAGACGCGAACTGTCGGCAATCCATTCCATAATCTCTGCCAAGACCTCAATGCGGGTATCCTCGTCACATGGATTCTTTCCCTGATGATCGTAAGTGGGATGTGCAACAGTGCACGGCAGCAGGGTCCGAGCCAAAAATCGCCTTCGTTCTTCGGCCTGCTTCTGTTCATCCATTTCGTCGATGATATATGCCTGTGTAAAGTTTGGACAAGCCCATAGTAGACTTGAGTCGAAGGCTTACAAGTTGCTCCATCTGCGTTTCCCTTATTCTTGTGATCTCGCGTGATATGCTGTCCTGGCGCTTTAAAAGGAGTTTAATCGCGTCATATATGGCGCCAATTCCACCGGATAAATTTATGATTGAGAGGTTCTAGATTGGAATGGCCACCGGACGTGTTAAAGTTTGATCGTCAAGAAACCATCTGGGAATTAACCTTGAAATGCTCTTTGGCATCTGCAATCCGAGAATTGAATTCAGCGATTTCACCACCGACCTTCATGCCGTTGCCGATTCGATCCCACCGTTTATCGTTCTGGTCGACAAAAATAAGATACGTTTTGAAATAGAGAATTGAAATGTACCAGTCTGACAACCGCCCATCTGCATATCTCATCCACGAGATCTCTAACGATACAAATCCCAGTCTATAACATAATTCATTGGACATCTTGGTGTTGACACTGACCGCATCTTCGCCAAATTCTTCCATGTCGTCCATGTGAAACGATTGACATGACTGGCCTCGAAAGCTGATCTGACGTCCATCACCCAGTTCACGACTTGTCTAGCGAATGCTTGAACAGTAGTTTTCGCTCTAGATATAGTCTAAACAGTCGGAGAAGCGAAGTTATGCCCAGGAACAGTAAGAGAGGATATGCTTACATACCACGCCGAGTTTCACGAGATGAGCTAAAGCTTGAATCAAGTCGCGTGCAGGGAACGGGACATTCGGAATGAGTAGGAACAACTCTTTGTTGGCTTCCAGTCCTTTGGTGACATTCTCAAGTACACGCGGGAGGGTTGCTTCGGGGTGGTCAACCGTGTACCGAGAAAGACTCAGGAAGAACGTCTTGTCAAGCTTCCACTCGCTCCAGGGAACTGTGGGAGCAGCCGCACCGATCCTGCCAGTTCGTAAGACGTCAACATATAGCCCACAATTTGAGAGCCTGGAAGAAGGCGGCCACTCAAACCTTTTCTCCCCCATGTACGATGGTGGGGGCCAAGTCAGAGGCGGGTCCACCGGGGTAGTTGGAGAGCGAACACAAAGTCTGAACCAATGATACTGAAAGCTATGGCCAGCGCCTGTCTAGGCCTATCTCTATATGCATCTGTTGTGACGGCGGCGGTGTTCAATCCTTCAAGATCCTTGGCCGAGGCTGTGAGTCTCTGCTGGCCGAACCTTTTCTCTCCCATATTAGCCCATAGCTACCCATTTGCATCATAATATTGCTGTGCCCGGGCCCATGAACGGTGTGGGTCTTGTATGTGTGGAGACTTGGAGAATCGAGGTCACGACACAGAACGCTAGAGTGATAGAAAAGACACTTGAGCTCACCTTGAGCTTGGATTCCTTGCAAGACTTCCAAGCTCAGCTGTTCCGATTATTTTAACTCGCAAGGATCCATATATCTCAACATGATTTAGGTGACAAAGTGCATAAAGTTAGTCTGTTAATGACGTAGTTTCAGCAACGCAGCAGTATACTTAAATCGTTGCCAGGACAGTCAACGTAATGACGGATGTAGGTGACCTGGTCGCACTGAAAGTTGAAAAGCTCCCAAGACGGTTCGCTCAACGAACCAATATCCAGTGCCTACACTACGTGACTGAAACGATGTGATCACCGGGCTTTCAAGCCAGGACTCTCAATCAAGGATTTCGCGAAATCAATGAAGTCTTGCTTCGAGCAAGAGCGCCCTGGCTAAGTTATGCGAAAAAGTATGTGAGAAGCACCCAGGTATACGACTCGGAAGTTCATACCTTGAGGGCATATATAACAACCTCAAATCTACCGTCTTCCTGCGAGTCGTCCTGTTTCTCCACGGCTCCCTTCGTAATGATACGCAACACCTTTTCCTCCTCATCAAGTGTGCATCTCATCGATGAGTGCACCCGGACGTTCATGGACACCTGCCAGAGGGGTTCACGGCGGAAAACTGGTGTAGTTTCAGCGACCCAAATAACAACAAAACACCAGAAAGACAAGGAAGTTGGGTGTACTCACGTATCCGTTCATCAAGGGTTGCTTTGTTAGAGAGAAGCTTGACATGACCAGTCACGCCGTCCGAAAAAGGTTTTTCGCCTCGCTTTACGTACAACTTGACTCCTTTGAGTTCCAACTCCACGTCTTCATTCTCCTCACCAGTAGGGCCTAGAGACGGGGAAGAGCCTATTAACGACAAGAATGAAGAGGAGCGTGGATACCATCAACCGACTTTCGACAGTGGACACTGGAAGGCGGGCAGCAGCGGCTTCTAGTGCGTGACCAGATTTACCAGCGGAATCTGAGGATTTGGCCTCGATTTCATTGGCAATCGGGGTATTAGGTGCATCGATGAGCTGCGTTGGACAGGCCGACAACTCCTTGCTAGGTGATGTCCATACCGGTTTCTTATCCTTTGAGAGAGGATGGGGCGAAGTCATCGAAGCAAATGGAGAAGCAGACCCCGCGAACGCAGCGAAAGCATTAGACGTAACAGCACGCTATGGTAATCGTGTTGAGCTTGTGGGTTGTGCTTGAGCAAATTCTCTCACACTTGCAGGTCCAGGAGTAGTCCTGTTCCAAGGACCGGAAACGAAAGCTGGCGACGTGAATGCCTGGGAAGATCGAAATAAGGTGCAATGTAAACAGATAATGATAGGTGGAAACCGACTGGGGGTGTCTTTGGCGCATTGGCAATGACTGCGACAGCAGCAGCGAGCTTAGGCGTCGATGGCGGGGTGTTTATTGGATCTTCTGAGGCGGCTGTCTGATTTGTTTTCTAGAGACCATATTGTCACAATACAATCCTGCTGAGATATGCACCAAACTGACCGCAGGAAGGTCTTCAGGTAGTTTGAATAATGATGTTGCCTTCGCGTCCTGCGTTGCGAGATTGTCAACGATTGACTGTTCAACGTCAACGACCTGGGTATCCGTCTCGGAAGTCGGAGTCCTGCTGCGCTTCTTCGGAGGGTAAATTAAGGCAAGGTTCTATCCCCAAGATTGTTGGAACTGAAGACTTAAGGGAAAATAAATCACGGACATGAGGGTAGCCCGGGGCCTAATCATCTGCCGAATCAGAAGGGAAATAAGTCGAAGGAACGGCACTCGTCACTGACAGCGGCATCGTCTTGATCGTCTTGCACACGTTTCCTCTTCAAGGAAGAGCAGCGTCTGAGTTCCGTTGGGGCTGGGGTGGTTGCAGCCGTCTCTGAACTATTGGGGGAATGTCCACGGCTGGTAGCCTCCGGAGACTTCATCGCCGTGATGATGGTTGGTTGAAGAAGATCAGCGTGAGGAGTGACGTGACTATGATACAGAGATACAGAGAACACAGCCAGGAAGAACATGTGAGTCGGATGAGAGTATTTCCAAAGACGCGAAACGCACATGTCGCCAGTAAACCTTCGTGCACAAACGTACCCAACGGTTGCAGCAAAAGTCGCAATTCCACAGACTATAGAGTTAAAGTTGTTCACTGCCGGGAACATTCGATAATTTGAGCTTCCAGACAAGTTGAACTCTGCGGGAGGGGTTGAGAAATTAAAAGAACGCGAACGAAGGTACTCACCGCAACGCGGAGGGCGAAGGCCTGATTATTCGCAAGGATAGAGAAAAAGTCAAGGGAAAGAAATCGACCCCACAAGAAACTTATTGTTTGCGGAATGCGCCTTCCTAATGACACGATGCCCTGCCTCGCGCCCGCCACGAGTGTCGATATATTGATGACCCGACCAAAAGATTCTCTATCTCCGCACGTGTCGAGAGGAAATACTTGTAATGGCTTGGGATGAAGACCTATTCGGATCCATATTACTGTATGCGGGTGGAAATGACGCAGAGAGGTGGGAAAGAACACTCACTCCTGTCACACAAACAGGTTCTTGCATCCCTCCTCCCTGGCCGGCTGAAAATGGCGGTTGAGTGTACCTGCAGTGGCCCAAGTATTGATGGAGAGAAAGCTACCGCAATTTCCAGTCACCTGTGTCGTACTGTAATACCTGTCATCTCGTGGCACTTAGTTCGACTACCACTAGATTTAGGCCATCTGGTTTGTATCGATTCCGTACTCTACATGTACCTCGTATGCGATGAAGGTTCTCGGCCGCAAAGTACTGGCCCACTTTACCGCCGCCCATCAATAGAAGTACAAAAATTTGGGGACTGCACCACAGAATCGCCGAGCGCGGTAGCGCCAGAAAAATACCCCATTTGGTTAAGTCGGTTCGGAAAGCGCCGACCTCAAGCATATGAACGCACGCTGATTTGGTCCAAGCGGACTCGGGGTCGACACTGCCACCTAGCGAGGGCACACACTGGCAGCCTCCATAAAGCCTGAGCTTTGCGCCATGAGATTCTTGCACCGGACGAATGGGAAAGAAAAGGTTGGCGGCATCGCACTTATCCAAGTTTTAAATTGTGGGCTAGGAATAGCAGGGTGCCAACCGTCGGTGTTGTGGTCAGCTCCACAGTTCGTGGAAGATTCTTCCAGGCTCTTTCTCGGTACACAGTTGACCACCACCCCGATGCAACCGTACTTGACAAGGTAACTCAAGGACTGGAAGCTAATCATTCCGAATGTCCCGTTCCCTGCACGCGACTTGATTCAGGCTTTGGCTCATCTCGTGAAACTCGGGGTGGTATGTAACCATATTCTCGCGTAGTTCACAAATATGACTTTTTCTCCGACGGTATAGACTATATCCAGAGCGAAAACCACTGTTCAAGCATTCGCAAGCCAAGTGGTGAACTGGGTGTTGGACATCAGATCAGCTTTCGAGGCCAGTAATGTCAATGGTTTCACCTGGACTGCGTGGAAGAATATGGCGAAGTTGCGGTCAGTATAGATACCGCGATGCCCAATGAATTGTAAAATGGAATTTGTATGGTTAAGGATCTCGTGGACGAAATTTGCAGAGGGGCGGTTGCCAGACTGGTACATTTCACGTCCATATTTCAAAACGTATCTTATCCTTTGTCGACCAGAACGATAACCGATGGGCTCGAATCGGCAACGGCATGAAAGTCAGCGGCGAAATCACCGATTTCAAGGTTAATTCCTAGGAGGTCCCTTTGCGATCTAACTTAACACGTCCGGCCATTCCAATCCAAGACTTCTCCATCATAACCTTATCCGGTGGAATTGGCGCCATACATAGTGCAACCAAACTCCTTTTAAAGCGCCAGGACAGTATCTCGCGCGAGATCACGAGAATAAGGAAAACGCAGTTGGAGCAACTTGTAAGCCCTCGACTCAAGGCTACTATGGGCATTTCCAAACTTCCATGCAGACATTTATTATCGACGAAATGGAAGCACAGAAACAGGCTGAAGAGCGAAGGCAATTTTTTGCTGAGACGCTTTTGCCGCGTACCGTTGCACATCCTACTTACGATTATCAAGGAAAGAATCCATGTGACAAGGATACCCGCATTGAGGCCTTGGCAGAGATTATGGAATGGATTGCCCACAGTTCGCGTCTATCTCAAAACTTCCTTTGGCTCACAGGGATCCCGGTTGTGGCAAGTCTGCCGTCACAGCATCTATTGCCAGAAACTGCAAAGACAACGGTACTCTCTTGGCGCAGTTTTTCATCAACCGCAACAACGTTGAAACTACCGACCCAAACTCGTACTTCCCATCCATTCCTCGGCAGCTCGCAGGCCACTCGTTAGACCTCGAGTGTGCCATTTATCACACGTTGAGGGAGAACCCCTCGCTAATGGATGGGATCTCCCCTGATCAGGCAGCTGTTTCTTGACGCCATCGGAGTTGCTTCGAGGTTAGACCCCGACAAACCTGTTGTCGTGGTGATTGATGCCTTGGATGAGACCAACAGAGCGCGCCTCAAAGACACCGCCACCATATTTTCTCACTTGTTCCGAGGTCTCGCAGATTATCGAAATGCGAAGATCTTCATCTCGAGCCGGACAGAGGATGACATTCGGAAGCCTTTTGCTCGCCACATGAAGGACAGTCATGTTAAGCAAGTCCATCTCGACACCGCCGCTAAGTCTTCCATCGATGACGTGGTCACTTTCCTCAGACGAAAGGTGGTGGAAATTGTGGAAGAGAACGACCTCAACTGGACAGTATGGCCAGGAGAGAAGTGCATGGCGGTTATGGCTATTCGAGCAGCTGGACTGTTCATATGGGCCTCCACCGTCGCAAAGTTTCTTCAAGAGCAGATTGACACGCCGGGTACGGAATGTCTCAGTGATGTGCTTGACATGATCACTGCGGAAGACCTGAGCGATATCAACCACCTCTACAACCTCATTCTTCGTCAAACCTACCGAGGAAAATGGAATACTGGATGGGAATACGAGAAGTTCCGTCGCATTGTGAGTGCGATTGTGGTGCTGCGAGAACCATTGAAATTGCATGATCTTCGCCTTCTTTTGGATATTCGACAGGGGCCCTTAACTGCACTGTCGATATCGTTAACTTTATCCGGCGGCTTCGTACCGTTCTGGTGGCTGGCCCAGATGTGGTTGATGATGACACAGTACCTCGATTGCACAAGTCTTTCTACGAGTTCATCATAAGCCAGGAAGTTTCCTCCAAGTTTCGGATAGACCCCGAGATTTCCGAAATGGAGATTGCGTTGAAGTTGTTTGTGTCGATTGTCCTTTACACACGCTGCCATCGCGAGAGTACAAGTTGTCGGCAAGAGACCCTCCGATATTTTACCCGGACACCTCCGTTATGCGTTTAGGTTTTGGTCATCGCATTTGCGTCAGGCGAAAGGAACGACGTCTGGTTTGCTGATTCATAAATCTCTGTCAAGGACTCCTGGATTGAAGAGGCTTTTGAATCGCTCGCAAGCTGGTGACAAAGGGCGCTTCGGACCTCTGCATATAGTCTCATCATGCGATCGATCCCAAATCACAATCACGACATACGTTCGTCACCACCTCTGGGATGTGAACACTGGCCAGAAGCAAAGTGTTGTTTTCGAAGGGCACCAAGATGCTGTCACATGTGTTGCTTTCTCGCCGTTGAGAAATTACTTGGTATCCATCATCCTATGGGACCTGGCGACGGCACAGCCTATTGGGGAGCGTTTTGACGGTCACGCTGGAGCAGTGTATTCTGTGGCATTCTCTCCCAAAGGTGACCGTATCGTGTCTGGGTCTGAAGATCACACCTTTTGTGTCTGGAGCACACGAAAATCGCGTCTAGTTGCGATTCTCAAAGGCCACATGGGGCCTGTGCGATCTGTCGTCTTTTCCAAAGAAAGCGACGAGATCCTGTCAGGATCGGATGATCGCACACTTCGCCGGTGGCGTTCTGATGTTGGTGGCCAAGGTAATTGGAGAACCTATGCGCGGTCACCTCGACGCGGTTTTGTCTGTAGTGCACTCGCCAGACGACGTGACGATCGTTTCCCGCTCTTCCGATGGCATCGTGATGGGGAACCTGCAGACATCGGACCTGCAACTCACGGGTCCGTTGCATTGCGTTCTCCCCTGATGAGAATGCTATTATTGCCTGGCTCTGATGGGAACGCTGTTTACCTCTTGGATGATCAGTTTCTCCTGCCTATATCGGTTTCAATGGATAATAATATCCAACTATGGGACCTACGGACATCACCTCGCGCTATACACGCCTTGGAAGGTATACCTTCCACCGGCTTGAACTGTGTCGCTTTTTCCGCTGATGGATCTCGCATTGCGGGAGGGTCCGTTGACGCCGGTCTTTCAACCTTGCTGTACCTCTGGGACACATCGACACGCCAGTTGATCGCGTTTCGGGAAGTTCTCCAAGTTCCTGCCGTGACTATTTATATTTCATGCCTACTAGGAACGCTTTCTTTGCGACCTTTCAGACCCCCCCGCAGAGCCGTCGGCTCATGGAGCTCTGGTTTACTCCCGAAGGAGCGATTGAATCGAGTCCGGCGGTTGCCGAAGAGGATGAAGAGGATGACTATGAGTTGACCGGGACGGCGCTACATGATATGAATTGGTTTTATCCAAAGAAGCCGGGGTTGGGCTTGTGGGTCGTCCTGGGTAATTGCATAATAAGAGCCTCACCCGTTGGGTCGGCGATGGGTCCCTTGACTATAATTCCTCATCCGGATCGACGACTGTCTTCTCTCTTACGCGACGCCTCCACTCTTGATATCGTAGGCGACTCTAAATCTGCGTAGCTATTTCACCTCGTAATGGCTGTGAATCACGAGCACGTAGCGCCGAATTTGTATACGTTCTATCCACATGATGGCCCTCTTAGATTCGGAATTCCTGATAGATATAAGTCACCAACTTTCACATTAGAATATATTGACTGCGGCTGCAGACAAAAACACTTTACATACATACAACCTATGACAGAAGGAGAAAGGAAAAACGAGGGGGGACATACAGAGCAGGAGGACGGCCGTCCAATGACGTTCATCGATAACTCCAGTTCCGTGTTTGAGGGAAGGGTGAGTACCGGGCGAATTCAGGAGATCGCTCATCAAAACGTCGATAGATAAGTTACTGTAAGTAGTATCTGATATTGTACTTGAACATTTTGTGCACTGTGCTTTAGCTAGCCAGACAGGATTGAATATTTCATTCTTCTCGTCTCCTCTTCAATTTACCGTGGCGATCACTAGTGTCATACGGTCAGCAAAGCCCATTTGAAACTCGAAGGACCACGTACGCAAACCCACGATCCTTCCTCTTCCGACTCTCTTTCTTGACTGCATTCCGCTGCATCTTCCGCTTCGCAGCAGCCTCCGGATGACTCGTGACCTGTAACACCTTCGCCGCTTTTCTGTCTCTCCTCACACCGAGAACGCTCTGGCGTATCTGGTTGTACGTCGTCGAGAATTTGGTTGTGCCTACTTTAGCTTGTACCATGTCTTGAAGCTCCGTCGCCAGCGTCTTGAGCTCCTCTAGACAGTCAGATTAGCTCGATTCAGAAAATACAGAGATTCACATACCCAGCTGAGGATCCCGGATGGTGTCGTCCTCAAGCAGGCGATACACTGGGATCAGGATATGTACGAGGAACTTTTCTAATCTTCCAGCGTCCATGTGCGATGCCATGGCGGCAAACCAGCGGAGAACGGCCAGAGGTTGTTGGGACCAATTCCCCTGCAGGATAAGATTGATCATCTAAGTCAATCCAGAATTAAAAATTACTCACGCTGCTGAAGGCTCGATTCCTCCTTGCAATATGCGCCGATCTAATCTGGTATGACAGTTTCGAGAACAACCAGGGCAACGGGTTCAAGAGTTTCAGATCTGTAGGTTCCTTTTCACCATCGTCTTCGTCAGAATTGCCATTCTCCGTGGCTGCGTCGGGAAGCGGAATGGCGTAGAAGCATTTTGCGAGATAAAAAAGATTCTTAACAACCTGTAAGCCAAGCGCTTCGTCCAAGTGATCGCTTTTCAATTGGAAACAAAGCTTCTGGGCAACTTCTCGCATTCCCGCAGTCGATAAAGGGTACTCGTCAGGGTCGTCACCTCCTGGAGGTCTGACAGGTATCGCCGCGAAAAGGAGACCCAAGAGCCGACATGAAGCCGTTCTAACCCATGCATGGGGAAACAGCAGATGGGGAACGACTAGATTCCATGGTACCATCTCTCCGGGTGTCGCGAAATCCGGGAATACCCGCAGAATCTTCGCAAGAACAGTGAGAGTTTGATATGGTCCTTGCCAATCCAAATCGACGGACATGTTCATATTGTCCGAATCTGCCTCCTCCGTAGCCGCAAGGGTTTGAGCGCTGCGCTCTAACAGAACTCGGAGATCGTCCGATACGCTTGTTATATACGAAATCGAGTCTGCCTGCAGGATGTCGATGATGAATCCATAGACCTGACATGATACCTGGGAGAGTTGGGGCTGCGCTTGTTGCGAAGCCCATGAATGGAGATGGGAGAGAATGACGGTACGACGCTCGTCGTCGAGACGAGTGAATAGGGATTTGATGAGAAGAGCAGCCATTTCGCGACATTTGGCAGAGTCGTCGTTTGCAATAACCATAACGAGCGCAACGAAAAGCAAATCCGAGTATTCTTGAACGAGGCTGGTTTCGAACTTTGTAATGACGGCCCCTAAGAACTCCATCACCGACTTCCGCCCACTCTCATAAACATACGAGAGGTTTTTGGCTAAGAATGTCATCTGCTTTCGAAGGCGCCCTTTCCCTTGAGGGTAATCCAGAAGGAACTGCAAAAGCACGCCGCGACAGAGCTCTTGGACTTGAGCTGACTGGCTAGTGACCATCACTTCTGAAACCCTGTCCATGATATCGTATATCTCCGGAACGACAAACCTGCGGGCAACAATGGCACGAAGCATCGAGAAAACGGAAGCCTGCCGAGATGGGTCCTCCAAGTCCGGAGATAGAAGCTCAAGGAGGTAAACAAGGTCTTTCTCCTTCACCTGAATGGCGGGACTTTCTCTGAGAATCGTCGCGAGGGATTTAAGAGCCACTTGAACGACTTCCGACTCCGTGTTGCCAGCTTGCTGGATAATGTCTATTGCCTGTCGGACAAACACCGGAAGGGATTTCTCAAGAGACTTGAGTGGACATTTCGAAAGGCCGGCAGCACACCGCAGTCCAAGTAAGAGAACGGGAGCGCTGGTGGAGTACAGTGTGTTGCCGACTACGACGATCATGGCATCCAAGCGGGACATCACAGCCTGGTTGTGGAAATCAAACCGGTTACGGCGAAGCGCCGTATGGAGGAGATCTAAGCCGAATGTGACAAACCTAGAGAATCTTTATATCAGTCTCTCTCTGAACGCCTTGGACCAAACATACCTGAACGAATTGTTCGCATAATGATCAACTTTCCGAGCCTCTTGACGTTTTACTTGTATGATGCCATCTGCTTTTCCTTTCTGCTTACGCCTGGACGGAGCCTGCTGAAGAAACTTGGCGTTTTGACTAATCAACGTGTTGCAAAGGACGAGAAGCTCGGTAGGAACAAGGTGCTTGTTGCTGTTCAACCCTCCAGCGATGCGTTTGAGAACTTCTTCGACGAGATTCATGACCTTGATCGACTCCGTTTCATGCATGATGGACCGCAAAGGAAGTAAAAGACTGCTGATCTTGGGTGGCATGATATACTTGGCCATAATCGCGAAAGAGTCCAGCCCCTTGGAAGCCGATACACGAACTTCACGCATCTTTGTCTTGAAGTCCTCTGCCTGCACGTCTTTCCCCGATTCCCCAAAAATGACTTCCGCTGAAACATGAGCTATGTCATTGACGCAATCGTCGAGGGTTCCAAAAGCTTCAGCGTGATCACCAGACGTAATGTGTATTAAGAGGGCATGGGTTACATATGCCAATACATGAAGCTGGGGGCCTCGTAGCAAGGCCGCCCTGAGTTCTTTCAGAATGAGAGGCATGTATGCGGGTCCCAAAATCACGGCAATGCGGGCAAGCGAATCTCGGACAAGATCTCTGGTTTCTTGAGACCTGCTGCGGAGAATCTGGCTGAGGACTGTAAGAAGTCGCATAATCTGCGGTTCGCGGATAGAAGGCGGTAAATACTTTGCAACGGTGACAATGCCGATCGAGATGGGGATGCGCGTAGTGTCGTCAGTGTCCGGGTCGTGCTTCTCAAGGTGATTTAAGAGATTTGGGAGCAGCCGGTGGTTGACGGCATCCGCTATTCGAGCTGTCTGTGTGGTGGAGGAAGATTTCCCGAGCGGTAACTGCTGCTCTTCCACACCTCCCTCTGCGCCCTCGTCTTCCTCTTCCTCATCCTCCTTCGATTGATCGGCTTCAGAAACGACTTCCTCCATTGGGAAATGAAAGTTGTCCAGAATTGTCACCAGCGCGCGAACATAAACCCTCTCAGACTCGTCCTTCGCCCTCGACAGCTTCAAATACTTCTGAACGAGCACGAAATATGCACCCCAAGCAAGATGCTTTGCCATGCGGCCCGTCGTCAGAATAGCATCATTGACCAGGTGATGATCCACAGAAGCGGTGCTCAGAATGTAGTTCCCGACAAGAGGAACGAATATGTCGGCCAGGGTACTGCTTCGCAGATGCCCATCATCGCAGTAATCCGCAAGGCGGCGCAGCGCTCTAGAACGTCGGTGAACCTGTACGTGGAGGATGTTGTTGAAAAAGTTGGCCTCCTCGTCACCATCAGCCAACAACACCTTCATCTCCTGCAATGATCCAACCTGGTAACACTTTTCCACAGCATACGCCAAGACCCCCAGGATCTCAGCACGGACCATCTCGTTCTTCGATCGCAATCCGTTTTTGATGCCTGGGTACAGTACGCGGAGAAACGTCGCTTCGAACTCGGAAGAAGGATGAACGGCGACCAAATCAACGAAGTGTCTCAGCGCGTACGATGCGTTGTTCCGCACTGCAAGCTCAACTGGATCCTGGATAAAGTGTAACATATTGTAGAGGACAGGAAGCCAGTTCAAGGGTGAAAGAGACTTGTACTGCGTCTCATTCAATGCCATGAACGCTGTAAGCCGTCTCTCAAAGTCAGGTTCGTCCACTCGCTTGTTTGAGTAAGCATTCAAAGACTCCACTAGCACAGCCAAATCCAGGAGTGTCGGGTCGATAGTAGCTAAGCGTTGGAAGGCGGACACGAGACTGAGTCTTGAAGGACGGGAGCGGAGTGACTGAAACAGCTGCGACAACGAACCATAGGTCGACTTATAGATGTCAGACGTGCGGTCTGACAGCTGAGGTATCAAGGCCATGAGGTCCGCAATGATCTTCAGGAGGTCCACCTTGACCCTCTCCGGAACGAGCTTGGCAGGTTTCTTGAGAAGAGGGGCGAATAGACCAAGTAAGATCGACGCCTGTTCCGAGTCCGTAGAGTATCGGGCAATCTCTGAAACTATGCTGATTTGTCTTTGGGCCAACGGCGTCGCGACCGCAGTCACCCCTTTGGTCTGCTGAACCAAAATAGCGAGGTTGGAGAGTAGCACGGAAATGTGAGGCTTAACAACCCTATCGCGGACATCTTCATGGACCGAAGACACGGCGAGAAGGCGATCGACGATATCAAATATGCGGTTGATGACAGCAGGCTTGACGCTCGGGGCCACGAGACACTCGTATATCTTGGAAAGGACTCGAGCATCATAGTCCACAAGGAACTTGATGTAGTCATCCTCCGCGCTCCAGCTATAAAAGAGCTCAAGAAGCGCAGATGGTGCTTGAGTGTTCTCCTTGTCGAGGGAGGGGATCCGAGGAGAAATAAACGACGCAAACGAAACCCGCATATACGGCGCAAATTCGAACTTGACAGGCGAGCGGAAGAAGTCCGCAATCCGTTTCAACCCAAGCTGGCGTATTGACCGGACGACTTTAGATGACGACACAGATTCCTCGCCCTCTTCACCACCTTCCCCACCCTCCTCATCTTCAGCCTCCAGTACCTCCACTTCCGGAGACGACCCCTCCACCCTCCGCTGAGCATCCCCAACCAAATCTATCGTTGTCCCAATCAGCGACGGCCAATACCCTACAAGCTTCGGACCCAGATTCTTCAACACGTCACCAAGGAGCGTCAAGAATCCCGTCTGCTGCTTATCCGACACGCTCACTTCAAGCGGTACCAACGCAAAAGGCTCCTCGCGGCGTGCAGCCGAATTAGACCCCAGCGGCCGCAACATCAGGTCAACAAGTAGACCCAACTCATCTTCCGTACACCCCGCAAGCGTGCCCAGAACCGCAGCACGCCGATCCGCCCCGCGGGATCGCCCTTTCTTCTCGAGGATGACCCCAAACAACAAGCGAATGACGACATCAACAACTGCGCTCCTATCCTGGGGATCCAATGAGCCAAAATCCAGGGAGGTCAGCTCGTCGCGCCAGCGTGTTTCGTCGAGAAGCAACCGGATCTTGTCTTCATGCGACGAGAGGCGTGGTGATTTATATGTGAAGAGACATGTGAGGGCAACGGTTTGGAGGGCACGGTCGGGATGTGAGAGAAGCGTCATATAGAGATTGCGCAGGGTATCGGTCGAATACAAGGCCTTCGGATTGTGAAATTTAGAAAACAACGTCAGCCAGGCAACGAGCTTCTGCTTCGGCAATTTCGAGAGAGCATCTGGGCCCGCCAGCTCCAGAAAATGAGGGACAAGTTCGCGATTATGCTTCTCCACCAAGGAGGAACATTCCCCGAACGTTACGAGCAGCTGAGATTCGTATGAACGCAGGTCAAAACGCTCCTTCAAGCTCTGAAACTGTGAACACAGATCTATCATCAGCAACCACCTGCAAATAACAACTCTTTTAATCACCTTGACAAACTCAACCAGTGAATTTTTGTCGTCTCCAAGCCTCGCCACGACGTCCCTCAACTTATGAGCAGACGGATCTCTCCACGATCTCTCCTCCTCCCAACTGTCCTTCACACCACCATCTCCCTCTTCCATCCACTCCGGCCTGAGCTCCCCACCCCGCCCCTCACTCACCACCCGCAGTTCCCCAAACAACAGCCTCCACACCAGATCTCCAAACCGTTCCGAAACCGAAGACAGAGCCCCAGCCGCAGGCGACCACACCGGGCGTAGGTTGACTTTGAGCTGACCTGAAAAAACAATAATCAGCATACACACACCGTTACATCGGGGAAGTACACGGACCAATCAGCCACCGAGTGGCGACATCAGCCCCAACATCATCTCCATCGTTCAGAACCTGCCCTACCCGACCTATCCGCAACACGCGCTCTCGCACACCCTGCACGTCAAGTGTAACCTCCTCGCCTTGCAAACAGCGCCTGATCACGTCGGACGTCGCTGATGGCGATGATACAAGATTGGATCCGATAAGACGTAACGCGTTCAGGCGCAAGGGCCGGGAATGAGATTGCAGGGACAGCTGGAGGGCATCATACACATCTTCAAGGGGCGTAGGGGTAATGGTTGATGGACTAAGACCGAAAGCGTCACGATCAGCCATACATAACCCTGTAACGAAAACTTACCTTGCTTGGGATAGCCCATACAGCCCTCCCAGAACCGTGTAAGACCATCCCCAGTGTTGAACGGATATCTTCGTCCACGATGCCAGATCTGCCCTAGCGGCCCATTCCACAGGATCCCGTTTCTCCAAGATCTGCATGCACACACCCAATGCCCACGCAGAGTTCGAAGGTGTGGCACGGTACTCGGCCACCGTATCGTCCGGCGGCGAACCAAGAATGCCGTCGATAATGCGGATAACAATCGGCGGCATCGCGGGTGAAAAGAAACTCGACATCGTCAAGATATCTTCCAACTCTCTCGCCACTTCCGGTTCCGTTTGCGGGCTCAGGGTCCACTTTTCCAATCTCGCAAGTGCAAACCTCTCGAACCTGTCCTTCCACACAAGGTCCGTGTCGCTGACGCTGAACTTCTTGGATTTCCTCAATGTCGCCAAGACCTCGAGGATCTTGGGGGGATCGAGGTCAAGCATGGTCTGTGACGCTGCCGCCTTCAACAGCAACGGCAAAGCGACGAGTTTCCACCCTCCCCATCCAAGCTCTGCAAGACACACGTTGAGCTTCAACACGAACTGGAGGGTTGGTTGGTCTGTGCATGCGGACCATGCTCGTTGAAGGAATTTGTACCCTGGGCCAAGCCAGAGGGGCATTTCGGCAGCCGTGAAGGTTGCCGAAGTGAATTTGAGGATAACAGAGTGCAGCTCAGGCATCAGAGGTATAACCGGAAGTTCTCCCAATATGGCACCCAGTTGAGATTCTACACGAGGTGGTTAGGCTTATATTTGCAAAGAGAGAAGCCACATACGGGTCAATCTTGAGCCTTGGCGAACTGAGCTGATGATTGAAACGATCTCTAAAATACGTCGTAAACGTTCTACATCTTGCGCAGAGGAAGGATCGGCTGATTTGGATATGGCGGCGAATTGTCTGACGAGAACGTCTGCTACTGGAAAGAATTGTTCGGCATTTTTGACATGGTGAATCAATGCAGTTAAAACGCGTTGTAGTAGAGTGTGCGTGGCTGCGGGAGCATCGCTTGCCAGGTGGAAAACTACAAGCGGTGTCAAAATGGATGTCGTGGCAGTGTGGAGCGTTTGTGACACAGACTAGGGACGACTATTAGAGTTGGGAGAGCCTGAGCAAAGGGTAGTGACGTACCTTGCATGCATACACGAAAACCCAGGCCGTCGCGTCTTCGACATCAATGATGCTTTCTGCGAGTAAAGTGACCGCTTTCTCGCGTGAAGTCGTTTTCAACCGCCGCAGGAGTGATGCCCAAACCTCTGCCATCGTTCTTTGGATCTCTGGCAAACAGTTTGGGAGAACCGCGCGGACGTCAGCCCATGTCTGCTCGAGAAGGGTTGTCGAGATGGCTGGGACAAGGAGGTGCTTGAACAAGGAGGAAAACGTCTCCAGAAGCGCGGTAAGGGCTGCAGGACTTAATGAGCGGGGAAGAAGATTGAGAAGATGGCTGAGAAGGTCGGTATAGACCGGGGATAGCGTTGTGCGGAGGTCGTGCGTTATTTTTTGAAGGAGACTAAGGAAAATTGAGCAACGCAGCTTAGAACAATAATTCATAGAGGACTTACTCCAACAAGGCCCGTAGACTTTCGTCATCCGATATTTCCAAAGCGGTCGTCCAAAGTTCAATGATATCGCGCCAGTTGTGCAACAGCAGCGGCATCGACGCAGACAGGTCATCGACCTTGTACGCAAATTTGAGAAATGCTGGAGACAGATTAAGCTGCCTCCAATGGTCGAGGCCTTGGTGGAAATGTGAATCATTGTTCTTGATTCAGTTGAACAGGGCGATAGACTACATAAAATGCGTGAAACTCACTGTTATCTCATGCTCCAACTGAGTCCTATTGTGTGCCGCGGTCAGATGGACATCCTTTAGGCTTTCCTTGTACGATTGATGCTGTCGATCTCCGTCAGTATGCCCATTCCTACCGCGACAAAATGTGAAGACTTGCTTTGAAGCGCTTGACCCTCGGTTGATCACCATAATCTTCCATTGTCTTGGTATGTTTCTGTCCGTTTTCGTTTCCCGAAGACTGTTAAGTGGCTGAACACTGCGGGGAAAGCAACTCGGAATTAATCTCAACAACATTACCGAAAAATTTGGATGGTTGTTTAGTTCGGTGGTGATTGTGCAACATGCTCTTGCCAAACACGCCAAAGCTTCCTCCCAACCGGATTCGAATTCATGAACAGCCTGCAGCCTGCAGGGCGTGATGCATCACCATACCCGCATTCCTTCGTCATTCTTATCAGTTACACAGTAAATTGTCCTTGTACAGCCCTATATATAGTCTAGATTACTAGTGCGCCATCCGTTTGCCCCTCGAGCTTATCGAGGCCAAACGCAAATACACTTTTCTATTTGTTTGGTTACTACGACGCCGAAGGTTATTTTAACACCGTGACCAAGATGCTCCGAAACACCGAAGCCAGCTGATGCTCGAGCCCAAGTTTCGGTTGAAATGTTATATCTCGTCCAAGGCGGCCTTTCGGAACAGCATTCGATCCGACTTCTGCATACAAATCATCGATAGCTGCTGTCTCTAGACATTTTCAACGGATTTGATATCATGGCACGGGCATCGAATTGAGCCCGGAGTTGTCGTAAGTCCAGTGTCCACGGATGCCCATCATTATTCACTTAGCACTTACTACAGTCGGGTCATGTGGGGTCGGATGATTTATCCTTACAAACGACGCCGAAGCTTCTCGGTGTATTCTTGATCCTATCCAAATGGAATCCTCTCCTATCCAGATCACTATAAGGGACATACTCCATCTCATGAAGGCCTTCAATCCCCCGGCATGTCGATCCCAGAAACCGCTCGTCAATATTGCCTATTAGCCCAGGTTGGTGTGTTTATGATACTCTGATCAGCTCGCTAAACGATCTCGTTTCCAGGGAGATACCTACGACAATCTCGTCATCCAAACCAAGGTCGTCGAACAACCAAAGGACGACGAGGTTCTTGTCAAAATCCATGCTGTCTCTCTCCAAGTATGCCACGCCAAATAACTAACGCGCTTGCAACCTCCTGACTCCCGCCAGTACAGAGACCCCGACATCGTCTTCGGTCGGTACTTCGTCAAGTAAGGAATCCTTCTCTCCTTTCCCTTCTGCTGATCTGACGCCACCAGGCTCACCGGACCCCTCGTCCCATGCTCCGACATGGCCGGCGAGATCGTCGCACTCGGGCAAAGTGTCACAGGCTGGAAAGTAGGAGATCGAGTGACAGCCAATTTCGCTTCCGCCCACATCTACGGCCCAGCGACTCCCCTCACCATCGTCTCGAACTTGGGCACGCCGCAGCCAGGAGTTCTGACGGAATACAGGGTGTTCAAAACCAGCGTTCGTGCCACCTCTATGAACGCAAGTTCGAAAATTAACGCCATATCACAGCCCCTCGTGGCCATCCCGAAGCACCTTTCCTATGAAGAAGCTGCGACTTTGCCGTAGGTCTTTCCATATCCCTAGCATGTTTGAAATCGTCATTGAGCTGATCTTTTCGATCATTCTATAGATGTGCAGGTGTGGTTGCATACAATACCTTATTCGGTGCAACACCGGTAAAGCCAGGAGACTATGTACTGGTTCTCGGAACCGGCGGTGTTGCGACGTCAGTTTTCTTTTCATGCCCGCCCGCCCTTCCATGCCCATAAACGGTCCTTCAGTTTCGCTCTTCAACTTGCAGTCACCGCCGGAGCCACCGTCATCGTTACCTCTTCTTCAGATGAGAAATTGGAAGTCGTAAAGAAACTTGGGGCTAAGCACCTTATCAATTACGTGAAGGTCCCCAACTGGGACGAGGAAGTCCGGAGAATCGTACGTTGTGCCTTTGTTTCTATCCACATGGAGGACGCTAACGTTCCGTTCCCGCAGACTGGCGGAATCGGTGTCGACCATGTCATTGAAGTGCGTCCCCGCCCTTGCAGCGTTCCCAAATGACACTGATGGTATCATAGATTGGGGGTCTTGGAACAATCTCAAAATCCATCAATTCAACAAGGATGGAGGGACGCATCAATATTGTTGGATTCCTCTCCAAGGTATGAAACGATGAATTATATTCCGATACCTCGCTTGACAACGTCATATCGATGGGACACAGGAAGAGAACCACTCCAATATCCCTATGGATTTGATCAAGTCGGGGGCCCATCTCCGCGGAATGCGCAACGGCAGTCGTTCCCAGTCCGTGGTTTTCTCATTTATTCATGGGTGTCATCCGGGGAGCTGATGTGGACGATTTCAGGTTTGAGGATATGATGAGATTGATGACAGCGCATCCCGAGACCACACGCCCCGTCATCGACAAGGTTTTCGATTTCGAGGATGCGGTCGAGGCTTATAAATACTTGGCCAGCTGGCAACACGTTGGGAAGGTGGTCATCAAGGTGTCCAAGAATTGATATAGGGTGTGGAAGAGATGTTGACAAGCCGGTCGGCGGAGCAAAAGCATGGGCAATAGAAGACTTCGATTCTCCATGTGCAAGAAGTTTCGGGAGTGCTGACTAGCTTAAAACGTTAAAGCTTGGAGGCGCATTGCCCGCACAGGCAATTGACACTCCCCTGTAGAAACCGTAGAAACCGCAGAAACTTCACCGTACAACTTGTTTGGGATCAAGTTTCTATGACTATCTTACACTACCCAGGGACGAACGCGGGGTATTTAAAGCTCGTCCTTGAAAACGACCTGCTCTGCCTCTGGCATCGCTTGACTCTCGACATCCAACAACTTGAGATCAGCGGTACCGTCTAGGACGGATTCGAAGTATTTGGTCAGCCCGTCCATTTTCGTTTTCCCTATACGGTGTTCCGAGCAATGTTGAATACGAGCATATTCGAAAAGGGAAATACTGCACTGACCTTCGTACAATGCGAATTTCGTGGAACCAGCTGGGTATACGAGCACCTTGGAGGACCCAGAGTCGAGACCGAGCGCCTTGAACGAACCACCGTCACGATCCCTATGCACGCCCAACTCGATTTTGCCCTTGAAGTTGTTGCCAAGGACTTTCCAGAGTAGTGGGACTTTGCTGTCCTTGGTGATGAGCACGGCGCGGTGCTTGTCGGAAGTCTGCGAGGAAAAATCATGAGTTGGCTTGTTTAGAAATGGTCCATGTGACGGTGTCGGTACCTTTACAATCCAGGATGTAATGTCTTCGACGTTGGGGTGCTTTTCGATTGTGTTGGGTATACGAAGGGAGGTCCACTTGAAGAGTGCGCCTGCTGTCCGTTCACCCTCGTATGTCATCTGGCCCAGTTGGGATCCCCGAGGATAAAGCTGCATGCAAACATGAGTGTCGTAGCTTTCCAAGTCAAACTCGGTTAATACCTTCACAGTTGGGAAGCCCTTCACGCCCTGCGACGCACAGAGAGGTTTATTCTCCTCCTCATCACAGTTAACGGCATATACGGGGACCATTGGATGTAAGCCGACTGCAGTCTTCACGTATTCAGGCGCTAGTCGTTGACAGTGCTGTGCGTGGAGAATTACATTAAACATGTTGTTTTGGCTGATAACGTCGGTGACTCACCCCGCACCATGGCGCGACGAAGGCGACTAGACTTGTTTGCTGGAAACAAAGCTCTCAGAAGGAATTCACCGCTGCTTTGCGAGCGATGGACTCACATTTGTTTTCATCGCTTTATTGAAGCCTTTGCCGTCAAGCATCTTGACCTGTGAATTCGTGGGGAACATGGCTGCTGATGCCAACGAAGGCGCCAGTGCGAGGGCTAGGGCCAAACCCTTGATTCTGGAAGAGAGCATGGTGAGGGGGGCTGCGAGGAATGTCGTTTAGGAGGAACTTTCGGACGACGTGTCACTGTGATCGCCGAACAGACTGACGTGGTTGATCGGATGCGGAATTCGGCGCACCATTCACGTTACTCAACGGCGCGAGTACGATTGTCTGGCAGCATAAAGTTGAAGGACTCTCGTACATCCCCAACATTGGCCTTTTGTTCTTGATTCAATTGGGAAGCCGGCGCGATGAAGACCTTACAAATGTCGCACTTGGCAACACATTTCCATCGTTACTGAGCAATGGACAATGAGGAAATTTAATAACGAATGTAAAGTCGCGACGCCCAGGATATCACCACTCTTGGCCGCTGTTTCTTGATACGCCTCCATATCCGATACTGCCGAGTCTCTGTTGTATGGCGACACCGTCAAGAAGGGCCCACAATATCTCATGCTACTAGTACTACCATGACTTCAATTGCACCTCAGCGTTCAGCGCTTGGTCCGAGTCCACGGAGTATCGTTGATACAGGTGATCATGTCCTCGATTCATGGACGGCATCCAACGAGTCTGCACACGAGGATGTTTCCAAATGCCGGTGGCACCATCCAGCTTCCCGCTCGAAATGGTGCAAAGGTGAGGCACTCTCCTTCCATACATACATAGTCTGGGGGTCTATGAATCGGGCACCAGGTGAACATGGCTGCACGGAACGAGGGACGAGCGCTGGCTGTCGTTCAACGGTTGAAGGACGAACAAAAGGCGATAGGAGCGTTGACTGGTTAAACTTCAATCTCTCGGACCCTCATTTGGCCAAAGACGGCATTCCCATCACTTCCATATCCGAGCATCCTGGAGGTGTTGAAAACGGTCGGGTTTGAAGGGCTTGTTGATCAGTGCCGTATGTCTGGGTCGCACCGCTCGTCCTTTCCTCGTGGCGAGAGGGAGCTATCATGAGCGCCTTCGCGGCCTCGTCCAAGGAGGTCAAGCGAGAACGAGAAAGGTACGAGGTAGCATGCTGTTCCTTACACCTGTCGCCAAGATTACGAAGCCGTCCAAATATGCGATGGATGAGAGGCTGCGACGGAGGAGGTATTGAAAGAGCTAGGCCTGTAGATGGTTATTAAGGAGACGTTTAGCATTCGTGGGAGCCAAACCAAATTCAGAACTCGGTCCAGGATGCTGCCTGCTTCAATGCGCTCGCATGGTTCACCAAATAATTTGCGACGTAAATCTCACCATCTCTGAAGCAGGCGAGGTTGTGGTTTAGGGAAGGAGAGTGATCAACAAATGGCTGTGTCCTTGGCTGTGTCACTCTGTCAGATCGTTATCACCTTCCACCGTCCTCTCGTTCTCTCTGATGGCTTCCTTCTCACATTCTAGTAGCATAAATATCCATGGCAGCTCATTCACCCATGTTGGAGGTGATCAGTTTTTCGGTCACACTAAAAGTATGAAACGAGAACTATCTCAGTTATTTTATGCTCATGATCCACTTCAGCTATCGATAGAATACTTGCACCCGTAAACGGTGCTACATATCGTTCGAAAGGATCTGGAGCCAACTGTCGCCCAGGCACTCGACAAGATGTCATCGCAGAACTCGCGGAATGGGCTGACGACGAAAGCAGCCAACCGATGTGTTGGCTCAGCGGCCCCGCGGGTTATGGAAAATCAGCAATATCGCACGCCATCGCTGAACCCTACGATAATAAAGGCAGACTCATCGGAAAACTTCTTCTTTTTCAGAGGCGCAGGCGATAGAAGTATCCTCGATGGCCTGGTCCCCACGCTCTCCCATCAGTTGTATCATCGCGTACCGGCGACAATAGATTCAATTGAGAATGCGATTGACACCGATCCGCTCATCACCACTAAATCTTCGACATACCAATTCCAGAAACTGATTATCGAACCCATTCGTGCGGCGAGCAATGCGATTCCCTCCTTTCCAGCGCTGATCATCCTCATCGATGCGCTTGATGAGTGCGACGATAAACTATTAATGCGGGAATTTGTCGAGGGCGTTATTCGCACGTTCCAGGAGAACCATGGACTCCCGCTCCAGGTCATCATCACCAGCCGAGTTGACGAGCACATTCAAGAGGCCCTTGAAACTCCTGCAGCCTTTTCGGTAGTCCGTCGTTTATCTCTGCCAGACTTCGATGCTCGTGCCGATATCCGCGCCTTCTTTGAGTCGGGCCTTTGTACCCTATACTCCCAAAAGCGCCGTCTCATGCGGGACGTATCGCCTCCGTGGCCTTCCAAGTCGGATATCAACTCCCTCGTCGACAAGTCAGGGGGATCATTTCTCCTTGCAGCCTCCTTGATCGACTTCATTGGTTCTCGGGGCCTTCCCCAAGACAATCTACGCAGCGTGTTGACGGCAGAAGACCTCTGGGCTGGGACAAACAATATTCCTGTGCCTTCAATTCGCCACGTAGAGACGGCAGAAGGCAGCTGGGCTGGGACAAGCAGCACTCCTGGGCCTCCAATTCGCCACTTAGACGCTGTCAAGGACGAGGAGAGCAAGCCAAGAGGGTGCACGGGAGCCGGATGGACGCTCTGGGCACTTCGGAAGGTCTATATGTGCATCGGGCAGATATTTAGCGGCCGATCGCGGGTCTGGAAGATTACCCCATATCTCCCCTGGCCTGCATCTTGTCCACCGTCAACTAGGCGTCTATTCCCGTCCACTTCGTGCATTATGTCACTAATCCATCGCCTTTACCTGTTCATCCTTCTCTATATGCCATGGCGATATGCAATGCAAGCGGGCCGTCTTTTTGACACAATGTTACTTTACTTCATCCACAGAATCCCGCACTGGGGCTCTGCGCTCCCCGCCTGACGGTCCTCTCGCCAAATTCCACCAGAACAATGCTCAGTTCACATAACACACCCTCCACAAACTCGTCCTCTCCGTAGTACCCTCCAAGCACCCACTCAACGCCGCCCTCCCGGCCCATCTCGCCATCATACGCAGCCCGTCAGCCGACGTAGAGATCTCCTCTTTCCCTGCCTCGCACACCGTCAACCCCGCTGTGACAACGTGGCTTGGTGCCCTGTCACGATCCTCGACACCTATGACCAGATCGCGGCGGGGCTGGGAGCGAGGGATTACCATCCGCAGCTGGCCCGGGAGCTGGAAGTCAAAGTCAACGGGGCGCTGACATGGGTGGTGGTGGTCCGGAGGGGATGGGTAATTTGAGGATGAGAGTGTAGCCCGGGATTGACGAGCGGTTGGTCGGGTGATGTTTCAGTTTCGTCCACTACCCGTGTAGCAGTGGCGTGGCAAACATCTATTGGGTATCGGGTGTGTCGGAGTCACCGTCGTCCGTCTTCCCCCCATATCCTACCTCACACCCATCTCCCCAGCCGCTCCTAGCTGCCCTCATATTCTCAACAGATCGCACACTCCCCGTGTCCCCCCGGGCCGACTCGTAGGCTCATCATCCGTCGTCGACGCGCTCTCCCTTCCGTCTCACTGTCTCGGTATCCGACTGGCCGTTTTCGTCCTCCTCTTTACCACCGCCCGCACCAGTCCTCCATCCTCTTCTCGACCTGTCTTAGGGCCACGCCCGGGTGGGTATGCCGGTGCACGAACGACGCAGACGAAAAGAAGAAGAACCACCATGCACGCACAGTACGTCAATGCAGCACCTAGGGCATCCGAGCCCCCTCATTCGTTGGATGAGCTTCATACACTATCCTATGCGGCCGATGTCCAGCGCACTGCCATTCGCATCGATCGTGCCCACTGTATGCACAACCGCTGCGTGTGAGGGCTAGGAGGAGAAATGAGGGGGCAACACCGTCAAGAGCTTGGAGTCCGAGTCCGAGAAAGATGAAGACGCATATGGTTGTGGAGGCCACCGTTACGATATGCACAGATGATGGTGACGTTGACGACCAAGCGGGGTTTGATGGAGTGGATGACGGTGACTAGACTGGCCGTCGGTGTGGTTCAGAACCCCGTGAACCCGGACCTGAACCTGGACCGCACCTTGGGTTCAGGTTCTATGTTCGGGGTTTGGTTGAACCAAACCTCTAGGACGTGTCCATGTTCAT
>Ga0307516_10000890_pt1 | contig 41141 bp, 29 predicted proteins | sample 19_EM_MG_FD_203310 | JGI IMG/M metagenome (GOLD analysis project Ga0307516, IMG submission 203310) | Populus trichocarpa ectomycorrhiza microbial communities from riparian zone in the Pacific Northwest, United States - 19_EM | ecosystem: Host-associated > Plants > Roots > Unclassified | place... | reverse complement strand
CCTTTGCCGCCCTGGCGTCGTTGCAAATCCTCGCGATGCCTCCGGGCATCGCTGCGGTTTGCGCCTAGCCAGGACGACAAATCCATCGGCTTTCTTAAGTGCCGCATAGCATCGAACACTGCACTAGAGGTGCGGGTAGGAAAAGCCGAGGAAGTGCACGGCATTGACCGCGAAGTGAGCCAGGATCGCCGACTCGATGCGTCGTGTCGCTGCATAGGCCAGCGAATAGCCGGCGCCGGCCAGCATGGCAAGCAGCACCAGCACCTGGCCCCCGGCCGCATGCGCCAGCCCGAACAAGACCGCAGACACCGCAATGCCAAGCCCCTGCCACAGCCGCCGGGCCGGCAGTGCAGCGGCCAGGCGCTCCTGGAGCAGGCCACGGAAGACAGCCTCCTCCGCCACGCAGGTGAACAGCAGGTTCACGGCCAGCCAGGCCGGCGCAACATCCGGGAACTTCAGGTCCGGCGCCATGTAGCCCAGGGCCGTGGCCAGGCCGAGCACCACAACCACGGTGGCGGCGCTGATGCCGGCAGCGGCCGGGAGCACGAGCTTCAGGCGGGCCACGGTGTCGATCCGCGGCGCAAAGGCCACCAGCAGGAAAAGCCCGGCCGATGCCTTGTCAAAGTTCATGAAGGTCGTGATCGGCGGCGTGCCGGCACTCAGGCGAAGCCCGGTGACGAGGGCTTGGTTCTGATAGCCCGGGAACACATGCACGGCCAGTCCGACGGCAATGACGGCTGCTGCCACCATGGATGCGGCCCGGAGCCACCGCCTTGAACTCCGCCGCGCCAGGCTGGTCGCGCTTGCCAGCAGCGCCAGCGACATGAGCGCTGGCCACGTGAGCACGTGGCCGAGCAGGCCGGCGACGACGGCGGCGGCAAACAACGGCAGCCACGCCGGAACGCTGAAACCCTTGGCCCGCAGCGGCGGCAGCCAGACCGCAACCATCGAGCCGGCTAGAAGGAGGTAGGTCGCGGGCATCCGGGTGGTTGTCGTCTGCTGAGAGGGACACTCAGAGTGTCATTGCGGCTGGAACCCCGCCTCCCCCATCTGCCACAGGAAGAACGACCACACGTCCGCGGTCTCGCTGATGCGTTGCGCGCGACCCGAGCCCATGCCGTGGCCGCCGGCAAAGTCCACCCGCAGCAGCACGGGCTTGCCGCTGGCGGTGGCGGCCTGCAGGCGTGCGGCCATCTTGCCCGGCATCCAGGCATCGACGCGCGGGTCGTTGGCGCCGGTGGTCACGATCACGGCCGGGTACTTGGTGCCGTCGGTGACGCGGTGGTACGGGCTCAGCGCGTACATGGTCTTGAAGTGCTCGGGGTTCTGCACCGTGCCGAACTCCGCCACGTTGGGCGCGCCATTGGGGGTGAGCTCCATGCGCAGCATGTCGGACACGCCCACGGCACTCTGCGCCGCGCCGAACAGCTCGGGCCGCTGCGTGATGGCCCCGCCGATGGTGATGCCGCCGGCACTGCCCCCGATGCCGGCCAGCTTGTCGGAGCGGGTGTAGCGCTGGGCGATCAGGTACTCGGCGCAGGCGATGAAGTCCGTCACCGTGTTCTGCTTGGTGAGGATCCAGCCGCCGTGGTGCCAGTCGGCGCCGAACTCGCCGCCGCCGCGCACATGGGCCACGGCCATCACGCCACCGCGCTCGAGCCAGGCCAGCCGCTGCGCATTGAAGCGCGGCTCCATCGAAATGCCATAGGCGCCATAGCCGCTCAGGATGGTGGGCCGGGCGCCGTCCAGTTCCAGGCCTTTGCGGTGCAGGATGGACAGCGGCACCATCGTGCCGTCGGGGCTGCGTACCATCGCGCGCCGCACCTCGATGCCGGAGGTGTCCAGTGTGGACGGCAGTTGCAGGGCGATGGCACGCGCCGGCTGGCCCGGGGCCAAGTCCCACCAGGCCGCAGGCTGGGCCCAGCCCTCCAGGCGCAGCCACGCACCGCCGCGGTGGGGCACGATCTCGCGCAGCGTGCCGGCCAGCGGCAGGTCCACGGCCTTGGCCGCGCCGGCGCCGCGCAAGGGCATTTGCAGCAGGCGGCTCACGCCGCCGTCCAGCCCTTCCACGTACAGCGAATCAGGCCCCACCTCCAGGTTGCGCAGCACCGTGTCGCCCGCGGGCAGCACGGTCTTGGGCGCACTGCCGGCGCGCGTGAGGTCATGGCGCAGCAGCTCGCGCCGCGACGCATGCTGCTGCGACAGGGCAAACACCTGTTGCCCGCCGAGCACGGCCTGCGTCACGCCATCGGCCGGCGCGATGAGGCGGCGCCAGGGGGTGGCCGGGCCTTTGAGATCGGCCACGCGTGCCACGAAGTAGGAATGTTCGGCCGCATCGCCGTGCAGCACCTCAGCCAGCAGCCAGGGCGAGCCGGAGGCCGTGCGCACATAGGGCAGGTCGGGGATCTCGAAGCTGCGCTGCGGGCTCACCTCCCAGCCGAACACCGGCGTGTCGCGCGGCTCGGGCTGACCCAGCGTGTGCAGCCAGACGGCGCTCTTGGTGTAGCGCTCCTGCTTGCCTTGTGCATCGGGCCCGGGCAGCCGGTTGTAGAAGAAACGGCGGTTGTCGGGCAGCCACGCGATGTGGTCATTCAGGCCGGCGCGGGCCATGCGCTCGGGGCCAAAGCTGCCGTCGGCCACCTTCAGCACACGCAGCACGCTGTCTTCCGAGCCGCCCTTGGACAGGCCGAGTGCAACCCAGCGCCCATCGGGCGACGGGGTGAAGAAGTCGATGGAATGCGCGCCCGGCTCGCCGGGCAGGTCCATCGGGTCCAGCAGCAGGCGCTGCGGCCCTTGTGCACCGGTGCGCACGTAAAGACGGGGTTGGTCGCGGCCGGGCTCCAGCTTCAGGTAGAACAGGCGGCCGGCCTGGCTCTGCACCGAGTACACCGACTCGCCCGCCTCGGCCGACAAGGCCGTGAGGCGCTGCCGCAGCCCGTCGCGCCCGGGAATCTGCCCCAGCACCTTGTCGGCGTGCCCGGCCTGGGTCTTGAGCCAGTCCTTGAAGTCCGCCGACCCCATGTCTTCCATCCAGCGGTAGGGGTCGACGACGGTCGTGCCGTGGTAGGTGTCGCTGACGGGGCGTGCCGGCGTGGCAGGCGCCGAGGCATCGCCGGCATGGGCAGCCAGGCTGATGGCGAGGCCGGCCAGCAGGCCGAGGCGGGTGGTGTGCAGCAAGGCACGGGCGGTTGAGCGCACGGAGGCTCCTGGGTTTGTGGCTTGGAGTGGCGCACGCCGGAAGCGGCGCCAGGCAGGCCCGGTGGGGCCGCGCAAATGATAGGGGCGATAGATCGGGGCACCACGCGGGGCACCATGCACCACCGAAAGCCCCATCCACCCAGAGAGCGCCCCAAGGCCAGCCAAAAGACAAGCCACCAGGGTGAGTCGCTCACCCTGGTGTCCTGCCAACCCCCCTAAACCGGTCGCGTGATGCCCAGCTTCTGCATCCGGTACTGCAGCGACGTGCGCTTCATGCCCAGCTTGGCCGCCGCACCGCTGGCGCCTGCAATGACCCAGTTCGAAGCGAGCAGGGCACGCAGGATGTGCTCGCGCTGCGCCTCTTCGAGCGTGGCCAGCGGCAGGGTCCCGTCGCAGGGCGGCACGGCGGCCGGTGCGCGGGCCGCATCGGGGCCGGCCAGCGGCACCTGCAGGCTGGAGCCGGGCGACAGCATCACGCCACGTTCGATCAGGTTGTCGATCTCGCGCACGTTACCCGGCCAGGCGTAGGCGCACAGCGCGTCCATCGTGGCCGGTGCAATGCTGCTGATGAGCTTGCGGCAGCGGCGTGCATGGCGCTGCACGAAGTGCCGGGCCAGCAAGGGAATGTCTTCGGCCCTTGCCCGCACCGGCGGCAGTTCGATCGTGAAGCGGCGCAGCCGGTCGAACAGGTCGGCGCGGAACTCGTGCGCGGCCACGCGGCCGGCCAGGTCGCCACTGCAGGCCACCACCAGCCGCACGTCGGCGCGGATGGGCCGCGTGCCGCCCTGCGGCACGAACTCATGGTCCTGCAGCAGGCGCAGCAGGCGGGCCTGCAGGTCCAGGGAAAGTTCGCCGATGCCATCGAGAAAGAGCGTGCCGCCCTGCGCCAGCTCCACACCGCCCAGGTGCCGGGCAACCGCCGTGCCCGGCCCGGTACCTAGCCCCCCGCCCAGCCCCCCACCTAGCCCCGTACGGGCCAGGCCGAACAGCTCGGCCTCGATCTGCGCGGCCGGCAGGCTGGCGCAATCCAGCCGCACGAAGGGTTTGTCCCGGCGGCCGCTGTGCTGGTGCAGGCTGCGCGCCACCAGGTCCTTGCCGGTGCCGGGTTCGCCCTCGATCAACACGCAGGCAGCGCCCGGGGCCACCTGCTCGATCTGCAGGCGCACCCGCTTCATGACCTCGCTCTGGCCGATGATGGGATCGGCCTGCGCACTGCGCTCCTGGGCCCGGCGCAGCCACACGTTCTCGGCCTGCAGGCGATCGGCCGTGCGCTCCAGCTCGCCGCTGTGGCGGCGGTGCACCGTGACCTCGGCATTCTGCAGTTCGACCACCGCCTGGTTCACCGCCACGCGCAGCAGCAAGGTTTCCTGATACGCAGGAAAACCATCGCGCTGCGAACCGACTGCCACCACGCCGCTGTGCGCGTCAGCGCCCAGCCACAAGAACGCAAGCGTGGTTTCGCCGGCGCCCAGCGGGTTGGGCACGCGGGTGCCGAAGGTGGGCACCTCGGGCGTGAGCCACGGGGCCAGCACACGGCCCACGTCGGCGGCCCGGAAGGCGGCATCGGCCGGCACGGCCGCGGCTGCCATGCCTGGGTTCATGGGGTTGGCGTCATGGACCACCCGCAGCAGTTCGACCGGTGCCGCACCCACTGGCCTGTTCAGCCGCACATAGACGAAGTCCAGCTTCATCATGCGCAACAGCACATCAGCCAGCACACCACTCACCATGGCGGCATCGCCATCACGCCACAGCGTGGGCAAGGCCATCAGGCTCACCAGGTCACTGATGCAGCCGCGCAGCCTCCAGATTTCATCCAGTGGCTCCGGCCTGTTCGGCCCTGGCCCGTGCGCGTGCCCGGCAACAGGCGCGTCCACACGGCTCGTGCGCAGCGGCACGGAAGATGCAATCACTCGTCCAATGCTGGTATCCATGAGCACTCCATCCCGCCCCATCGAACATTGTTTTCTTTGTGAACAATCAGTATCACATCGCATCGCGGCGATGTACCTCGGGGTTTGGAATAGGTGCGGGTCTGCGGGCCCGCGCCGCCACCGGCGGCACGCTCTGAGGCAAGCCCTGATTCAGCCTGTGGAATTCAAGCGCCTGGAGCCCGGGCTGTGGCACTGTCGCGCCTGCACTCGTCGTACGATTAAACCAAACCAGCGTTGTTGTCCCGCGACGAAGCGCGTAGGGTTTGCAAACAGGGAGTAGGGTTCGACCCAGGGAAAGTGCTGTGCTGACAGTCTCTAGATCGTTGTTCTCCCGTGTCTCGATACTGGGCCAGTTGCGCCTGCGGGCTTACAAGCTCGTCACGGCTCACTCGCTCACTCGTTCACGTGGCTCCTCCTCCCCCACCGCCGAGCCGCCCGTCACACACGGCCGGCCGCCGGGGTATCCGCCGACCTCCCTCAGCGCCAAGCTGCCGCATGCGGAGCCTTACTGGCGCGGCGTGTTCGAAAGCTGCGCGATCGGCATTGCGTTGACGGATACGGAAGGGCACTTCCTCGATGCGAATCCGGCCTTGCAAACCATGCTGGGATGGACCGCGGAGGCCTTGTGCGGCATGACGCTGGCCGATGTCATGCGGCCGGCCGAGCGGCAGGCCCTGCAGGGCCCGCTGGCGGAACTCGGCAGCGGGCGGCGCCAGCGCGACCGCGTGCAGGGCCGCTGCCGGCGCCAGGACGGCAGCTGGTTCTGGGCCGACATCAGCCTGTCGCTGCTGGCCGGCACGCCCCGCACGCTGGTCTGCACGGTGGAAGACGTCACCGAGCGGCGGCGCTCGCAGGACGAGTCGCGCGAACTGGCCTCGCTGGTGGAGAACAGCACCGACTTCATCTGCATCGCGGCGCTGGCCGGCCAGATGCGCTTCGTCAACGCCGTGGGGCGCCGCATGATGGGCCTGCGCGCCGACGCACCCGCGCACACCACCAGCCTGCTGGACTACATCGCGGCCCAGGACCATGCGCAATACCGCGGCGAGATCCTGCCTGCGCTGCTGGTAACCGGCCTGTGGGAAGGGGAAACCCGGTTCCGCCATTTCCGCACCGGCACGCTCATGCCCATGTGGCACCACGCCTTCCTGATCCGGGACCCGGGCAGCGAACATCCGGTCGCGATGGGGATGATCAGCCGCAACCTCAGTGAACGGCGGCGCACCCAGGCCGAGCTGCTGGCCTTGAAGAACGACCTGGCCACCGAGCTGGAGGCCATGAAGCGCCTGCACGAGCTGGGCACCCGCCTGCTCGCCATCGAAGGCCTGGAGCCTTTGCTGGAGGAAATCCTGAGCTGCATGATGGCGCTGCAGGACGCCGACTTCGGCTGCGTGCAGTTCTACAACCCGGACAGCGACGCGCTGGAGCTGGTCACGCACCGCAACTTCCCGCCCTGGCTCGCGACCCGGTTTGCGGTGGTCCGCGACGGCAGTACCTCATGCGGGCAGGCGATGCGGCGGCGCGAGCGCGTGATCATCGAGGACATGCGGGCCGATCCCGGCTTCGCCCCGAACCTTGACGTCGTAGAGTCCGTCGGCATGCGATCCGCCCTGTCCACCCCCTTGTTCGCCCGCAGCGGCGAGCTGCTGGGGATGATCACCACGCACTTGCGCCGCACGCACAGCCCATCGGAGCACGAGCTGCGCCTGGCCGACCTGTGCGCGCGCCAGGCCGCCCAGCTGATCGAGCGCAAGCGCGTGGAGACGGCGCTGCGGCGGAGCGAGGCGTGCCTGGCGGCGGGAGAAAGCCTGGGCCACACGGGCAGCTGGGCCTACAACCTGGCCCGCCGCGACCTGTACTTGTCGCACGAACACTTCGCCCTGTACGGGCTGGACCCGGCGAGCTTCAAGCCCACCCCGGAAGCCTGCCTGGCCTTGGTTCACCCTGATGACACCGGTCCCATCGACATCTACAAGAAAGCCATGACGGAGCACAAAGTCGCCCAGGCTGAATTCCGCATCGTGCGGCCCGATGGCGAAGTGCGCCACATGCAAGGCCTGTCACACCCCATCTTCGACGACACCGGCAAGCTGACCGACTACGTCGGCACGGTCACCGACATCACCGAACGCAAGCGCTCGGAGGAGGCCCTGGCGCAGGCCCACGAAGAGCTGGCCCAGCTGACCCGGGTGATGAGCATGGGCGAGTTGGCAGCCTCGGTGGCCCACGAGATCAACCAGCCGCTGGCGGCCATCGTCACCAACGGGCAGGCCTGCCTGCGCTGGCTCACGCGCGAAACCCCCAACCTGGACGAGGCGCGCGCCGCGGCCGAGCGGACCGTGCGCGACGGCATCCGCGCCGGTGCGGTGATCCAGCGCATCCGGGCACTGTCCACCCGCACGGCCTCGCACACCGCCTGGCTGGAGATGAACGAGGTGATCCAGCAGGCGCTGCAGCTGGGGCACACCGAACTGCAACGGCACGATCCCGCCTTGCGCGTGGAACTGGCCGGCAACCTGCCCCCCATCCACGGCGACCGCATCCAGCTGCAGCAGGTGGTGCTGAACCTGTTGCGCAACGGCATGGAGGCCATGCAGGGGGTGGGCGATCGCCCGCACGAACTGGTGGTTCGCTCACGCATCGCCACTGGCGGCCAGATGCCGGAGTCGGGCACCGAGCACATCGTGGTCGACGTGAGCGACAGCGGGATCGGGCTGAACCCGGGCACGGCGGAGCGGCTGTTCGATGCATTCTTCACCACCAAATCCGAAGGCATGGGCCTGGGCCTGGCCATCAGCCGCCGCATCCTGGAGGCCCACGGTGGCCGGCTCTGGGTGGCACCCAACCGCAGCCATGGCGTGACGGTGTCGTTCAGCGTGCCGGCCGGCATGTCCGAGCAATGAGCCCGCCGGGCCGCCCCAAGGGCGAATTTCCCGCTTGGCGGGACAGCGCGAAGCGCAAGGGTGCCTCAATACACCCGCCGGGCCGCCTGGGCTCCGCAGGAGCCCCTATCGGGCTCTCGGGCGAATTGCTGCCGCTTGGCAGGACAGCGCAAAGCGCAAGGGTGCCTCAATGACTGCATCGATGGTGTTTGTGGTCGAGGACGATCTCTCGGTGCGCGAGGCGCTGGTGAGCCTGGTGCGCTCGGCGGACCTGCAGGTCGAGGCCTTTGCCTCGGCCGGCGAGTTCCTGGCACATGACCGTCCGGACGGGCCCTGCTGCCTGGTGCTGGACGTGCGCCTGCCAGGCCCCAGCGGCCTGGACCTGCAGAGCCGGCTGGCACAGTTGCAGGAGCCCATTCCCATCATCTTCATCACCGGCCACGGCGACATCCCGATGAGTGTGCGCGCCATCAAGGCCGGTGCCATGGAGTTCCTGACCAAGCCGTTCCGCGACCAGGACCTGCTGGCCGCCATCGAGCACGCGCTGGAGCGCGACCGGGCCCGGCGGCGCGAGTACGCCGAACGGGCGGTGCTGCACACCCGCTACGCCACGCTGACCCCCCGCGAGCGGGAGGTGATGACGCTGGTGGTCCGCGGGCGGCTCAACAAGCAGTCGGCGGCGGAACTGGGGATCACAGAGACCACGGTCAAGGTGCATCGCCACCATGTGATGGCGAAGATGGACGCGGGGTCGCTGGCGGATCTGGTGCGGATGTGGGAGAAGCTGGGGTGAGGTTTTCCGGGCCTTCACTCACTTCAGCCCAAGCGGCTCCAGCCTCACCACCCCACCACTCAACACCGCATTGCCCGACAAGGGATCCCGCAACGAATCATCCAGTAAGGCATTGAGGTTGGCCCCCGGCCGCACCGCCGCCACCTGCTGGCGCGTACCGGCCAGGTCGTGGCCCCAGCCGTGCGGCAGGCACACCACGCCGGACATGACCTCGTCGCTCACGTGCACCTGCACCTGCACCTGGCGGCCCTGTGCCCCGGTGAGCGTGGCCCGTGCGCCGTTTTGCACGCCGTGGCGCGCCGCATCGGCCGGGTGCACGATCGCCATGCAGCGGTCCGGGCCCTTGGCCAGCAGCGGCAGGTTGTGCAGCCAGCTGTTGTTGGAACGCATGTCGCGCCGGCCTATCACCACCAGGTCTGCCACCGGGTCCACGGCCTGCAGATCCAGCGACACGCGCTGCAGGTCGTCGAGCAAGGCCTGCGGCGCCAGCTCGATCTTGCCGGAGGGCGTGCGCAGCACCTCGGGGATGCGCGGCGCCAGGGCACCCAGGTCCTGGCCATGCGGCTGCTCCAGCACCTTGGCCAGCGTCAGGCCCTGCGGGCTGGCGCCGAACTGGTCGCCATAAGGCCCGGACCGCAGCCCCAGGTCGAGCAGGCGCTCCGGCCCCTGCCAGCGCGACACGGCCTGGAACACCGCGCCGGCTGCAGCCCCGGCGCTGCGTTGCAACTCCTCGGTGAGCAGCGCATCGTCCAGCGCCTGCACATCGGCCCCCGCCCCCTTGCCCTGCGCGATGGCAGCCAGCTTGAGCAGGATCTGCCACTCGGCGGGCCGGTCCTCGGCCGGCTCGAACACCGGTGCGCTGTAGCGCGCATGGTTGCGGTACGAAAACTGCGGGAAGGCCACGTCGTAGTGCGACTCCTCGAACGGCGACAGCCCCGGCAGGATCACGTCCGCATGGCGGGTGGTTTCGTTGAGGTAGATGTCCACGCTGAGCATGAACTCCAGCGAGTCCAGGGCACGTGACAGGCGCGCACCGTTGGGAGCCGAGAGCACCGGGTTGCCGGCCAGCGTGACGAGGGCACGCACGGGACTGCGCCCGTCCGCACCGGCCGGTGTCTCGATCTCTTCGGCCAGGCAGGTCATGGGGAACTCGCCCAGCACCTCGGGCGCGCCTGAGACGCGGCTCCTGCGTCGGCCGGTGGTGACGCCCTGGCCCTGGCCGGGCTTGCCGCGCGTGTTGGCGGCAAACGCCGCGGCCTTGGGGAACATGGCCCCGCCCGGCTGGTCCAGATGGCCGCCCAGCACATTGAGCACGTCCACCAGCCAGCTGCACAGCGTGCCGTAGGCCTGCGTGCAGGTGCCGATGCGGCCGTACACCGCGGCGCGTTCGCTGGCCGCCAGCGCGCGGGCCAGTTCGCGCAGGGTGGCGGCCTCGATGCCGCAGCGCGCGGCCATGCGTTCGGGCGCAAATGGCAACACGGCCTCGCGCAGCGCATCCAGGCCGGCCACGTGCGGTGCCAGCGCGCGCAGCCGCACCAGGCCTTCGTCAAACAAGGTGTGCACCAGCCCCAGCAGGAAGAACACGTCGGTGCCGGGCCGGATGAAGAGGTGCTGATTCGCCACCGCCGCGGTCTCGGTGCGGCGCGGGTCCACCACCACCAGGCGCCCACCGCGGGCATGCATGGCGCGGGCCTTGCCGCGGAAATCGGGCACGGTCCACAGGCTGCCGTTGGAGGCCATGGGGTTGGCGCCCAGCATCAGCAGGAAGTCGCAGCGTTCGATGTCGGGCACGGGCACCGAGAACCAGGTGCCGAACATCAGGCCGACCGACAGCTGCTTGGGCATCTGGTCCAGCGTGGAGGCCGAGAAGATGTTCTGCGTGCCCAGTGCACGGATCAGCCGTGGCACGTACAGCAGCAGGCCCATCTTGTGCGCCACCGGGTTGCCCAGCGCCACCGCCACCGCGTCGCGGCCATGGCGCTCGATCAGCGGCACCAGGCGGCGCTCGACCTCGGCGAAGGCCTCGTCCCAGGTCACCTCGACAAAACGGCCCTCGCGCTTGACCAGCGGGCTGCGCAGGCGGTCCGGGTCGTCATGCAGTTCCTTGAGCGCCACGCCCTTGGGGCAGATGAAGCCGGCGCTGAACACGTCAGCCTCGTCGCCGCGCACGCTGGCAATGCGCGGGCCTTCGACCTTGACCTCCAGCCCGCAGCAGGCCTCGCACAGGGGGCAGATGCGGTAGGCGGTACGAGTGGCCGCTTGGGTGTCCGCTTGGGTGTCGAATGCGGCTGGGGTCATGCAATGTCTCCTTGGATGTCCGGGATCGGGCGCCGGCCGCATGGTGGCGCGGCGGCGGGGCCTTGGCTACCGCGTGGGCGACAGACGGCCGCCGCGGTGGTTCGCGACACCATCCCTGGCTTCGCCCGCGGGGCTCAGGGCCCGCGCCGAGGCGGCCCAATGCCATGGTATGCCCAGCCGCAGATTCAACGAGAGGGGGCCATGAAAATTCGACCCATCGGTCCGCGCCCGATTGCACGGGACTTTTTTGTCGACGATGCAGCACCCCTGCAGGGCCCGCGACCGACCCGCGCCCACCCGCAGGTGCTGAGGGCGGTGGGCGCCCTGAGCGGCCTGGAGTCCCGGCGGCGCCAGCCGGGCGGGGAATCCATGGCGCCCCGCAAGTCGTGGGACGAGCTGCAGAACGCCCGGAACGCCAAGCGCAAAGAGATGGGCAAGGTGGAGGGTGACACCGGCCCGGCTTCATTTGGCAGCCCCTTGGCAGCGACCGGCGGGCCGCGGCCGCCAGCGCGCAACCAACGCCGGCGGGGGCCACTGCAGCACCCCGATCCGGACAGCCACGAGACCGCGCACCCGCAGCTCAACTCGAGTTCCGCGGAGGCCTTGTTCGCGGTTCGCCAGGTGGTGGGGGGACAGTCGGCGCCAGTCGCCGGGCTGGGCCCAGCCAACCAGGTGCAGCACTACCAATTGCCGGTCGACCGGCCCGGCGAATCCGACCTGCCTCGCTTCGACCGCCCGCGTGACCTGCGAGACCAGAGCCTGGCCGCCCTGAAGCGACTGCTCGGCACGCCGCCGCCGCCGCTGCAAGACCCGATGCAGACCCACCCGGAGCGCTACGACGCGGCGGCCAAGGCCGCGCTCAAACAGCGCATCCTCGAACAAGGCCCGTCCTTCCGGACCTCGCCCGAGGAGCACGAGGAGTTCCGCGAGGCGTACCTATTCCAGACCCAGGCCGACCTGCCGGCGCAGTTGCGCTCGGCCGGGGCCAGCCTGGCGCACCGGGCCTACGAAACCTTGATCGGCGAGGTGGAGCAACTCAAGCGCACGCACCCGGGAATTGAGCACATCCCCGCCGAGGACCTGGCCGCGCTGCGCGCCTTCACCGGCAGCCATCGCGAGCTGGTGCAGGAAGCACTCGTGGGCGACAAGGTGGCCGCCAACCCGCTGGGGCTGTCTTTTGCAAAGGCCGTGGTGTCGGCGCTGCACGCCTTGCCGCCGCGCCATACCTACCATGGCCACGCCTTCACCCGCACCGACGCTGCGGCGGCCGCGGTGCTGTCGCAGCGCAAGCGTGGCAAGGTGCGGACCGAGTGGCAGATCCTGGGGGCCTCGCAGGCCCGCGAGGCCGACCCACCGGCCGGCCACGCGGTCCTGGAAACCCGGTCGCTGAACGCCAAGAACATCACCGACTTCTCGCTGCGCCCGCAGGAGGAGGAATTGGTGTTCCTGCCCGGCACGGGCTTCCGCAGCGAGGGCGTGACCCTCGGGCAGGCCGGCACCCACCCGCTGGCCTTGACGGTGGTGCAGTCGGAACTGCCGCACCAGGTGGCGAACAAGGTGGCGAACCGGGCATCGAAGCTCCCACCCCACCGGCCGCCGGCCCTCCCGTCCCTCAGCCTCATGGCGGCGCGGCGCCGTGCAGCGCCCGCTGCGTAGCGGCATCGGCCGGGAAGAAGGTCTCCAGCGTCAGCTCGGCCACGGTGACGTCGACCGCCGAACCGAAGACCGTGGTGGTGCTGATGAAGCTCAGCACGCCGGCCGGTGTGCGGAGTTGCAGCGCCACGGCCACGCCGCCCAGGTCTTCGGCCGGCGGCGCATGGGCAGCGGCGGCCGGGCACGGGTAGGCGCGCAACTCGTCCAGCAGGGCTTGCAGCGTGGCGTCGCGGCTGGCCTGCACCTGCTGGTGCAGGCGCGCCAGCAGGTGGGCCCGAAAGTCGGGCAGGTTGAGGATGCGCGGGGCCAGGCCTTGCGGGTGCAGGGCGGCACGCAGCACGTTGACCGGCGGCTGCACCAGGGCCGCGTCCAGGCCCGCCAGCAAGCCCTGGGCGGCCTGGTTGGCCATCAGCAGCTGCCAATGCCGGTCGACTGCCAGCGCAGGGTACGGCTCGTGCCCCGCCAGCAGGCGCTCAACCGCATGCCGCGTGGTGGCCATGGACGGGTCGTGCAGCGGGCGCTCGGCATACAGGGGTGCATACCCCGCGGCCACCAGCAGGCCGTTGCGCTCGCGCAGCGGCACCTCCAGCCGCTCGGACAGGCGCAGCAACATCTCGCGGCTGGGCAGCGCACGGCCGGTTTCCATGAAGCTGAGGTGCCGGGCCGACACGCCGGCTTCGAGCGCCAGGTCGAGCTGGCTCCAGCGGCGGCGCTGGCGCCAGTCGCGCAGTTGCGTGCCCACAGGGGCGGGATGTGGGCACCCGGCACCGGGGTACCGGTGCCACCCGCCGGGCGGGTCTTCAGCCGCCTTGGGGCGGCCCGGCGCCGGCTGAACGGAAGAACGAGGAATGTGCATGGTGGCCACACGATAAGGCAGGCGCGGCAGCCCGGCCATTACCTGCCACGTCATCGACGGGATGCACGCTGGGCGGGACCATGCCGACAGGTTGGCGCCATCGAAGGTGCCGCCGACGTGATCCAACCCTGAAAGGAATCCTCATGTCTTCGTCCTCGATCTCTTCTTCCCTGCCCACCTCCCGGACGCAGCCCCTGGGCGGCACCGACTGGCTGCGCCGCGCCTTGTGGATTGACGTGCTCTTCAGCGGCGTGGCGGGCGTGGCGATGGGCGCCGGCCACACCCTGCTGGCCCCCGTGCTGGGCCTGCCCGAGGGCTTGCTGATCGGTGCCGCACTGGTGTGCCTGGCCTGGGCCGCAGCACTGGGTGCCCTGGCGCGCCGTCCCTACCTGCCGCGCCTGCTGGTGTGGGACGTGATCCTGGGCAACGGCGCCTGGGTGGCTGCGAGCATCGCCTTGCTCGCGTTCGACTGGGTGCAGCCCAGCGGCCTGGGCACCGCGTTCCTGGTGGCGCAGGCGGTGGTGGTGGCCGTGTTTGCGGAACTGCAGTGGTGGGCCCTGCGGCGGGCGTAGAGCGTGCGCCGCAGGGAGGCCCCAAGGTACGACGCCGGAGTCCATTGACAAGGAATACATTCGTCCATACATTCGATCATTGTGAACATCGAATGGGACCCGATCAAAGCCGCCGCGAACATCAAGGAGCACGGGGTGAGCTTTGCGGAGGGGGCCAGCGTGCTGACCGACGACTACGCCTTGACCCGCGAAGACCCCGACTCCTTCAGTGAACAGCGGTTCGTCACCTTGGGCATGAGCGCCACGGGCGCCATGCTGGTCCTCGTGTACACCGGGAGCCCGATACCTACCGGATCATCTCGTGCTGGAAAGCCAACAAGCCGCAAAGGGCCCTGTATGAAAAAAGTCGCCGCTGAACCGTATCGCGACATTGACTTCTCGAAGGCCAAGCGTGGAGCGGTCATCAAGATGGAGCCGGGCAAGACCAAGATTTCCATTCGACTGGACAACGCGGTAATCGAGCACTTCCGCGCCTTGGTTGAGAACGCCGGGGCCGGCAACTACCAGACCTTGATCAACGACGCTCTGCTGGCGTACATCCAGCAGAGCAACATGCTTGAGGCGGTGCGCCAGGTGGTGCGCGAGGAGTTGGCGCCCGCACGTCCGAAGGCACGGTCGGCTCGTTCACGTCAGGCAGCGGCGCCGATTGGCTGATCGGTTTTGGCACCGCCAGCTCCCATGCCATCTGCGTGCGCGGCAACTTCAGCCCCACACTGCCGTGCCCCGCGCAAGACTTCATCATGTGTCCGTTCGATCCGCGCCGAACTCGCCGCCATCACTCCGCTCGACGCCCTCGAACGCGAACACCTCGCCGATGCCGCCGCGTGGGTCGAGTCCGGTGCCGAACGGTGCCGCACTGCCAAACCGGCCACGCCGCCCAAGCACCTGGTTTCGTACTTCGTGGTGGCCAGCGACACCCAGGTGCTGCTGGTCGACCACAAGAACGCGCAGTTGTGGCTGCCCACGGGCGGCCACGTGGAGCCAGGCGAGCATCCGCGCGACACGGTGCGGCGCGAAGCCCTCGAAGAACTGGGCTGGGCGCTCACCCAGCCCATCGAGGCGCCCCTCATGCTCACCATCGCCACCACGGGGGGTCGCACCGGGCACACCGATGTGTCGCTCTGGTACGTGCTGCGCGGCGACCCGGCCCAGCCGGTCGAGCACGACCGGGAGGAGTTCCACGCCGTGCGCTGGTTCCCCTTCGGCGAGGTGCCCCTGCACCGCGGCGACCCGCACATGGCGCGCTTTCTGGACAAGCTGGCGGGGTCAAGTTACGCCTGCCAACCACGCTAGTCCCCGGTGGCCTGAACATACGGGGTTCCGCGCCCAGTGGCCCCGTTGACTTCGAGGAAAAGTGCCATGTCCTACGCCCACAGCCTTCCATTGACGGCGCTTGTCTCGCTGGCCTTGACCGGCTGCGCCGCCACCGCTCCCATCCCGACCACCCCGTACACCGAGCCCGCCGCCGCCTCCGACCAGGCCACGGTGTACGTCTACCGGGCGCAATCGGTGCCGGCCTCGGGCCATGTCACGGTGCAGGTGGACGGGCGCCCCGTGGCCGTGCTGCCCGACAACCGGGTCACCTGGTTCCACGTCGCCCCCGGCCGGCACGTGCTGCGCGCCGGCTATTTGTATTTTCCAGACCCCAGCGCCACGCTGGAACTCAACTTGGCGGCCGGCGCCACCTACGTGCTGCGCTACCACCGCGACACCGGCGACGGCGACTCACCGATCTATGGCCGCGGCGGCTGGCTGGCCGGGGTCGTGCGCACCGACGAAGCCGGCTGGCACGACCTGCAACTGGTACCGGGCGCCACGCCGGCGCAGATCACCAGCAAGCTGGAGTACGTGGAAGCGCGGCCCTGACCGCGTGCCGGCCCGGTGAGCCGCGAGAATGGCGGCTTCGCCCGCCGGAATCGCCACGATGATCGACATCGACCGCCTGAATGAAGCCGAACTCATCGACCTGAACCATCGGGTCGTGGCACGGTTGAAGTTCCTGCAGCAGATGCGCGCGCATGCCCAGATGCTGGACTTCAGCATCGGCGAGCGCGTGTCGTTCCAGCCGCCGGGCCGGGCCCCGCTCACCGGCGTCATCGTCAAGTACAACCAGAAGACGGTCACGCTCATCACCGAGCCGGGCCAGCAGCAATGGAACGTCGCGCCGATGTGGTTGCGCAAGATGGCGGCGCCGGCCCCGGCCGCCCCCGCCCAGGCCCCGCTCATGCACCACCTGCCGGACCCAGCCTCCTGAGCCCGCTCGCCGGCTCCCTGCCCCTGCTGCACCTGCTCTGGGCCGAGTGGCGCCACCATCCCTGGCGGCAGGCGGTAGCCGTGCTGGCGGTGGCGCTCGGCGTGGCGCTGGCGTTTGCGGTGCAGTTGATCAATGCCTCGGCGCTGGCCGAGTTCGGCGCGGCGGTGCGCTCGGTCAACGGCCAGCCCGACTTCGAACTGCGCGCCACCGCCGCCGGCGGCTTCGACGAGCAGGTCTATGCGCGTGTCGCGGCGCACCCGCGCATCGCCATCGCCAGCCCGCTGGTGGAGGTGGACACCTATGCATTGAATGCCGGCGGCGAGCGCGTGCCCGTGCGCGTGCTGGGCCTGGATGCCCTGGTGGCCCCGGCGCTGTCGCCCGCCTTGCTGCCCCGGGCCCAGGAGGGCGGCTCGGCGCTGGACCCGCAGGCGGTGTTCCTCAACCCGGCGGCGCGGCGCGCGCTGGGCGAGGCCGCCACGCTGCGGCTGCAGCAAGGCAGCACCTGGCAGGACCTGGCCGTGCGCGGCAGCGTGGCCGCGGAAGGCCCGCCGCTGGTGGTGATGGACATCGCCGGCACTCAGGCCAGCTTTGCCCGCCTGGGCCGGCTCTCGCGCATCGACGTGCGCCTGCAGGACGGCGCCGAGCGCGCTGCCGTGTTGCGCGAGCTGGCACTGCCGGCAGACGTGCGGGTGGCCTCGCCCGACGAGGCCCAGCTGCGCGTGTCCAACCTGTCGCGCTCCTACCGCGTCAACCTCACGGTGCTGGCGCTGGTGGCGCTGTTCACGGGCTCGTTCCTGGTGTTCTCGGTGCAGTCACTGGCCGTGGCGAAACGCCTGCCGCACCTGGCCTTGCTGGGCGTGCTGGGCCTGAGCGCACGCGAGCGCCTGGGCCTGGTGCTGGCCGAGTCGGCGCTGCTGGGTGCCCTGGGTGCCGCGCTGGGCCTGGCCTTGGGCGCCGCGCTGGCGGCGTTCGCACTGCAGCGCCTGGGCGGCGACCTGGGCAGCGGCATGCTGGGCGGATCCGCCCCCGCGCTGCAACTGGATGCGGGTGCCGCGGTGGTGTATGCGCTGCTGGGTGTGCTGGCCGCGCTGGCCGGTGGCTGGGTGCCGGCGCGCGTGGCACAGCGCATGGCCCCCGCGCAAAGCCTCAAGGGCCTGGGCGCCGACACGCTGGGCCGCGAACACCCCCTGCTCGCCCCCGCCCTGCTGGCCGCGGCCGGGCTGCTGGCGCTGCTGCCGCCGGTGCAAGGCGTGCCGCTGGCGGCCTACCTCTCGGTGGGCTTGCTGCTGCTGGGCGGCATCGCCTTCGTGCCCACGCTGGTGAGCGGGCTGCTGGCCCTGGTCCCGACCCCGCAGCGCGCCGAACTGCTGCTGGCCGTGCAGCGCGCCCGCGACCAGCGGCACACCGCCGTGGTCGCGGTGGCCGGCGTGGTGGCCGCCCTCAGCCTGGCGGTGGCCCTCACGGTGATGGTGGCCAGCTTCCGCAGCTCCGTCACGCAGTGGCTGGACCAGGTGCTGCCGGCTGATCTCTACGTGCGCACCGCCGTCACCTCGGGCGCGTCGGACACCGCCTTCCTGGCCGCGGAGGTGGTGGCCGCCATTGCCCGCAGCCCTGGCGTGGCGCGCGTGCAGGCCCAGCGCGTGGTGCCGCTCACGCTGGACCCGGCCCGCCCGGCCGTGAGCCTGCTGGCCCGCGGCATCGGCAACCCGGAACAAGGCCTGCCGCTGGTGGGGCCGCTGCTGGCCGCCGAGCCTGGGGCCACCGCCGTGTATGCCAGCGAAACCTTCGCGGCGCTCTACGGCGTGCGCCCGGGCGACACGCTCACGCTGCCCTTACCCGGCGGTGGCCAGGCCCCCGTGCAGGTGCGCGCGCTGTGGCGCGACTACGCGCGCCAGCAGGGCTCGCTGGCCATCGAAGCGGCAGATTGGCAACGCCTGACCGGCGACCAGCGCGTCAACGACCTGGCCGTGTGGGTGCAGGCCGGTGCCGAGGTGGCCGCGGTGCAGGCGGCGCTGCAGGCCCGCGTGCGCGAGCAGGGTGGTGACCCCGCCACGCTGGAGTTCGCCACGCCGGGCGAGATCCGCGTGCAGTCGCTGCGCATCTTCGACCGCAGCTTTGCGGTCACCTACTGGCTGCAGGCGGTGGCCATGGTGATCGGCCTGTTCGGCATTGCGGCCAACTTCTCGGCCCAGGTGCTGGCGCGGCGCAAGGAGTTCGGCACCTTGCAGCACCTGGGTTTCACGCGCGGGCAGTTGCGCCTGCTGGTGGCCGCCGAGGGCGCCGTGTGGACCGGTGCCGGCGCGCTGCTGGGCACCGCCCTGGGCCTGGCTGTCAGCGTGGTGCTGGTGCACGTGGTCAACCCGCAGAGTTTTCACTGGACCATGGAATGGGTGGTGCCCTGGCCGCGCCTGGCCGCCCTGGCAGTGGCCGTGCTGGCCGCCGGCACGCTGACGGCCTGGTTCGCCGCACGGGCAGCCGCCTCGCGCGACATGGCGCTGGCCGTGAAGGAGGACTGGTGATGAGGCTGCAGCGGCGTGCGTGGTTGCTGGGGTGGCTGCCGTGGACCTCATTGCAGGCCGAAACCGGCACGCCGCCCCGCGCCTTGCAGTTCCCGGCCGCCTTCGGCGCCCACCCCGGCGCGCGCACCGAGTGGTGGTACGTCACCGGCTGGCTGGCCCCCGCCGACAACCACCCCGCACAGCCCACGCATGGTTTCCAGCTCACCTTCTTCCGCTCGCGCACCACCGTCCCCCAGGACCACCCCAGCGCCTTCGCGGCCCGGCAACTGGTGTTCGCGCATGCCGCGCTGACGGACCTGTCTGCCCCGCCCACGGCCCCGTTGCGCCACGACCAGCGCATCGCCCGCCAGGGCTTCGGCCTGGCCCAGGCGGCCGAAGGCGACACCGCCGTGTCCCTGCGCGGCTGGCAGTTGCAGCGCCAGGGGCCGGTGGCGCGCAGCCTCTACCGCATGCAGGTGGCCAGTGCCACGGCCGGCTTCAACCTGGCGCTGGAGCTGGCCACCACCCAGCCGCTGCTGCTGCAAGGCGACGACCAGGGCTTTTCGCTCAAGGGCCCGCGGCCCGAACTCTCCAGCCGCTACTACAGCCAGCCGCAGCTGCAAGTGAGCGGCACGGTGGATCCGGGCGGGCGCGGGCCGCGCCTGCAAGGCCGTGCCTGGCTGGACCACGAATGGAGCGACTTGATCATGGACACCGGCACCGTGGGCTGGGACTGGATCGGCATGAACCTGCACGACGGCGCGGCACTGATGGTGGCCCGCATGCGCCGCGCCGACGGCACGGCAAGCTGGGCCGCAGGCAGCTACCGCGCCGGCCCGGACGCCCCGGTGCGCCACTTCGCGCCCGGCGAGGTGCGCTTCACCGCGCTGCGCCACTGGACCAGCCCCGCCACGCGCACCCGCTACCCGGTGCAATGGCAGGTGGACACCCCCGTGGGCCGCTTTGGCGTGAACGCGCTGCGGGACGCGCAGGAACTGGACAGCCGCGGATCCACCGGCACGGTGTACTGGGAAGGGCTGGCCGAACTGCGCGACGCGCAGGACCACCGCGTGGGCCTGGGCTACCTGGAGCTGACGGGCTACGCCCAGGCGCTGCGGCTGTGAGCACGCAGGGCCGCTCCCAAGTGCTCACCCCGAAGCGCGCAGCGCGGAGGGTTCTCCAATGAGCGTTCCGGACGACTCGTCCACACCGCGCGACGCTGCGCTGCAGGCCTGGCTGGCCGCCTTGCGCCGCGGCGCCGATGCCGCCGAGCTGCAAGGCCTGCCCCCCTTGGCCGACGCCGACGCGGCTCGCCTCCTGGCCCTGCTGCGCGACACCGCCGAGCCGGAGCCAGAGCCGGCCCCAGAGCCCGAATCCATCGAGCCCCCACCACCGGACCCCGCCCCCGCCGAACCCTCCACGCCCGGCCGCTTCCGCGCCCGCCTGAACCTGCAGACCCTGACCCGCGGCGACGGCCTGCTGGGCATGCGCGCCATGGCCGGCTTTGGCCCGCGCAGCACCCAGCTCACCGTGGCGCGCATCACCTGGACCTACACCACCGCCAGCGGCCTGCAGTGGGAGGTGCCTGCCCCCACCCGCGTGCTGAACACCCGCCCGCAGCCGCTGCAACTGCTGCGCGGCGCCTGGGACCAGCGCGAATGGATGCAGCGCGACCTGGCCGCCGAGGCCGATGCGCGCGATGCGCTGTGGGAGTCGGGCCTGCGGCCGCTGCCAATGCAAGCGCTGCAATGGCGCAACCACCAGGCCGCACTCGGCCACGACGACCTGTGGGCCCTGCCCGAAGAAGCACAGTTCGGCGACTTCTGGGCCGAGCAGGTGCCGCGCCTGCAAGCCACCGGCTGGTCCATCGTCGTGCAGCCGGGCTTTGCCCACCTGAGCGTGCCGGTGGACGCGTGGCGGCTGCTGCTGGACCCTGACACCGGCGCCGAACAAGGCCGCGAGCTGGCCACACCGCTGGGCCCGCGCACCCAACCCCCGGCGGCGCTGCGCCAGCCCGCGGGCGAAGGCTCCTGGATGCTGAGCCTGGGTGTGGAGGTAGACGGCCAGACCCTGGACCTGGCCCCGCTGCTGGCCGACCTCATCAAGCGCGATTCGCGCTGGCTCGATGCGCGCCAGATCGCCGCCATCGACGATGCCGCGCTGATCCAGCTGCGCACCACCGACGGCCGCCGCATCGAGGCCCCGGCCGCGCCGCTGAAGGCCATCGTGGGCGCGATGGTGGACCTGCTCATGGAGCCGCGGCAGTTGCAGGGGCCGCTGCGCCTGTCCACCTGGGAGGCCCACCGCGTGGAGGCCTTGCGTGCCGGCTTGGCCGACACACAGGCCACCCGCGCCGGCCCGCATGGCAGGTGGCAGTTGCAAGGCAATGCCGGCCTGGCCACGCTGGCACAGCGCCTGGGCGAAGCCGGCAGCCCGCCACCGGTGGAGCAAGCGCTGCTGACCACCGCCGGGCTGAAGCTGAGCTTGCGCGCCTACCAGCTGGAAGGCGTGGCCTGGCTGCAATACCTGCGTGAACACCACCTGGCCGGCATCCTGGCGGACGACATGGGCCTGGGCAAGACGGCGCAGGTGCTGGGCCATGTGCTGCTGGAGCGGCACGCCGGCCGGCTGGACTGCCCCGCCCTGGTGGTGCTGCCCACCTCGCTGATCGCCAACTGGCAGGCCGAGGCCGGCCGCATCGCCCCCGCGCTGCGCGTGCTCAGCCTGCAGGGGCCGGAGCGGGCGCGCGACTTCGAGCGCATGGCCGATCACGACCTGGTCTTGACCACCTACCCGCTGGTGTGGCGCGACATCGCCGTGCTGGAGGCCCGGCCCTGGCACCTGGTGATCCTGGACGAGGCCCAGATCGCCAAGAACGCCGGCAGCCGCGCGGCCGGCGCCTTGCGCCGCCTGCGCGCCCGGCACCGCCTGTGCGTGACCGGCACACCGCTGGAGAACCATCTGGGCGAGCTGTGGGCGCATTTCGACTGGCTGATGCCCGGCTTCCTGGGCGATGCACGGACCTTTGTGCGCCAATGGCGCCGGCCGATCGAGAGCAACGGCGAGACGGTGCGTGCGCAGTTGCTGGCCCGCCGCGTGCGGCCGTTCATCCTGCGCCGGCGCAAGCAGGACGTGGCCACCGAACTGCCGCCGCGCACCGAGGTGATCCGGCAGGTGCAGCTGCAAGGCCAGCAGCGCGCGCTCTACGAGAGCGTGCGCGTGGCCGCCGACGAGCAGGTGCGCCGCGTGCTGACGCGCAAGGGCTTTGCCGGCGCGCAGATCAGCATCCTCGATGCCTTGCTGAAGCTGCGGCAAGTCTGCTGCGACCCGCGGCTGGTCAAAGGGCCGGAGGTGCCCGCCAGCATGGAGCGGGCCAAGATGGAGTGGCTGCGCGACATGCTGCCCGCGCTGGTGGCCGAGGGCCGGCGCCTGCTGGTGTTCTCGCAGTTCACTGCCATGCTGACGCTGGTGGAAGCCGAGCTGGCCACGCTGGAACTGCCGTGCCTGTCACTCACCGGCGACACGCCGCCGCAGGAGCGCGGCCCGCTGGTGCAACGCTTCCAGGCCCGCGAGGTGCCGGTGCTGCTGCTCAGCCTGAAGGCCGGCGGCGTGGGCCTGAACCTCACCGCCGCCGACACCGTGATCCACCTGGACCCGTGGTGGAACCCCGCCGTGGAAGAGCAGGCCACCGCCCGCGCCCACCGCATCGGCCAGGACCAGCCGGTGTTCGTCTACAAGCTGGTGGTGCAGGGAAGCATCGAGGAACGCATGCTGGCCCTGCAGGTGCGCAAGGCGGCGCTGGCCGAGGGCGTGCTGGGGCATGACGTGGCAGGGGAGGTGAAGTTCAGCGCGGAGGACCTGCGGGGGTTGCTGGCGCCGCTGGGGTGAGGGGCAGGAATCACTGCTCATTCGAGGATTGGAAGAACAAACCGCCATCGCCATCACCCTCTCCCACACGGACAACGAGATCGCTGCCCTCGAAGCCGGCCTCACCAAGACTCGAATATCACCAGCTATCCAACTTCTGATAAATTATCAAAACAAAGATAGCGGACAGATAAACCAATGATTGCCCACCCCCGCACCGCCCTGGCTGAAGAGTTGGTAGTCGCCCTGCAAGGCCGGGCCACCTTCAGCGATGCACACAACGGCCTGTTCCTGGCCGCGCCGCGCCGCACCGGCAAGACCACCTTTCTGCGCATCGACCTGCGCCCGGCGCTGGAGCGGGCCGGTGCCGTGGTGGTCTACGTGGACCTGTGGGCCGACGCGGCCCGCGACCCCGGCGCGCTGATCGCCGAAGCCGTGGGCCGCGCGCTGCAGGCCCACCTGGGCACGCTGGCCAGGACCGCCAAGAAGGCCGGCCTGGACAAGCTGGGCCTGGGCAGTTGGCTGCAGATCGACCTCCACAAGATCGGCAAGGTAGACGGCCTGACCCTGGTGGACGCCTTGCGCACACTGCACGAGGCTGCGGGCAAACCGGTGGCCCTGGTCATCGACGAGGCCCAGCACGCGCTCACCAGCGAGGCTGGCGAGACGGCCATGTCGGCGCTCAAGTCGGCCCGCGACCAGATGAACCGGCCGGGCGAGGTGGCCCTGATGCTGGTGATGTCCGGTTCCGACCGCGACAAGCTGCTGCGGCTGGTCAACACCAACGGCGCGCCGTTCTACGGTTCCCAGGTGCAGCGCATGCCGCCGCTGGGGCCGGACTTCATTGCCCACATCGCGCAGCTCATCGAGGCGCAACGGCCCGACCTGCGGCCGGTGGACGGCCAGGCGCTCCAGGCCGCGTTCGAGGCCTTCGGCAACCGGCCGCAGTTCTTCATGGAGGCACTCGGCCAGGTGCTCAGCCCCCTGGCCGGGCTGCAGGGCCGCTTCGAGCCGGCCATGCAGGAGGCGGCACAGCAGCGCCAGCGTGACGACGAGGCGCAGATGGAGTCGGACTACCTGGGCCTCAAGCCCAGCGAGCAGGCGGTGCTGTGGCGCATGCTGGAACTGGGGCCGCGGTTCCGCCCCTACGATGCCGAGGCGTTGAAGTTCTACCGTGACAAGGTGGACCGCGCCGTCAGCGTGGCGCAGGCCCAGAATGCGGTGGAGTCGCTGCGGCAGCGCACGCCCGCATTGGTGTGGAAGTCGGCACGTGGCGAATACGCGGTGGAAGACGCCGCCATGCACCGGTGGTTCGAGGCCCGCAAGGAGGCCGGCCGCTGGCCGCCGCAGGCACCGCAGGGGACGCTGCCTCTCGACGACGACTGAACCCACGGCCGAAAACCTCGAACCACAGGCCAAACGCGCAAGGAGGCAGGCGAATGAGCAGCATCAGCAAGCCGGAGCGGGCCACCCAGCAGCGTGTGGTGGACCTCTTCCGCGACGAACTGGGATACCGCTACCTGGGCGACTGGTCTGAACGGGCCGGCAACACCCACGTGGAGGAAGAGATCCTCACCCGGCACCTCAAGGCGCGCGGGTACACGGAAGCCCAGGTCACCATGGCGCTGCAGCAGCTGCGCACCGAGGCCCGGCACCCCAACCGCTCGCTCTACGCCAACAACCATGCGGTGTATGCCCTGCTGCGCTACGGCGTGCCGGTCAAGGTCCAGGCCGGCCAGCCCACCCAGACGGTGCACCTGGTGGACTGGCAGGAGCCGGCCCACAACGACTTTGCACTGGCCGAGGAGGTGACGCTGCGCGGCGGCCATGAACGGCGGCCCGACCTGGTGCTGTACCTCAACGGCATCGCCATCGGCGTGCTGGAGCTGAAGAACAGCCGCGTGAGCCTGGGCGACGGCATCCTGCAGAACCTGTCGAACCAGAAGCCGGAGTTCAACGCCTGGTTCTTCAGCACGGTGCAGCTCGTGATGGCGGGCAACGATTCGCAGGGCCTGCGCTACGGCACCATCGGCACCGACGCCAAGAGCTTCCTGGCCTGGAAGGAAGATGAAGCCGACAACAGCCGCTTCAAGCTCGACAAGTACCTGCTGAAGATCTGCGAGAAGTGCCGGCTGCTGGAGTTGCTGCACGACTTCGTGCTGTTCGACGGCCGCAAGAAGCTGCCGCGGGTGCACCAGTACTTCGGCATCAAGGCGGCCCAGCAGCACGTGCAGCGGCGCCAGGGCGGCATCATCTGGCACACCCAGGGGGCGGGTAAGAGCATCCTGATGGTGCTGCTGGCGCGCTGGATCCTGGAGCACAACCCATGGGCGCGGGTGGCCATCGTGACCGACCGCGATGAACTGGACAAGCAGATCCAGAGCGTGTTCAGCGAGGCCGGCGACACCATCCACCGCAGCGGCAGCGGGCGCGACCTGATGCATCAACTGGCCCAGCCCAGCCCGCGCCTGCTGTGCTCGCTGGTGCACAAGTTCGGCCGTCTGTCGCGCGGCCTGAACGAGGCGGACTTCGAAGCCTTCATCGCCGAACTGCAGGGCCAACCCTGCGCCGCAGTAGGCGAGATCTTCGTCTTCGTGGACGAATGCCACCGCACCCAGAGCGGCCGGCTGCACCGCGTGATGAAGGCGCTGCTGCCGCAGGCGGTGTTCATCGGCTTCACCGGCACGCCGCTGCTGGCGCAGGACAAGGCCACCAGCCTGGAGTCCTTCGGCGGCTACATCCACACCTACAAGTTCAGCGAGGCCGTGGCCGACGGCGTGGTGCTGGACCTGGTGTACGAGGCGCGCGACATCGACCAGCACCTGGGGCCCAGCGTGCAGATCGACCGCTGGTTCGAGGCCAAGACCCGCGGCCTGAACGAATGGCAGCGCGACGAGCTGAAGAAGAAGTGGGGCACGATGCAGAACGTGCTCAGTGCCAAGGCGCGCATGGACCGGGTGGTGGCGGACATCATCTTCGACTTCGCCACCAAGCCGCGGCTGTCCGCCGAGCGCGGCAATGCCCTCCTGGTGGCGGCCAGCATCTACGAAGCCTGCAAGTACTTCACGCTGTTCCAGAAGACGCAGTTCAGGGGCTGCTGCGCACTGGTGACCTCCTACAGCCCGCAGGCACGCCACGTGACGCTGGAAGAAACCGGCGCCAACACCGAGACCGACAAGCAGTTCATCCACGCCACCTACACCGAGCTGCTGGCGGGCGTGGCCGCCCAGCCGGGCATGGGTGCCACGGAAACCTACGAGGAGCAGGCCAAGGCGCTGTTCAAGCACGAGCCGGCCCGCATGAAACTGCTGATCGTGGTGGACAAGCTGCTCACCGGCTTTGACGCGCCGCCCTGCACCTACCTGTACATCGACAAGTCCATGCAGGACCATGGCCTGTTCCAGGCCATCTGCCGCACCAACCGGCTGGACGGCGAGGACAAGGACTTCGGCTACATCGTGGACTACAAGGACTTGTTCAAGAAGGTAGAGAAGGCCATTGCCGTCTACACCTCGGAACTGGACCACAGCGCCGGCGGTGTCGACCCGGAGGTGCTGATGCGCAGCCGGCTCACGGTGGCGCGGGAGCAGTTGGATGCTGCACTGGAAACGCTGGCCCTGCTGTGCGAACCGGTGCAGCCGCCGCAGGGCGACCTGGAGCACATCCGGTTCTTCTGCGGCAACACCGAGATCGCTGCCGACCTGCAGGAGCGCGAGCCGCATCGCGTGGCGCTCTACAGGGGCGTGGTGGCGTTGCTGCGCGCGTACGGCAACGTGGCGGATGAACTGGAAGGCGCGGGGTATGACGCGGCCGACGCCGAGCGGCTCAAGCGGCAGGTGAGGCACTACGTGGACCTGCGCGAGCTGATCCGCCACGCGGCCGGCGAGACGCTGGACCTCAAGCCCTATGAGGCGGACATGCGCCACCTGCTCGACACCTACATCGAGGCCTCGGCGCCGCGCAAGATCTCGCCCTTCGATGGCGTGGGCCTGCTCGACCTGATCGTGAAGACAGGCTTTGCCGACGCGATCGCGCACACCCTCGGCGAGCACGCGGGCAACCCGGACGCGGTGGCCGAGACCATCGAAAACAACGTGCGCAGCAAGATCCTCAGGGAGCACCTGGGTGACCCGGCGTTCTACGAGCGCATGTCAGCCCTGCTGGACGAGATCATCCGCCTGCGCAAGCAGCGGGCGATCGAGTACGAGGACTACCTGGCGCGCATCGCCCAGGTGGCCATTCGCGTGCAGGCTGGGCGTGCCGAGGACACGCCGCCGGCGCTCGATACCCCCGGGCGCCTGGCGCTGTACAACAACCTCAAGGGTCGGGTGCCTGCCGGCGAAATGACGGAGCAACCGGCGACGTTCACCGCGGGCGACAGGCTCGCGGACCCCGCCATGGACCTGGCCTTGCGGCTCGATGCCGCGGTGCGGCGCGAGCGGCCGGCCGACTGGCGCGGTGAGCCTGCGCGCGAATCGATGGTCAAGCAGGCGATGTATGCGGTGCTCAAGGACATTGACGAAGTCACCCGCCTGTTCCCCATCGTGTTTGCCCAGAAGGAGTACTGATGTCCACCGCGATCGACCTCGGCGACCTGCGCGTCGAGGTGATCCACAAGGCCGTGCGCAACCTGCATCTGGCCGTGCTGCCGCCGCAGGGCAAGGTGCGAGTCACCGCGCCGATGCACATGAAGCTGGAAACCATCCGCGTGTTCACGGTGTCGCGCCTGGCCTGGATCAAGACCCAGCAGCGCCGCATGCGGGCACAGGAGCGCGAGGCCCCGCGGCAGTACCTTGAGCGCGAAAGCCACCACGTGTGGGGGCGGCGCTACCTGTTGAAGAGGCAGGAGGTGGACGCGCCACCTGCCGTGGTGCTCAAGCGCAGCCATCTGGTGATGCAGGTGCGGCCCGGGGCCACCGAAAGCCGCTGCCAGGAACTGCTGGATGCCTGGTACCGGGAGCAACTGCATGCCGCCGTTGCCACGCTGGTGGCGAAGTGGGAGCCAGTGATGGGTGTGCGCGTCGGGCGGGTGTTCGTGCAGCGCATGAAGACGCGGTGGGGCAGTTGCAACCCGGCCTCAGGCGCGATCCGGCTGAATACCGATCTTGCGAAGAAGCCTCCGGAGTGCCTGGAGTACCTGGTCGTGCATGAGATGGCGCATTTGCTGGAACCGACTCACAACGCCCGGTTCCTGGCCCTGATGGACTTGTTCCTGCCGAACTGGCAGCAGGTGCGCGCGGCGCTGAACCGGTTGCCGGTGAAGCACGAGGACTGGGACTACTGACGGTCGGAGCGGTGCAGTCGTCCGCATGCGGGTGACGTGCCCGAACAAAACTCTTCAATTACGTCCGACCGGGCCAGCCAGGCATCTCCAGCAACAAGTAGCGCGGTTGGCCGGTGCCTATACGAGTCACCATGACCCGAACTTCCGCGTCCTCGTGCAGATGTCGATTGATCTGGCCCACGTCACCCACGGCTGCGGCCACCTTTCCGACGATCACCTGGCCGGACGCCGCCACGCGAAACTCGAACGTCCGACGCCTGGGCAGAAAGCCCTGGAATTGACCCCGCAATGTCTGCTCGTCTTCGCGAAGGTTGTCGCGACTGATGCGTTGCAGGCTGCGGCGCACCTGCCCCACGTCCGTGAAGCGAAAGACCTGATTCCGGTATTGGAATGCGCAGATGGCTTCGCTTTCCTCCAGGGTACCGATGAACGCGTGGACCTTGTCGAGAGCGCGCCTGTCCAGGTCTGCCGCCGTGTCCGCCAGCAATTCATCGTCAGCCTCGACCGTGCCCTGCAGTAGATCGCGCGTGCGCGCCAGGGCCTGTTCCAGCGTGGTCTGCTCGTCTGCGGCCACACCCGCGGGACGGTGCGCCTCCAACTCGAAGCCGAACGATCCCAAGGCGGTGTTCGTGATCAGCAACTGGTGCTGCTCCCGGTTTGGAATCGGTCCCTTTGCCGCCAAGCCTCCTGTGAGCGACGCAGCCACCGCCATCACCGCTTCAGAAAACGCGCCGACAGCCTTGGCACCGAAATCCGCAAACATGCCGTGGCTGCCAATCACCGGGCCGCCGTTGAACGTGAGGCGGGCAGCCGCGGTATCACGCGACAAGTCACCGGCTTGCGCGATGCAGTACTCAACCTCTTCCAGGCGCGCAGTCAGGCTGCCGAGATCGAGCACATCGTCGGCGGGTGTTTGCCGAATCATGCGCTGCAAGGCGCTGCGCTCACCCAGCAAGCGCACGTGGTCTTGTCGAGTCATGGCTGTGCTCCCTGTTGGCCCATGTTCAAGGCCAGCGCCGCGGCTGCATCCTCGGCTGGCGCAAGATCGATCTGCACATAGCCCTTCCATGCGTTGTTGCGCCGATGGGCCCACAAGCTGTACCAGTAGCTCGCCTGCGTCACGAGCCGCGGCGGCGGCTTGCCCAGGTGCTCCAGGTAGGCATCCACGCGGTAGGCATCCTTCAAGGCACGCAGCGCCGCCCGCGTGGTGGGAAACAACGCGGGCTGCTGTTGCAGCAGATCCCGTTGCGACCTGCCAGCCGGCAGGTCGAAGAAGGTCACGACGTCGATGTCGTTCGGTGCACGGGCTTCGATGATCTCTATGTACTCCAGGAAGCTGCCATCCAGCCACTGGAACCCCTGGACCAGGCCAACGCCATGAAGGGCAGCTCGATATCGAAGGAAGCCATCAAGGACAGCGCGCCGCTCCGTGCTCTGCCCGAAGCGCAGCACGAAGTCGGTCAGCGACACGACATACGGCGAGCGCTCGGTAGCGGTCGGATTCAACTCACTGATCGGTGGAATCACGCCCTGGGCGTTCCAGGCGGGGATGGCGACGGTTGTCATGCCAGATTCGATGTGCACTGTGCTTCGGCGTTCAGCAGTCAATGGGTGGATGCACCTTCCTCGGCCGAGTGAGCTGGCTTCCAGATCCAGTCGTCCAGCACGAACGTGTGCACGTGTGGCATCTTAAGCTTCGAAACCGCCCACCCAGTTCGACCGATGCACTCAGGAGACCGCACTCGACGACGACACCGGCCCGCTCGTGATCCATCCCTGCCTTGCGGCCACCAATGGATAGCCGAAAGGCGGCGCTGGCCGAAGGCGTGCTGGGGCACGACGTGGCGGGGGAGGTGAAGCGGCGGAGGCGAAGTTCGGCGCGGAGGACTTGCGGGGGTTGCTGGCGCCGCTGGGGTGAGGCTCATGGCCTCGCCCCCGCCGGTCAGCGACGCCGCCGCCTCAGCACCACCAGTGCCCCAGCAAGCAGCGACAAGAGCACCGGATCGAAGGCCGCGCCCTTCGAGTTGACGAGGGAGCAGCCACCCCCATCGTCCTGGGCCGCCGGCGCGGCAGCCACGGAACTGCCGATGAAGGCGGCGACGTCGGCCGCCTGGGCCTGGGAGAAGCTGCCGCAGACCTGGAACATGCCCTGGTACCTGGCGTCCTGGCTGGCGCAGGCCGCAAGGAGCACCGCGGGGTTGTTGGCGCCGTTCCTGATGCTGTTGAGGTTGGCGCCCGGGTTGTCGCCATGGCAGGCAGAACAGAAGGATTGATCGTAGAGGGTCTTGCCGTTGGCGACGCTCTGCGCCAGGGCGGGCGACCCCAGGGCCATGAGAGCCAGCACGGCACCCGTTGAACACAGGTTTCTGGCGTGGACGTGCAGGCGGCTCGACAGGCTGAACTTCATGGTGGCAACTTCTGCGGGGGTGGAAGGAAGCCGCATTTCGCCATGGTGCAGCGCGCCAGCGGACCCCATGCGTATCCGCTTGATGCAGGATGTCTCGCCGCTCCGGTCATGAGGCATCGTGGGGACAGCACAGCAAGTGCAAGCCGCGGCGCGGCCCACCTGCAGAGCGGCCTGCCGGCAGCCCGGCACGGGCACTGAAGGCAGGCTTGCCACCTTTGCGCGAAGCAACAGGGTTCCCCTTGGCAAGCGTGCATTCGAGCCCTCCCCCTGGTTCACCGGCGCCCCATCGGCCCAGCACTTGCAAGGCGATGCGTGCAGGGAGGTGCTCGACCCAAAAATCCTCCGGGCAGGTGCACCCATTCGTCATGCGTTCGTCACGGCGCACACGCACGATGCCCGGCGCCCAGCCCGAGAGGCAGGTCAGTCCACGACGGTGCCGCGCGCCCTCCTGTTCCACCCACCCAAGGATCCACGAATGAACCGACTCCCCCGCCTGCTTGCCTTGATGGCCTTCTGCCTGGCCGCGCTCGCCGGCTGCTCAGGCTCTGACGACACCGACACCAGCACCCCCGAGTCCACGGACCGCATCACCCAACTCGAAAAAGACCACGGCGGCCCGGATGGGCTGCGAGAGTTCTTCGACAAAAGCTCGCCCGAGCAGATCCAGCAGGCCCTGGCCCCCTATGGCATCGGCTACGTGGTGCACCCCTACCAGACCGAGCCCGCCGAGGCCACCGACACCACCGCGGCTGCCGGCGACCTGGTGCAGCCGCAGCTCATCTCCGATTGCGTGCAGTTCTTCCCCAGCGCCGACCGCAACATCTGGCACAACTTCAATGGCGAGTTCTACTTCATCGACACCTCGGGCCGGCCCAGCCGCGCCTATGCGGACCTGCCCCCCATCGCGGCCCAGGCCCGCATCACGGCCTGCCAGACCAGCATCGGGCAATGGGGCGATGCCGAGAACCCCAGCAACGACTACGACGGCGGCCACCTGATCGGCTCGCAACTGGGTGGCTGGGGCGGGCGCGCCAACATCGTGCCGCAGGACGCCAACTTCAACCGCGGCAACTGGGTGCAGCTTGAAAACGCCATGGCCGGTTGCGGCAGCCTGCCGGCCGGGCGCATGCGCTACAGCATCACGGTGGGGTATGCCAACACCACGGCGCTGGTGCCCACCACCTTTGGCATGGTGATCACCAACCGCACCACGTCGAGCAGCGTGACGATGTCCTTCACCAACGTGGACGGCGGCGGCACCAACGGCACGGCCACGCGCACACGCGGGACGGCCTTCCTGACGAGCAACGGCTGCAGCTGAGGCAGGCGGGGCACGGGCTGCGCTACCCCACCAGGGCCTCCTGGCCCTGCCGCACCGCGGGCAGCAACCGGCCCAGTTCCTTCTTGACCACCGCATAACACTCGCACGCCTGGGTTTCCAGGCCGACCCGGTCGAGCACGGCGATGTGGCCGCGGCGGTAGCGGATGAAGCCGGCCTGCTGCAGCTTGCCGGCGGCCTCGGTGATGCCTTCGCGGCGCACCCCCAGCATGCTGGCGATCAGCTCCTGGGTCATGACCAGCTCGCGCCCGGGCACGCGGTCCAGGGTCAGCAGCAGCCAGCGGCACAGCTGCTGCTCCACCCCATGGTGCCGGTTGCAGGCCGCGGTCTGCGACATCTGGGTCATCAGCGCCTGGGTGTAGCGCAGCAACAGCGGCTGCAGCGCGCCGGCACGGTGGAACGCCTCCTTCAGCAACCGGCGCTCCAGCCGGTAGGCGTGGCCCGCGGTCTGTACCACCGCCGAGCTGGGCGTGGTGTCGCCGCCCATGAAGAGCGGGATGCCCACCATGCCCTCGTTGCCCACCCCGGCCGTTTCGGCCGAGGCGCCGGATGCGGTGACGTAGTGCAGCGACACGATGGAGGTGGTGGGGAAATAGGCATGCGCCAGTTGCCGGCCAGGCTGGTAGAGCATGTCGCCCAATTGCAAGGCCGCCAGTTCCAGGTCCCTCTCCAGCAGCGCCAACTCCGCGGCCGGCAAGGCCGCGAGCAGATGATTCTGGCGGGTGCTGTGAAGAGATGGCATCGCCAGGCTTTGAAGGGGCATGCGGGTCAGAGGCTGGCCGTCACTTCGACACCGACGCCGCGGTAGCCAACGAACCGGCAGGACTGGTCGAACATCGGCTCACCGCTCACGCGGTATTGCTGCCGGCTGCCGTCGTCGTTGACGCGGCTGAAGAGGAAATCCAGGAACGGCTGGCGGGCGGCGATGCGGGCCCGCAAGACCTCGCGCTCGGCCTCGTCCCAGCCTTCCACCGGCGCGCTGCCGGCGTTTGCCACCAGGGGCTCGACCCGGATGCCCAGCATCTCCAGCACCGGGCCGGACACCCGGGTGAAGTGGCCGTGTTCGTCCTGCTCCCAGTACCAGTCGGAGGCCAGCTCGGTGAGGCTGCGGTAGCGGGCCTCGCTCTCGCGCAGCTCGGCCGTGCGCTCGCGCACCGTCTGCTCCAGCTCCTCGGCATGGCGCTCCAGCTGCTTGTACAGCAGCCGCACTTCGAGCATGTTGTGGATGCGGGTCTTGACCTCCACCAGGTCGAAAGGCTTGCTGATGAAATCCTTCGCGCCGGCCTGCAAGGCACGCAGCTTATGGCCCGGCTGCGCCGTGAGCACGATCACCGGCACGTAGCTGTCCGCATCATTGGTCTTCAGGGCCTCCAGCACCTGGAAGCCGTCCATGCCCGGCATCTGCAGGTCGAGCAGGATCAGGTCGTAGCGGTTCCGCCGGTGCAGCGCGCAAACCTCGACGGGCTTCATCGTCGAGGCCACGCGGGTGTAGCCGGCGTCGCCCAGCAGGCGCTCCAGCAGGCGCACGTTGGCCTCCTGGTCGTCGACCACCAGGATGCCGGCCTTGTGGATTTCCGCGGTGTGGATCATTCAGCTCTTTCCTCTCCGAGGGCGCCGGCCGGGGCCGTCCTGGCAAACTCGAGCGCCACGTCCAAGGTGTCCATGAACTCCTGGATCCGGATCGGCTTGGTGAGGTAGCGGAAGAACCCCGCCGCCAAGCCCCGCTCCACGTCCCGCGGCATGGCGTTGGCGCTCAGTGCGATCACCGGGATGTGGGCCGTGGCCGGGTCATCGGCCAGGGTCCGCAAGGCATCGAGGCCGCTGATGCCGGGCAGGTTGATGTCCATCAGGATCACGTCCGGCCGCGCGGCGCGGGCGATCTGGATGCCGCGGTCGCCGTCCCGCGCGCTCAGCAGGCGGATGTCGGTGCGGCGCGCCAGCAGCCGCTCCACCAGCATGAGGTTGGCCGGGTTGTCCTCCACGCACAGCAGCGTGCGCAAGGCGGCATCGGCCGGCACCTGCGGCGGCGGCACCACCGAGGGGGCGAGTTCGTCCACGGCATGGGGTGCCAGCGCCGAGTGCAGCTCCACCCAGAACACGCTGCCCACCCCGACCGTGCTTTCCACGCCGATGGCACCGTCCATCAACTCCACCAGCCGCTTGCTCACCACCAGGCCGATGCCGGTGCCTTCTTCGGCGCCGGCCTGCTGCCCCAGCCGGTTGAAGGGCTGGAACAACTGGCTCAGGTCATCGGGCGACAAACCCAGGCCGGTGTCCTGGAAGCTGATGCGCATGCGCCCCGCGTCCCGGGCGCTGCAGGTGACATCGACCCGGCCGCCTTCGCGGTTGTACTTGATCGCGTTGGACAGCAGGTTGATGAAGACCTGCTTCACACGGGTCTGGTCGGCCTTGACGAAACATGCGGCGTCGAGGCTGGGAAACACCACACGGATGCCGCGCTTGCTGGCTTGCGGCTCGATCATGGCCTGGCAATCGCCCAGCACGTCGGCCAGCGACATCGACTCCTGCGACAGGGAGATCTTGCCGGACTCGATCAGGGCCAGGTCGAGGATCTCGTTGATCAGTTTCAGCAGGTACCAGCCGGCCCGCAGGATCTGGTCGATGCTGGCCTTTTGCCCGGGTGTTGGAAGGGGCGAGCCCGACTCCATCAACTGCGTGAAACCCAGGATCGCGTTGAGCGGCGAGCGCAACTCATGGCTCATGTTGGACAGGAAGTCCGACTTGGCCAGGTTGGCGCGTTCCGCCACGAATTTGGCCTTCTGCAAGGCCAGGTTGGTTTCGTGCAAGGCCAGGTCGAGGCGTTTGCGCTCGGTGATGTCGCGCGCCGCAGCAATCACGCCCTGCAAGGTCAGGTCCTGGTCGTAGAAGGTGGTGGCATTGAAGGACACCACCGTGTGCTTGCGGTCCCTGGCGATGGCCGTGAGTTCGTAGTTGGTGACGTTCTTGTCGCTCAGCACGCGGCGGATGCCGGCCTCGGCCCGCTCCGGGTCGGTGAAGTGGTTCTTGAACGGCGCGCCGATCAGCTCGTTGCGCGTGCACCCGGTGAGCGTCTCCATCTGCTTGTTGACGTCGGTGATGATGCCCAGCGGGTCGGTGGTGATGAGCGCATCGATATTCGACTCGATGAGCGAGCGCGTGTAGAGCTGGTGGTCGCGCAAGCGCTGGTCGAGCTTCTTCTGCTCGGCTTCGACCTGCTTGCGCGCGGTGTTGTCGGTGCCGATCTGAAGGTAGCCGATGATGGTGCCGACCGCGTCGCGCAGGGCCGTGACCGACAGCAGCACGGCCAGGCGGCTGCCGTCCCGGCGGATGTAGGTGAGTTCGTGGATGTCCTCAAGGCTGCGCGAGGCCTTGTACACCAGGGCCTCGAAGCCCGGCGCAATGGGTGTGCCGCACTCCAGGCTCAGCGCCTCGGCCCGTGCAATGAGTTCCTGCGGATCACAGATGTCGGCCGGCGTGAGCCGGTTCAGCACGTCGCTGGCGGCATAGCCCAGCATGCGCTCGGCGCCGACGTTGAAGATCAGGATGACACCGCGCTCGTCGGTGATGAGGGTCAGAAAGCTGGCGCTGGCGAGGATCGCGTTCTGCAAGGCCCCGGCTTTGAGCAAGGCTTTGCGGCGCCTGGTGTCCAGGGTGCCGGCGTTGCCGCCGGAACGTCTTTCAGTGGCGGGCAAAAATCTGTCCTTGGTGAGTGTCATGCCGGATCGGTGGGCAGCCCCTCGCCGACCGGGCTCCGGCGGAGCTACAAACCCATGGTGGCGGTTGTTGACACGGCTGTCTGTACGACAGCGCACAGACAACGCAGCCGGGTGCCCACACTCAGCCGGCGCCGGGTGCCCACACTTATCCCGGCACCAGCCGCCACAGCGAGGTGAGCTCGGCCGAACGCGCCGCATGCAGCGGATCGGACGCATCGGCCGCGCGCGGATGGCGCGGCCGGATGTCGCTGCGGCCGGCCACCACCAGGCCGCCGGCCTCGATGGCGGCCAGCAACTCGTCGCGCGAGCGCAGGCCCAGGTGTTCGGCCAGATCCGACAGGATCAGCCAGCCCTCGCCGCCCGGCGCCAGGTGCGCCGCCAGGCCCCCGAGGAAACCCCGCAGCATGCGGCTGTCGGGGTCGTAGACGGCGTGCTCCAGCGGCGCGTTCGGCCGCGCGGGCACCCAGGGCGGGTTGCACACCACCAGGGCCGCGCGGCCGGGCGGGAACAGGTCGGCCTGGAGCACATCGACCTGCGGCTGCAGGTGCAGCCGACTGAGGTTCTCGCGCGCGCAGGCCAGCGCGCGCGGGTCCTGGTCGGTGGCCATCACCCGGGCCACTCCGCGCCGCGCCAGCACGGCGGCCAGCACGCCGGTGCCGGTGCCTATGTCAAAGGCCAGGCCGTGTGCCGCCCCCAGTGCCGGCGGCAAGGGCGTCTGGTTCACCAGGTCCACGTACTCGCCGCGCACCGGCGAGAACACGCCGTAGTGCGGGTGGATGCGCCCACCGAGCGCGGGGATCTCGACACCCTTCTTGCGCCATTCGTGCGCGCCGATGAGGCCCAGCAGTTCGCGCAGCGAGGCCACGTAGGGTTCCTCGCCGGCCGGGCCGTAGGCTTCCAGGCAGGCCTGCTGCACATCGGGCGCACGCCGCAACGGAACCCGGTGGCCGGCCTCGAAGGGCAGCAGCAGGCGGCCCAGCAGGCGGGCCCGCTCACCCTGGGCCTTGCGGTGCAAGTGGAACGCCTCGCCGGCCGTGCCCAGCGGCCCCGGCTTGGGTGGCTTACGTTCGACGCGCCGGGCCAGGGCCTGCAGGATCTGGCGGGCGTTGTGGAAGTCGCCGCGCCACAGCAGGGCCGTGCCCTCGCACACCAGCCGGTAGGCGGTGTCGGCCTTGATGCGTTCGTCGGCCACCTGCACGCGCGCTGGCGGGGGTACGCCGGCCTCGCTGCGCCAGCGGGCGCTGCGCGGCTGGCCGTCTTCGGTCCAGGTGATGCGGGCCGGCTCGGTCATGGCTGCGGCTGGCGCGCCCACCAGTCCATCACGCCCTGCCCCGCGGCCCGGCCGGTAGCCATGCAGGCGGTGAGCAGGTAGCCGCCGGTGGGTGCTTCCCAGTCCAGCATCTCGCCGGCGCAGAACACGCCGGGGGCAGCGCGCAGCATCAGGCGCTCGTCCAGCGCCTCGAAGCGCACGCCGCCGGCGGTGCTGATGGCCTCGTCCAGTGGGCGCGGCGCGCCCAGGGTGAGGGGCAGGTCCTTCAGCGCCGCGGCCAGTTGCAACGGGTCGTTCATGCGTTCGGCGCCCAGCACCTCGTGCAGCAGCGCCAGCTTGAGGCCCTGGATGCTCAGCCGGCTCTTCAGGTGCGTGGCCAGGCTGCGCGGGCCGCGCGCGCGGGTGGTCTCGGCCAGCACCTGTTCGGGCGTGTGGGCCGGCAGCAGGTCCAGGTGCAAGGTGGCGGATCCCTGGCTGGCAATGGCCTCGCGCAAGGGCGCGGCGAAGGCATAGATGAGGCTGCCTTCCACGCCGGTTGCGGTGAGCACGAATTCGCCCTGCTGGCGCAGGACGCGGCCATCGGCCGCGGTGAAAGAGGCCACCACCGGCTTGACCGGTTGGCCGGCAAAACGCTCGCGCAGGTAGTCGCTCCAGCCGCCCTGCCCCGGCGCCGCGGCGGGCAGGTCGACACGGCCCTCTGGTGCCGCGGCAGCCAGGTCAAACCCGCAATTGGCCGGTTGCAGCGGAGCGATGTCCACGCCACGCGCTTGCAGCCAGGGCACCCAGGCGCCATCGGATCCGAGCGCCGGCCAACTGGCGCCGCCGAGCGCCAGCACCGTGGCATCGGCCGCGTGCAGCGATTCGCCGGCCGGGCCCTGCAGGCGCAGGCGGCCCGCCTCGTCCCAGCCCAGCCAGCGATGCCGGGTGTGGAACACCACGCCGGCCACGCGCAGGCGGTGCAGCCAGGCGCGCAGCAGGGGCGCGGCTTTCAGGTCACGCGGGAACACGCGTCCGGAGGTGCCGATGAAGGTCTCGATGCCGTGGCCATGGGCCCAGTCGCGCAGGGCCTGCGGGCCGAAGGCGTGCAGCGCAGGTGCCAGCGCCGCCTGGCGCTCGGCGTAGCGGGCCAGGAAGGGCTCCAGCGGTTCGGAATGCGTGAGGTTGAGGCCGCCGCGCCCGGCCAGCAGGAACTTGCGGCCGACCGAGGGGCGGGATTCGAACACCTCGACATGGGCGCCGGCTTGCGCCAGCACCTCGGCGGCCATCAGGCCGGCGGGGCCGCCGCCCAGCACCGCGACACGGGGCGGGACGGCAGGGGACAAGGGGGCTCGCGGCGGTGAGTGGGCAACCTGCGGGGGCGGGAGATCTGACGAGAAACTGGGGTCCATGGGGGCCGAGTCTGCCTGATCCTGGGCGCGGCCCCGTCCTCTGGATGCTTCCGCCCCGGCGGCTACGGTGCCGGCTTCAGTGCCGGCTTCAGTGCCGACCTCAGTGCCATGAGGTCAAGAAACTCACCCCGTTGCCGAGCCGGCACTCGAACGCCACCTCACTCAGCGGCGCCAGGTCGGGCATGCTGAAGATGTAGGAGGTCACCGTGATGCTGCTGTCCGGCCGCACGGTGTAGCGCAGGAACTGGGTGATGGGCTTGCCGGCATTGGAGACGGTGAAGTGGGAGTCCGAGAACGACAAGGTGCCGTCGCCCTGGATGCGGTAGGGGCTGACCACCAGCCCGCCCTGGGTCTGCGAGGGAGTGCCGCCATTGGCAGGCTGGCAGAGCGACAGATCGACGGTGGCGCTGACCCGCTGGCCTGCGCCCAGGGCCAGCTTGACCGCGGCCACGTCGTGCAGGGGACGTGATGCTGCAAAGGTATCCGTGGGCGAGGCTGCATGCAAAGCTGCTGCGGCCGGCAAGGAAATCAAGAGTGCCAGTGCACGCAGGGAAGAGACTCGACGCGTCATTCGCTACCTCCGGGAAGTTGGGGGAAGGCCTGTGGAACCACAAAGCCGCGGCCCCTGGCGGGGTTCGCGGCTTTGTGCGGCCAGTGTAGTGAGGCACCGGGCGAGGACCATCAGGGATTGGTGCCATGGTGCCCCGCGGGCGAGGCGCCAGGGGTCGGCACTTCTTTCTCTTGTGCCGCGAATAGCGGCACAAGCCCACCCACCAACTAACCAGAAGAAGAAGCTAGAAGATGGCCAGCGGAATATCCACCGTGTCCGCCCCCATCACCTGCGCCGCATACGCCGGGTTGGACCAGCGCTCGATGAAGGACTGCACCTCATGCGCCATCATGGGCTGGGCGATCAGGTAGCCCTGCACTTCATTGCAGCCGTTGGCCCGCAAGCCCACGAGTTGCGATGGGTCTTCGATGCCCTCGGCCGTGGTGTCCAGCTGCAAGGTGGCTGCCAGCTGCAGGATGGCGCTGACGATGGCGTGGGCCTCGCCGTTGTTGTCGTGCAGCAGCGCGGCAATGAACGCACGGTCGATCTTGATCTTGTCCAGCGGGAAGCGCCGCAGGTAGGCCAGGGACGAGTAGCCCGTGCCGAAGTCGTCCAGCGCCACGCGCACGCCCAGCTCGCGCAAGGCAAACAGCACCATGCGCGCCGCCTTGCCGTCGCGGATCAGCGAGGTTTCAGTCATCTCCAGTTCCAGGCGCTGCGGGTCCAGCCCCGTGCGCGTGAGGATCTTGGTGACCGAGTCGACCACCGACTGGCTGCACACCTGCACGGCCGAGAGGTTGACCGCCACCTTCAGGCCGCCGCCCCAGGCCTGCGCGTCGGTGCAGGCCTGCTCCAGCACCCATTCACCGATCGGCAGCACCAGGCCGGTTTCCTCGGCAAAGGGAATGAACTCCAGCGGCGACACCAGGCCGCGCTGCGGGTGCCGCCAGCGCAGCAAGGCCTCGAAGCCCACGATGCGGCCGTCTTGCAGGTTGACCTGCGGCTGGTAGTGCAGCTCGAACTGCTTGCGCTCCAGCGCATGGCTCAGGTCGGTGAGCACGCTGAAGCGCTGCTTGGAGCGGCGGTCCAGGTGCGCGTCGAACAAGCGCACCACGCCGCGGCCGGTGTCCTTGGCGGCGTACAGCGCGGTGTCGGCGTTGCGCATCAGCTCTTCGGCCGAGCTGCCGTGTTCGGGCGCAAGCGCCACGCCCACGCTGGCACGCACTTCGATGCGCACGTCGTCGATGACGCAGGCCGGATTCAGCGCAGTCAGCAGTTCCTGGCCGCGGTCGTTGGCCGCGCGCAAGGTGGGCACGCGGGCACACAGCAGCGCGTACTCGTCGCCCCCCAGGCGCGCCAGCACGTCGTCGGGCCGCACGCAGGTTTCCAGCCGGCGCGCCACCATCTGCAGCAGGCGGTCGCCCACGCCATGGCCCAGCGAATCGTTCACGGACTTGAAGTTGTCGAGGTCCAGCAGCATCAGCGCGCAGCCCGAGCCCTCGCGCGACTCGGCCACACGCGTCTCCAGCCGGCCGCGGAAGCGCCGGCGGTTGGACAAGCCCGTGAGCGAATCGAAGTTGGCCAGGTGCATCATCTCCAGCTCGTGCTGGCGGGCCACCGTGATGTCGGAGCCCACGCCGCGCCAACCGGCGTGCTCGCCGCTGCGGTCATACACGGGCTTGGCGGTGAAGGACCACCAGTTCAACCGGCCGTGCCGCACCACCGGCACCACCAGGTCGCGGAACGGCAAGGGCTGGCCCAGGCGCTGCGCCAGGCTCATGACCTGGGCGCGCTCCTCGTCGCGCACCACGTCGAAAGTGTCCAGCAGGATCTGCACCAGTGGCTGCTGCATCAACACATCGGGCGGGCGCTGCACCAGCTGGGCCAGGCGGGCCGACACGTGGGTCATGCGGCCGCCCCGGTCGGTTTCCCACAGCCAGTCGCTGGAATGCTCCTCGAAATCGCGCAGCAGCAGGCCCACCACCTGGCCTTGCCGCTCCAGCTCGGCCTGGGCCTCCAGCCGGGTGCGGAACAGCTGCGCCATGGAGAGCACCGTGCCGCCCACCGTGAAGCAATACACCGCCAGCAAGGCCGACAGCACGCCCGAAATGGGCATGTGGGCCTGCACCAGCGCATACCAGCCGCCTGCGGCCAGCATGGCGATCCAGGTGAGCGCGGCGGGCGGCAGGCTGGCCAGTGCAAAGGCGCCGGCGCAGATCATGCCGGTGAGCAGGGTGCCCAGCACCAGCCGGCCGTCGGCATCGGCAATCGGGAAGATGGCTGCGGCCATGGCGCCGAACACCAGGCCCATGGCGCCGATCTGGGCGGTGCAGCTCCACACGTCCCACGAGTTGGCCTGGGCGCGGGCCCGGCCATAGGTGC
>Ga0307516_10000889_pt1 | contig 41187 bp, 26 predicted proteins | sample 19_EM_MG_FD_203310 | JGI IMG/M metagenome (GOLD analysis project Ga0307516, IMG submission 203310) | Populus trichocarpa ectomycorrhiza microbial communities from riparian zone in the Pacific Northwest, United States - 19_EM | ecosystem: Host-associated > Plants > Roots > Unclassified | place... | reverse complement strand
TGAGATTTTAAGTTTCTGGACATAGATTTATAAGGCTATTTTCCCTTTCATATCTATCTTGGTTTTTAATATTTTCTTGTGGCCTAAATGATAGGAGAATTTTCATTGTTTCTGTTTCTGAAAATGGCAAGGCAGATCTTCCATAACCTGCTTCTCCAAGGCGCTGTTAAACTTTATTTCGCTAAAAACAAAGTTGTCCTCTACTAATATACCCTTAAAAATTGACCTCATGAGATTCATTTTGGTTCCTTGCTTCTTTAAATGCTTTGTGGTAGATATTTAACACTGCTTTCAATCTTGTAGCAGTAGTGTTGGCTATCTTTGAAGTGTGATAGTTGAGGGTTTTTTTTTTCTACACTGAACTCCTAATAATGTTCATGATTATTACATTTCAATCAGATCTCCGAGGCTTTTAAATTTCAGCGGTTCATGATTTATGTCCATGCAAAGGGAATGATAGTGGATGATGAGTATGTGATAGTGGGATCTGCAAATATTAACCAGAGATCCATGGCTGGATCTAAAGACACTGAGATAGCTATGGGTTCATATCAACCCCATCATACATGGGTTACAAAGAAGAAACATCCACGTGGACAGGTTTGTTTGGTATTCTTAATGCTGTAGCAAAATTTTTATTTCTGGCCTCTTTTAGCTGTTGCTTAGGAGGTGGTCAGCATGACCAAATGTGCTTTGCAGGTTTATGGATATAGAATGTCACTATGGCGGGAGCATCTTGGTGAGGTAGATGAACTGTTCATGGAACCTGATAATTTGCTTTGTGTGAAGAGAGTAAATCACACTGCTGAGGAAAACTGGAAGAAATTCACAGATCCGAACTTCAAACTGTTGAAAGGACATCTTCTCAAGTATCCTTTGAAGGTAGATGCTGATGGGAAGGTAGGTCCCCTTCCTGGATCAGAGAATTTCCCAGATGTTGGTGGCAAGGTACTTGGAGCTCATTCTACCACAATTCCTGATGCGCTAACGACATAATCCCCATCCCTTCTCATGTTCTTACGAAGAAAATGTGCAGCATGTTTCTGGGTTTCTCAATTTGGTGAATTGGAGATGTGTTGCTAGGTGTTTTGTATTTTTAATTCAAATTCATGCCTTGGGGAAGCTCTAAGTTTGTGATGTCATGTCATTGTGCAAAGTGTGACCAGGTGAGATGTGGTTAGCATGCCCGGTTTATAAATTGCACTCAGATTGGAGAAAGTTAACAAAACTGCAGATAGCAAGTTCTACACGCTTGATTTCCCATGTACCATTTAAAAAATGGACTAATCACATTTCTACGCTCACCTTTTTTTCGACTCACCAAGCTCTCACTGTTTACCGATCAAGCTAGGAGCAACCAGTGGGTTTTGCTCAAAGCCTCCAATGATTATCTGGTGATGTACTACTGTGATTAGTGGTTTGACAAAGGTTCAAGACTGTATGTAGACTGTACATATGAGTTTCTACAAGGACCGATATTGTAATCCTTGCTTTAGTTAATAAATATATGTATGTATGCATGTATGATTACAATTATAATTACAATTACATTTCATTAGAAAAAAAAAGGGTATGATTACAATTATAAGTACAATTACATTTCATTAGAAGGGGGGGTTCCCTACTGTTCATTCTAGTGTGGAAGCAGACTTAGAAACAATGTGGATTTGCCTTCGTATGTGTTGGGGGAGAGTTGCGACAAAAGGTATTTGATGCTGGGTGGCATTGGTGGATGCGGTTGGGTCGAAGTTGTGCGTGAAACTGTTTGGGAGGAGGATGAATCAATGTGCATGGTTGGTTCCTTCCCGTGATTCAACTATAGCTGGGTGGGTGGCATCTGCCATGTGGTGGGCTCTCGATCAATTGACTCGGCTTGAGGCTAGGTTAGGGTTTTTGTGGTTGCTGTGTGACCATGCTAGATCAACGAGGATTGTTGGTGGCGGTAATACTTTAGGGATCTCATGACCTGTCTTGATTGACAGTAGCGGGTCTCCATTCCGCTTTAGGATTCAACAACCATCAATATACATCAATGTATGTTGCACTGATCATCCTTGGGAGTGCTGCTAGCATCCACTTGGTTGGCGTTCTTTGCCTTTTTTTGCTTGCCTGCACGGTCGATTATTGGTCTTGGGGTTGAAATGAGGAGGTCGTTTTTATGATATGTTTAGTTGTTTGCAATTTTTGGCTATGATTTTGCGTTTAAAAGGGGATTTCAATCTTAGATTGGTCTTTGCTTGATCTGTTTGCATCTTTTTGGATTTCTTAGAGGGAACTCGGGTTGTCATCATTGCTATGTTTTGTTGTTTATGTTTGACATTCTGCGAAGAAACTGTTAGTGAACTCTTTATATCATCCAAGTCCATCCTTTCGGGACTGCGTGCATTTGCTCATCTATCGTCTAAGAAGGCGTTGTTTTCAACCTCTTTTTTTTTGGGTTGTTCTTGGTCTGTTCTACTTTTTTTCTTTGCTTTTTTTAAATTTTGGTCTGCTATGAAAAGGCATGTTTTAATTTTCATGCTTGACCTTACCGTAGTTAGGATGTCGGGTTTTGTCTAGTTGTTCATGTCTCTTTGGGCGAATGATCCTTCGCATCATGTAAATGTCTGATGGTTGCAGCCTTGCAGGTGCCTCGATGGACATTTTTTCCTTTAAAAATGATCCATGTAAATTAGCATCTCGGCATTCTTTGATGGGAGAAAGTCAGTTCTTCTAATTCTCTATGATCTGGCTATTCCACAGGGCTCGGACTTTTTCTCGCCTAATAAAGGAGAGAGGGAAGAGTTGATGTTAGCTCTCTTAAATCTCTCCACTCGAACGGTAAACTACGCTCGCCCTATTCAAATCCATATATTCTTTCTGTGCTAGCGAAAGTCAAAACGAATACCAAGACTCCTTTCTTTTACGCCTTATTTGTTACGATCATAGATCCATTGTGGTATGGAAATTCTTATTTTTGTTTGCTTATTATATAATAATTGAAATAGAAATCGTAGGCCCATCTCTATATCTATACTTGTAAGTTCTACTGGATATGCTTTATATACTGCTTGCTTCTGGGGAATCCTCTCAACAATCAAGAGACCCATCCGAGGAACATGGGTGCATTAGGAATAAGTAGCAAGGCCTGATGTCCGGAGGTCCTCTAGGCTCTAGCTAATATAGATAGACTACTGGGAAACGAGAGAAGGAAGCATAGTGGATTGGTGACCCAAGGCCAAATATATTTAGCATTACTCAAAGTGTTGAGTTCTATACTCGAAGTCAAAATAATAAAATAAAATTATTTAGAAGTTCCTAGAATCTTGTTAGATAAATTTAAAGTTATTTAGGAATTTATTATCTCAAGATCTAATCTTCTCCGACTTTAAATAATTCCTTACAAGTTGGGTTGTTGAAAACCACAAGTCGTTCAATTGTCTGGTCTCCAACGATAATCTACACGAACTACTAGTGAGAAATTTCTTAAATCCATATTTAAAAAAGATGGATTACTATGCCTTAAGTGTTAGTTCTTTATTCTATGACTTACATAGTTTTTTTTATCTAAAAGACAAACTCAAAAAAAAAATAAGAGGTATAATTTTATATTTATAGGGAATCCTAAAAACCCTATAAATAAATAAAAATATTTATTTTTCCCTTAAATAATATCCACATATTATGTAAGGATAATTTTAGAAATTTAATTAATCAAGTCCGTACTTGATTATTCTAGAACTACAATTATAACATGTGCAAAAATTTAGGTCTCATCCTTACAAATTTGGTCACCCCAACACTTAGTAGTGTTAGTAGCATCACTGTCTTGGTTTAATTTTTTCTAAATATTCTCTACCCTAAGTAAACAAACCTATCCATTTATGTTTTAGGTTAATTTATTGATATTTTTGTGTAGTATTTGTAATTTACTTGTACATTTAAATGTTTTACAACCTTTTCCTAGAGAATTTTATTGTATTAAAGTATTATATGTATGTTAGTATTTGTTTGGGATTTGGAGGAAATTGAATTTGTTTGTCATTTAATGAAATTGAGTTTGATTTTGTAATTTAGATGTGTTATATTAAAAGAAATGATGAGTTATTTAATGACTTCCAATCGTATTTTATCAATTTTATTGTTAAGTTGGAAATTTAGAAAAAATTAATTTTTTATGGAATTGATAATAATTAAATGATATTAATTTAGATTGAATAAGTTTGAATTGAAAAAATGATAAATAATTAGTTGGGTACCGAATACTTGTTAATTTGATTTATTGTTTAGTTCATATTTTGACGCAACATTCAATTTTTATAGAAATAATAATTAGTTATTAGATTGAGAATTCATTTTTAATTACCAAAGTTGAATTTTGAATTAATGGTTATATTATTAATAAATATTATCATCAATATTCTATATAAGTTTCATAAGTAATAGATGATTGTTCTTGGATGTATCGAGATTCACCCCTAGGGTTATTATATATAGAAGATTATTATAAAGAGGTTGAGGTTTTATTTATTTTATACCTTTCAATCTGAATAATATTAGTGGAGGCGGAATTAGATGTTCATGTGTGAAATGTAAAAATAAAAAGTTTCACCAATTGGATGTTATGATGATGCAACTTTTTTAAAAAAGGGTTTATAGAGAAAATACTTGTGTTGGTATGCACACGGATAACCTTATGTTTTGTACGAGACCATGTTAGAAATGATAGTTTGCTCAACTTCTAGTTCTAGCAACATACATGGAGTTATAGATGATAATAATAATAATCGTTATGTGAGTATAGTGATGGTTGCTATGTGAATGAATCAGGGTTATTTAGGTGAAAGTCCATATGTCGATGAAGAACCAAATGTAGATGTAGCTAGGTTTTCTGAACTTTTGAAAGATTTCGATGAACCGTAATGAGATGGGTGCACAAATCATAATAAATTATCGGTCATTTCATGAGTATTTACCATCAAGTTAGATTATGGGTTGAGTAAGGCTAGTTATGATTGTATCATCAAATGAGTGAAAATCATTTTACTTAAAGGAAATAGGCTGAAAGAGAACTTATATACTGCAAAAGCTATTATGAAACCCCTTGGCTTAGGATATCAAAAAGTTGATATGTGCCTAAATTTTTGCATGTTGTACTACGATGAAGATGAAAATTTTACTAAGTACAAAACCTGCGGGCATGCTCAATATAAACTCAATACTAGTAAAGAAAGGACACTTATCACATACAAAAAACTGAGATACTTTCCAATAACTCCTAGGTTGCAAAGGTTATTTATGTCTCTAAAAACTGTTGAGCAAATGACATGACACCATTCATATGCTATGGTGCACCCTTTCAATTATGAAACTTAAAAACAGTTTAATAGGATACATCCTCAGTTTTCAATTAAACCACGAAATGCATGTTTTGGTTTGTGTATATATGGGTTTCATCTATTTGGGTTCTTTGCTACATCCTATTCTTGTTAGCCGGTCTTACTAACAATTTACCACCTGCCCCTGAAGATGTGTTTGAGGCTAGGATTCATGTTTTTATCTACGGTCATACCCAATTCTTACAATTCAGGTAGGAAATAGATGTTTGTCTTCAATCATTAATTGATGAGTTGAGTCAGCTATGGTCATTTGTGGTATTGACCCATGATGTCTCAAGAAAATAAAATTTTTAAATGAAGCAACTTTAATGTGGACTATAAATGATTTTCCTGTGTATGAGAAGGTTTTGAAATGGAGCATATACAGAAAACTATTTTGTCCATACTGTATAGAAAATAATAATGCCTTCAACTTAATGAATGGTGGCAAAGCTTTTTTTTATTGCCACTAGAGGTCTAAGTCATCATCGATACAAAAAATAACACAAAGAACTTCTTGAAATGTATAGCTAATGGGATGTTACACCGCTGATATTATAGGGTGAAATTTTTATTTTTATGTTGCTGAGAATACTTATATCCATGTTGATGAGTTAAATGATATATTAAGTACCGATGGACACCCACCCATCATCTTTTTCTCGTTGTGGTGGTTGCACAAGTAGAAAGAGAGACAGAGAGAAGAGAGAGATTGTTCAAGAGAGGTGCTTTTCTATGGAGATTTTAAAAAAAGTTAATGAAATTAAAGAGATCGACCAACTTCAATTAAAAAAAGAAGAGGATGATGGACATGATGATGATGAAAATAAAGATGAGGAGGATTTGAATTAATTTTAGATGTAAAACATCATTATGTAAACGCCCAAAAGAAAAAATATATATATAAAGAGAGAGAGAGAGAGAGAGAGAGAGAGAGAGAGAGAGAGAGAGAGAGAGAATTGATGACTCCACCATCGCTGTCGATTTCTGAATCAGCAACGACGTAATTTTTTTTTATTGTCTTAAAGAGCTGGGAAGGAAGGGTAAAACCGGTTTTGGATAGACCAAAACAAGGATAAGAACACATCTAAACCAACCCCGAACACCCCACCGCATTTAATGGGGAGTATAAATATAAGGAGGAGAGAGAAGGTGACCCTTTCTCTTCCCAAAGTTGTCTGCTGCTGCTGTATGTTCAGTTGCATGTTGCTTTTGCCTTTCTCTTTCCCAACAGAAACCTAAACCAAACCAGTAGAGAGTGCCTTGTGAACGTGTGAGGGAGAGATGAGACCTTGAGAGAAGATCGAACAGCTGCCTAGAGGGAAAGGAAAAGAGGGCTAGAAAACGTGAGAGGAAGAAGGAGGAGGATAACCAACGGGAGAGGAGAAAGAATACTGTCAAACCTTCCTCAAACTTAGTTAGATTCGAAAGGTATGGGTCATGAAACTCCCTTCCTCTTCTCCTTATGACCCAGAACCGGAAATGAAGAAGAAGACCCTAAGAAAATTGACCTATGACCTAAGCTAGCTGTGAAGGAAACTGAAATTAACTAGGAGGACAAGGAAACAGAAACGAAATGAGGCCAATTTCAGAACATCTAACAAAGAAAAATGAATAAAATGGAAATAACAAATTGTGGTAGAGGGTTGGCTTTAACTATGGGGTTGGCCAGCATGCATGTGTGTGTTATGCTGGGATTTATTAAAGGATTATGTGCTGAAATTGATGGTTTCAATGTGTGTGTTCTGCTGGAATTTATTGAAAGATTACATGCTGTAATTGATGGTTTTCAATGTGTGTGTTCTGTTGGGATTTGTTGAAGGATTATGTGCTGAAATTGATGGTTTCAATGTGTGTGTTCTGCTGGAACTTAGTGACAGTTTATATGTTGGGGTTGTTACAGCATGTATGGTGTGTCTTCATGCCAAAATGTGTGTTGTGCAGCGAAATTGTGATTCACTGCCGAAACTGGGTCTGTTGCAGCGAATTAGCATTCACTGCCGAAGTTGAGTTGTCGGCAGCGAATTTGTGATTCGCTACCGAAACTGAGTCTTCTGCAGCGAATTAGCATTCGCTGTCGAAACTGAGTTGTTTGCAGCGAATTTGTGATTCGCTGCCAAAACTGAGTCTTCTGCAGCGAATTAGCATTCGTTGCCGAATTGTGTGTTCTGCAGCGAATTTGTGATTCACTGCCGAAACTGAGTCTTCTACAGCGAATTAGCATTCCCTGCCGAATTGTGTGTTCTGCAGCGATTTTGTGATTCGCTGTCAAAACTATGTCGCCTGCAGCGAATTAACATTCGCTGCCGAGTGGCGTGTTCTGCAGCGAACTTGTGATTCGCTACCAAAGTGGAGTTGTCTGCAGCGAATCGCTGCCGAAGTTGAGTTGGCTGCAGCGAAATTGTGATTCGCTGCCGAAACTGAGTTGTCTGCTACGAGTTAGCATTTGCTACCGAAATTGCGGCGCTAGTAGCGAAACAGTTTTCATTGCCGAATTGGTTGCCTGTAGCGAAACAGTTTTCGCTGCCGAATTGGGCAGCCTGCAGTGAACCAATTCTCGCTGCCGAATTGGGCAGCCTGCAGTGAACCAATTCTCGTTGTCGAATTGGGCAGCCTACAGTGAACCAGTTCTCGCTGCCGATTTCTACAATAAGCCTCCTAGGAAGAAATGACTTAAATGCTAGTAACAATTTCATGGTATGATGGTGTAAAATGTGGAACACTTGAATGTGAACATATGAACTCTTGAAATAAGTATGGTGACAAATGTGATTCAAAAATACAAATGTACTGATTTGTGACCATTGATGTCTTAGGTGGTGCGGTCGGGATTGGACCATCGTCAAGACAAGAACAACCCACAGATGGAGCAGGTAGGTGACTTTCACCTTCCTTTTTCATACGTTAAATAATGAGATACTTTATCATAAATGTTACCATATTGTGTTAGAATATATATCAGATTTGTCAAATGTTTAAATGTTGACAAATGGTTGATTAACTTTGGCTAATGGCATCCGAAGGGATGACCGGGACAAAGGAATGATTAGCTTCGGCTAATGGCATCCGAATGGATGACCGGGACAAACAATTGATTAGCCTCGGCTAATGGCATCCAAAGGGATGACCGGGACAAACGATTGATTAGCCTCGGCACGATTAGCCTCGGCTAATGGCATCCGAAGGGATGGCCGGGACAAACGAACGATTAGCCTTGGCTAATGGCATCCGAATAGATGACCAGGATAAACGATTGATTAGCTTCGGCTAATGGCATCCGATTGGATGACCGGGACAACGGTTGATTAACTTTGGTCGATGGCATCCGAAGTGGATGACCGGGGTGAGTGAACGGTTAACCTCAGCAAATGATGCCTTAAGAGGATAGCCAGGTTTAAGATTATGGTTGATTGCAAGAATTGGTGTATCTATATGTACTACAAGTTGTTTATACCAAGTACATGAAGAAACTATAAATATCATGCATCAAACATGGGATAGTGTTAATGCTTCATTAAACTGCCAGACCGTTTAATTATCATTATTATTATTAAGTAACTGTATTTTCTTAAATGTTTTGCACTGCAACAGGGACGTCAGAACAACGAGATGCCTAGGAAACCCAATACACGGGAACCTACTTTTGCAAGAAATCATGTAGTTGCATTTTAAATCACGATGTATTTTGTATGAATCAATGTACTAAACGTATAACTTTTATTGGATCCTTTAGTTTAAATTCGTGATGACTATTAGTAGGATAGGAATGCAAACTCATGTGTCTATGTATATATATTTTTAATGTGAACTTCTAATCATGCAAACATAATATTATGTGCTTATGTAAGATTCACTTTTAAATGAAATGTTGATTGTTGTTGATGTATGGATTGTATCTTGATGATGTGAGGAAACAGGTTCGCCGATTACCGACACGATGTGTGTCGTGTATAAAAAACAATTTACTGTTGTTTGGGGCTTGAAAAGCCCGGCTGTTACAATTATGTAATAAAATTGATATTATGTAATAAAGATATTTGTTTTCGCTTTATGAAGCATAATGCATTATATTTTTTACATTTATCAATGATTTATTGTTATGTTGTGGTTTTAATAAGTTGTTGAATATGATTAGTGTTGTTGTTGTATAATTAGGTTGGATAGGAGATTATAATAAATAGATGAAAAAGAAAAAAAAAGATAGAATCACCGAAAAAAATTAAAAATAATTAAAAAAATAAAAAATATCTCGTGGTAATTTAAAATTATGGTATTACCAATGGAATTGGTGTTGAATGTTAAAATGGTTAAATAATTACAAAGATTTAAAGAAGAAATTAATGAATGGCCAACAAAATTGTTGACAGGTAATTTTACACAACATGGGCTTGATCCATCTCAGATGAAGTTATTTATGGAAACACATATATAAAAGGAAGATAGACAGAAAAGGATGTAGTAATTCACGGACAGCCGAGCCAAGACATTTTTTGTAAGTAAACTTTGAAATCTTTTGAATAATTTTTGGAATAATTTTTTTTGTCAATAACTTTGACTTGTTTTTTTATGTAGGAAACAAATAACACCAAAATGTGTGCCAAACACAAAGAGGACCCTTCAACCTATATGGAATACGATCTAGAGTTACGATTGGAGGCTGGAGCTACTAATAAACTCAATAGGAATCAAATTTACAGTATCTCTATGACTATAGCCTGAGATATGAGAGTGAGTTGTAGTGCCTTGATCATAGGCACCCCATAATCAACCCTAAGGCAGCCATCACTGGTCATTCAAAAGTTGGTTCAAGAATAAGTTGTTGCTACGAAGGTTGATCTGAAGGTCGAACTAGAGGTGGAGTAAGAACAACAAAGTATGAACTAATGAGAGCAGATGATGACATACCTATCGACTAATTATCCTTCAACTCATGGACCTCTAGGTAATTTTTCTGCCTCTCCCTCCACCTTCACCTCCAACTTATTTCTAATGTATTACGATATTTATAATTGATTTTATGATTAAATTAATAATATAAAATATATTCTTCAATTTAATTTAGTTGTTTAATATCAACTTGTTTAATCCAAATAAGCATGTATTAAAAAAGAAAATTACTAAAATACCAACAGAATTGCAGACAGACATAAAACTTTTGTCAGTGATTTCATTGGTTATATCAATGTACTTTTGTTGGAGAATTACAAAGAGTTATAAGCTTAATAATCAATTAATTCAGTTGTTTAATATTGTTTAATATCAACTTGTTTAATCTAAATAAGCATGTATTAAAAAAGAAAATTACTAAAATACCAACAGAATTGCAGACAGATATATAACTTATGTCAATGATTCCATCGGTGATATTGATGAATTTTTGTTGGAGAATTACCAAGAGTTGTGAATTTTTTTTATATTACCAATAGAATCATTGAGAAAATGTTTATGTCGATGATAGACGATCAATTGTCGATGGTTAGTCCATCAGTAATATATATCGATAAATTGTCCAACAGAAAAATGGTCGGCAAATATATTTTTTTTACGTTAATATTCTGTCAGTGTTTTCATTGGTAAGTTACTTTACTTAGTGGATTACTGATGGAATTAAAATTCTTGATGACAAACTTTTTGATGATAAGTTTTAATTAGCAAATCTATCAGTAATTTAAATTTTGATAGAATACAGCTTAAACGGTGATAAAATATTCAGTTGGTGTTTATCAATTTTATAGAAGTGTAATTTGCCCTTCTAAAAAAAATCAATGAACTTGTTATTGGGGGGTAATATTGTATTTTCTACATGATCTATTAGTCATTATCAAATTAATCGGGAACATCTTGGGCTTTTTTATTTTTACATGATAGTAAAATGACTAAATTACCCTTAAAAGTAAAATTTATGTAACTGGTGTCTAGTGGCTTTTTTAAATTTTCACTTTTTAAAAAACAGTAAAATGACTAAATTGCGTTTAAAAGCAAAATTTCTTTAACTTGGGTCTAGAGGTTATTTTATATATTTTTTTCAATTATAATCATGTTAAATGAGTGACAATTTGGTATTTTAATGAATATATAATATTATTTAAAGAACAAGTTTTTTTGACAAGTGCATTGCATGCACTAGCACGTGGGATGTGTTCGCGCTATTCAGGTGATGCGCGAGGGGACGTTCAGTTGTCAAACAGTGGCTTCTAAGGCAACATTCAAATCGTCACGAAAACCCCTCCATCCCTAGGCAACGTGTGTAGCTTGTTCACCTCTAGTTTAATGCTGACAACCTTTTTTTTTCTCCATTCTTTTCTCTCTCATCCTTGATTTTTGCATCAAACCCTCCAAATTTCTAATGCAACCCTTCAATTTGTTTTTCCTTTAGACTTGGTTCGTTTTCTTTTTATTACTATTTGTTTTATTTGAAATAATTTATAAAATTAAAAAAAAATTAATTTCATCCTCCTTTAATTTTATTTATTTATTAGATTTGGTTCTCTCTTGATTGCTATTTGTTTTATTTGAGATAATTTTTAAAATTGATTTTTTTATGATTTGATCCCCCAATTCTTTTCCTTATTAGATTTCATTCGCATTCTTTTTATTGTTATTTTTTTTTACATTGACAAAATTTTTAAATTGAATTTTTTCTTTCTGATTTCATCATTCAACATTAAATTGGATGGAAACTAAGTTTCTTGATTGAGTCCGGGTCTAGAATTTCACAAGTTGCAAGTTTAGGAGATTTGTTTGGGTATGTTTGGTGTTTTTTTTTTTTACTTTTTCTAAACTCATGTTTTTCCAGTTTTAGCATTTAATATTTATTTAATTGGAGATTAGGCTTCACTTTTTTTTTTCTTTCTATAGTGTTTTCCACTAATTTTGAAAATAACTTGGTTACCTCGAGTCTTTTTATTTGTCATTCTTTGTTAAATTTAGCGTTTTTTTAAAAAAAAAAATTGAATTAAAAAAACAATTGATTACTTATAAGTATAAGATACTCACTTCATAATATTTTTTGGTTTGTTTTTTGCCCTTCTAAAAAAAAACCAATGAACTTATTGGGGGGTATTATGGTCTTTTCTTCATGATCCATAGGTCATTATCAAATTGATCGGGGACATCTTAGTCTTTTTAGATTTTTACATGATAGTAAAATGACTAAATTACCCTTAAAAGCAAAATTTATATAACTGGTGTCTAGTGGCATTTTTAAATTTCCACTTTTTAAAGAATAGTAAAATAACTTAATTGCTTTTAAAAGAAAAATTTATTTAGCTTGGGTCTAGATGCTATTTTATTTATTTAGGTTCTCAATACTTCTCACAATGACATCACGTGAATTAGTAATTAGATTCCCTTCCTTATCATGGCATTATAGAGATATAGTCTTTGTAAATCAACATTCTCACAAGATGGATACTCAATACACATGCCCATAATATTATATTTTCATATTCATACATTTACATTACATCATATTGACATTCTCATGAGTTTGCATTCTTGTTCTAGTCTGGTTATCAACATGAGTTTCTACATGAGTGTCGAACGATAATTTTGCACAACTAGTACTTTCTTTCATACGATCCTCATGTGATTTCACAACACAACATCCTCATAAAAGAGAATACCACACACACACACACACACACACACACACACACACATATATATGCTCGCACATCCATATCCGTGTTCCATTACAAGTCCTTACAAAAGTGCCAAATGACAAATATTCAACATAACACATAAGACATACTATTACATATCACCTATCAAAATATATGAACCCGTGGAATGGGCTTTCCTACGCACCTTGATTGTGTGATGTCCCTGTTGCAAAAACAACATGGATACAAGAATTGTACATAATCTAATATAATAATAAACAACTAGAAGTACATTATCGTTACTTTTCGTTATTAACTTGGAATAGGTAGATTCCTTCTTTTACTTCTTATATATATTGTACATCTCTTATTATTTTGCTAAGTGTACTTTTCTCACGCACACACCCCAACCTCTCCATAAGAGTTTTGGGGCCAAAGTTTAACATCGGTCGGGGTTAATTAGTTCACCTTAACACGGTCATCCACCTTTGATACTTTTAGCCATAACTAATTGCAACATTAAACTCGGTCATCCGTCTCGGATGCCATTAACCATAACTAATCACAAAATCAAACCCGTCATTTCTACGAATACCGTTAGCCGAAGCCAATCATCATAATCAACTCGACCATCCATCTCAGATGTCATTAGCCGAAGCTAATCATCAAACACAACCCGATCATGCATCTTGGATGTCATTAGCCAAAGCTAATCATCAAACACAACCCGATCATGCATCTCGGATGCCATTAACCGAAGTTTCACAACCCGGTCATCTATCTCGGATGCCATTAGTTGAAGCTAATCATCAATCACAACCCGGTCATCTATCTTGGATGCCATGTCATTAGCCAAAACTAATCATCAAACACAACCTGGTCATCCATCTCGGATGTCATGCCATTAGTTGAAGCAAATTATCAAGCACAACCCGGTCATCCATCTCGGATGCCATTAGCCGAAGCTAATCAACAATCACAACCCGGTCATCCATTTCAGATGTCATTAGCCGAAGCTAATCAATAACTGAATCAACATTCCATAATCGGTTTAACATTCGTCAACAATCCAATTTCATCAATTATTCAATCACATTTCATAGTCGGTTTAATATTCATCACAATGCAATAATATATCATCCTCAAACAACCCATTTCAGAACATTAACATTATATAAGAAAAAAGGTGGAAACCACCTACCTGCTCCTCCCATGGGATGTCCTTATCTAGATGTGGATCCGGTATCGGTCGCACCACCTAACACATCAATGGTCACAAATTAGTACATTTGCATCTGGTAATCACACAACTCATCACCATACATTTTCAAGAATACACGTGATCACATTCTACCGTTCATATATTACAATCATACAATGCAATCATTTTAATTAGCAGAAATTCATCAGTGAAGCTGGTTCGCTAGTGATATAGACTCGTCAGCGAACTGATTCGCTAGAACACGAAATTGAAAGCGAAGCTGGTTCACTAGTGATGCACACTTGTCAGCGAATTGATTCATTGGAACACATAATTGTCAGTTGAATGGGTACGCTGGTGATGCAAATTCATCAGCGAACTCATTCTCTGGCACACAGAATCGTCAGCGAAACTAGTTCACTGGTGACATAAACTCGTCAGGGAACTAATTCGCTGGAACACAGAATCGTCAGCGAAACGGTTCGCTGGTGACACAAACTCATTAGCGAACTGATTCACTGGAACATAGAATTCAACAGAAATCACCGGCGCAATACTGCTACTATCCCTCTTTTCTTGGATGCCTCAAACACTCCACTTTTTCTCTTGTTTGGAAGCGGTGGTCTGCTGGTAAAATCATCCCCATCTTTCTTTTTACCTACTTCGTGATGCCCCTGATGGCCATCTCCGATACAAGCTTCCAGAGCTTGTGCCGCCTTGATCAATTCTCTTACTAACTTGAACTGTACGACAATCAACCCTTGCCTCAATTCATGTCGAAGCCCATCTCTCAGCTTCTCAATCATATGTTCTTCAGTGGGAACGTAGTGCGAAGCAAATAGTAAGAAGTCATGGAATCTCCTTTCATATTCCAATATCGACGTATCACCGTGCCTTAATGTCAAGAATTCTTGTTCTTTCACCTTGCGATGGTATCTGAAATAGAACTTATTTTCAAACTTGGATTTGAATTCATTTCAGGTTAGTGTTTCAAATGCACACCTCAGTTGAACGGTTTCCCACCATGTCATAGCCTGATCAAACAACAACTAAGTGGTATAATTTACCTGCAAGTCCTTGGGTATATTAATATGGATCATAGTCTTCTCCACTTTCTTGATCCACCTCCCTGCTCTCTCAGCATCTTGCTCCCCTATATAGGGTTGGCAACCCATTTCCCTCATACTTTTTAACAACCGTACAAGTAACACCACGTTATCCGTGGTCGCAACAATTCCTAGGGTTGACCGTGTGACTTGTGTAATTGGAGTTCTCTGAGCTGTAAAGCCAGCCATGCATTCCATTACTGCCTTGACTATTTGAACCAAAAGTCTTGGATCATTATAAGGCGGGGGCACCCTTGTGGGGACGATCGAGGGGTGTGTCTCCGTTCTTTCTTGTTGTTCCCACCCTTATTGGGGGTACTTCTTCCATCTGATACTGTACTTGTTTTTCTTTCACTTCTGTGATTCTTTCCTGCAAGGACTCAGACACTCTTGTTGGAGCGTAGGAAGAAGTATCATCCAATGGATCCTCATCCTGCCAATCTTGGGCATTTTGACCTTTACTCCTTTTCATGGAGGGTGGTTGGGTTCGTGCCCCTTGTTGAGTGCGCATCATCCTGAAATAGATCACAACAACTTTATTATCATCAATCCTCAAGATTCTAACCAGGTATTCTGATACCAATTGTAACAACCTTGCTTTTTCAAAGCCAAAATCTGTATTTGTTTTAATTTATTTAGGTTCTCGATACTTCTCACAATGACATTCTGTGAATTAGTAATTAGGTTCCCTTTCTTGTCATGGCATCATAGGGATATAGTCTTCGTAAATAATCATTCTCATAAGATGGATACTCAATACACTTGTCCATAATATTATATTTTCATATTCATACGTTTACATTACATCATATTGACATACTCATAAGTTTGCATTCCTGTTCTAATCTCGTTATCAACACGAGTGTCGAACAATAATTTTACACAACTAGTATTTTCAATCATACGATCCTCATGTGATTTAACAACACAACATCCTTATAAAAGAGAATACCACATAAATATATTCATAACACCGTATCTACATGTCCGCACATCCACATTCCTGTTCCATTATAGTTTTCATTACAAGTCTTTACAAAAGTGTCAAATGACAAATATTCAACATAACACCTAAGACATACTATTACATGGCACCTTTCAAAATATGTGAACCCGTGGAACGGACTTTCCTACGCACCTTGATTGTGTGATGTCCCTGTTGCAAAAACAACATGGATACAAGAATTATAAATAATTTAATATAATAATAAACAATTAGAGGTACATTATTGTTACTTTACGTTATTAACTTAGAATAGGTAGATTTCTTCTTTTACTTCTTATATATTGTACATCTCTTATTCTTTTGGTAAGTGTACTTTTCTCCCTAACATACCCCAACCTCTCTATAGGAGTTGTGGGGCAGAAGTTTAATATCAGTCCGTGTTAATTACTTCACCTTAACCTGGTCATCCACCTTAGATACTTTTAGTCATAGCTAATTGCAACATTTAAACTCGGTCATTCATCTTGGATGCCATTAACCAAAACTAATCACGAAATCAAACCCGTCATTTCTACGAATACCATTAGCTGAAGCCAATCATCGTAATCAACACGGTCATCCATCTCGGATGCCATTAGCTTCCTTCACAACCCGGTCATCCATCTCGGATGTCATTAGCCAAAGCTAACCATCAAACACAACCCGATTATCCATCTCGGATGCAATTAGCTGAAGCTAATCAACGATCACAACCCGGTCGTCCATTTCGGATGTCACTAACCGAAGTTAATCAATAACTTAATCAACATTCCATAATCGGTTTAACATTCATCAACAAACCAATTTCATCAATAATTCAATCACATTTCATAGTCGATTTAACATTCATTACAACACAATAATATATCATCCTCAACAACTCATTTCAGAACATTAACATTATACAAGAAAAAGGTGGAAACCATCTACCTGCTCCTCCCATGGAAAGTCCTTCTCTAGTCGCGGATCTGGTTCCAGTCGCACCACTTAACACATCAATGGTCACAAATTAGTACATTTGCATCTGGTAATCACACAACTCGTCACCATAAAGTTTCAAGAATACATATGTTCACATTCTAGCGTTCATATATTACAATCATACAATGCAATCATTTTAATCATTGAACCAGTTCTGATATATAATCTGCCTTAGAAATTCATCAAGAAAGTGGGTTCGCTGGTGACGCAAATTTGTCAGCAAACTAATTAGTTGGAACACAGAATTGTCAGCGAAGTTGGTTTGCTGGTGACACAAACTCGTCAGCAAATTGATTCCTGGAACACAGAATCGTTAGCGAAACTGGTTCGTTGGTGATGCAAACTCGTCAGCGAACTAATTCACTGGCACACACAATTGTCAGCGAAACTGGTTCGCTGGTGATAAAAACTCGCCAACGAACTGATTCATTGGAATACATAATTCGGCAAAAATCTCCAACGCGGGTCATTGCTAACGCAGACATCGTTGATGAAAGCTGAGTCGCTGCCGACTTAGAAATCATCAACCCAACACAGTTTTGCAGCTAAATGGTCCACAACTAACTTAGAAATCGTTGACAAAAACTGAGTCAATGCCGACTCAAAAATCATCAATGCAACACAATTTCACAACTGACGCTGACATCATCAGCGCATATGGTCCACAACTGACTCAGAAATCTTTGATGAAAACTGAGTCAGTGTCGACTCAGAAATCATCAATGCAACACAATTTCACAGCTGATATTGAATTGTTAGTGCGATCCATGTCTTTACTGATTCAAAAATCATCAGCAACGATGGAGTCATTTCTGGTTCTACTTCTTTCCTTCAACCAAAACATCCCTGTCCATTTCTCCCGAACTTGTACATGCAATTCATAACATTTTATAATAACCATACTCAAAACTACAATTCACAAACACATGCTTACTTTATTGATTCATAAACACACATGTCCATTCAACACATCAATAAAACCAAGGCATTAACTAGAGGTGGTCCCATTTCAGTTGCACCATGCTCTTTCAAGGTTTACCAACTACACAATTGCATTTTAACAACATTTTAACACATTTCCACATAATTTTGTCAATGACAATGATTTGTTTTCTGGTTCAAGTATGACTCTAAGGTCTTGATAATGACAATGATTTTGTTTTCTGGTTCAAGTATGACTCTAAGGTCTTGATAAGGTCATCCTTCAAGTATTTACTCACCTAAGTTCATGGTCTATCTAGCATTCATTATGGCCGACCATCTAACTAGGTTTGTACATTCAAAATTATCCATCTCCCTTGTTGTATGTTCTGGATATAAATCCTTTATCCAGCCCCATTTTCATCCCTCTTCCAATTCTAATTTTCCTTAGCAGCTGCAGGAAAATCCTAGGTCATTTAGTTGGGGTTTTCATCTTCCTGTTTGGTCTCAAAATCACAAGAACGTTAGAGAAGAGTTATGGTTCATACCTCATGGTTCTCAACAACTTTATGAAGGGGTTTGGTGGTCTATTCTTCTCTTTCAGTCTAGTTTCTTCCCTCTCTCACCTGTTGTCCAGCTAGCCAGTTACACCCCCTCTCCTTCCTTGATTCAGCCATTAACCTCACTCTCTCGCTCTTCTTTTACTCACACAATCAATGAAGGGGACATGCTGCTGGATTGGATCCGGTTTTTTATGGAGAAGAGGTAGAGGAGCAAAAGCATACAGCTGGTCTTTGGGAAGAGGAAGGGTCACCTATTCTCTCTCCTTGTATTTATAGCCCCTATTTGTGTTGGGGTGTTTGGGGGTTGTTCTACCTTATCTTTGTTCCTTATTAAGTTATCCCAGAATGATTTTTTCCCCCTTCCCAAGGCCTCTCAAGAGTAAACCGGTTTGGTCCTCTTAATTTGTTTAGTGTTGGTTGGCCTTTTGTTCAAGTTTTCGTTAGAATTTACATTTTTTTCTTCAAAGTTGGTCGGTTTTTCACCGCTTAATTCTTCCTAGTATGGTTCGGCCAAAGACAAGATTTGTCAAGTTTCACAAAACGCATGGATTTATCAGTGCACCCAGCCACCGTTGACTCAGAAATTGTCAACGAAAGCTGAGTTGCTGTCAACTCAGAAATCATCAACGTAACTGATTCCACAGCTGACGCATGGATTCGTCAGCGCACACAACTCCTGTTGACTCACAAATCATCAACGAAGACTGTGTCGCTGCTGATTCAAAAATCAACAGCGATAGTGAAGTCGTTTTTTGCTTTACCCTTTTCTTTTTTGTTGGGTGATTACACGGGATGTGTTCACGCTATTCAGGCGATGCGTGAAGGGATGTTTGGTTGCCAAATAGTGGCTTTTAAGGCGGCATTTGAATCGTTGTGATGACCCTTCCATCCCTAGATGACGCGTGTAGCTAGTTGACCTCTAGTTTGATGACGACAACCTTTTTTTCCCATTCTTTTCTCTCTCCTCCTTGATTTTTGCATCCAACCCTCCAAATTTCCAACGCAACCCTTCAATTTGTTTTTCCTTTAGACTTCTTCCCTTTTCTTTTGATTACTATTTGTTTTATTTGAAATAATTTATAAATTAATTTTTTTTTTAATTTCATCCTCCTTTAATTTTATTTATTTATCAAATTTGATCCTCATTCTCTTGATTGCTATTTGTTTTATTTGAGATAATTTTTAAAATTGATTTTTTTTATGATTTGATCCTCCAATTCTTTTCCTTATTAGATTTGATTCTCATTCTTTTGATTGCTATTTTTTTTTTTACCTTGACAAAATTTTTAAATTGAATTTTTTTTCTTCTTATTTCATCATTCAACATTAAATTAGATAAGAACTAAGCTTCTTCATTGAGTCCGGGTTTAGGATTTCACAAGTTGCAAGTTTATGAGATTTGTTTGGGTATTTTTTCTTTCTTTGTTAAATTTAGCTTTTTTAAAAGAAATTTTATTTTTGAATTAAAAAAATAATTGATTTCTTATAAGTATAAGATACTCACTTCATAATATTTTTTAGTTTGATTTTTGCCCTTCTAAAAAAATCAATGAACTTGTTATTAGGGGGTAATATGGTCTTTTCTGCATAATACATTGGTCATTATCAAATTGATCGGGGACATCTTGATCTTTTTAGATTTTTATATGATAATAAAATGACTAAATTACTTTTAAAAGCAAAATTTATGTAACCGGTGTCTAGTGGCTTTTTTAAATTTTCACTTTTTAAAGAACAGCAAAATAACTAAATTGCCTTTAAAAACAAAATTTCTTTAGCTCTAGAGGTTATTTTATATTTTCATTTTTTTTGCTATATTCATGTTAAATGAGTGACAATTTGGTATTTTAATAAATATATAATATTATTTAAAAAACAAATTTTTTTAGCAAGTGCATTGCATGCGCTAATACGTGGGATGTGTTGGCATTATTCAAGTGTGCGTGAGGGGATGTTTGGCTGCCAAACAGTGGCTTCTAAGGCGGCATTAGAATCGTCGTGATGACCCTTCCATCCCTATATGATGCGTGCAGCTGGTTGACCTCTAGTTTGATGACAACAACCTTTTTTTTCCATTATTTTCTCTCTCCTCCTTGATTTTTGCATCGAACCCTCCAAATTTCCAATGCAACCCTTTAATTTGTTTTTCCTTTAGACTTGTTTCTTTTTTCTTTTGATTATTATTTGTTTTATTTGAAATAATTTATAAAATTAAAATTTCTTTTAATTTTATCCTCCTTTAATTTTATTTATTTATCATATTTGATCATCATTCTCTTGATTGTTATTTGTTTTATTTGAGATAATTTTTAAAATTGATTTTTTTATGATTTGATCGTCCAATTCTTTTTCTTAGTAGATTTGATTCTCATTCTTTTGATTGCTATTTTCTTTTACCTTGACAAAATTTTTAAATTGAATTTTTTTTTCTGATTTCATCATTCAAACATTAAATTGGATGAAAACTAAGTTTCTTGATTGAGTCCGGGTTTAGGATTCCACAAGTTGCAAGTTTAGGAGAATTGTCTGGGTATGTTTGGTTTTTTTTTTTTTTACTTTTTTAAAACACATGTTTTTTCAATTTCATCCTTTAACATTATTTAATTAGAGATTAGGCTTCACTATTTTTTTTCTTTCTGTAGTGTTTTCCACTAATTTTAAAAATAACTCGGATTACCTCGAGTCTTTTTATTTGTCGTTCTTTGTTAAATTTAGTTTTTTTAAAAGAAATTTTTTTTTTGAATTAAAAAAATAATTGATTACTTATAAGTATAAGATGCTCGCTTCATAATATTTTGTTTAGTTTGTTTTTTGAGTCATTGCTTTGATGTCACGTGCAACCTCTTTTGGTGTGATTGTGTAGCCTGTAATAATAGTGTTAGAATCATCTCAATGAACTCTTTTTAGTAGTGGGGAGGTGTCCACAAAAGAACATAACAAAATTTTCTTTCTTCTTCTCTAAAGAATGGTATTAGCAACTCATTTTTTATAGCTAATTATTATCAAAAAAATTTGTTCGCATATATTTTTTAATTTTATTATTAAATTAACTAAATCTATTAAATTTAGTTAAATTAATAATTTGAATATCAAATATTTTATCTTTCTTTGAAAATATTAGCGTCGTCTGAATAATTTTTTCATGTTAAAAAAAAACTTTACCTGTGAACATCATTGCGCATGTAACCTGTATAGTGAAATTCTAGATTGAACAACATTAATATTCAGTATAGTGGCTGGCCAAGAAAAAAAAAAGAAAAGAAAATATTAACTGAAACTTATTTAGTCTCACAGCATCAGCAAATTGTTCTGGACTATAATAACCCATGTTCTAAAAGACATACACAGCCGAAATCTCCTCCACTTCATATCTCCGGAATCAGACAGACATGTCCCTGCCAACTCTGCTAAACCCACAAACCCCAAAACTACACGTTCCTCTATCTCTCAAGTTTCCATCTTTCAAAACTCTAAAAATCCCAACAAAAATCCACTCCTCCTCACCTTCTTTACAATCCCAATTCCCTATACGAAATGACAGTTTTGAAGACCAAGACCATGCCATTGGTGACTGTATAGTCTTTGAAGAAGGCATTTTTGAAGACCCTTATTTGGAAAACAATTCAAATGCCATTGAGGATTCAAAGTTGAGGTCTGTTCAGAAAAAGATAAAAAGGGTTGTTCCTAAAATTGAAGAAGAGAATTTGGTGCCAGAGAATTGGAGAGAAGTGCAAGCAGAGATTAATATTGGTAAAAAAGAAAGGAGAAAGATTGCTCAAGAATTGGAATATAATAAAAAATTTGAAAGGAAAAGGAAAGGGTTGGTTCCTATTAGGAATGTGAATTTAGAGGAGTATCAGGCTTTTAGAGAAGCTAAATTGGCACAGTTGAAGCCACTTGTGCTTGATTATCCACAGAGTATTAAAGAGGAGGAGGAGGAGGAGGAGGAGGATGAAGTGAGGGAGATTGTTAGTGAGAGAGTGAAAGGGAAGAATCCTAGATGGGCGGTCTATGGGAGAGGTTTAGATGATGTTAGAGAGTTTTTTAACGGTGAGGGTTATGAGCCTGGTGAACAGAAATCTGAAGGTAATTGCTTTTCTATTTCAAGTTTTAAAATTGGGTTTCGTAGTGTTTGTTATTTTCTTGTTGATATTATGGTTTATTTGTTTATTGATTGAGTAATTGAATTTGGTTTTATTGGTTTGATTGATACAAAACTAGTAAATTTTAGTTGTAATTTGGTGTAAGTTGTGAAGAATATGTGATGTCAATTCTCTCAATTTCTCACTTAATGCTGTTTCGCTGTATGTTACATAAAAGTATTGAGAAGTCGGTGGAAGCTGATGTTACATTGTTTTGTTCTATGTTTTTGCATGCGAGCTTCAAGATCTTGCCGTTCATAGTGTTTTTTTTTCTTTTTTGTGTGTTTGAATAAATAGGTAAGCGCAAGTTGTTTACGAAAGAGGAAAAGGTTTTGTTAAATAAGCGGGTACCTGATCTAGCAGTTGCTACCTCTGTGAGTTCACTTTCTGTTTCAAACACTCTAGTCAGTGTATTTGATTTTGATGTAGATTTATTGCTGTATAATCATTTGTTGCTGCTTTCTCATTTCTTAGTTATCCAACTGCCAGCAGATGTTTCAATCTGATTACAGAACCAAATGAATAGCTTTTACAGTCACAAAGACAATATTTCCCCCTGCATTTTTCAGCCATGTATATTTCTTTCTTCTTTGAAGAAATCATGAAGGCTATATGGTGCATTTTTATTTTTATTTTTGGATAAAATACATCATGCAAACCAGCAAATCGTTTATAGTTTTTTATTTTTATTGGATTCTTTGCAGAGAAAATGGCTGCCTGTCCACACACTTGCTGCATCAGGAGAATTCTACCTTATGGATGCGTTGTTGAAGCATAATGTTGATATCAATGCTGTGGATGTGGTAGGTGGAATGACCATGTGCTGAATTATTGGATTCTGCCAGTCTCATCAAGTTTTATACACTTCCCTCCCTATATTTCATATTGGATGCAAAAATGCTTGGAATTGCTCAATTTTGAACTTTGGATCATTATATTTTCTCCAGAATGGTTGGACTGCACTTCACAGAGCAATAATATGCAAAAAGCAAGCTATAATCAGCTATCTGTTGAGAGAATCAGCAGATCCTTTTGTACATGATGCAGTGAGTATTGACACAATGACTATTTCTTGAGTTTATTTGCTTTCGATATAATCATTATATTTTTTTATCTTCTAATTTCACCATGTTTAACTTAAAAACTTTCATCTTCCTTTATGCAGCCATTTTCTCTTGTGATTCATACCATCTTTACCTTGCTCATTTCTTGCTGATGACAGGAGGGTGCCACCTTGATGCATTATGCAGTTCAAACAGCATCTGCTCCAGCTATCAAAGTTCTTCTGTTATATAACGTCGATATAAACCTTCAGGACAATGTGAGGATGATATATCCCTACTTTTTTTTTTCTTTTATGTTTTCTGTTTCAGTTTTGATGCTGTATTGGTGAGCACTCTCATTTATTACCCTTTTAGGATGGATGGACACCATTACATCTTGCTGTTCAAGCCCGAAGAACGGATATAGTGAAGCTTTTATTAATAAAAAGAGCAGATAGTACAATTAAAAACCTGGTAAATATCTAACGATTCGAGGGATCTCTCATACCATTGCATTGTATGTATATTCATCCAAGATGTTAGACTGCTGCTTGTATGTGTAGGTTTTTCATACTATTGTTTACGTCATTTAGATGATAGTAAAGCTTGGTTGCATACTGTCACAACTGGTAACGTACAAGAAGATACTGACAAAATTGCTTGCAGTTTGAAACCTAACCAAACTGTCAATAAGGATCAGCAGACCTCTTTATGTGGAGGATCCATGATCAATAAATGAACATGATGCAATGTATTAGCACAAAGGATTTCTTGAACTGGTCTTGTTTAAGGTGCTGGATAGACAGGCATCCTTTTGTGCTTTCTTAAGCTAATACTTGGGGATACAAAACAAGAAAAAGCTTAATAGTTGGGCATTTTTGGAAAGTACCAGTAGTTTCCGCACCCTTTTTTTTGTCACAATGTCATCATAAATTACTTTTATTTACCTCCATCTTCAAGTTAATAATGCATCGAAATTATTCGTTTGTCTCAGGATGGCTTAACAGCACTCGATCTCTGCCTCTATTCTGGCAGAGACACAAGGACTTGTGAGCTTATCAAGCTGTTTAAGCAGTTTGCGAAGAAATCAACTTTGGCCAAAAACCCTTATAATGCTTCAGCTTCCTAACTGCCTTAATGGAGCCACTTTATATCTTCCTAATATCCAGATTCACTGGAAAATCATTGCTCTGGCAGTGAGAATCTATAATTTCAAGCTCCCTCGTGTATATGATTTATACATTGTAGAATGGAGAAATTGGATGGATGCAGATAAACAATGCCAAACAACTGTGCGAAATGAACAAGAACATGGCTTCTCCACCCTGCTTGATATTGTAAAATCAGCAGGTTTTTGCATGACTTTGTAATTAATGATGTGAAAACTTAGCATTGTAGTCTAAGTTATATTCATCAAGTAATTTTAGGCTGTGTCTGTATTGTTAGTGAGCAATCTTTCCTGTTTTAGAACTTTTATTGACCTATCATTGGAAGAGTCTAAACTTGAATTAATCAAAAATGAAGTACTAGTCTCTTGTTTACCCAGAAGAGTATATAATTGGCTAGGATTTGTATCTAGTTGCCAATTTTTTTGGTCCCTAGGAAACAAAGCACCCAGCTACATTGTCTTCCAGTCATAATAATAATAATAATAAACCTGGACAAAAATGTGCAAGGATGTTTTATTATCTGACAAAAATATGTCATGATATCTCTTATATTTCTTAATCGAATATGGTTCTTTGGATTTTATAACAAGAAAGAGAGGACCTTTAATATTTTTTCTACTGTCATTCGATACTAGTTTAATAGTTTTGAAAGCGTGGCATGTCTCAATATTATTCTCATCTCAATGCTATGCTCAGAAGCATCGTCATGATATTCACATTTAATGTCTAGTTTATACCAATAAAAAAAGCGAGGTAGGGATAGATGTTATTTAACTCATGCTAAGGAGATGCTAATTCATTTCTCCAAGTAATATAGAAAGTGGGTACATTTAATGTCTGGTTTATACCAATAAAGAAAGCGAGGTAGGGTTAGGTGCTATTTAGCCGATGCTAATACATTTCTCCAAGTAATATAGGAAGTGGGGGAAGTTGTTCATTGTTTCAATAAAAATCATTTTTGGGGTGAAAGGTTCTTTCAGTTGGAGTATTTTGTTGGTTGTTTGGGGTTGAAAAAGTTTACATTGGATATAAAAAAGGGTTCTTGGTAGGAATTGTGATAGCTCCTTTTTTCAAGGTTGTTTAAATTTGTGTTCTTTTTCTTCCCAGTGAATCCTTTATTTTTAGTTGGATTCACTATTTTTCCAGCTCTAATGGCTTGCTCTATTTGTTCTGTCACTATCATAATATCTATAAAATGTTGGGCAATGGCACCTACTAGATGGTCAAAGAAAGGTTCTTTGAACATATTGGAAAACAAATTGATCATTTTTTTTTCAATAAAAAGGGTTCGATCTGAGTGAACTTATCTCTCCATCTCTAGGCGCACTCCCGAATAGGGTTTTTTTTTTTCCCTTCTCAATATCATTAAAAGACTAGATCTATTTAGAGTTATGTCCATATTGAATTTGTATTGTTTCATAAATGCTCCTACCAAGTCTTTCCACCCTCGGATGTTAGTATTGTTAAGCCTCATGTACTAAGCTAATGTAGCATCACTGAGGCTATCTTGAAAAAAATGGATAAGTAATTTCTCGTCCTGGACCACTTGGACATGGATAAGCTTCTTTGAACTTGATTCATGACTTTCGTTTCGTTGATTTTAGGCAAGATTTCTAATTTTGGCTGATTGTTGCAAGGAGTATTTTACCAAGTTCTTACAATGATTGAATTTCAAACACATTATATAAGAAAGAAACTGAGTCGCATCCCTTTCATTATAAAAGCCAAAAACACCTATACATCACTACTCACAAAAAGCATTGCCTATATTCCTAATAAGAGCAGTGGTTGTATCCAAGTGCTCTCGGTAATTCATAGCATTATTCCCTACCTGACTAGCCTGCTGTTGTAATCTCTCGGCTTGACATGCTGGTTGCTCAAACTACGTTGTCATTTATCTTATCTTGTCATGGAATAAAGTGTTGTAAGCGATTAGAAAACCATTACTAGAAGCCAAAACCTCATTGTTTCTTTCAAGCATTCGTAATTTGTTTTCCAGATAGGTTACTTCAGCCATTTCTCATCGCAACTCTTCTCTTCTAATTTCAAGCTTAACTATCGATGTAATCTTGACATTCATGACGCTCTTGCTTTGACATGTTTAGTTCTTTTTCTATTTGGAAGTATTGGCCTTTTAGCTCCCTTAGATCTTCCTCTCAAACTCTTAGCTCGAATTACAATACCATGAGTTGTTCTTTTGAATACTGTGCCCTTTTCTTGTAGTCTCTCATGTCAGATTCAACTGCTTTCCTTGCACTTCTTTCTTCTTATGATTGTGTTATATATTGGGCTCGTATCCTTCTTTCTTTTTAATAACAATTTCAATTAATCAATTCTTCTTTTTGTCATCGTCTAAATTTTTTTCTAAGGTTGTCCTTTTCCTTCTTCAAGGAATCTATTATTTCTTTATCCACACTCATCATGCTTTTAACTGATTTCTTGATTTTAACCCTTTCTTTTTCTATTTTCACATATTTGTTAACTAATTCATCGTGCTTGGCTATTTGAATTCCCAACTCCTTTAAGATCTCTTTAGCTACTTCTTTAGTTACCTCAACCCTTTTTTTCGTTCTTTTTCCTCCTTGAGATCTTTTGCTAAGGTTGCTAATTGTTCATCCTTTCCTTTTAGATGTTAGTTCAAGAAACTTATCATTTTATCTTCTTCTTCCAATTATTTTTCTAGGAGTTATTGTTGCTCTTTGATGTTGCAAAGGTCAATTATAAACTTTTCTAACTACTTTCTCAATTCTTCCTTGTTGTCAATCCTTTTTCTTTTTAATCTTTCTCTAGTTACTTATGGCTACTGTATTTATGGTTTCTAGCAATCATTCTAAAAAGCTAGTTATTTCTCTTAATGATATAATTTTGGTTGAATGATGGTTCGAACTCATTTCCTTCATCCTTCTATACCATAAAAAGTTTTTCCCAGTCTTATTTAATAACCTTGAGCTCTTTCAATGATGACTGATTCCTAAAAGATCCCGTGAAATCGGCTAAACCTAAGGTTCTTGACATGTATTGTATCCCACCAAGTTGTCTCATTACTAGTGCGAGAGCATAACCAATGTAACTTATGATCCCAATCGAAGGGGCCTATATTTTACTACCACAATAAATGATGCATGATGTATTATTCATCCAAAGTGCTTTCCACTAGAAGTTGCTTCGTGGTAATGCTAAATATTTCTCCACCCATGCTTTCTCATCTAGATTTTTCCAAGTTTCATTCATAACAATCTTTAATGGTTGAAGATCAAACCACCAAAAAGGTCGAAAAACAAATGAAGCATAACTTGAAATCAAACTCATCAACCAAGAATATAAACTCTTATATTTAAACTTTCAAGGATTGATTTGCCCAAACTAAGCAGTTAATGGATAAGAAAAAGGCAAAGAACAATAACATATAAGTTTAGACTTCGATCTAAATACATATATCGAGCTAAAATAACAATTTATATATATAAAAAAATCTATAGCTATGAACATTCAAATCAAGAACCCAAAAAAACCCAAAATGTGCCTTAAACCCATAAAAAAGCTAAGTCTCATAAGCAAGCCTTAAACTAAATCAAATCAGCCTCAATACGCTTGTGTTGACTTACTAGAACTCTCAAGAACATGAAAAAAGACAGATTAGGAAATTCAAAAAAACAACTTGATGTTCGCCTAAAAAACATGAGACTCGTTGATTAGGTTATTCATGAAAATTTGACGTCAAACCCAAAGATAGAAGACTCATCGATTAAGCCACCTATAAAAGTCCAATATCTTTCCCTAACAGTAGGAGTGATGCAGGATGATTTTTATGAAAAAAATATTTTTTTAGTTATTATTATTGCCTAATTAATTTAGACAATTATTTTCTTTTATGATTATTTTTTTCTATTTAGTTTAGAAAATCAAGTATTGATATTGGTAATTTTGTTTTCTTACTTTGTTTAGGACTTTTATTACTTTTCCTTTATTTCCGGGTTTCTTAGTTTGTTTAGGATGGTTTCTAGGCTTGTTTAAGGAGTTGTAAGCCTCTTAAAGAGGTAAGCCATAATAAAGTTATTTTTTCAACAATAAAAATATAAATTAGGGTTGTTGTGTTCTACACTATTTTGATTATTAATCTGTTTTCAATTTCTATTGTTCTGTTGTTTATGTTTTTGCCTACATCAGTTGTAATTAGAGCCCAAAGATCTCAGGTTATTGCTTGTTGTGTGTTGTATTCTCAAGTTATTTTTGTTTTGTTATGTGCTGTAGAAAAACAATGGTAGGAAGAGGTCATGGAGTAGGGCGTGTTTAGACAATATAGGATGAAGAGGTTCCCCATAGGGAGAGGGATGTGTAGGAGCTTATGGTAGATGTTTTATAGAACTAGATTGCAAAGCTTACCTTACGTTTAACAAAAAGGCTCTAATAAAAAAAACTCACTAAGGGTCTCTTATTAGTACACAAAACCCTTTTCAGAGGAAGATGCATATAAGGCAACCTCTTAATAGGGAAGAACATCATGAAGATTTTGGTTTTAAATCAAACTTACTGATTTTGCAGAAACTTTACAAGCAAAGAAATTCATCCATTAGTCAAATAAAGTTGAATGACTTTTTTAGTATAAGGAGGTTCCATAATAGATAGGGGTAAAACTGATTGTGATCAAATTGAAGGGTCAAGATTATTCCTAGTATGAACAGTTAAAGAGGTCACAAGAGAGGCAATGGAAACCAAGAATCAATAACTAGGTCAGGATAAAAAAGAAGATGAAGGAGCATTTTTTTTTTCTTTTAGCTATGACCAAACCCTATACCAATGGATCTACATGTTAAGATAAAGAGGTAAATCTATCTATTATTACATTGATAAGTTCTATCAATTAATGGCTAGGAATGACTTGGCAAAATGGAAGAACAACTCGTGGTGAGATATCTAAGTGGTTTATCACAATCCATTCAGGACATGTTATGCTTGCATATTTATGAATAGTTTTGGAGGTATATCAAAGGAATTTTACGGTTGAGAAATAATAGGCTACTAGGGAAATTAGCAAGAGTTTCTAAGCATATCAATATAATAAAGGAGGACCTAACAATAATTAAAGGTCAACCACCATTCAAGTCAAACCTACTCAACAAACTCAATAAACATGTTAGAGTATAGGTCAGGGTTCTAGTTCAACTTTTTGAATTTGTTGTTACAAATATAGCAAATTAGGGCATCGGATTGATATGTAGTAAACCAGAAAGTCAATCAGGTAAGAATCTAATGATAGAAGAGCCTACATGTGATGTGGCTAATTCTATTTATGATGACTCGAATAATAGTGGAGAGATTCTATGTGAAGATGGTGGTGCTAACCTAGTCATCTGAAAGAGTCTGTTGACTCCCAAAAGTGATTCAAAAGAATATCGGCAACATACTAGCATCTTTCACTTGACATGCACTATAAAGATAAGGTCTGCAACTTAATAATATAGTAGTAGTTGTGAGAATATGGAGTCCGTTGAGGCAATAAAGAAGATCTAACTAAAAATCAAGAGTCATTCTAAGCCTTACAAGTTAACTTGGTTGAATAAAGACACCTAGGTAATTATGGATTGGCGTTGTCTCGTTTCGTTGTTTATAGGCAAGAGATATTTTGATAGTAATTAGTGTGATATGGTGTCTATAATGTGTCATTTATTATTGGTTAGGTCATGACAATATGATAGAAATGTTATAAATTACGGACGACATAATACATATACCCTTCATATAAAAGGGAAATGTATAATATTAGTGCCTAATAGTGGGGAGGTGGTTGTTAAAAGCAAGGGTATAAAAGGAAACAAGTTAAGAGAGTGCAAGAGCACAACACCATTTAAAATGATCAACAACAACAATAATATGAAGATCAAACCTCGAGGGTGAATTCTCTCCAATTGAGAAGATTGATGTAGGAGGATTTTTAGGAAAAAAAAAATATTTGACTTAGTTATTATTATTTCCTATTTAATTTAGGAAAAATTTCTTTTATGGTGATTTTATTTTTTCCTATTTGGTTTAGAGAATCAAGTATTGAGATTGATAATTTTATTTTCCTAGTTTGTTCAGTATTTTTATTACTTTTTCTTTATTTTTGGGTTTCTTATGATTTCTGAGTTTATTTAAAGAGTTGTAAACCTCTTAAAAAGATATCATAATAGAGCTTTCTCTTTCGTGATAAAACTATGAATTAGATTTCTTGTGGTGTATTGTATTTCGATCATAAATATGTTTTGTCTTGCTATTGTCCTATTGTTTGTGCTTTCATCTGTGTTAAAAAGACTCCTCAATTTGCTACTCATAAAAATTTGATGTCAGTCTCTAAATAGGAGACTCGTGGACTTGGCCATTTGTGAAAATTCAACGTCTATCTCTAAGAATAGTAGACTCGTCAGTTTGGTTGTTTGTGAAATGGGCATTGGACCCATATGGGTGGTAAAAATTGAGTTTTGCCCCAACTCTTTGAATATGTCTAGAATGAGCCCAAATGGCGCCACTCGTACTCTTTAGACCTATATGGTGTGTCACTATGACCCAACTTAGGTCCACTTGCAACAATATAGATAATATATTGTAACACACAAAAATCATCAAAACTATACTTACAAATAAAGATGATAAAAGAACATGATATTTTTTATTTTTTTAAAATCATTTGTTGTTACTTTAAGGGTGACCCGCTATATGATAATATTTTACTATATGATGTAAAAGTAAATCAATAAGGTATCACCAAAAGCACCCTTCAACTTATTGATTCATATTCATGTTTAACAAAATATTTTTTTCAAAAAACAAAACCGCAATTCATCAAAATAACACGCAATTTCAATATGGGCCCACACTTCTAATTCTTCAATCATTCACAATAATGCATTAAAATATATTCAATCCAAAAAATCTCATCACAACACACATCAAAATCAACAATAAACTAGGATAATTATTCAAAACATATATGGGGTTCGAAATCAACCTTCTAGAGAAATTAAGGTGGACCGAAAACGGGTGGAATATGGTAAAGATGCTACTGGAATTGAGAGGATACTATTGACATGTGGACCCACGTGCCACTATTGCTGCCAATGCATGGACCCACGAGCCACCTAACATATAAAAAGCACCACCCTTCCCTTGTCCCTTCTATGTTGATTGTGTTGACCACCATCATCTGAGGTGAGAAAACAAACCACAAGAAGTTTCAATCATTTCTCTCTCTTTTTCTTTTTCCACCGAGACTTTTCTTCCTCTTTTCCAGGTGGTTGCTTCTGTTTTATGTGTGGAAAAGGTTTTTTTGGTTATTTTTCTATTTCTTTCTTTCTATTTTTTTTATATAATTTCACCTCCTAGTGGTGATTAGATTTTTCTTTTATACCCTTTCTTTTCTATTTTTTATTTTGACTTTTTTTAAGAAGATATCAAAGAAAGAAATAAAAAAAATACGAAATGGAACATGTAGGCATCAAAAATATTTTTTTTTTGAATTTTTTTTTTTTTTGTGGTTATGATACTTTTGAAGAGTTCTTGCAAAATCATAGGTATATGTTTTTTAATATGTTGATCACATTAAAAAAAAATTAATGTGATCCGGCGTAATAACACGAAACAAGAATCTGGTGTATATCTCTCAAGGGAATGGGTTGTTAGGCAGGTTCACTATTCAGTAAGATCCTCCTTAGCCCCACATCCACCAGAAAATAGCCAAGATCAAAACTGTATCAACAAGATTCGTCGCCATTATTTAAATTTCATTTGTTTTTTCTCAAGGCTTTAATGCTTCGAACCCACACAGAACTGTCAACAGATATTCATCCAGCCACGTTCTTCGTTCCTGACAGACGCTTAGCAAAGTAAACAGCCCCCCAAAATTAAGCAAACATGGAGCGCACATCTCCTACCTTTTAGCTACCTCTTGTTAAAAGGCATTGAGCGAACAAGACATTAGATTTGGTGCTGCAAACTCTTGTCAACAAAAGAGAGAACCAGGATATGGCAAGAAAGGGCATCTCGGAACTGGTTAGACGAAGTTCGCAGAAACTTTCTCCGGTCATCTCATACAAACATCATTCTCAATTCCAATGCTTGCTCAAGACCTTAATTAGCATAGCTTCACCACCTTCAAAGAGAGAACTCACCATAGAAGGTACAGCAGCAATCACAATTCAAGCAAATTTCAGGGGTCACCTTGTATCATGTATGTAAGCAAGTATAATCCACAGCAATTTTGTTCAGTACCGTGATAATATTTTCCTGAGTTTTGTGGTTGAAATACTGACAGGCAAGACGGGCATTTCAAGCACTCCAGAGCCTGGTGAAATTGCAAGCGTCAAGCGCTCGTCCGGTTGCAGGTACAGGTTTGAGCAAGGCAGGACATCTTCATATCTAAGGTCTAAACTCATATCACTATACAATTCAAGGAGAGTGCTCTAAAATTCCATACCCCATGCAACATTAACACAGTAATCTCCCATGTTGACAAATTTCTTAGCAGAAATAGTCGAATTTGTGTAGCATCTGCAACTAGTTTAATTATTACTCGTACCTTCTATTTGACTTGCGGGTCTATCTATGAATCATATTCATGGTAAAGAGTTGTCCAAACTATACCCACAACTGTCTACTAATCACCAATTAACACAAGGTTCGTTTCCCAACCTAGCAATTGTTCATTGTGCATACATAATGCAAACATTTACATGCCAATTAGCATAGAAAATTAAGGTGTGAAAAAACAAGGGAGAGAAGAAATTGGAACAAAAGAAAACATTAGGAACCTGGAACTTTTAATTATGGGAAAAAAAAGACAAAGCTATAACTGAGCTAGGGCAAAGCGCTGTACAGTTATCGAGTAAGCACTATAAAAAGGAAATGAAAATGATGTTAGAGAGGAAAGAGAAAAGGAAGAATGTATGATGGGAACTGGCTAAATTTGCAAACTTTATTAACAGCATATGCTCCTTGTCAGTTAATGGTGACCCTTGATCAGTGCTGAGAAAAAGCTACCGGATGATTTATCCTTGCAGCGATCTTCTCTCTCATCTCCAACCTATTTCAATAAAGAAAGTTATAATTGTTCAATGGAACTGATGCATGATGATAGGTAATTCCCTTACCTCCTTGACTATTTGCTGAAGGATATCTATTATCTGAGAAAAATTGGGTCTTTGATTTGGGTCTTGCTGCCAGCAAGTCTCAAGCAGTTCTGCAAGTTTTGGATGAGTGTGCTTGGGGATTGTGGGCCGTAGACCCTACAGGAATGTTGGTTAAAAAGTGAAAGTGCCATTTAAAAATGAGAAAAATGCATTAGTTTTACGTTAATATGAAGAACAAAATGGATATACCTTTCGCACCACACCTACTGCTGCTTGCAATGGGGTCAAGTATGAGTACGGAAGCTGTGATTTTGGTCATAAAATATAACGAATAAGTGGTGAAATTTTTACAATTATAACTAGTAAGTAATAAAATAAAATTGAAAAATAGAACTTTTTTTTTCCTCCTAAAAACTGCTGTGCTTACTTCTCCAGTTAGAAGCTCCCATGCAACGATTCCAAAACTGAAAACATCAGCCTTGTGATCATATGGTTTGTGTTCAATCACCTTCATGTAGTTAAAACAACTGTAAGTGTGTGTGTGTGTGTGTGTTAATAAAAAATAAAAAAAGCTCCTTTTTCAATTAGATAGGAGAAACAAACAAAGACACAATCAAAACATAACATCATGGTATGCAAGATCATATGTCCCAATAACATTCCAAGGTATGACCATGTAAAACAACATGAACAAGAAACTTAAAATTCACATACAAGTAAAATGTACCTCAGGAGCCATCCAGCGGTATGTTCCTGTTTCAGCTGTCATTACCCCAGATTGAGTCTGTACTCTGGCAACCCCAAAATCAGCAACTTTTACAACCTGTGAAAGAAGGGTGTAGATTTTAGAACAAGCAAATCCTTTGAAAAAAATATTCCAAAAATACATATTAATACATCTGACACTACAAGGATGAACACCAAACCCAAACAGTGGGCTACAACATGCGTGGCAAGAAAGTTTTTAAAAAGAAATATAAAGACAATAGTGAAAAAGAGAACAGTTCTTGAATTCAAAATTCATGTAAACATGGATGAGTATAAACAGGTTTATGCAAGTTCAGGAAATGCTCTTACTTCATTTTCATCCATCAGAAGATTGGCAGTTTTCAGGTCCCTGTGAATTATGTTATTTTGGTGGAGATAATTCATTCCCTTTGAGACATCAATTGCCACTTTGATTAAGCATGGAAGCTTAAATACACCCTTCTGTTTATGCAGAAAGTTGTATAAACTTCCTTTAGCCATAAACTCTGATAAAGCAAAAATATTACTCCAAAAGGTGAATATCGGTGAAGCAAATGAAAAGGCAGAGCAGAATTAGATGCATGATTGGTAAGTTTTGTCAAACTCACATTTTTCCACTTAACATACAACTATGCAGTACCATTCCATCTATTAGCAAAATAGATCATATCTAATAAAGGGGGTCAGAGGGGCAGGACATCAATATCAAATTCATGAAACATCAACTCTTAAGATAAGAATTCCATTGAGCAAAGATGTGAAAGATTTACTAGGATGTACCAGTCACAATGCACAAGTTTGGAGACCGGTCGCATGCACCTATGAATTGCACAACGTTCTTATGCCGAACTTTCCTGCAAACCAACAATTGCAAAAGGTTACAATTTTCACAAATATCAAGAGATACTGAGGGTTACCCCACCACAGCCTAGTGAAGAAGGTGGATCGATGCATGTAAAAGATTGTATACAAGAGAGAAGCTTCAGAAAAGGTGGACAATTGCATGTAAAAAGTTATTAAGGTTTACAAGGATGAGAGAGGGATGGAGCACCATCATTTTATATAAAGGTTTATGGAAATTACAAATTAAGCATTAACACCATTCTCAACAGAAGTAACTTCAATGTGCATGTAAAAGCTTTCTACTTGAAAAGGCATTGCAGATACTCCTGAGTAGAAAGGTATAAGTTCTTTAGTTTTATATTTTGTATTTACGATCTTGTATATCTAGCTAGATAAGTATGTAGGCTAGCATTTCTATTGGAAAATAGGCAGTTTCCAAGTCCGCAAATTCAATGAAGCAACAACTAGTACCATGGAGAAGTGGCCAGGTATTGATTTTTTTATCAGTAAATTCTTATTCCCCTATCTTGATAATAATAGGAGACTTTCTTATTTTAATAAAATATTATTTTGAAGAAAGAATATCACAAATATTTGCATGTAAGGGTTTTCAATTCTTGAATTAGAAATGTTGAGTTTTTTGTTCATACAATTAAGTTCTTTCGTACATTTTTATGTAATTCTTTGATCCCTTTAGGTTTATCTAACTACAACTACATTATGCAAGCTCCACCAATACCTACCCCATATTTCTTCTAGCAAATATCCTAATTGTTCCAGATCAACTAGAAATAGACTTTTTCACTTGCTTATTCTGTTTAAAATGATTAAAGAAAAAAGAAATATCTAATTAAGGAGTATACAAACAAAACATTTTAGAAATGGTGGCTGGAGATCTTTCAGGCATATATTCTTACAGACCTCATTATATAAACTTCCCGGGAGAACTCCCTAAGCATTTCTCCACTGACACGCTCAGGCTTGAGCACTTTGATGGCCACTTCCTGACTACAATATGTGCCTCGGTACCTGAAGTGGTTAAATGAACAATCAACTGAGTAACTTGCAATCAGCAGAGTAACATATATTTCAAATGACAGAACTTACAAATCACCATATGATCCAGATGCAACTTTGTTTTCAACTTTCAATAGACTTGTGTCAATTTCCCAGACATCAGTTCCATCACTAGGTATTTCAACACAATCTGGAAGAGATTCAACCCCTGTTTTATTCTGCTCACCAACAAGAGAAACAGAAAGCTGTTTTGAAAAGCACTGCTCCTGTGGAGTATTGCAAACTATCAAATATAGGCCAGCTATTACCGCTCCAGGTTGATCAATCATACAGCATTTCAAAATTAAAATATGAGTGGCTGATACAGGAAAAGAATTCCATTCAACTATTCTAATGTACACAAGTTAGTAGTTGGTACTTAATATTGCCCACCTTCATGGTTGCATACCCTATGAAAATTAGTTCATATAATGAAGATGAGCCATCCTGTTACAATTTCCTTAATCTAGATATCCTAATGAATACTGGTGTTTTTGAATCTAATGAATTTGGAGTGCCTTCTTTTTTTTCAAAAACAAGAACAAAGAGAAGACACAAAGTTAAACCTTCTTTTTCAGGCATTTTATCATTTCCAGTATGGGGAATTGTCCAGAGGTATTGGATTTGAACTCTGACTGGAATGGTTAACTATTCAGAGAACATGCTACCAATATCAAGTCTACTGAAGCATTTGAGTTGCTGTATACCCTAACTGAATGGCTATGATCACAAACTGCAAGAAAATAAATAAATAAATAAATTTTAAAAAAAAATATTGTTTCAAGTTGAAGAACGTAGACAGTATTTGGTTCTGCCCGCTAACATTACTAAGGACTTCCTTTAAGAACTAGTTGCTTAATCATCATGTAGCATATCAAGCAGAAGATGTAAATCACAGATATAGCCAACAACTACTAACACACCATAGCAAGACTGTAAACCTAGATATACATCACGGTTCCCTTTAAAATTTGGTCAACTCTTTCCCCCAAAGATCATTTCAGCAGCAACAAGTTAACAGGCTTTCCACATACACTGGCAAAGGAATGAGGATAGAACCATAACCTCCATGAGGTTAGTTTAACTTTAAATGATTTTTGAGAATGTGATGAAAAAAAAGTTAAGTAATCACTTTACAAACATAACTATCAACAATTCATACATCCTACACCCTAGAGATGGCTGATACACATATTAATTAAAACAAAGGGTGTTCTAGCAGCAAGCATTCATAAAAAGATTTATTTTAGAGATATGCAAAACTGCAATTATGAATAAAAGTGCAGTATGAAGAAAAATTACCTTAGACTTTAAGATTTCCTTTTCTAGAGCATTTCTAAGCTCCTCGGTCTCCTAAGGTTCCCACGCACATGACCAAGCAGTAAAGTGAGCAAACAATGTCAGTCTGGCAATTATCTCAGTATTAAAAAGAGAATTTCATAAACCAAGAGTGCTAGATAAAATAATAACATTTAAAATCCACATGAGCAAGGAATAAAATTTACATGAGATGTGCATCTTTTACTTTAGACTAGTTTAATGTTGCCCTCATTTTTTTTCTTTATTTTTAAGCAATCAAAAAAAAAAAAAAACATTGAATAAAATCATGACTATAGCAGGCTGATACCACAAAATAACTAACACTTGATTTTTCTAACTGGTGAAAAGAATAGGACCATACCTCACGAAGCCAACCATCAACAACAAAAACATCCAGAGAAAACCCATCAACAGTGGAAAAGGCATGAGCTTCTTGGATGTTCAATCCAATCTCCGCAAGCAGGGAAGTCAACTGGAAAATTATTTACCAATATCTATTATCTGGTGCATGTGAGCAAGCACATGAGACAGAGAGTATAAATTAAAGTTAAATGTTCCAAATGATGTTTTAGATACAATTGCGCTCTTCTTTATTTTTTCTTGATACAGTCAAATGCAATCTTAGGCACGCGGCAGTGTATGAATGTTTCCACATGGGAGTGTGTGCCCGTGTGTGTTGCCATTACTATTTAGAGAATATATTATAGCTGTATCTCTACTAGCTGAAAGCCCGAGATAATCTGAAAAATTTTCACCATATTTGTCCTGAAAAACATATGTAGCATGGCACTATCAATCCCAAATTGTTCCCAATACATACAAAATATTCTACACGGATGATAATAGGACTAGTCACCAACCTGACTAAGAAGTTTTGGCCTATCAACAGTTGAAAAGGTGATCTCGTGCAAAGACCTACAATATAGTCAAATGGATAATCCTATATGTAAACATGAATTGAAGTTGACATCACAATAAGGCTAACATCAGAAAGTTCTCCACTTTTTACACATTGACACCAAACAATGTCCAGGGAAAAGTATAACCATTCACAGTCCATAAAAGCTCTTACTGAGAAAGACATGGCGTAGAATTTGCAGCACCATCTCCATCTTCAACATGATATCTTGAAATGCTTCAAGATTAGGTGATGAGCCAAATGTAGGTGGTGGATGCATTCTGCAGATCAGAGAGAGAAAAACATGAATCAACAAAAAACAACAAGTTATATTGCACAAAAATATAATGGCGTACCCCTGCTTGTTTGAAAAATAAGAAGTTTGTGCATCTTCTTTCATTGCCGGATCCAAATGCACAGAAGCATAAGAATTTCCATTCAAGGCAGGATACACCTGTAACACAAAGAAGCCACCAATCAGACTACGCAAATGATCTGCTTTAACCCTATCAACATTATAAACACTTTATATTAAGACAAATAACATTGTCTTGCCGTTGAATGAATGAGTGGGTAACAAGCAAATGGTAGGTGGTATTTAGTACAGAATTTCTTCGCTAAAAAAAAAAAAAAAAGTAGCATTTACTACTATTATTAACCTGCACCTGCACGAGATGAACTTCAAAAGCCGGTCGATTTGCAGGATCTTCAGCCAACTGAAGTAATCTCTTGTGCATAAGCACATCTTCAGCTCTCTCCACATTCACATCCAGCGCATATCTACATTATTGATCACTAAAATAAAAAATAAAAAATTACACAAAAAGAAAACAAGAGAAGCCTAACAGGACTTCAGACTATTAGAATTTAAGATCCTTGTTTTATTTACGATTTACACAACACATGCGAATAGAGAAATAAATTCGCAGGCTTAACCGCAAAAAGCCAGAATGAAAAAAGAAGAAAAATCCAACATTTCCTTCTCTATTTCGCTGCTACCTTCAAGATTTGTAATTAGCGCTGAATTAAGTAAATTACCGAGCAGGTAAGCGATTGAAATGAAGCCAAAGGTTATCATCAAATCCAGGAAGATTCGTTTCTTCGAAATTCGAGTCTTGAATTCGCTTCAAAACTTCGTTATAAACTTCTAGCTTTTGCCTTTGGTGATGGTGTCGTGATGGTGGATTCGCTATTGCAGAGTACGACTCCACTGCTCTGCTTCCACAGCTCTCTACGTCTTCTTCTTCTTCAACCGCCATGCCAACACGACCCCGGTCGCACACGGCGGATATTCTGCTGGAGGTGAAAGCTTCGATGAACCAAGCCACAAAGAGAGCGAATTTCCTTTTTTGTGTGTATTGTACTTTCTTTCTTTCTATTACAGTTTTTTCTTTGTTCGTCTCTAACTATAAATGTTTTTTTTTTCCGGATAACTAGATTTTAGCACATGTTACACTTCGGTATTTATGAAAACATGAAATTAGAATCTTTATTCCGAAATATCCAATATAATTGAGTTTTCTAATAATATCTGTAATGAGACTGTCAATTTGAGTTCATCTATTTAATAATTGATATTATTTGAATAATTAATTGGGGATTGATGGAATACTCATTTTGAAAAAAAACAATTTAATAACATCACTCCGAGTGAATAAAGTTTTTTTATAAAATATAGTTTCCAAATTAATGAATAGTTGTTTTTTTTTTAATTTGCAAAATCGACCACAATCAAGAGTGGGTCCCATTATTTAAATGAATTTTTAAAAAAAACAAATACTAATATTGAATTTGGAATAGCATGGTTTATAAAATAGTTGATGAAAACTTATGGTAAGCGTATTGTTTTCTTGTTTTTTGAATTTTTATTTTTATTAGAGTTTTTGTTTTTAGATATCTTAAAGCTTTTGTGGGATATAATAATCAAATGAAAAGAAAATGATTTTTACTGGTCAGAAAAACTCCCTTATTCACAATCTTGAAATTATTAATACGTATATGTTGGTTCTTGATGGTATCCTTGTTTATTCAAATTATAAACTTGAGTCAGTTTATGCCATTATAAATTATTTACAGGACTTTAAGGTTAAATTTAGAAAAATGAGAACTATAAGGCTAGAATAGAATATATCTGAATCTACAAGGACTAT
>Ga0307516_10000888_pt1 | contig 41189 bp, 43 predicted proteins | sample 19_EM_MG_FD_203310 | JGI IMG/M metagenome (GOLD analysis project Ga0307516, IMG submission 203310) | Populus trichocarpa ectomycorrhiza microbial communities from riparian zone in the Pacific Northwest, United States - 19_EM | ecosystem: Host-associated > Plants > Roots > Unclassified | place... | reverse complement strand
ACCGCAACGTGGATCGAGGCGACGGTGTTCGCCCGCGAGGAGTCGCACTCGATCTTCGACATCCCCCTCGCGATCCGCGACGCGATGCAGCGGTACGACGCGCGGCCGGAGCTCGCGCACGTCGTCGCCGAGACGTCGATGCGCGGCGTCAGCGGCGCGGCGCCGTCGCCCGGCCGGGCACACCTAGAGCGGCTGCTGGACGCCGAGGTGCCATCCCTCGACCCGGCGCAGCGCAGGGCGGTCATCGTGGCGCTGTCCCACCTCGACTCCGCCGCGACCTGGGTGACGTTTCGCCGCGAGTTCGGCATGGACCGGCGTGACATCGCCGACACCGCCGCGTGGGCGGCGGAGGCGGTGCTCGACAGCATCCGCGACCGCGTCGCCCCGTAGTCGCTAGGGTGTGCTCTGACCAATCAGTGGTATGCACCGGTTCGGCCGAGCGTTGTCTCCGGCGTAACTCCTGGACGACTCCACTGGGGGACCGGGCGACTCGTCGGGCCCCACGTGGACTTGCCGTCCGCGTCCGCGCGCCAGTACCAGCATGGCTCCCCGCCCTCGGGCCATCCCTCCGGGCTGACCTGCCAGGCCTCGCCTCGCCCGTACGGCGTCATGTCGAGCAGGGCGAACGACCCGCTGGCCGGCTCGGTGCCCCGGCCGGTCGTGCGGTACGTGAGGAACACCCGCTCGCCGTCGCGCAGGAAGCAACTGAAATAGCCCATGTCGCCACCGATCGGCTCCGGCACGTCGCGCACCGAATACCACGGCTGGGTGTAACCCATGAACTCGACGAACGCGGCCACCTCATCCCACCGACCAGGGGTGAGCACGGCGAAGGAAACCCCGCGCGCGTTGAGGTAGGTGGCGTCCCGCAGATGCCAGGCCGACACCGTGCAGCCCTCGCACTGCCCCTGGTGCGGCGCGGCGTCGTGCCACATGTGCTGGTAGACGAGGAGTTCATCGCGGCCCTGGAACAGGTCCCGGAACGGCACCGGACCGTCCGGGCCGGTGACCTCGACGCCACCGTCGATCTCGACCATGGGCAGCCGGCGACGCGCCGCGGCAATCGCATCGCCCTCGCGGGTGTGCGCCTTCTCCCGGATCAGCAACTCGTCCCGGGCTGCCCGCCAGGTGTCCAGGTCGACGATCGGCGGCCGCCCGGAGAGTTCGTTCGTGGTCATGGCTGACTCCCTTCTGTGTTCGAGACGTCGAAGCTGCCGTCCCGGCTTCGACATCATGACTCGTGCCGAGGGTGACGCACTGCTGTGATCGCGCAGGCACGTGCTGCCGGGTCTCGTCTGGCGGCCGGATGTGGCACGATGCCGGCCGAGGTGGTGGATCATGCGGGTGACCGATCAGGCGCGCCGAGCGCTCGTGCTGGCCGCGGAAGCGGCCCGCGACCGCGGCGACAAGGCGGTCGGCGGCCATCACGTGCTGCTTGGCCTGGCAGGCGCCGAGGGCAGCGCGCGGCACGTGCTGGGCTCGAGCTCCGAACGCCTTCGCGCCGTACCACCGTCGGCCGCGACGCTGGACGCGGAATCTTCGGCTGATGTGCGGTTGCCCTTCGTGACAGCCAGGGACATCGTCAACAGTGCCATCGAGCGGGCCAGAGCGTCCGGCCGTGACCAGGCGACGACCGCCGACATCCTCTTCGCCGCCCTTGACCCGGCGGACGGCCCCGTGACGTCGCTGCTGCGCGCAGCGGGTGCTGAACCGGCCACGGTGCGCGCGAGCCTCGCCGAGGGCGACCACGGCGCCTGCTGTCAGGAAACGGGTGTCAGCGAAGTCCGGACGCTCCTGGCGGAGATGGGATCTCACGCGGACGGCTTGCCCGGCCGTGGGCGGGCCGCCGCCGGCATGGTGGGCGGCTTGATTCCGTACGCTCTGCTGTGGTGCACCGTGCTGGCCGTCACCTGGGACACGTCCGGCCCCGAACTGGTCCTTGCCTTGGGAGCGGCAACGGTGCTGCTGTCTGCTCTGCTTGCCCCGGTCTTCCTTCGCCGGCGGGTCCACCGGTCCCTCGCGTACGCCCCGACGACGCTGCCCATGCCCGAGAGCATGCGGCCGTTGCTGGATCGTCTCGGACTCCAGCAGCTCGAAGTGCGGATCCAGCCGGCGCCGGCCCAGGACCGGTGTTACCGGCTGGGCCGCCGAGCATGGATCGTGCTCGGGTCAGGTACCGAACGCCACCGCGAGCTGGCGCATTTCGTGCTGTGGCACGAGGTGGCACACCTTGCCCGACGCGACGGCGCGGCACGGCGGCTCAGCGCTCGGGTGGGCGTCGGCCTGGTCGTCGGTGCGATGGGCAGCTTCGACCTGCGAGCCGCGGCGATCGCCGTCACCGGGACGGCGATGCTCATTGTCGCCGGCCGATGGTGGTCGGAGGCGGCATGCGATCGTATCGCCGTCCGGCAGGCCGGCCCGGCAGCCTTGCACGCCTGGGCGGCAGCCGTCAGTGGCACCCTTGCCACCCTCCGGCGGCAGAAGGAACGGCCCCGCCGGGCGCGGGTGAAGGATCTGCTCAGCCACCCACCACTCGCGCTACGCACAGCGTTGCATCCGAACACCAGCCACCAGGACGAGAACACGGAACACGATCAGGCAGTCACCGTGTGATCCGGAAGGCGACGCTCTGCGACCCGTCGTGCGCCGGCCGACCACCCGACAGCCTCGGCCACACAACGGAACCGGCGGCGCTGGAGGTCGCAGCCTCGTGGATCGAGAAGAGCCGATGCACCTGGCCGGAACGGATGGACCGCCTGGAGACCCGCCTCGCCCACCTGCAGGAGCGAAAGAACCGGTGAACGACGACGAACTCGTCTCTCGGCGGGTCGTCGCGCACCTGCAGATGAAATTGATCTTAAGTTTCGATCCGTTGATGGGAGCGCTCCCGTATAGGTCGCCGTAGGCATTCTCGGGAGAGGCGCGGGTTCCATGTACAGATCCAAGGTCGGTTTCAGCCGGTTGAAAGTGCGCCGGTGGCAAACGTACGCGGTCGCCGGCGTCGCCGTTGTCGCTGTCGGCGCCGGACTGGGCATCGCCTCCGCCAGCGAGCCGGTGCCTACGGTCAACTGTCCCCAGGTTGCGGTCAACGTTGCGGTCCCCGCCCAGCAGCGGGCCGACGTGCAGAACAACCTCAAGCTGCTCAACACTCAGATCGACGAGGCCAACCGGCGGCTGCGCACCACCGTCGGCCAGGGTGGCCCGAACTTCATCCAGAACGCGATCCTCGGCCCGCTGAAGGACAAGCGGTTCGCCACGATCAACCGGATCGAGACGGCCATCGGCCGCAACGCCCCGAAGCCCGACCTGAACGCCGAAGGCCTGTCGGCCTGCACGCTCAACAAGAACGGCGGCGCCTCGAAGAAGCAGAACACGGCGCTGTCGGCTGCTGCCACCGCGGCCCAGCCGGTGCCGACGGTCAACTGCCCCACGGTGAAGATCGCCGTCGCGGTGCCGGCCCAGCAGAAAGCCGACGTCGACCGGAACCTGGCGCTGCTCAAGACTCAGATCGACGAGGCCAACCGGCGGCTGCGCACCACCGTCGGCCAGGGTGGCCCGAACTTCATCCAGAACGCGATCCTCGGCCCGCTGAAGGACAAGCGGTTCGCCACGATCAACCGGATCGAGACGGCCATCGGCCGCAACGCCCCGAAGCCCGACCTGAACGCCGAAGGCCTGTCGGCCTGCACGCTCAACAAGGCGCCGATGCCGGCCGCTTCGAAGAGCCCGACGGTGAAGGCTTCCGTCACGGCGGCGCCGACCACCCGGGCTCCGACGCCGGCCCAGTCGAACGCGAACGTTCCCGCCGGCAATCCCGTGGCGGTCAACGGCCAGCTGAGCGTCTGCGGCGTGCGCCTGTGCAACCAGTCCGGTACGGCGATCCAGCTACGCGGCATGAGCAGCCACGGCCTTCAGTTTTTCCCGAACTGCGTGAACACCGACTCGCTGGCCGCACTGCGCAACGACTGGAAGGCCGACTTCATCCGGCTGTCGATGTATGTGCAGGAGGGCGGCCTCGCGAGCGACCCCACCGGCTTCACCAACAAGGTGAACGGCCTGGTCGACGACGCCACGGCACTCGGCCTCTACGTCATCGTCGACTTCCACATCCTCACGCCGGGTGACCCCAACTTCAACCTGGGCCTGGCCAAGACCTTCTTCACGAACGTGACGGCCAAGCACGCCGGCAACAACAACGTGCTCTACGAGATCGCCAACGAGCCGAACGGTGTCAGCTGGGACGCGATCAAGTCGTACGCCGACCAGGTGATCCCGGTGATCCGGAAGAACTCGCCGAACAGCGTCGTGCTGGTGGGCACCCGCGGCTTCTCCTCGCTGGGCCTCACCGACGGCAGCGACGAGAAGGAGATCCTCGCCGACCCCGTCGACTTCAGGAACGTCATGTACACATTCCACTTCTACGCCGCCTCGCACGGTGCCGATCGCCGGGCCGTGGTGGCCCGGGCGGCCACGGAACTCCCGCTCTTCGTCAGCGAGTTCGGCAGCCAGACCTTCACCGGCGACGGCACCAACGACTTCACCAGCACGACCGCCTGGCTGGACCTCCTCAAAGCCAACAAGATTTCGTACGGCATGTGGAGCTTCTCCGACGGCCGCGAGAGCAACTCGGTCTTCAAGCAGGGCACCTGCGCCGGAACCAATTTCGCCGGCACGGGCGTCTTGACCGCAACCGGCCGCTACATTCGCAGCCGCATACTCACCGGAGTCGGCAACCCCAACTGAAAAACTCACGAGTCACGGCCGCCGCCCCACCCCCAGGTAGTCGGCGAGTGCGATGCCGAGCAACCCTGGGTCCCCGCCGAGCGGCGAGGACGCGACCCCCTGCAGATCGCCGGCGACGAGCAGCCGGCCGGGAGTTTGTCGACCGGCAGCTGCTCGACGCCGAGCAGGACGTTCTGTGGGACGCCGCCGGGGCCGGCCGCCCTGTACGGCACCGTCGCCAGCCGCTTCGGGCCGAGTGCCGACCAGTCGCATCGACTGTTACTCCACGACGCTGCGGTAGAGGAACCGCCACTGCGGAAGCGGCGCCAGTTTGGTCCGCACCTCGTCGGGGCTGTCGAACTTGTCGACGAACAGCAGGTAGCGGTACTCCGGGAAGTCGGGCTCCTGGTAGTACTCGTCGTCGCCGTCGCGCAGGTCGTTGGACTGGAGCCGGAGCTTGCCGACCCCGGTCCGCGGGCGGGCCGCGAAGTAGATGCCGCGGTAGTCGCTCTCGTGCCTGACCCAATCCACCCCGAGGGCCTCGGCGAGCCTGCCGGGCTGATCGCTCAGGCTGGGCTCGCCGTACCCGTACACGTCGTAAATCACCGTGTGCTCCCGTTCAGAACCAGACCTTGATGGTCGGCTTGCGGCCGGCAGCCTCTTCAATCGTACGTAAGATCATGACGTGGACCTCCCGCTCAGCGACCCGGTAGACCGAGTCGCCGCTGATCGCGATGTCACCGCGAGAGGGCGGTTCGTCGCCGCCACTGCTGCCGTGACCGCGGGATCTCGGGGTCAAACGTCTGCCTCCATCGATGTCCGCAACGACCCTAGCGCCCGGACGCTGCCCGCGTAGGGCCGGCATTCCGGCTAGGCGGCACTCGCTCCGGGTGCTACCGCGTATCAAGGGCATCCCGGACGGTCGCTGGAGGCGCACTTCGAATTCAAAGCAAGTAGGATCATGGGGTGGTTGACCCTGGGCCCGGCCTGAACTCGGAGCAACTCGCGGCATACTTCGCTCTGATGGAGGTCAGCAGCCTCCTTCAGTACGCGGTTGACGAGCACCTGCGCGCCGACGGCGACCTCAGTTACGTGCAGTTCCAGATCCTGGCCCGGCTGGTGGACGCGCCCGAGGGCAGACTGCGCATGACGGACCTGGCCGATGGCGTCGTCTACAGCCGCAGTGGGCTCACCTACCAGGCCGGGTTGCTGGACAAGCGCGGCCTGATCACCCGCGCACCGTCGCCGGACGACGAGCGCAGCGTCGTCGTGACCGTCACCGACGCAGGCCGGGACCTGATCGCCCGCGTGCTGCCCGGGCATGTCGACCGCGTCCGGCAGTTGCTGTTCGAGCCGATGACCGGTACGGATCTCGCCGCCCTCAGCACCGTTCTCGGCCGGGTTCGCGACCATATGCGCGCCACCCCGCCGCGCTCGGCCAAACCCCGTACCGGCCGTAAGCGAACCGACTGAAAGGGCGGAGTGAGCGATGGACCGCGCATTGCTGGCGGACTTTCTCCGGGCCCGCCGGGAGGCGCTGCAGCCGGAGGAGGTCGGGCTGCCCCGGGGCTCCCGGCGCCGTACCGGTGGGCTGCGGCGCGAGGAGGTCGCGATGCTTGCCGGCATGTCGGCCGACTACTACAGCCGGCTCGAGCAGCAGCGCGGTCCGATGCCGTCCGAGCAGATGCTCGGCGCCCTGGCCCGGGGGCTGAAGCTCAGCCCGAGTGAGCGGGAGCACCTGTTCGCCCTCGGCGGGCATTCGGCTCCGCGCCGTGCCCTGCGCGACGAGCAGGTCAGTCCCGCCATGCTGCGCATTGTGGAGCACCTCTCGGACACGCCCGCGATCGTGTTCTCCCGCTTCGGCGAGACGCTGTTGCAGACCCGTTCGGCGGTGGCCCTCTTCGGCGACTACACCCGGTTCACCGGCATGTCCCGCTACCTGGTCTACCGCTGGTTCACCGACCCGGCGCAACGCGCCCTGTATCCCCCCGAGGACCATGCCGTCCGGGGGCGGGTGTTCACTGCGGACCTCCGGGCGGCGTATACGGCCGATCCCACCGGCACCGCCGGCGAGATCGTGGAGGCGCTGCTGGCGGTCAGCCCCGAGTTCGGCGAGGTCTGGCGGCTGCACGAGGTGGATGTCACCCACCACCTCGATCTCAAGCGCTACCGGCATCCGGAGCTGGGCGAGTTGGAGCTGCACAGCCGGCGCCTGATGGACCCCGACGAGGGTCAGGATCTGCTGGTCTTCCTGGCGGAGCCCGGCTCGCCGAGTGACGAGAAGCTTCGGCGCCTGATCGCGACGATCTGAGCCGCCCGGTTATCCACGGACAGTTTGTCCGCGGATAACGGCGACATTCCTCCGGTTCCCGGTTCGCGCCACTCTTGAGCGGTCGGACAGGGGAGGCGGTGAGGTACGTGGACCGGGAACTGCTGGCGCATTTTCTCCGGGCTCATCATGAGGAGGCCGGGGCGCCGGACGATCACGCCGCACCGGTCATGACGCGCATCGTCGAGCGTCTGTCGGACTATCCCGCGATGGTGTTCTCCCGCTTCGGCGAGGTGCTGTTGCAGACCCGTCCGGCGGCTGTCCTGTTCGGCGACTACACCCGGTTCGGCGGGCCGTCGCGCTACCTGGTTCAACGCTGGCTCGCCGACCCGGCGGCGCGCGAACGCTATCTCGTCGAGGTGGGCGTCGCCGGCCGCCACCGCCTCAGGCGCTACCAGCATGCCGAACTGGGTGGGCTGGAGCTGTACCGCCAGCTTCTGGTGGATCCCGTGGAGTGCCAGCTGCTGCTGGTCTTCACAGCCATCCCCGATTCCCCCAGCGACGAGAAGCTCCGCCTCCTGGCTGCCGCGGGCGACTAGGCCCGGCGCTGTCGCCGGGCTCACACCGCACGCTAGTTGCTTCGAATTCGAAGCGTGCTAGGGTCCCAAAGTGCTTCGAATACGAAGCATTTGCCAACGGAAGAGACGAGGACTTGAGATGAAGGCAGTGCGTTTCCACGAGTACGGCGACCCGGGCGTCCTGCGTTACGAGGACGTCGAGCAGCCCGCCCCTGGCGCCGGGCAGGTGCTGATCCGGGTAGCCGCGACGTCGTTCAACGGCGTCGACGGCAACATCCGCGCAGGCTTCATGCAGGGTCCGATCCCGGTGACGCTGCCGCACACCCCGGGCATCGACGTGTCCGGCACGGTCGCGGCGCTGGGCGCGGGCGTGGAGGGTTTCCAGGTCGGTGACCGGGTCATCGGGTTCCTGCCGATGGCGGAGGACGGCGCGGCCGCGGAGTACGTCGTGGCTCCGGCCGAGATTCTCGCGCCGGCGCCCACAAGCGTCCCCCTGGTCGACGCCGCGGCGCTGCCGATCGTGGGCCTCACCGCGTGGCAGGCGCTGTTCGACCACGCCAAGCTGGCCGCGGGGCAGCGGGTGCTGATCAACGGCGCGGGCGGCGCGGTCGGCGGCTACGCCGTGCAGCTGGCCAAGAACGCCGGCGCGTACGTGATCGCCACGGCCGGCCCGCACAGCAGCGACCGGGCCAAGGCGGCCGGCGCCGATGAGGTCATCGACCACACCACCGCCGCGGTGACGTCAGCGACGGCCTCGGTCGACGTGGCGCTCAACCTGGCGCCGATTTCGCCGGCGCAGTTGGGCGCACTGCTCAACCTGGTCCGTGCGGGCGGTGTGCTGGTCAACACCACGGTGTGGATGCCCGCGCCCAGCGACGAGCAGCGCGGCGTCCGCGGCGTCGACCTGTTCGTCCGCAGCGACGCCGCCCAGCTGGCGCATCTGGTCACGCTGGCCGACTCCGGCCGGCTGCGCGTCGACGTCGCCCAGCGGGTCCCGCTGGCCGAGCTGCCGGCCGTGCACGCCCAGGCCGCCGCGGGTGCGCTGCACGGCAAGGCCGTCATCGTCGCCCCTACCGCCTGACAACCAGCTCGCTCCGGCCGCGGCACGCCGCAGCCGAACACGCCTCAGATTCGAAGCACAATTCCTGACAGGAGAATCCTCGATGTCTCACGACAATGTGATCGCGGTGCTCGGCGCGACCGGCACGCAGGGCGGGGCCGTGGCGCGGGCGCTGCTGGCCGACGGTGAGTTCGGCGTACGGGCGGTGACGCGCGACGCCGCATCGGGCAAGGCGCGGGCGCTGGCCGGCCTCGGTGCCGGCGTGGTCGAGGCCGACCTTGCCGACGAGGGCAGCCTCCGCGCGGCGTTCGACGGGGCGTACGGCGCGTTCCTGGTCACCCCGTACTGGGAGCACCGCTCCCCGGCCCGGGAACTGGCCGAAGTGGAGAACCTGATCAGCGCCGCCCAGGCGGCCGGCCTGCAGCACGTGGTGTGGTCGACGCTGGAAGACACCCGGGAGGTCATCCCGGCCGGCGACGACCGGATGCCGATGATCGAGGGCGGTTACCGGGTGCCGCACTTCGACGTGAAGGGTGGCTCGGCCGACGCCTTGTTCGCCAAGTCCGGCCTGCCCACGACGTACCTGCTGATGTCCTTCTACTGGGACAACCTGCTTTCCCTGCAGAAGCCGCAACGCGACCCCGACGGGACGCTCGCGCTGCACCTGCCGATCGGCGACACCGCGATCGCCGGCGCCTCGTCCGCCGACATCGGCCAGGCCGTGCTGCGGGTGCTGCGGCGACCGGCCGAGACGATCGGCGCCACGATCCCGGTGGCCAGTGACCATCTGACCGGCGAGCAGATCGCCACGGCGCTCGGCGCGGTGATCGGCGAGCCGGTGGCCTACCGTCCGCCCACCCACGACCAGGTCCGCGGTCTCGGCTTCCCGGGGGCGGACGAGCTGGGAAACATGTTCCAGTACTACACCGAGTTTCCCGGGTCGTACCTCGGCCGCCGTGACCTCAAGGCCGCGCGCGCGGTCAACCCGGATCCGCTGAGCCTGACCGACTTCCTGGCCGCGCACCGGGCCGAACTGACGGCTTGACCGACTTCCCCTCGGCTCGGAGGAGCTCCGATGATCAGCACCGCCATCACCCCATTCAGCCCGCCCGGAACCCCCGAGTATGCGGAGGCCGGCGCCTCCTTCCAGCTCGCGGCCCCGGTCGACCCGGTCGGGGCGTTCACGGCCCGCTCGGTCGACGACGTCGTCCGCGCCGTCGCTGCCGCGCGCCGGTCCGGCCGGCAGCTACGGCTGACCACCACCGGCCACGCGATGGGCCGGACCGGCCCGCTGACCGATTCCCTGCTGTTGCGTCCCCTGCTCGACGCGCCCGTCCGCGTCGACCCGGACGCCCGGACCGCCCGCGTGCCCGCCGGAAAAACCTGGGGCGACGTCCTGCCCGAGGCCATCCGGTACGGGCTGACCGCCCTTCATGGCTCGTCCTCCACCGTCGGCGTCATCGGCTACCTGCTCGGCGGCGGCCTCAGCTTCTACGGCCGCCGCTTCGGGCTGGCGGCCAACTCGGTGCGCTCTCTTACCGTCGTGCTGGCCGACGGGAAGGTCGTCGAGGCGAGTGTCGCGCACCGCCCGGATCTGTTCTGGGCGCTGCGCGGCGGGGGCGGCGGGTTCGGCGTCGTCGTGGAGGCGGAGATCGACCTGATCCCCATGCGCAGCGTCGTCACCGGCATGGCGGTCTGGGACTCCGCCGACGCCGCACGGCTGGCGCCGGTCTGGCAGGCGTGGGCGAGAACCGCCCCACCGGAGATCACCACCAGCTTGCGCATGCTGTCGCTGCCGCCGCTGCCCTTCCTCCCGCCGTATCTGGCCGGAAAGCGCGTGCTCGCCTTGGACGGCGCGGTGATCGCACCGACCGAGCCGGACCTGCCGGCCGCCCACCGCATCGTCGACGAGATGCTGTCCCCGCTGGCCGCGCTCGCCCAGCCCGTGGCCAATACCTGGGCGGAGGCTGCTCCGCAGGCCCTGCCCCTTGTCCACCTGGACCCGCCGCAACCGGTCGCCTTCCACTCGGACTCCGCGCTGATCCACGAGATCGGCGAGGACGACTGGCCGCAGATCCTGGACGCGGGGCCGAACCTACTCGCGCTCGAACTGCGTCAGCTCGGCGGCGCGTTCGCCGCCGCCCCGGCGAACGGCGGTGCGCTCGACCGTTTCACGGCGCCACTGCTCTACTACGGGGTTGGCCAGGCCGGTGCGGAGATCACGCGGGACCTCAAGGCCGTACGGTCGGCCCTCGAGCCGTCCCTGACCGGATTCACGGCGCCTAACTTCGTCGACCATTCCGAGCAGCCCCAGCGAACGCACGACGACGAGACCCACGCCCGGCTGGAGCGCGCACGCCGCGCCGTCGACCCGACCGGCCTGTTCGCCGGTGACGTCGCGGCAACCCGCGATCAGGCCTGAGACCCAAGCCCCGCACGGCGCGGCATGCCAGCGGATTCGACAGCGGCCGCGCTGACTAGAGTCGGCCGCGTGCGACGAGAGCAGCCCGACTGGGTTCGCCGGGCCGAAGCGGATCTGCGGGATCTGGCAGCGACCCTCGGGGAGCGTGGTATCCCGCCGGTTCTCCTGGGCAAGATGCGGCGCGACGGCCGGTTCGTTCGGCGGTCCGGCGGTTCGGCCGGCGACGTGAGTGGTCGGCCGTTGCGCTTCCGGCAGGTCCGCGAACAGGCTTGGCTCGTCCGTTCCGACGACACGTCCTTGTCGTTCGCCCTGGATTCTTCCGGCCGTTTGCGGGTGGTCTCGCTGATCGTGACCGGTAGGGAGCCCGCGCCGTACCAGCCGAGCTGCGAGCTCGAGGGTCACGGTCGGGGCGTGCAGTTCCTGTCGTGGCCGGGGGCCCGCGCCGGCCTCGGAGAGGCACCGGACGGTTCGGCGCTCGTCCTCGCGGACGACGTGGGCTGGGGTTACCTGTTCACTGTCGAGATCCCGCTCGACCGGCTGATCGCCCAGACCCTGGACGCCTACACCCAGGACCCCGGGTGGCACCTCCGCCCAAGCGATAGGTGACAGCAGCTGGGGTCGGCGTCCAAGGGCGCCGACCCCAGCCGGCTAACCGATCATGATGACGGGGTGCCTGCCGGAGTCAGTTCCCATCCGGTATAGGCCGTGCTCGATTCGAAGCCGTCCGCGGTGCGGGCGCGGGCCTGGACCTCCAGATACAGGGACCAGTCCGGCGTCGTGTAGCGGACCGTTGCGTTGCCGTCCTGGTCGGCGGCCACGATCTGCTGGGTTTCGCCGAAGTCGGCGGACCAGACGAACTCGGTGACCTCAGGCGAGTCGGTGCGGAGGACGATCGTCACCTCTCGTCCGGCCGTCGGCGGCGGGCTGCCGTCTCCGGGGAAGTCCGGCGAGCTGATCACCGGTTGCGGGATCCGCACCTCCACGTAGAGGTTGACCGTGACCTGAGGGGAGACGACGCCGCTCGCCGTGCGGCTGGAAACGGTGAGGAAGTTGTCACCGCGCCGGTTCGGTGTGACGGTCGCGGTGGCCGAGCCGGTGGCGTCCGCGGTGACAGTCGCCGCCGGGCCGTCGTTCAGCTGGTAGGTGAAGGACGCCGTGCCGGGGACAGAGCTCCGGAATTGGATGGTTCGCGGCTCACCGATCCCGGCGTCCGGGTTCTCCTGGATGACCTTGGGCTCGTGGTCGATGACCGAGAAGGAGTACGTGGTCTCGGCCGAGCGGTTACCGGTGCGATCGATCGCCTGGACGGTGAGAACGTTCGTCCCGATGCTTGCCGGCGTGATCTCGACCGTGGCTCGGCCGTCGCGGCCCACCGGAACCTCCAGCAACGCGCTGTTGCTTGACGAGTAGCGGAACTTTGCGACGTCCTTGTCCCCGCCGGCCACCGCGAACGTGAACTTGCCGGCGATGCCGACGCCGCCGGCGTCCTCGTTCTCCGGGTAGTCGGCGGATGTCACCACCGGTGGGTGTGGCACGGTCGTGTCGACGGTGAAGGTGCACCCGGGGGACCAGGCCGACGTGGCGCCGGCGGCGTCGGTGGCGCGGGCGGTCAGGCGGTATCGGCCACCGTCGACGAGGGTGGCTGGCAGGCTCGTGAGCACCCGCCCCGGGAAGGTCAGCGTGGGCGGGGTCCATTCGACGCGCTGCGCCGGCTTGCCGACCGGCCAGAACGCGAACGTCGGGGTCAGGCTCTCGTCCGTGACGGTGCCCAGGTCGGGGTCGGCGAAGACGGCGCTCACCTGCGGAGTCGTCGTGCCGGCCAGGATGCCGCCGGGCGCGCAGGCGACACCGCCGACGGTCAGCGAAGCCGGGGTGGCCGGCCGATGGTTGGCCGGCGCAGCCCAGACAGCGGAAGCGGGCAGGACAAGCAGGATGGTCGCGGTGGCGACCGCGATGACACGGTGGGAAACAGGGCTCACAGATCCTCCGCGAAGCACGACGTGCGCCGATGCGGCGTGCTGCGATCCTACGGAGGACCTACGACAGAATCTGCCCCGCCGAACTCCGCCCAACCCGGTCGACCGCATCCGCAACGCGGCGACCTCACGCTGACACTGGTCGGTCCGCGCTCGGCGTGCCAGCTTGCTGACCGCCTTGCTGACCGCGCCGGCCGCCCTGGCGCCGTGGGTCGCCGACCTCGATAATCGGTGGGTGCCAGCGATCTAGGCCGCCCCGGTGCGCGCGATTCGGGCGGTGCCGGGCTGGTTTCGACGCCGCGAAGGGTGGGCTCGTGGCCAGGTTGGGATCGGGGCCGGCGGTCGGGCGGCGCCGGCGTGTCACGTTGGCGCTGTGCTGGGCGGTTCTCATCGTCGAGGGCTACGACATCGTGGTCTACGGTGCGGCCGTTCCGGCATTGCTCGGCGTTGACGCGTGGGGGCTGAGCGACCGCGAGATCGGGTTACTCGGGTCGGTGGCCCTGGTCGGGATGCTGTTCGGCGCTGTTCTGGCCGGCCCGTTCGCCGACAGTCGGGGGCGCCGGCCGGTGCTGGTGGGCGGCGTGGTGGTCTTCAGCCTGGGCATGGTGCTGTGCGCGGCCGCCCCCACGCCGTTCGTGTTCGGGGTCGGCCGGTTGGTGGTCGGGCTCGGCACCGGTGTGTTGTTGCCGACCGCTGCGGCGTTCGTGGCCGAGTTCGCACCGCCTGGTCGCCGCAACCTGTATCAGGGCGTCGTGTTCGGTGGGATCGGGGTCGGTGGGGCGCTGAGCGCGTTGTCGGCGATTCTGTTGGCAGACAGCGGGTTTCGCGCCATGTTCCTGGTCGGCGTGCTGCCGGCTGTCGTGCTCGTCCCGGTGCTGCTGCGCCGGCTGCCCGAGTCGGAGGAGTTCCTGGTTGCCCGCGGAGGCGCCGCCGGGCGGGGGTCTACCCGCGGGGGGTCTTGGCCGCTGTTGCTCAGCCGCGGCTACGCCGCCCGGACGCTGGTGTTCTGGGCGACGACTTTCCTGAGCCTGCTGGTCTTGTTCGGCGCGTACACGTGGCTGCCTCTGTTGATGAACCGAGCCGGGTATGACCTCGGATCGTCGTTAGGGTTCCTGCTTGTGCTCAACGTGGGTGTGGTTGCCGGTTCGCTGATGTCTTCCCGGCTGGCCGACCGGTACGGTGGCCGGCGGGTGATCTTCGGATCGTTCGGGTCGGCGAGCGCGGCCTTCGCGTTGCTCGCCCAGGGCCCGCCGACGCTGGCCGGTTATGCCCTGGTGGCGGTCGTGGGTGCCGGCGCGGTCAACGCCCAGTTCCTGGTGAATGCCTATGTCGCCGCCTCGTATCCGACGCTGCATCGCGGCACGGCCGTGGGTGCCGCGCTCGGTGTCGGCCGGCTCGGGGGCGTGCTCGGACCGGTGTACGGAGGCTGGTTGCTCGCCGAACGGTTGCCGATGGCGGCGGGGTTCTACGGGTTCGCCCTGCCGGCGTTGCTGGCAGGGGCCGTCGTTGCGGGCTTTCCACCGGTGGGCCGAGTAGACGTTTCCGTCCGACAAGGACCGACATGAGGCCCGTGGTGTTGATCGGCCGGGAGCGGGAGACCAGGCGCCTGACCGAGCTGATCGACGGCGTCCACGGCCAGGGCGGCGCCCTGCTCGTTCGAGGTGAGGCGGGCATCGGCAAGACAGTGCTGCTGGCGAACGGTGCGGCGCTGGCGGCCGAGGCCGGTATGCGGGTGCTTTCCACGGTCGGTGCCGAGTCGGAGGTGCACCTGCCCTACGCCGGAATCCATCAGATTCTTCATCCGATTCGTACGGGTATCGACTTGCTGCCGGTGCCGCAGCGTGACGCGGCGCAGGCCGCGTTGGGGATGACCGACGGGGTGGTGCCGGATGCCTATCTGGTCGGTCTGGCGGTGCTGAACCTGCTGTCCGACGTCGCCGCGCACGCCCCGGTGCTGGTCATCGCCGAGGACGCACACTGGCTGGATCGGTCCAGCGCCGATGTCCTCGGCTTCGTGGCGCGGCGCGTGCAGTCCGAACCGATTGTGCTGCTGGCCGCCGTTCGTGATGGGGTCGCGTCGCCGCTGGAAGGCGCTGGGCTGCCGTCGTTGAGCGTCGAGCGGCTGTCCGAGGACGCCGCGGCCGGCCTGCTCGATGCGGTTGCTCCCGGCCTGGCCCCGGCGGTCCGCCGGCGGTTGCTGGACGAGGCCGCCGGCAACCCGCTGGCGCTGACCGAGCTGCCCGGCGCCGCGCAGGCATCGGAGGAAGTCAACGCGCTGCCCCCGGGCCGGCTGCCGCTGTCAGCCCGCCTCGAGCGGGCCTTCACCGCTCGGGTGTCCGAGCTGCCCGCCGCTACCCGGACGGTCCTGTTGGTCGCCGCGCTCAACGACAGCACCTCGCTCGCCGAGGCGCTGGAGGCCGGCGCGCTCGCCGTCGGCGCCGAGATCGACATCGCTGTGCTGGCTCCCGCCGTCGAGGCGCGGCTGGTCGACCTCGGCAGCGGCACGCTGTCGTTTCGGCACCCGCTCATGCGCTCGGCGATCCCGCAGACCGCGGGCCTGGCCGAACGCCAGGCGGCCCATGCCGCGTTGGCGGAGGCATCGCGCGGGCAGCCCGATCGGCGCGCCTGGCACCGGGCGTTCGCCACGGCCGGCCCGGACGAGAGCATCGCCGCCGAGCTGGAGTCGACCGCGAACCGCGCGCAGCGTCGTGGCGGTGTGGGCGCTGCCGTCGCGGCGCTGGAACGCGCGGCGCGGCTCAGCGGCGGTCCGGCCCGGCGGGCCGAGCGGTTGCTGCGGGCGGCCGATCTCGCGGTCGAGTCGGGCCGGCGGGACGTCGTCGTGCGCCTGCTGGAACAGGTGTCGCCGTTGGAGCTCTCGGCGCAGCAGCGAGCGCGCGTGGTGTGGATCCGAGGCAGCTTCGATGACGGAATGCGTGACGACAGCGTGGGCGCGTTCGAGCTGGCGAGGCTCGCCGAGTCGGTGGCCGCGGACGGCGATGTGGACCTGGTGCTGCGGATCCTGTGGAGCGCGGCCCTGCGGTGCTTCTGGTCCGAGCCCGGCCCGGCGGTGCGGCACCACATCGTCGCCGTCGCGGAGGCACTGCCGGTCGACGAACGAGACCCACGGCTGTTGGCGATTCTCGCGTACGCGGCGCCCATCGAGCGGGGTACGGCGGTCATTCACCGCCTGGCCGGTCTTGCCGGGCGGCCGAGCGGCGACCCGCAGGTCGAACGGCTGCTCGGCACGGCCGCCCTGCTGGTGGGTGCGTTCGACCTCGCGGTGCGATTGTCGGCGGCCTCGGTGTCCGGCCTTCGAGCGCAGGGCCGGCTCGGGCTGCTGGCCCGAGCGCTCGGCGCGCAGGCGTGGAGTGCGGGGCGCCTGGCCGACCTCAGCGTGGCCATCCCGGCCGCGGAGGAGGCGAGCCGACTGGCCCGGGAGACCACGCAGCCGTTCCTGCACGCGATGGTGCGAGCGGCCGAGGCCGAGATCGCCGCGCTTCGCGGCGACTACGATCGTGCCGACGTGTTGGCGTCGGAGGCCGAGCAGGCGAGCCTTGCGGCAGGCGCGCGCCCGGTGCTGGCCACGGTGCAGGCGGCGCGCGGCCTTGCCGCGCTCGGCGACGGGCGCTACGGCGACGCGTACGCCCACCTTCGGCGCATGCACGATCCGGCCGACCCCGCCTACCAGGTCGCACTGCGCTGCTACGCGGTCGCGGAGCTAGCCGAGGCGGCCGTCCGAAGCGGTCAGACCGAGGGAATCCGGGACGTCATGGCGGGCCTGGAGGCGCTGGCGGTGACGACATCGTCGCCGGCGTTGCATGCCGGCCTGCGCTACGCCCGTGCCGTCCTGGCCGAGGACGACAATGCGGAAGGGCTGTTCGACGTCGCCCTGAGCGCGGACCTGACCGGATCGTCCTTCGTGCGGGCACGGACCCAGCTCGCCTTCGGTGAGTGGCTTCGCCGTCGGCGCCGGGCGGCGGAGTCCCGCCGGCACCTGCGCGCGGCTCGCGAGACGTTCGACGCGCTCGGGACCATCCCGTGGAGCGACCGGGCGCGGCAGGAGCTGCGTGCCGCAGGCGAGGCGAGTCCACACCGCAGCCCGGACGCCCGCGATCGGCTGACCGCGCAAGAGCTGCACATCGCCCAGCTGGCCGCCGAGGGCCTGACGAATCGCCAGATCGGCCAGCGGCTCTATCTGTCGCACCGCACCGTGAGCTCCCATCTGCACCGGATCTTCCCGAAGCTGGGCATCACGTCACGGTCCGCGCTGGGCGCGGTCCTCCGCACGGAGCCGGTCGCGGGCCGATGACGGATACCCCCACCGTCATCCGACGTTAGCGAGGACAGCGGCGGCGTTCCTACGGTTTGCCTACCACCAGTACGGCGACCAAGGAGGTCCTCATGAGCACATCGACCCCACTGCCCACCCCACCAGCGCCGAACCTTCCGGCCGGGTTCACCGACACGTTCACGAGCCGGTACATCGACACCGGTGACGTGCGCCTGCACGCCGTCATCGGCGGCGACGGACCGCCGCTACTGCTGGTGCACGGCTGGCCGCAGACCTGGTACGCGTGGCGCCTGTTGATGCCGGCCCTGGCCCGGGACTTCCAGGTCATCGCGGTCGACCAGCGCGGCATCGGGCTGTCGGACAAGCCCGAGGACGGTTACGACACCGGCACCCTGGCCGGCGACCTGATCGGGCTGATGGACGCGCTCGGCCACCAGCGGTTCGCTGTGGTGGGCCACGACACCGGGTTCGCGATCGGCTACGCACTGGCCGCGGATCACCCGGACCGGGTCGCCTGCGCGGCGCTCGCCGAGATCCCCGGGCCGCCGGGGGCGGCTCCCTCGCCGCCGCTGTTCGTCCCGGGTCCGGTCAACAACCGGCTCTGGCACATCCCGTTCAACCGGGTGGACAAGCTGCCGGAGCAGCTCGTGGCGGGGCGGGAGGACATCTTCTTCGGCTACGAGTTCGCCGTCCAGGGCGGGAAGCTGCCCGACGACGTCGTCGACTACTACGTCCGTCTGCTGTCCAACCCCGAGGCCTTGCACGGCAGCTTCGGCTTCTACCGGGCGTTCGACGCCACCGTGCAGCAGAACGTGCGGCGCAAGGACCGGCGTCTGAGCATGCCTGTCCTGGCGATCGGTGGCGAGGCGAGCTACGGCGGACACGTCGCGGAGGTGATGGAGTCCGTCGCGGACGACGTGCGGGGCGTGGTCATCCCGGGCGCCGGGCACTGGGTCGCCGAGGAAGCCCCCGAGCAGATGCTGGCGGCGCTGGTCGCGTTCCTGGCCCCGTACCGGGACGCCCCGGCCGGGGTGCGCATGCACCGGCCCGCTGCCGCCGTGGCTCGCTAGCTCTGCCGGCTCAACCGCTGGGACAGGACCCGTTCGGTGAGGGCGACCAGCACGGCTTTGACCGACTCGCGCTGCCGTGCGTCGCACTCCATCAGCGGATGCCGTTCCGGTATGCCGAGGGCCTCGCGGATCTCCGCGAGGCCGAAGCGGCGCGCACCGTCGAATGCGTTGATCCCGATGATGAACGGAATGTGCTGTTCTTCGAAGTAGTCGATCGCGGGGAAGCAGTCCTCGATGCGGCGGGTGTCGACGAGCACGATGGCGCCGAGGGCACCGTCGACGAGGTCGTCCCAGAGGAAGGCGAACCGGTCCTGTCCCGGCGTGCCGAACAGATAGAGCAGCAGCGCCTCGTCGAGGGTGATGCGACCGAAATCGAGCGCGACAGTGGTGGTGGTCTTGGCGGTGACCGCCGAAGTGTCGTCGACGCCGACGGACTTCTCCGTCATCTCGGCCTCGGTCACGAGCGGCTCGATCTCGGAGACAGCGCCGACGAAGGTCGTCTTGCCGACTCCGAAACCGCCGCTGATGACGATTTTGACGGCGACCGGCGGCGGCGCCGGTACGGTGCTAGAGCGCCCGAACACGATCCCTGATCCTCTCGATCAACGCGGTGGAGAGCTCGCCCGGCGCGGTTCCCACCAGCACATAGCCCTCGGTCACCAGGTCGGCGACGATGACGCGCACGACGCCCAGCGGTGCTCCGAGTGCCGACGACAGGTCCGCGATCGACACCGACACCTGGCACATCTCGACGATGCGCCGTGACTCGAACCGCAGCGGAGCGGACAACGCGGCGGGGGCGGCGTGCAGCTGCGTCTCGATCCGCAGCCCGTCGTGAACCGGCCGGGTCCGGCCGCCGGTGAGCATGAAGGGGCGCACCATGGGGTCGTCCTCACCCGGCTGCGACCCGGCGGGCGGGCGCGGCTGCCAGGGCCCGCCCGACCACCACGATCCTGATGTCATTGCGGCAGGTACTGCCTTGACTCGGCGATCAGCGCGGGAGTCAGCAGACTCCCGAACCGCTCGGCGAGCATGGAAATCTCGTAGCCCACCAGGCCGGGATCGCTGTCGCCGCCGGCCACCACGCCCAGACAGCTACCACCCGCGATCACCGAGATCACCAGGAATCCACGGCGCATTTCGATCATGACCAGCTTGAGGCCGTCGAAGTCGTACCGGCGGGACGCGCTGCGCGCCAGGCTGGCCGTGCTGGACACGATCGCGGCCAACTGGTCGGCCTCGGCCCGGTTCAACCCGTCGGAGCCGGCGATCAGCAGGCCGTCCGAGGAAACCGCCACGGCATCACGGACGCCGTCGGTCTGGTGCACGAAGTTGCCCAGCAGCCAGTTGAGCTGGTGCCGATCGATTGACGGCGCTTCCGCGCTCATGAGTCTTCCTCCGATGTCGCGTCGGGTCGGCGGGTGCGGGGGCAGGGTCACGGGAGGCCCACGCGGTCGGCGTTGCCGCGCTGGACGCCGTCGCGGAGCGCTGCCAACCGGGCGCCCACCTCGGCGGGCGAGTCGGCGACCGGGGGCGGAGGTTCGGACCGCGGTGCGGCCCGCACCGCCGAGTGGGGCCGGTGCTCGCGCGGGATGCGTTTGCGCAACCCGTTCGGCGTACGCTCGACCTCGTCCGTGCTCGGCTCGAAGTCGAGGGTCAGGGCACCCGTCGGGGTGTTGTCCGGAGCCGGCCAGGAGGCCGGCTGCGCCGGCCGTTCCCCCAGGACGACGTAATCCACCTCGAGGGCCCGTGGCCGGATGCGGGGGGAGGGGATCTGCGCCGGCGCGAAGTCGGCCGGTTCGGGTCGCGGGGCAGCCGCCGGGTCGTCGCCGGCGTCCGGCTCCTGGTGTTCCGGGGCCGGCCGCGGCCCGGCAGGGGCGGCGGTGACCGGCGCCGGATCGGCGAGGATGCCGGCGGGCAGCTGGATCCGGGCCGTCACCCCGGTCACCGGCGAGGGCATGACCTGCACCTGAACGCCCATCTCGGCCGCGAGCCGGCCGACCACATAGTGGCCCAGGAACCGGGCGGGTGCGGTCAGGAAGTCGCCGTCGCCGCGCAGGCGCTGGTTGGCTCGGTGCAGATCGTCCTCGTTCATCCCGACGCCCTGATCGCAGATCGCGATCAGATAACCGCCGCCGACCAGCCGCCCGTGGATCTCGACCTCGACGTCCGGCGGGGAGAAGGCCAGACCGTTTTCGATCAGCTCGGCGAGCATGTGTGCCAGGCCGCTGGCCACCCAGCCGTGCACCATGGCTTCATCCGTCCGGCGCAGGATCACCCGGCGGTACTCCTCGACCTCCGACACCGCAGCGCGGATGACGTCGGTCAGCGGCAACTGTCCGGACCACTGCCGCGGGCTGGCGGCGCCCACGAGGACCAGCAGACTCTCCGCGTTGCGGCGCATGCGCGTGGCCAGGTGGTCCAGCTCGAACAGGTTCGCCAGCCCGGTCGGGTCCGACTCCTCCCGCTCCAGCCGGGTGATGAAGCCGAGCTGCCGCCGCAGCAGATTCTGGTTGCGGTGGCCGAGGTTCGCCAGCGACTCCGCGCTGGTCCGGCGCAGGTTCGCCTGCTCGGTCGCCAGGCTGTACGCCGTCTCCTGCACCAGCTCGAACGCGTCGGCCACCTGGCGTACCTCGTCGGTCGCGCCGGGCGCCACCGGCACCGGGCCCGGCGGCTCCGCCGCATCGCTGGCCACCGCCCGGCGTACCGCCTCCGGCAGGCGTTCGCGCGCCAGGCGGTTCGCCTCACCCGCCAGCGTCGCCAGCGGCCCGGCGAGCGACCTCGTTCCGGCCGTCGCCAGGAAGACCGAGCCGACCAGGCAGAGCAGGACCACAATCGCCAGCAGCGCCGTACGCACGGTCGCCCGTTGCCGCAGGGTCACCGAGAGGGCCTGGGTGTCCACGCCGACCTGCTCCGCCAGCCGCGTCAGGTCGTCCAGCACCGTGGCCAGGGCGGACCACCACGACTGGGGGCTGATCAGCAACGTCTTGCCGTCGCCCGAGCCCAGCGCCATGCGCTCCCAGGCGCGGGCCCGCGCCGCGTTCTCGCTGTTGAGCAGCTTCGTCATGGCCGCCGCCGTGGCCGGGCTGGCGAACTCGTCGAGCTCGGTCAGGAACAGGTCACGGGCCGCGATGATGGTGAGGAATTCCGAGAACTCACCGGCGCGGAAGCCGCCGGCCGAGAACACGCCGTGCAGGAACACCCGCTCCTGCGCCGTGGCCTCCCTGACCTCGACCAGCTGCTCGACCGACTCCGCGCCGCGCCGGAGCTCGTCATCGCTCACGATCTCCAGGTGCCGGGTGTTCTCGGAGAGCTCCTCGATCAGCGTGGTGTAGAACTCGAACGTGTCGTCCTTGCCGGCCTCTCCCGTGTCGGTGCTGCCGCGCACCTCGACCAGGCCGTCAAGTTTTCCGACGGACTCGGCGGCCTGATCCTCGAGCGTGCCGCCGCCCGCCAGCAGGGACTGCACCGAGACGCGCCGGCCGTCCACCCGCTGGCGTGCCGGGCCGAGCTCGGCGCGGAACCCGGTGTTCCCGGCGAGCAGGGCCACCGTGACGCCACGCTCGTTCTGCAGCTCCTGCACGAGGCTCTGCAGCGCCCGGATGACGGCGACTCTGCCCTCGGTCGCCGCGGCGGCGCGATAGCTGGAGATCTCGCCGGCCGAGAAGACGGTCAGCAGCACCACCATGGCCGCGAGCGGCGGTGACACGATGCGGATGATGCGACCACGGATCGTCTGCCCATTTCTGGCCGACGCCGAACCGGTACTGCGCTTCATTCCGCTATCCCCTCCGACGTGTCTCGGTGCGAAGTTCCGTCACAAACGCCCGACACGATTTCGCGGCCGGCTGGAAGCGCCGCGGCGCTTGCCCGGATTCCTGCCGGGCAGGCCGGCCAGAATCGATGGCAGCGCATCACCGCCGACCGCTTCCGCCAGCTGGGAACGCGGGTTTCGGAACCCGCCATAGAATTGACGTCAGCCGAAGTCCGGTCAATTACCCGATCGAGCGACTAGCGCGCCGCGGATCATCGAAACGGCTGCTGGCTCGACCGCCGCCGGCCGCCGCCCTGACCGAAAAGGCCGAGAAGTAGCCCGACCGAGGCGCTTTTCCCGGCGGAAGGTCCTGGTGACTGTCTGAATCAGGACTTGTTGCTCGACCGGCGACTTGATCACTGAGAGTATCGATAGCCTCACCACAGGCGAACTCGGGTGGGGACTCCGTTCGCCTGCGGCAGGGACAAACCGCCGAGGCACCCGACGACGCCTGGCGCGTCTGCGCTCAACTGGGGGGCACGTGATCACGATCCTGTTGGTCCGGCACGCGGACATCGATCTTCCGCCGGTCACGGCGGACCCGTCGCTGAACGACGCCGGGCGGGCGCGTGCCGAGGCACTCGCGCACGTCGTGGGCCCGGCCGGGGTGACCACGGTGTTCACCTCGTCGCTCAGGCGCACCAAGGAGACCGTGGGGCCGACCCTCGAGGCGCTCGGGATCGGCGCGCGGGAGATGCCTGCCGCGGTCACCGTCGCGCGGGAGGCCCGCGCCGGGACGTTCGGCGCCGTCGTGCTGATCGCCGGCCACAGCAACACCGTCCCCGGGGTGATCGCCGCGCTGGGGGTGCCGTCGCCGCCCGTCATCGGCGAAACCCAGTTCGACAACCTGTTCGCCGTGACCCTCACCGAGCCCGCCGGCGCGAGCCTGCTGGCGCTGAAGTACGCGAGCCCGTCTGCCTGAAACGCATCGACCTGATCCGAGGTGTCCCATGTCCACCAGCCACCGACTCAGCTGCATCACCCCGCCGTTCATCCTGACCCGGCTTCTCGACAGCGACAACGAGGCCATCCGCCAGGCCGCCCTGGCCACGCTGCTCACCACCGCCCAACTGCGCGGTGAGCGCGAGGTGCGCGGGCTGATCTCGGGTGCGCTGGCCGCGCCCGCCGACGGCCGCCGGAGCATCTTCGACTGCGAGCACGGGACCTTCCTGCCGCTCGCCACGCTCGTCCGCTCGGAGGACGACGGGCCCGCCGCCGATCAGTCGATCAATCGGGCCTTCGACGGCTTCGGCCTGACCCGGACCTTCTACCGCGATGTGCTCCAGCGGAATTCCATCGACGGCCGGGGCATGCGCCTGCAGGGGTACGTCCACCGCGGAAACCACTACAACAACGCCTTCTGGGACGGCCAGGAGATGGTCTTCGGCGACGGCGACGGACAGGTCTTCAGCGACTTCACCGGCTCGCTCGACGTGATCGCACACGAGCTCGCGCACGGCGTCACCGAGCACACCGCCGGCCTGGAGTACCGCACCCAGTCCGGCGCGCTCAACGAGTCGATGTCCGACGTAGCCGGGTCGATGGTGAAGCAGTGGAGTCTCCAGCAGCCGGCCGATCAGGCGGACTGGCTGATCGGGGCCGAGGTCTTCACGCCGCACATCGACGCCGACGCGCTGCGCTCGATGAAAGCGCCGGGCACGGCGTTCGACAACAAGCTGTTCGGCAAGGACCCGCAGCCCGACCACATGGAGCGATTCGTCCACCTGCCCGACACCGACCAGGGTGATAATGGCGGGGTGCACATCAACTCCGGCATCCCGAACAAGGCGTTCTATCTGGTATCGGTCGGCATCGGCGGCAACTCCTGGGAGGCGCCGGGGCACATCTGGTACGAGTCCTTGAAGGCGTCGAACCCGAACACCCAGTTCCAGGACTTCGCCGACACCACGTTCCACAAGGCCGACGAGCTGTACGGCGCGGGCAGCCCCGAGCAGCAGGCCGTCAGCGCGGCGTGGGCCGAGGTGGGTGTCCCGGTGAGCACGTCGCCGACCCTCGGGCGCCGCTAGATGCGGGTAGCCCTGGCGACCCATGGTGGGCAGGCGGCCGCGCTCAACCTGCGGCTGCCGCCCCGGGTGCTGGACACCGACGGGCTGCCGCCCGAGGCGGCCACGGAACTGCGCCGTCTGGTGGCGGCAGCGGGCGCGGCAACCGACGGTACGAGCCGACCCGGGTCGGCCAGGGACGCGATGAGCTACACGATCACGGTTGACGACGGCGCGCGTTCGACCACGCTGACCGGCTCCGACACCGCGATGTCACCGGCCTTCGGTGCCCTGCTGAGCTGGATCGAGCGGCACACCACCGCCTGATCGCATCGGGCTGGCTCAGGCGCTCCCGCCGAGCAGCACGTGTGTCGGCACCACGAGCCCGGGGTCGCCGGTGGGGCCGGCTTCGATCTCCCGGCGGCAGCGGTGCACGAGCTCGCGCGCGATCTGCTCCACCGGGATCCGTACGCTGGTGAGCGTGGGCTCGGTGAGCATCCCGATGGCGCCACCGTCGAAGCCGGTGACGGCGAGGTCACGCCCGACCACCAGTCCGAGCGCGTGTGCCATGTTCACGACCACCGCTGCCACGGCGTCGCTGCTGCACACCACGGCGCTCGGCGGCTGTTTGCGACGCAGCAGGCGGCGGACGAAGGCGCGGTTGCTGACATCGTCGCCGTAGTGCACGTTCGCGGCCGGGATCGACAGGTCGTGCGCGGCCAGGCCCTTGACGAGCCCGTCGAAGCGCTCCAAGGGTCCAGTAGTCGCTGCCCGGCGCGCCGACGTAGGCGAAGCCGCGGTGCCCGGCCGCGACGAGGTGGTCCACCAGCGGCAGCATGCCCGCCACGTTGTCGACATCGACCCACTGCTGCGGCAGATCCGGCGCCAGGCGGCCCATCGAGGCGAAGGGGATGCCGTCGGCGGCCAGCAGCCGGACCCGCGGGTCGTCCACCGCCGAGTCGGTGAGGATGAACGCGTCCACGCTGCGCCGCGCGATCAGTTCCTTGAACACCCGCATCGGGTCGTCGTCGTGGTGGGTGAAGACGAGCACCTGATAGTCGTCCTGGGCGGCCTGCTTGACCAGGGCCTGCAGGAAGTGCAGGAAGAATCCGTTCACGCCACCAGGGTGTCGTCAACCGCGTACACCGTCAGCGGCGGAAGCGTCACCATCCCGATCAACAACCAGGATCCGTACGGCGCGTACCAGATCGTCGTCACGCCGCGGTAGATCGGAGGTGCGGTCAGCCCGCCGAAAGGCGGGCTGACCGCCACGGCGCGAACGGGATCAGAGGGGGTTTTGCCCGTCCATGTTCAGGGCGCTGCCGGGGCGGAAGAAGCGCTTGGCGACGAAGTGACCGTGCTCGGCCGCCATCCGGAACCACGGCTCGGATGCCTCGAGGCCGTCGCGCTCCTCGACCAGCCGGCCCAGGTCCCACATCGCCTCGACGTGGCCGCCGTCGGCGGCGGCGCGCAGCTGGCGTTCGGCCTCGTCGATGTCGCCGCGAACCTTCGCCAGCGCCCCGAGCGCGTATCTGCCGCGGGGGTCCCCGGCGGCTGCGGCCGCCTCCATCTCCGCCACGGATCGGAACTTCCGGCGCCGGGTCAGGTATCCCAGCACCAGCAGAAGCAGGCCGATGCCCCAGCAGATCCAGCCGATCGTCTGTGCAGCACCGTTGTCGGCGTTGTAACCGTAGAGAGTGAGCCCGGCCCCGATCACGAGGAGGAGGACGTTCATAGACTCACTATCGACGATGCCTGGTGAACGCGACAAGACCTTCGGAGCAGTTCGTCGGTGGGATCCGGCTCAGCCGTCCAGGGTTTCGATGGGCTGGCCGGTGATCGTGGCGATGAGGTCGAAGTCCTTGTCGACGGCGAGCACGGTCAGCCCCGCCGTGCCGTGCCGTGCCGTGCCGGACCGGGCCGGCGACCCGTCGAGGTCGGCTGACTCATCGCAGCCGCAACGCGTCGACCGCGGCGGTGGCCGTGCCGGTGGGGACGATGCCGCCGATCGCCAGGACGGTGCCGTCGGCCTCGGTCGCCGCGGCCAGGCTGCACCTGCCGGTGGGCAGTTGCGCCCGCAGCAGCCGCCACCGGCCGGTGGCCGGGTCGAAAACCTCGGTCGTACGGCGGGACTGGATGCGGGTGCCGGCGATGAACTGGCATCCGCCAATCACGGCGATCCGAGCGTCACGTCCGCGGCCCACGGTTGTCGCCCCGGGTACGGCTCGGGTCTGGTGCATCGCCGCGATGCTCGTCCATCTGCCCGTTCTGGGGTCGTAGCGGTCCACCGTGGCCACGGAATCGACGCTCGCTGTTACGCCGCCGATGGCGTACAGATATTCGCCCGCCGTGACCAGTCGCAGCCGGTCGCGGGCGGTGGGCAGGGGCGCGATCGGAGTCCACCGGCGGCTGTGCCGGTCGAAGGCGAGCCCGGAGCCGGTGACGGCTTCCCCGTCGGCAGTGGCGAGGTCACCGCCCACGACGTAGAGCACGTCATGCAGGACGGCGGCTCCCGCCTGGGCGCGACCCACGGGGAGCGCCGGTCCCTTCGACCAGGCGTTCGTGCGGGGGTTGTAGCGCTCCACCACGTTGACCGGCTGCTCGCCTTCGCCGTACCCGCCGACCACCCAGACCTCTCCGCCGAGCGTGGCCGCGGCCGCGTTGGCCCGAGGGGTGGGACTGGCGGCCACGAAGCGCCAGACTCCACTGCCGAAGGTGCGGCGCGCCTCGGTGGGCGCGATCGGCGAGTTCTGGCCTGGGATGAACCCGCCGGTTTCGACGATGAGGCCGCGCACGGTCGCGGCGGCGGCGCCGACCCGGGCGATGGTCAACGGTGGCCGCGACGTCCAGCCGGCCGCGGTCGTTCCGTGAGGTTTCGTGGCGGCGCCGGCGGGGTGGGGAACCGCCAGCGCGATCAGCGTGATCGCGCCGATCACGGCCATCCTGGTACGGGCGTGCTTGAACATGAACCCTCCCGGTGTCAGTGGGTCGGGGGTCGGCGTTCCTTGGTCAATGCCCGGGTCACCTCGGCGGCGTCGAACCGGGCGGGCTGGAAGTCGGCGGCCGATTTCAGACCCAGCCACTCCAGCCGGTCGCTGTGTTCCGGGTGGCCGGGATCGCTCAGCACCTCGATCAGGTCCTCGTAGCCCCAGATGCCGCCGCAGTCCTCCGGCGGGGCCGCGCGCCGGCCGGCGGTGCACTGTGGATAGGTCACCTGCCGGCGATCCAGCTGCTTCTCCACCACGATCTCGTGCGCCCAGTCGTCGCCGAAGTCGTAGATGTACTGCAGCCGGTCGCCGACGCCGGGCGCGACCTGCTCCAGGGTCACCGGGGCCTCGGCGCGGTGACCCAGCTCCGGGTCGGCGACCCCGAACATGCCGTACGCGGTCTCGAAGACGTGCATGTGGCACTCCTCCCAGCCGAACGCCACCTGGATGATGCGGTGCAACTCGGCCAGGCTGGTGTCGGCGGGCAACTCCAGGCGCCGCCAGATCGGTGGTTTCGCCCCGCGCAGGCTGACCTTGATCTGATAGACGGGCGCCGGCGGGCCGGACTTCTTCCGCTTCGCCGGCAGCTTCGGCGCTGAGCCGCGCCGCCGGTTGCCGGCCCCGGTCTGCTGGGCCTGCTCGGCGAACTGCACCAGCTGCCGCAGCGCGGCGCGGGAGAGCGGCTCGTCGTCGGCACCATGCGGGGCCGGTGGTCGCGATGGCTCGGGCAGAGCGCGCATGCGGGACCGGAGGAGCTCGGCCAGCAGGTGATAGCCGGGCCCGTCCTCGTCGCCGAGGTCCGCGGGCAGCTCCGGCCCGTCGGTCTCCCGGTCGTGCACGGCCCGGGCGTCCAGCGCGCGCTCGATCTGCCAGCGGAACTCGGCGGGCTCCAGGACCTCGGGGGCGACCGCCAGGCCGGCGCTGCGGGCGTCCGTCTCGACGGTATCGATGACGTGGTCCATCATCTCGCCGGGGAAGAGCACGATGTCGGCCGCCGCGTCGCAGTCGACGTGGTCGACGTTGACGATGAAACCGTGGGAGCGCCCGGACCGGTCGAAGGAGCAGAGCAGCATCGAGGCGGTGCCGGCCGGGTCGGCGAAGCGCAGGCATCGGCCAGCCGTCGCCGGCGTCGCCAATTCGTCCGCCCACCTCGGCGCCGGCACCCCCGCGCTCATCAGGCGCCCGGCGGCCTCCGCGATCGCCGGCGCGCCGCCCACCGCCTCGAGCGCGAGCAGCACCGCGAGCGATTCCGGGGTGGCGAGCTGCGCCACGGCCGGCGTTATGCCCTCCGAGAGCGCCTCGGCGAAGCCCTCGCCGGCCAGGTCGCCCGCGGCCAGGAAACCCGCGGCGAACAGCTCCGCCTCAAGCGGATCCTCCGCTTCGAGGAGCTCCGCGCCGCCGACGATCAGGTCGTCGATGAGGGCCTGCGGATCCAGATCTTCGCCCGAGCACGCCGGGCAGTCACACACATCCGGGGGACCCACGGTACGCAGGACGCGCTGACCAGAACGACCGGGCTTGGCGCGCTTGCGACCACGACTCACGGGACTCACCCGACCATCGTGCCCGACGGCCGACAGTGGTTCCACCCGGCCTCACCCGTACGGTGTGATCAGCCGAGGCTGCGCATGATCGCATGCTCCACCTCCGCCCAGGTCGGGGTGTGCCGCACCCAGGCGGGCGGCGGGGTGCGTTGTGGTCCGAAGAGGTACCGGTGCGCCACGACGCCGTGCAGCGCCTGATGTACGTCGATCTTGTCGTCGATGAAGTGCGTGATGCCCAGGTCCGCGCAGTGCCCGGCCTTGTCGGGCCGCTTGAGGCAGAAGCGGATGTGGTCCCGGGGGATGCCGGTGCGGGTGGCGAAGTCGTGGTGGTCGAGCCATTGCCGGGTGCTGCGCTGGACCCGCTCGCCGCACTTGGAGACCAGCCACACCTGCTCGAAGCGCGGCACGAGGCGGGACAGCGTGTCGAAGGCCCCGGGCACAGCCGGCGTCGCCAGCATCCGGGCGGTGTCACCGCTGAAGAACTGGGTGTCGCTGCCGCCGGGGACGGTGCCCCCGCCGATGATGACCCGGCCGATGTCGACGCCGAGCCGGAGGTTCGATGTGTTCATGCGATCAGCCTGGCGGCCGTGACGCTAGAGCAGAACTATCAATGCATGCGCAGCTATAGTTTCCGGTTATGGATGAGCGAGCGGTCTCCGCCGATGCGCTGGCATCGTTCGTCGTGTTCGCCGATCACCTCAACTTCACCCGGGCCGCCGCCGAGCTGCACATCTCGCAGCCCGCCCTGCATGTGAAGATCCGCAAGCTGGCGCAGGCCCTGGGCCGGCCGCTCTACTACCGCAGCGGCCGGCGGCTGGTGCTCACCGCGGACGGCGAAGCGGTCGCCCGGTTCGCCCGCGCGCACGACGAGCGGCTCGCCCACTTCCTGGCCGAGTTCGCCGGGGCGGCACCGCGCCGGCCGGTGGTGCTCGCCGCGGGTCAGGGCGCCTATCTCTACCTGCTCGGGGACACGATCCGGGCGGTGCTGGCCGAGGAACCGACCCGGCTCCGTCTGATCAACTGCGACCACCGGCAGATGCTCACCGCCGTCCGCACCGGGCAGGCCCACCTCGGCGTGAGCGTGCTCGACGTGCTGCCCGACGACCTGACCGCCGTCGAACTGGCGACGTTCCCGCAGGTGCTGCTGGTGCCGGAGGGCCATCGGCTGGCCCGGCGCCGATCGGTGAGACTGGCCGACCTGGCCGGCGCGAGCCTGGTCATCCCACCCCAGCGCCGGCCGCACCGGGTGCTGCTGGAACGGGCGCTGGGAGCCGCCGGCGCCGACTGGACGGTCGCCGTGGAAGCCGAGGGCTGGCCGCTGATCACGCACTTCGTCGCCCTCGGTGTGGGCCTGGCGATCGTCAACGGCTGCGTGCCGGCCCCACCCGGGCTGGTCGCCCGGCCGGTCACCGACCTGCCCCCGGTCACCTATCACCTGGTGCACCAGCCGGCCGCCCTGACCGATCCGAGGGTCGCCGGCCTGCTGCACCGCATCCGTTCGAGCCACCGGCGCTGACGTGCGCCGGCGGTCGGGAGAACGGCAGCAGCTATCATCCTTGCGCTTGCCGCGCCGCGGTCCCGTGCCGCGCGCGCCGGGCCCTGGCCGGTCGCAGTCAAGGACATGTCCGGATCGGGGAAGGCGGCAACGCACGGTGGCTCAGCTGCACTATCGGCACGCGGCGATGAACAGCGGCAAGAGCACCATGGTGCTGCAATACCGGCACACCTACGCCGCCTGCGGACGCAAGGGTCTGCTGATGACCCGCCTCGACCGGGCCGGCACCGGCATAGTCTCGTCCCGCATCGGCCTGGCCGCCGACGCGCTCGAGATCGGACCCGCCACCGACCTGACCGATCTGGTGTTGTCCCAGCCCGGGCCGCGGGTCGACCACGTCATCGTCGACGAGGCCCAGTTCCTCTCGCCGGAGCAGGTCGACCACCTCGCCGCCCTCGTCGACGACCACGACATCGACGTATTCACGTTCGGGCTGCTCTCGGACTTCCGCGGCCTGCAGTTCCCCGGTTCGGCCCGCCTGGTCGTGCTCGCCGACATCGTCGAGGCGCTGCAGGTGTACCCGATGTGCTGGTGCGGGCAGCCGGCCCGGATGAACGCGCGGGTCATCAGCGGCACGATGGTCCGCGACGGCGACACCGTGGTGCTCGGCGACACCGGCGCCGACGTCGGCTACGTCGTGCTGTGCCGCCGCCATCACCGCGCGGGGCAGCCGTACGCGCGGGAAACGGCATTCGAGGCGGCGCCGGAGCCGGTCAGCGCCTGACGGCCGCGACCGGCACGGGCGTTTCGCCGCCGGCGGCCGGAGTGGCCTCGGGGGCCGCGTCGTCTTCCGCCGCCGAGCGCTCGCTCCGGACCGCCGCGATACCGCCGACGATCAGCGCTCCGCCCACGAACTGCAGCGGCGTCAGCTTCTCGCCCAGGATCAGCCAGGCGAAGAGCGAGGCGGAGACCACCTCGAGCAGCCCGATGAACGACGCGAGCCGCGAGCCGAGGATGGCCGAGGCGGTGATCCCCGTCGCGTAGGCCACGGCCGTGCCGAGGACCGCGACGATGAGCAGCGGGATCCACCAGGGCGCGGTGGCGCCGAACAGGGGCAGGTCGCCGAAGGTGGCGGTGAACGGCAGCAGGCCGGTCGCGCCGAGGACCGCGAGGACCATGCCGGCCAGCAGCAGGCCGGATCCGGCGAGCGCGACCGGGGGAAGGCCGTCGGCCGGGCGGGCGGCGATCGCGAAGTACGCCGCGCAGCCGATCGCGGCGCAGAAGGCCGTCGCCAGCCCGACCGGGTCCACGGCCTGCAGGGCGCCGGGGCCGATCACCAGGATCAGGCCGCCGACCGCGAGCACCGAGCCGAGCAGCACCGTCGCCCGCGGCATCCGCCGGGTGGTCGCCCAGGCGAATCCCACCAGCAGCAGGGGGGCCAGATATTCGATGAGCAGGGCGGTCGACACCGGGATGCGCCGGAGGGCGGCGAAGTAGACGGCCTGGGTGAAGGCGACGCCGACCAGGCCCATGCCGAGGACCCGCCAGCGCCCGCGCCACAGGGCCGCCCACCGGCCGCGCAGCGCGACGAGCACGAACGGCAGGAGCACGAGTCCCGCGGTGAGCGCCCGGGCCGTGACGGCCGCGACCGGGGACCAGCCCGCCTCCAGCATCGGCTTGACGAAGGCGCCGGAGGTGCCGAACGAGACGCAGGAGATCAGCGCCGCGATCAGGCCGGCGGACGTGGACGACGTCTTCATGGTGACTCCTCGGGCCGGTTCGGCGTCATGGGCTAAATTGGCTTACAGTCCTGACGTTAGGTCGGCGCGAGTGAGGAGTCAAATTGCTTTTTGCCCCTGACACCGAGGAGTCGCTCGCCTTCGTGGTCGCGCTCGCCAACACCGACGCCGGTGCCTCCCGCAGCGGCGATGACGAGCTGGCGACCGTCGATCAGCTCGCCGACCTGCTGATCCGGTACTCATACACCGGGCGCATGGACCACGACGAGGCGGAACTCCACGACGTCCGGCAGGCCCGGAACGCGTTGCGGCAGGTGTGGACCCTCGACCGCGACGAAGCGGTGACGTTCGTCAACGGAATGCTGCGGGACGCGAACGCGCTGCCCTTCCTCACCCGGCACGGCACGGTGGACTGGCACCTGCACGCGACCCCGCCCGACGCGCCGCTCGCGGAACGCATCCGGGTGGAGGCGGCGCTGGCCCTCATCGACGTGATCCGGATGAACGAGATGCGACGGCTGCGGGTGTGCGAGGCGGACGGCTGCACCGGTCTGGTGCTCGACCTCTCCCGCAACGGCCTCAAACGGTTCTGCACCGTGCGGTGCGGAAACCGGATGAACATGATCGCCTTCCGGGAGCGCCAGTCCGGCAAGGTGTGAACCCGCTTTCGCTATCCGGCGCCGCCGGATCCGGCCCGCGGCCTCGGCGATCTCGCCCGGGATTGTGATCTGTCGGGATATCGACGTTGGCGGCAGATTGATTGACACCATGCGGCCGGAGGATGACGCTCACCGCATCGGCGCAGCTGTCATTCACCGTTGTTTCGTGCGCCACCCCGCATGAGGAGACCGCGATGGCTATCCCACAGGCCCAGGTCACTCTGACGCTGACGGTCCTTAAGCAGAACGGGGACCGCGTTCCGTCGGGTGAAGTCCGCTGCTTGCAGTTCATGCTCGCCTTTGTGAGCGGCGGGTATTCGCCGTTCGAGCGTGCCCTGCGCCCATCGGACGGCGTGGACGGGCTCTTCGGACCCGATACCGATCAACGGGTCCGGCATTTCCAGGCCAGCGAGCACCTCGCCGTCGACGGCGAGGTGGGCAAGAACACCTGGAAGGCCCTGCTGGACCACTGGACCACGTTCGAGAAAGCCGGCTGAGCGGGTAGCCGACCATCGACAGGAGGATCACAAATGAATAATCAAGTCACTGTCAGCCTGCCTACTCTGCGCAAAGGCGACGAGTCCGGAACGGTGCGCCGTCTCCAGCAGATGCTGAATGTCTTCATCGGTCACGGCGAAGAAGGCTCGGATGTGGAGCCGCTGGAGGAAGACGGCGTATTCGGATCCAAGACAGAGCGGGGCGTCAAAACCTTCCAGGGATTCGAGACCGGCACCCTGACCGTAGACGGCATCGTGGGCCTGAAGACGTGGACGAAGCTGCTGACAATGTGGCTGTCCGGAAGCGAGCCGGGCTGAACCTGCCCCGCGATGATCCCGGTGGATTTTCACCGGACGACTTTGTCGTGGCGGCGCGACCTTCCGGGCCGCCTCCATCGGGACCGTCACCGGCCGCCGGTCAGGGCTGCAGCAGAGTCGTCCGTTCCCGGTCCAGCAGCGCGAGACTGTTCCGGTCCTCGCTGATCCGGGCGGCCAGCGCGGTGCGGATCAGGCCGACCTGGCGGGCGGCCTGACCCAGCTGCCCGAGACCGTCCTTGATCTGGCCACGGACCGACAGGTCGGTGAAGATGTTGTCCAGCCAGACGTCCGCGAACCGGGTGAAGCCGCCCAGCTCAAGCTGGGCGGCGAGCGACGGCAGCGCCAGGTCTACATCGCGCAGCTCGGCGCGGAGCACGGCGAGCCGGCGGTCGGCCTCGGCGGCCCGGGCAGCGGCGTCGTCCAGCCGGCGGTGCTTGACCATGCTGCTCAGCCCGCCGCCGCCGAGGAACGTGTCGGCGGTGGACCAGCTGTCCGCTGACTCGAGCATCTCGTTCGCCTCGGCCAAGGCATGCGCGGCGGCCCGGGCGGCGCTCTCCGCCTCGGTCAGCTCCTTGAGCTCGGCGGTGAGACGGCCGCGCTGCTCGGCGAGCTCGCCCAGCCGCCCGGCCGAACCGGTGCCGCTCGCCCGCAGCTGCCGTTCCTTCTCGGCGAGCAGCACCGCGTACGTCCCGGGAGCGGTCGAGGTCGCCACCAGCCGCGCCTCAACATCGGCGAGCCGGTCGCCGAGCGCGTCGAGCCGATCCTGCGCCTGGGCCACCCGGTAGCGCGCCGCCTCCGCCTCGGCCCGCTCCCGATCCAAAGCCTGCTCACGGGAACCGCGCAGGCCGGCGAGGAGCCGAGCCAGCGAGAGGTTCTCCAGCCGATCCACGTCGCGCTGCTCGATCACATGCCGGCGGCGCAGCTCATCCAAATCCAAGGTGAGCTTGGCGATCGCGGCGGTGATCCCGGCCTTGCGAGACTTGAGCAGCTCACGTTCCCGGATGTCGGCGGCCAGCCGGGTGAGGTCCTCGTCCATGCGTCAACATCCGATCATCGCGTTCCGGGGCTCCCCTTGAGGAAACACGAGTCGCGCAACCGGGCGTGGCAGAACGGCTCAGGCGGCGCTCCACGGTTCTGCCGAGAGCCGTGCGTCGCCAGGAAATCGGTGGTCGCCGATGGTCGTCGTGGTCCAGTCTGCCTTGATGAGCAGCAGCGACCTCTGGGATGCCGAGACGGCTGAGCGTTACGACGAGACTTCCGCCTTCATGTTCGCACCGGAAGTGCTGGATCCCGCAGTCCGTTTTCTTGCGGACATGGCAGACGACGGCCCCGCACTGGAGTTCGCGATCGGTACAGGACGGGTGGCCATACCTTTGGTCGAACGGGGCGTGTCGGTAGCCGGCATCGAGCTTTCGCAGCCGATGGTCGATCAACTCCAAAGGAAGCGGGCGGACATCCCTGTTGTGGTCGGCGACATGGCGACCAGCACCATGCCCGGACAGTTCTCGCTCGTGTACCTCGCCTGGAACAGCATTGGAAACCTACGCACCCAGACCGAGCAGGTCGCCTGCTTCCGCAACGCCGCGCGCCACCTCGCGCCGGGCGGACGATTCGTTATCGAGCTGTGGGTTCCTGGCATCCGGCGCTTCCCGCCGGGGCAGGCGGCAGTGCCCTTCCACATCGGCCGGCACCACGTCGGCTTCGACACCTACGACCTCGCCACCCAACAGGGCACGTCCCATCACTACAGACGACACTCCGACGGCACGGTGACCTATGGCGCCAGCAATTTCCGCTACATCTGGCCAGCCGAGTGTGACCTGATGGCTCAGCTCGCCGGGATGCACCTCGAGCGACGCGTCGCCGACTGGAACGGCAATCCCTTCACGAACGACTCCGAGAACCACGTCTCCGTGTGGCGCAAGCCGGTCTGAAACCCAACGTGGCCGACGGTCAAAGGGGCGGACCCGACCACTCATCGGCCCGTGCTGAACGATCCGCCCATGACTCGCGAAACCGCCAGGCTTCAGGCCGCCGCACCGATCCGGTACGGGCGCAGGACCACGAGTGGGCCTTCCAGGGTCACCACCATGGCGAAGGGGAACCGGTCGACCTCCAGACAGAGCGCGACATCGTCGGCATGGAGTCCTGGAAGGCCGCGCCGCACCCCGTCCGCCAGATCGGTGGCAGCACGAGACCCAGCAGCACGACCGAGAAACTCGGCCGCATCGGTCTCCGCGCCGACGGCCCTGCGGGCGATGTATTGAGCGCACGCCAAATCCTCATCGGCGCGTCCGTGGTCGCCGGTGACCACGAACGTGACATCGTCGCCTCCGCGCGCCCGCAGGAGCTGAGCCGTTGCCTCCGCCACCACGAAACTGCCGCACAGCAGCAGCGACGCACCCTTGGCCGCGTGGACGCCGACCGTCCCGTTGGTCGTCTTCTGCACGACCGTCCGCCCGGCGAGATCAATCGACTGCAGCAGACCCGGCGAGTTGACCATGTCGAACCCGGGCGCCGGCGGACCGTCCTTGAGCGTGAGCCACTCCGGATGACCTGCCTTGAGAGCCAGGGCCTCCTCCAGCGATCCAGCAAGAACGATCTTCTCCGCCCCCTGCGCGAAGGCCCAGGCAGTCACCGTGAAGGCACGCATGACATCGATCACGACAGCGACCGACGGAACCTCAGTCATCCCGGCAATGCCAACAAAGCGAGCGTCCACCCGAAGATGATCTCGCATGCCCACCTGCACGCCAGCGAGTGGCCCTCGTCAGCCAGCCTTGGTCTGTGCTTCGGCACTCTCTCGTTCGGCGATGGCAGTTTGGATGCGACGCAGCGTGCGCAGAGCCTTCTTCGCCGCGGTGCGAACCTCCCCGTCGAACACGGTCGCGCCACGGTCGCCGGCCATCAGCCGCTCCAGCGTCGGTACCGCGCGATCGTCGCCCGTCGATCCGAGCGCGATGGCAGCCCAGTACCGCTGATCCGGATCCGGGCTGTCGGCCGCGGTCAGCAGCCGGGGCACCACCTCCGGCGTGAACAGGGCCAGCGTGCTGGCGAGATAGCCGATCCGGGGGAACCGCCGATGCTCAAACTCGTGCCAGAGTGCCTCCAGCGCCGCATCGCCGCCGATGCGGGCCAGGGCGTCGGCGGTTCGCTGGCGAAGCCAGTCGGCCTGATCGCCGAGCAACGGTCGCAGCGACGGCACGACTGAGGCGTCGCCGAGGCGGCCGAGCGCGGTCACCGTTTCGCCCCGGACAATCCACTGCGAGTGGTCGAGGAGCGTGACGAGCTGTGGCACAGCGGCCCGGATGTCCATGGCCGCGCAACCCATCGCGGCCCATGCCTGACAGTTGTATCGGGTGTCGGCGAGCGCGGCAAGCAGCGGCTCCTGCAGCCCGGCGTCCGCGAAGACGGCTGCCTGGTTCATTGCCCGCGAATACAACGACCTGTGGAAATCCCGGTAGTCGCGGACGAGCGCGTGCAGCGCCGCGATGGCTGACTCATCACCATTTGTTCTGGCCCGGTCGAGCAGCAGGTGCACATGTGCTTCGCGGGTCTCGAGGTCTCCCGATCGAAGGCCTTGCAGGTCAACGGGATTCACCGCCCGACCATACGCGCCTGCGTCCGCACGGCTGGACTCGGCCGTCACGGCCGCCGGCACAGCTCAGCGAACGGAAGCATTGACATAGCCGAGGTGGCCGTGGCACGACGCGCTACTCACCCCGAGCATCCGGGTACCTGAGTAGGTGTGCTCACGCGGGATGCGGGGCGCGGACCAGAGACTCTGCGCATGACAAATATCCCCGCGTTCGCTCACCGCGGCCGTGTCCTTGCAGCTGCCGCCCTCGCCGTTCTGGCGCTTGCCGGCTGCGGCAGTAACGAGCCGAGTGACAGTGGGCCGGGCGGGAGCGCCGGCTCCGAGGTGATTGCCACATCGTCGTCGCCCGAACAGGCGGCGTTCGCGGCGATGCTCGACAGCGTCGCGCAGCCGTGTCTCTCGACCGACGGGGCCGCGCTGGGCCCGACTGACAACAACGCGCCGGGACCGACCAAGAAGAAGCCGACCGGTTCGGCCGGGCAGCAGAGCCTCGCCCCTGGGGAGGCTCCCCCGACCGATCCGATCGAGCCCGGCGCCCCAACGGGGCCCGAGACGAAGTTGAACGACCGTGATCGGTGCGCGAGCGTCCAGCACGAACAGCGCATCATCGAGGCGCTGCAGAAGGTCTCCGATCCCACCCCCGCCAAGGTCCGCAAGGCCCTCAACGGCCTCGGCTACATCGACGAACGCATCCACGGGCTCAAGCAGGACGGCGAGGCCACCCGCTTCTACCTTGACCTGCGCAAGAGCGGCGGCCGGCTCTGGGAGGCGGGCCGGGCCGCGGGCGAGGAAACGGATGTGAACGTCTACTGAGCGGGCCGCGCGAGCCGCAGTCCGTCTGGGATCAAAGCAGCGCGTATTCGACCATCGACGCCGCCGCGGCAGCGGCCTGCCAGGCCAGCAACGTGGCCGCCGCGGCGGCCATGACGATGACGATTCGTTTGACAGCAAGCATGTTGGGCCTCCCCTGAATCAACGGCATCGCACACCACGTGACGTCCATCCTTGTCGACCCTTCCGACCGGCGGGAATGGTCCGTCCAGCCACATTGAGCTGCTTCAGCGCGGCGGCGAATTCGATTGCCGGTCGCCGCCGGGAGCTTCTACTCTCGGCAATGCACCTCCCGGTGCGTAGGCGACGGCTACTTCCGCTGATAACGGGGAGACGCGGGTTCGAATCCCGCCGCCGTCTTCGGACGGTGTCGACCAGCGGCCCAGGTCACCTAGGTCCGCAAGGGCCAGTCTCCGTCGCCGCTTTGATCTCGGGAGGCGCGATCAGCAGGCGCGCCCGGTGCGCAGGCAACGGTTACTTCGGGATCCGCGGGTTGGGGGTTCGAGTCCCCTGCGGCCTCCGGGCCGTTAGCTCAATCGGATAGAGCAGCGGAATAAGTCCGTCGCCGCTTCTGATCTCGGGCGCGCCCGCTGGTCGCGTCTCCCCGCACGACGTCATGGGGGACGGGATGGTCAAGTTCAACCGGCACGCGCCGGTGCGGATCCGTACGGCCGAGGGCGCACCCGGTTTTCCGCGGGAGCCGCGCGCCGAGCTGTTTCTGCTCGGCGTCTCCTTGATGGTCGGCGAGGACGCGTTCTATGAGGGTGCCGCGGAGCGGGATGTCCGGTTCCGGGCCCTGGTCGCTCAGGTGGCCGTCGCCGACCCGGAGTGGTTCGCCGGCTTCGTGCAATGGCTGCGGACCGGCGCCATGGTCCGGTCCGCCTCCGTCGTGGCCGCGCTTGAGGGCGCTCGCGCTCAGGTCGCCGCCGGCATTCCCGGGTCGCGGTCCGTTGTGGACGCCGCGCTGCAGCGTGCCGACGAGCCGGGTGAGGCGCTCGCCTACTGGCTGGGCCGGCACGGCCGGGCGCTGCCCAAGCCGGTCAAGCGCGGCATCGCCGACGCGGCCGTTCGGCTCTTCCACGAGCGCAGCCTGCTCAAGTATGACGCCGAGGGGCGGCCGGTGCGCTTCGGCGACGTCATCGATCTCACCCACCCGGCGGCGCGGGATGAGCGGCAGGGTGACCTGTTCAAGCACGCCCTGGACCGGCGGCACAAGCGGGACAATCCCGTACCGTCCTCGCTGACCGTGCTCACGGCGCGGGCCGCGCTGATGGCCCTGCCCGTCGACCAGCGCCGCGCGGTCACCGACCCGGAGGTGCTGGGCGCGGCCGGGATGACCTGGGAGGCGCTCGCCGGATGGCGGCAGACCACCATGGACGCCGCGGCCTGGGAGTCGATCATTCCGGGCATGGGATACCTGGCGCTGCTGCGTAACCTGCGCAACTTCGACCAGGCCGGGGTCAGCGACGTCGTGGCCGAGACGGTGGCTGCCCGGCTGGCCGATCCCGGTGAGGTCGCCCGGTCCCGGGCGCTGCCGATGCGGTTCCTGTCGGCGTACAACGCGGCGCCGAGCCTGCGGTGGGCGTACCCGTTGGAGAAGGCCCTGCAGCAGGCGCTGGCGAACGTGCCGGCCCTGGACGCGCGGACCCTGATCTTGATCGACACCTCCGGGTCGATGAACAGCGGCTTCAGCCGGGACGGCACGCTGCGTTGCTGGGATGCCGCCACCGTCTTCGGTCTCGCCCTCGCCGCCCGGGCGCGGGACGCCACGGTCGTGTCGTTCTCCGACGGCACCAAGGTGTTTCCGGCGCGGGCCGGCGAGTCGGTGCTGGCCGCGGTGCGCCGGTTCAAGGCCGACGGCTACTTCTTCGGGAGCGGGACGAACACCGAGCGGGCGGTCCGCGAGCACTATGCCGGGCACGACCGGGTCGTCATCCTCACCGACGAGCAGGCGCACTGGCACGGCGCCGGCGACGTCACGGCCGCGGTGCCGGCGCACGTGCCGGTGTACACCTGGAACCTGGCCGGCTACCGGGCCGGGCACGCGCCGGTGGCCGGGGCCCGGTTCACCTTCGGTGGCCTGTCCGACGCCGCGTTCAGAATGATTCCGCTGATCGAGGAGGGGTCGCGGGAGCGGTGGCCGTTCTGACCGGCGGGGCGGCCGGCCGCCAGCCCAGCGCCGGGCCGAGGGCGCCCGCGATGTCGGTGAGGATCTGCACGTAGTCCTCATGGTCGAAGGTGAACGGCAGGGCGAACGCCACCTCGTCGATCTCCCGGAACGCCGCCTGGGCGTAGAGCCGTTCGGCGATCTCCGCCGCGGTGCCGACCAGATCCGGCGCGAACATCATCCGGGCCGGTCCCTGCGGTGTCGCGGTACGGGGAGTGCGCTTGCGGGCGTACTCCTCGTACTTGCCGCGCTGCGCGGCCGTCGCGTTGTCGGTCGGGATGACCACCAGGCCCTGGGAGACCCGGGCGCGCTCGCCGTCGGGGTGGTGGGCGCGGAACTCGCGGACGTGCGAGAGCTGGATCTGCGCGAAGTCCTCCGACTCCTCCGCCTTCACCACGCTGCTGGTCAGGAAGTTCATCCCGTTCTCGCCGGCCCAGCGCGCCGAGCGCAGGCTGGCGCCGCCGTACCAGAGGCGCCGGCCCAGGCCCGCGGCGTGCGGCTGAACGCGGTCGGAGAAGACCTCGAAGCCCTCGACCCCGCTGAAGTCGGTGGCCGGCTCGCCCCGGACGAGGTCCAGCAGCCGCCGTACGCGCTGATAGCTGAAGTCCTCGGCGTCCGCGGTGTCCGGGTAGAGCGCCGGCCCGACCTGCTCGTAGTGCATCGGCGGCCCGACGCTGACGCCCGGGTTGAGCCGGCCGCCGGACAGGATGTCGACGGTGGCCAGATCCTCGGCCAGCCGCAGCGGGTTTTCCCAGCCCAGCGGGATGACCGCGGTGCCCAGCTCGATCCGGCTGGTGCGTTGCGTCGCGGCGGCCAGCACGGCGACCGGGGAGGAGATGCCGTACTGCAGGTGGCGGTGCCGGACCCAGGCGCTGTCGAAGCCGAGCCGTTCGCCCAGCGCGATGATCTCCAGCGTCGACTCGTGCCCGGCGCGCGGGTCGTCGCCGTCGAACAGGCCGATGGTCAGGAAGCCCAGCTTCTGCAGGGGGGACGACGGAACGGGCACAGCGCTCTCCTCGGCCGGCAGGAATGACGAGACGGTTGACTCGATCTTGCGCCGTCCGGCCGCGCGCGCCAAGCCGATCCGCCGAAACGGCGGAACTCGACAAAGCCGGCGAGGTGGTGCCCAGGGCAGGCGACCGTCTCGGC